>ENA-ORXM01000543-ORXM01000543.1-marine-metagenome-genome-assembly--contig:-NODE-543-length-64703-cov-9.714790_pt1 | contig 64703 bp, 49 predicted proteins | sample MGYA00237867_ERZ511480 | MGnify/ENA primary metagenome ERZ511480 (study PRJEB26309, sample SAMN06266103) | marine metagenome | isolation source: Algal blade | place: United Kingdom:Sidmouth, United...
GTTCGGCGAGGCTTTTTAACGAAGGAACATGAAGAACAAAATAAATAATTACCGTCATTCTAAATTAGAATTGGTATTATTACTTGGATAATTAATGGCGATCCTTATTTTCCAGATGCAACATCTTGTAAATAACCACATTATTATTTGTTCTAGGAAAATGAAACTTGGAGTATGGTTGACGGATTCTTACATGGTAAGTAAAGCGAAAAAGCGAATGAAATTGTTAGATGAGAAAACTGCCTGCTCTTAGTATTTTACATAATAGATAAGAATCGTAAAGCTTATAAAGGCTAGTTTTTTATTTACTTTTTTTATTAGAGATCTTAGCTTATACAATAAGATTTCGCTGTTTTAAGCTTGTATATTATTTTTTCATAATACTATTCCATATCAATTCATAATTTATTTGTGGATACATTGTAAAATATTATTGACAGAATATCTTACATTACAAGTACAATAAGAATACATAATGCGAGACAACGATAACTTATCAGAAGTAAATATAGAGGAGCAAAAAATTATGGAAAATTTAGCGCTCAGTATATGGGAGGCGCTCATACCTGTTGTAATTTTGATGTTCTTACTCGCTTACAATATATTTTTTGTTGAGAACCAAGACTGGTTTGGGGGTTATACTAATCAGATCATTTTACTCATGGGAGGGGCTGTAGCAGCTATCGTTGGCTTATTTAATAAGGTCGGCTTACTGCTTATGGTACGAGAGATCTGGGAAAACCTAAGAAGTGTTTTTATTCCCATAATGATATTATTTCTAGTAGGAGCACTGGCAGGAACTTGGTTAGTAAGTGGTATCATTCCAGCTATGGTCTATTATGGATTGCAAGTTCTGAACCCTGACATCTTTTTGCCAGCATCGGTGATTATCGCGGCTATTATTTCTATTGCGACAGGAAGTTCTTGGACAACCTCTGCTACGGTGGGTATAGCATTGATAGGCATAGGTAATGCTTTAGGAATTTCAGGAGGTATGATAGCTGGCGCGGTGATATCAGGAGCCTATTTTGGAGATAAGATGTCACCCCTTAGTGATACAACTAATCTTGCTCCAGCAATGGCGGGAACAGATCTATTTACACATATACGATATATGATGATCACCACGGTTCCTACAATAATTATAACGCTCATGGTCTTTGGAGTTATAAGTATGACAATAGAGACTACCGGTACTGCAGATGTAAGTGCGTTGCTTACGACTATACAGTCTACATTCCATATATCACCAATATTATTTATAGTGCCCGCTGCAGTTGTTGCGCTGATTTTATTCAAAATAAAACCACTTATAGCCCTTGGAATAGGTGTAGTTCTAGCGGCTGTATTTGCCTTGGTATTTCAGGCAGATATATTAGCAAAATTATCTACTTCTAATATTTCTGCAGTAACAACAGCAATTTTTACAGATACTCAGATCACTACAGATAACGAAAAACTGAATGAACTCTTTAGCTCAGGCGGAATAAAAGGAATGCTCTGGACCATCTATCTTATTTGTTGTGCTATGGTCTTTGGAGGAGTGATGGATGCTATAGGAGCCTTGTCTAGGATCACGAATGTATTGTTATCTTTTGCTACGACTGTATTTGGTTTATTTGCCAGTACAGTATTCAGTTGTCTAGGACTGAATGCCATAGCTAGCGATCAATATTTAGCTCTTGTAATTCCTGGAAAAATGTTTAAGAGAGCCTTTGAAGATAAGGGGCTCGCTCCAGAGAACCTAAGTAGAACACTAGAAGATTCTGGTACGGTTACCTCGGTTCTCATTCCCTGGAATACCTGTGGTGCATACCAGAGTGGTGTCTTAGGTGTGGGAGTAGGAGAGTACTTCGTATATGCTATATTTAATTGGCTTAGTCCATTCACAACCTTATTCATTGCCGCCCTTAATATAAAAATTAGAAAACTAGAAATCGGTAAAGGGAAATAATATTTATAACCACTTAGATTAACTATACATTTTAAAGCAATTACTGGAGTTGCTGTACTTTTTTTTTGTATTTTAGAAATAGCAAAATATATTGATTATATTAAGAGAATTGTTTAGTGGAATGTTATAATTGATTTATGAACATTCCCTATTTATACAAGTTACCCACCCTTAAGTTACTGAGTTAACCCCAGCTTACTACGTATCAAATTTGAATGAAGCGAAGGCGTAATACTTTTGTAGGATTTATTGCTTTTATAATAACAGTGTTGTTATTATCTCTGGTAGCGCTATGTGTGATCTACGATAATTTTAAGCGGAACCAGGCGACCTTACAGAAAGAGCTCCTTGAAAAAAAGTTAGACTTATCAGCTCAAGAGTTTGAGAAAGGAGTAGAAAAATTTTCGATTCTAGTTCTAGGAATTAGGAGTTATATAAAGGAAACAGGAAATATACTTAGTGCTATAGAATTACAGAATTATCTTAAGAATTTTCAGTCTATAGATTATACGAATGCATTTATAATGAATTATTTTGATAAAGATCATTTCTTCAGGTATACAATAAGTGAGCGTAGTCTTCATGTCAATGATCTTTCTGGAACAAATTTATCTCAGATTAGAGACTCCATAATCATAAGAAGAATGGACAAAGTTATGGCAGTAGATCACTTACATACACAACCACCCCTTAGACTGGTGGAGGGTTTTGTGGGGTTACCCATTAATTTTAGAGTAGAAAAAGATGAGGAGGTGGTAGGTTACTTGACGCCTATTATAGATATAAAGTGTATCCTAGATCCTATCGAACAGATAGATGTTGGTCAGGATTATTATTACAGTTATGTGGATGATAATGGACAGGTAGTTCATTTTGATAAGGATTCTGTGTATTATCACCCTAATGATATAGCGGCAAACAAGCTAGCAGAGAAGGATAGGATTAGTACTACTTTTTCCTCTTATGGTCAGGAGTATAAGATTAGTGTGGATAAGAATATGATCATCACGAACCAAAGTATAATTAAGTTTTTAAGAAACAGCTTTCTTGTCTTACTAATATTTATATTTTTATCTGGTTTGCTTATTTATTTGTTCTTATCTCAGCTAATTAACGCTAAGAAAATAGAGGAACAAGTAGATAGGCTGGAATCTATGAATAACATACTTAAAAAATTTATCTACGCTACTTCTCATGATCTAAAGCAGCCATTAACTAATATCAATAACTTCCATGAGCTTGTAGTGAAAATGGACAGAGTAGATGCAGATGAGAAGATCCTAAAATATAGAAAAATTATTACTAAGAATATCAAACATATGAGTATTATATTAGAGGATCTGCTGGAATATTCTAACGTAGTAGGTGATTACTCAAAACAAAAAAAACAAGAAAGGATAGATTTAAATATGGTAATAGATGATATAAGAAATGCTATTTTATCAGAGTCTATAGAAATAAATACTAGTCATTTACATTTTGTCAGAGGAATAAAGAGTGATTTTTACAGGCTTCTAGAAAACTTAATCTCAAATGGAATAAAGTTTAATCGAAATGAAAAAAAGGTAATTAACATAAGTTCAGAGCAGACAAATGGCATGATTAGACTTAGAGTCAGTGACAATGGAATAGGGATACAACCAGCTTATGCTGAACTGGTATTTGATGAATTCCAAAGATTGGAGCGAACTGATTTTGAGGGTTCAGGTTTAGGCTTATCCATTTGTAAAGAGATAGTAAAAAATCATGGAGGTAAGATATGGATAGAAGGTAACGAACGTGGTGGAACAGATTTTATAATAGAATTGGTTAAGGATGAAGGCTAAAATTATGTTAATCGATGATGATTATTCAACTAACTATTATCATGAGATTATTTTAGAAGAGGCAGGCTTACAGAAGAATCTGATAGTCTGTAATACTGTAGATAAGGCTTTGGAACAACTAGATGTTATGGAGCACCCTCCGCACATTATTTGTTTGGATCTTAATATGCCTATGAAAAATGGATGGGACTTTCTAGAGGACTATAAAATATTACCAGCAAAATCTAGAGCTAGGTTCGTTATTATACTTAGTACAACACATCTTCCTAATGACTTAGATAGAATAAATGAACATCCTCTTGTATATGATTTCTGGATAAAACCACTAGATGTAGAAAAAATACAAGAATTGCTAGAGCAATAGTAGTTCTAATAAAAAAGCTCTGCAAATGATATTGTAGAGCTTTTTTATTAGAACTTTATATCGCGAACTTATTCTTTGATTATATTTATTTTATAACTCTTCTGATCTTCTTCTATTTTCAATGAGAGATAGTACATTCCCGAGGTTATAGATTCAGATATAGGCAGATTTAATGAATTTTCACCTGAAGAATATTTGTCTGATAAGTCAGTATATTGTTGTACTTTCTTTCCTGTAATAGAAATAAGTTCTGCTTCTATTCTTTTAGGTTCGTCCAGTGAAATGTCTACATGTATATAAGCTGAGGCCGGATTAGGATACACACTTATATCATATAGATCACTGAGGTCATTTGTGTTAGAGAATAAATCAAACACGGCTGTAAGTGTATCTTGCTGTACTAGAAAAATATTAGCTTTCCTATCTGTAACAGATGGAGATATCACATTTCCAGCGGAACTTTCCCAGTGACTAAAAACATAGTCGTCTTCGAATTCTGAAAATACTTTTGCTTTTATTTTATTTTCCATTCCTCCGAAGTAGTTACCTACCCATGGGAAGGATTCTATATCTAAGGTATTAAGATCTATCTCACCTATACCATTAGGACGAGTTTGTAAGGTCAATTGATAAGGTCCGTCAAGTTCGTCAAAACATTCCAATGCTGTATCATCCAGCGCTAAACATCTAGCCTCGATAAAATCTTTAAGATCTTGGACATTTGATTCCCACTCTGACATCGTACCTCCCCATCTTGCTATCTGCCTTGGCATTTCAGGTTCTATCACGGCGAGCATGCTATCTAAAAGGGTAGTCATATTCTCACAGGTAAATACAGTATTCATAAGATCTGCATAACGAGAATAATATAATTGTTGAAATATGGGGCTTTCATCTATTAGTTTTATGAAAAGCTGTTCATGTGCACCTACATTTCCTGAATAGTCTGAATTATCAGGAAACTGAGATAAGAAATCATAGGAAGATTGGCAAGCACTCGTCCATTCTGTATCGCAGCAGTCTGAATAAAAGCCAATAACTTGCTGGAAATAAGGATCACTATCTGGATATGGACTGCTACCATTTATTACCGTTTGGCAGGAGATAGTATCTGTAACACTGTTTCCATGGTTAGTAAGTCCAGCGCCGAAAAAATTTACCATATGCTCTGCAATTTCTACTATATCACATGGCTTAGCATTAGGTGATATATCTGGTACTCCGGAATAGTTAATATAGTAATCAAAGGTGGCATCTAAATCCCATAGGATATATCCCCATTTTTTATGACCACCATCGGGATTCAGTCCTCTCCACCAGCCGGTATTATAATTTAACCAATCTGATGCTACTACATTAAGATTAATAGTCATGTAATCTATAAGGCTAATCATATCTATACTATCTTCTGCAATCTTATAGTTATCAGCATCACTCATATCATTAAGAAGTATATGGTTTCTTATCTGTTCCCAGTCAGATATAGCTTGTAAACCTCCGTATTCAATTTCTGTATCGTTCCATGTAGAGAGATACTGTATATCATATTTTCCTTGGTCGTAATAAAAGTCGGTGTAGTCATGGTCTACAGGCCTATCTCTCATTCCATAAACACCCCAGTATTGTCCGTTTAAAAATACAACTACTCTTTCTACCGCTCTTTGATCTAAGTGCATATCTCCAAGTTGTCCCAGTGTTTGTACATACTCGTCTCTGATATGCGCAGATCCTTCATGGGCAGTATCATCTATTGCAGGGTAGTTGTCATCCCCAGAATTTCTAAACATAAATTTCTGATATTCGTCTCTATCAGAGAATCCAAACAATTCAGCATCTACGGATTTAGAATAGCCCATTTCATCTCTGGATATCCAGTCTATACTTCTATGATCTAGAATCCAAGAATCTTGTCCATGTCTATTAAGACTACCGAAAGAGGTAGCTTCTCTTTCTTTGTCCGTATTGAAATATTCTAACGAACCAATAGGGATTAGATCCCCATCTCCATTCGCTAAGTTTATAACTTCATCTGCGGCTACAGAAAATACGGCTAAAGAATACGCTTCATCTATGAAGAAAGTACTGAAATCCATTTTTCCTGGAAGGATATCACTGTCTTCACTGAATGACCTTGCTTTTATTACTTGCGTATTCTCTACTATGATAGGATCAGTATACTCAGGAGAATCAGAGGTGACATTATCTCCATTGAGTGTATATCTTAGTGTAGAGTTCGTTTCATTATTTACGATCGAAACCGTCTGAGGTCCAGTATAGAAACCAGCTTCTAGTTCTATAGTAGGTGTAGCGGTATATCCATTAACCTGAGAAGATCCATTGTTAGAAGTTCCATAAGTAGGAGAGGTTCCTACAACCCATTCATCGCCCCCATCTTCACTTCTGCATCTTGAATGTTCTACCAATGTCAGATCTAAATCATGCATTTCTAGTATATTTCCATTTGCATCTGAAAGCAACACGATATCGCTTCCTTTTGACTGCGCTAGTTTGAAATTAGTATGATATTCATCTTCTTTTTGCAGATCTCTCCCAGAACATAAGAAAAGTAAGTGTCCATTACCAGCGATAATGGTTCCTGAAGGAATTTTCCATTTTATCGGCTTGCTTTCTTTGTCTGATAAGTGCCAGCCGCTGATATCTACAGGAGCGTCACTGGCGTTATATAACTCTATCCAATCCTCTGTTTTACCATAACTATCTATGAAGCTATTGAGGTTGGATACTGAATACTCGTTTATGGTTACTTGTGCGGTCAGCGAAAGTCCTGATATACCTATAAAAAATGCGATAAAGGAAATGTTTTTCATACTTAAGATATGTTTACTATTTATTATAAATTTAAATCCTTGCGGATCTTTTGAACGCTAAGAGCAAGGCTCTGTTATTTGCTTCTCTAAAGATGCCATTTTACTGGAATAATATATTAATCGTAGAAGACATTTTATTATTATACTACTTGAGGATCTTTTATGTGACAGTAAAATGCATTTATTTATCAATTTTATACTGCATATAAGTCTTCTAAAGTAATATGACTATCTATTACTTGGTCAAAATGTTTATTTTTTATGACTCCATTAGCCGTGATCAGTGTAGTGAATACAGTCTTTTTTGTTTTGCTAACTTTGTTAAATAATTGCTTCCTCTCTTCTAATATTTTAGCGTTGGCCTTAGTGACAATGAACGGACTACTGTAAAATTTGCATTCGCATAAGTTGATTATATTATCCTTTCTATCAAGTATCATATCTATCTGAAATCCTTTGTTTTGTTTTGTGCCTAGATAGGAAAAGCTTGATGATTCTGTAAAAATATTACTTATTTTTAGAGCAGATTTAAGCGCATTTATATGTTTGTGACACAGAGATTCGAAAGCATATCCAGTCCATATTTTATAAGCTTGAGAACTAGAGAGTTGAGACCACATACCTTCTGTCAATTTTTTATTTTTAACTATAAATTTGTGATAGAAGACAGAATATTCATCTGATAGTCTATAGATGCTGCCTCTTTTCTTTCTGCCAAAGGGGATTTCTTCCGTAATGAATCCCGAACTTAGTAGATCATTCATTGCCCTAGTGTAAGGCCCTCCAGATTGTATTTTTGTTTTAGTAAGTATCTGACTCCGAGTAAGACCCATTGTTGCATTCGCAAGGGTTTTCACAATAGCTTCATGGTTTTCTGGATAATCAAATAGAGCCTTGTAGAGATTGTTGTATTCTCCATGAAGGAGTCCATTTTCTGTAAAACATAATCTCTCTATAGCGAGGGTAGGGCTTTCTCCTTTTTTTATATTTTCTAAGTAGAAAGGAATTCCACCCATTGCCATATATATTTCTGCTATAGCAGCGTTTTTCCATTTTATTTTTTTAGAATGAAGAAAAGCTTTAGTTTCTGATAATGTAAATGGAAGTAGATTGATAACTTGACTCACCCTATTATGTAGACCACCCTTATCATTTAGTATTTTTTGTCTTATCCAGGAACTTGCTGAACCGCATATGACTAACTCATAGTTCCCCGCTTTTGATAGGTAGTCATTCCATAGATGGGCAAGCATTTGCAGAAAACCAGAACGAGGTGTTGCTATCCATGGGAGTTCGTCTATAAAAATGACCTGCTTTTTTTTTGTAGATAGTTGTTGTAAATACTGCTTCAAAAGTAAAAAGACTTCTTGCCAGTTGGTAGGAAAAGTAGCCAAAGGTATCCTACTCTTTTCTATTATTTTGTATGTAAAATTGGTCAGTTGTTCCTGCATACTACCATTCTGTATGCCAGTGATACTTATGCAGATCTTTTCCTTATAGACATTTTCTATAAGATAAGTTTTTCCTACTCTTCTTCTTCCTGTTACAGCAATGAAATGCGATTTTTTCTCACGTAATAAGCGATTCATTTCTTTTACCTGACTTATTCTTCCTACCATATAAGTACAAATATAGAAATTTATAATTGTACTTATGTATACAGGGTATAAGATAAGTACAAATATAGATATTTATAATTGTACTTATCTATGAATTGAGAACTGGATCTGATGGATCGGTTTTCACATTTCATAGATCAGTTAAGGACCTATGATCTTGCGGACCACTCGTTCTTCCACACGCCTCGCGGTTCATTCTTTTCTAAAACTATTTTTCTAGGTATGTTTGTAAAAAAAAAAATCACTCGCTCATGCCTTGATACATTTTGAATAATTCTTAGAATTTACTGCTTACCGTAGCTTAGCGGTATGCGATATTATAAAAATATGGGGTATAAATAGAAAAAGACCTTACTAAGCGAAAGTAAGGTCTTCTAGATTATTTAGTTTCTATAAATCTAATAGTATACTAGAATAAGCTTTTTGCTTTATTCAGTAGGTCACCCGCATTACCAGGGATAAGATTTGTAAGACTACTTAGGTCAAAATCTTTGTCAGCTTCATCACTAGAAGCAAATTTATCTTTTAAACTTGCGATTAAGTCTGGGGTTGTATTTTCAGCTTCAGCTTGAGCATCTTCTGCACTCATTCCGTTACTTTGTAAAGCATCAGTCATCTTTTGCTTAGCTTCTTGGAATAGGCTATTGTTCTCTAGATCACCACCAGAGAAAAGTGCTGTTACCTGTTCTAATCCACCGCCTGTTAGTTTTGATTTGATAGATTCTATAATGGCACTAGAACCTTGCTCTGCAGCAGCAGATGTAGCGTCTCCACTCAATGCGTTAGATGCCATTTTTTCCACTAGCTTTTGCATTGCGATACTTTTTAACTTGTCAAACATGTATTTAGATTTTATTTTTTGTGATGTAATACTCTTTTGACGGAGTATCAAAAATTAGTCACAGTCTTATAGACATGATTAGCTATTAATAATTATTAAGAAAATAAAAGCCAAAAGGAACTAATTCTGATAGCTAAAATAGTTCCAGAATTGATGACTTTTATAATGATAATATAATTATTTTTATTCTGAAAATCAGACCTTGAAGTTTCCTATCGGCGATGATACATCTATCAAGTGATCCATTATGATCTTTTATTATTTTTTGTCAGTATACTAACAAAGCTTCTTTATTAAATAAGCTATATATATAACTATACATACTTTCTTAACTACATGTTGTAAGTATACGATCCTTACTTTCTAAGCAACACAACTTTCTCTATAGATCCAGAGCGATTCATCTCCATAACAAAAGTATCTTGCTGCAAGGCAATGATCTTTACTTTTTTTTCCGACTTGCCTTCTTCTACAGTATGAAGAAAATCATTGGCTACCCAGTACTTCCCGTGTTCTTTCTTACTGCCATAGTCAAGAACATAATTCCCTTCATCTGTAAATGTAAAATCCATCTGAGCAGTTATTGATCTTCCAGAAGATTTCTCTGACCATTGGTTTACTTTCCACTCGCCAAGTAACATTTTTTGATCCCATTTCTGATCACATGAGAAGAAACAGATAATGATTAGAGGAACTATTAGCTTTTTCATATTAACATTTTAATGGAATGTAATAATTTTTAGATAGCTGAACAAATTTACATAGGAGCTAAATTTATTTTACAAATAAACTTATGATACCAACTGAGCAAATCCTCTAAGTGCTAATAGAGTACTCAGAAGATAGTACATAAACGTTTTAATCTAGTGAGGAGAGATAATCCTCAGCAGATGTGAGATGACCATTTCTTTTTGTTGAGTCCATCTTGTCAAAATTAGAAATCAACATTCCTAGTCTAGGATTTTTCGAAAAGAATTTTCTATGTACGTGCATGAATCTCCAGAAGAGACCATCCCATATCACCTGCCAGTCCCCTTTTTTGTAATTACTCATTTTCATGATATAATTACTGCCGCTTATATAGGGCTTAGTGGCCATGAGTCCTCCATCAGCGAACTGGCTCATTCCATAGACATTGGGTACCATTACCCAGTCGTAAGCGTCTATGAATAATTCCATAAACCACCTGTAGACTTCATCAGGGTCAAACTCGCAGAGTAGCATGAAATTCGATAAGACCATAAGCCTTTCTATATGATGACAATAACCTGTTGCTAGAACTTTTTTGATAGCATTATCTACCGGTACTATCCCAGTAGTTCCATCATAAAAGCTAGCGGGTATTTTTCTCTTAAAACCCCAGAAGTTAGTTGTTCTTTCCTGTGTTCCCTTACATTCGTATATTCCCCTTATAAATTCTCTCCACCCTATTATTTGTCTTACAAATCCTTCCACAGAGTTAATAGGAATATCGTTTGTCTTTATAAACTTTAGGGTTTCGGAAATTACATATTCTGGGCGTAATAAGCCAGTGTTTATCATAGGACTTAAGACCGAATGATTCAGAAAAGAATGTTCTTTTACAATAGCATCTTCATAAGGGCCGAACTCTAGAAAACGCTCTTTGAAAAATGATTGTAACCATTTCTTACTTGTCTTATAATTTATAGGATAGAGTGGATAGTTATCTAGTGAACCTGGATAATCTGAGAAGTATTCCTCAGTATATTTTTTCGCTTCCTTGTAATAATCGTTATTGTCAGGAAATACTATGTGAGGGGGCGTCTTTTTACTCGGATATTTTTTTCTATTTTCTGAGTCGAATGTCCATTTTTCTCCTTCTGGATTTCCTTCGCTATCCACTAATATTTTTCTTTTCTTTCGTTCATGTTTATAGAATTTTGTCTGAAAGAACTTTTTTCCTTTAGGTTTAAAAAATGATGCTAGCTCTTCTTTTGTATTCAGGAATAGGGGAGAGTTATAATAATGGATGCTAATTTCGTTTTTTGATGAAGCTTCCGCAATCCTTTTTTCTACCCAGTTGTCAGTTGGATCTATAAGATGGATCTCTTTTTTGTTATCTTTTTTTAGAAAAGAGATGAGCTTCCTTAGATCTGAATTCTTCTCATGTGCTGAAATATAAACTACTTTTTTGCCTTGCTTCACTAAGTAGTCCTTGTAACATTGCATACTTGCTCTATGGTATGCAATCTTCTGTTTATGAAATTTGTACTGACTGAAGAAAAGATATTCTTCTATTAGATAGCATTCATAATCATTCTCTACTAATGGAGAATTCTCAAAGAGTTGATGTGGCAGTATCAGATTAATTTTAGACATCTTTTTTAGATTTATTTCGTCGGCATCTTTCGCTACAGTATTTCACCTTATCCCAGTCTTTTGACCACTTTTTTCTCCATGTAAATGGTTTGTTGCAAATCAGACAGACCTTGCTGGGTAGGTCTCGTTTTTTTGTCGTTTTCATGATTTGAAATCAGGAGTTTCACTTACTCTAGCGTAAGGAAAGGTATTTATTTTAGATAATTGGTAGTAGGTATTTAGACCTGATATACCTGCAGTTTGTGCTTGCTCTAAGTCTATCATGCCATGCTCATCCACTAGCTCTTCTGGTAGATGTAAGTCTATGATTTCTCCTATGATCAGAATCGTATTATTAGCTTTGATGGGTAATAATTCTTTGAATTTCATTCCTATCTGGATCTTACTTTCTTTGACATAAGGAGCCGTAAATTCGTTAAGATACTTTGGTGTAAAATTACAAGTTTCAAACTCAGAAATATCGTCTCCAAACTTAGCAGAGGTATAATGAGCTTGCTGAACGTAGTCTTTGCCAACATGGTTTATCGTATAGTATCCTGTATCCTTTATGTTTTCTAAGGTGTGTCTTCTGGCTTTCTCGTCTGGTCTGGTAATGCAAGCCAGTAAAGGAGGATTACTTCCTATATGAACCACAGAACTAAAAATTGCCAGATTAGTATTTCCTTTTTTCGATCTCGTTCCGATAAGATTAGCGGGCTTTACCCCAGATATAGAATTGATAAGGTTGAGTCTATAGATTTTATCTAGTTGACTTAATTTTGCTTTATTCAGATGCATGTCTTGATTCTTTTATATTTTTTCTGCGCGTATGTGTTGTGATTATTCTTGATTGTTCTTTTATTACTAGGGGCTTTTTTCTGTGTCCCCAGATTTTTTCTCTCGCTTCTCTTGCTGCTTCCTCTAGATTTACGATGGGTAATGGATAATCCACACCTAGTTTTAGTTTGTGTAACTGCTGCTCTATAGCGGTCAGCATCCATGGTTTATGAATGAGCTCCGGAGGAAGATTTTTCAGTTCAGGCACCCATTTTTTTATAAATATACCATTAGGATCGTGATCTAGGGATTGTTTGACTGGATTATACATTCTTATAGTATTTACACCAGTTGTTCCTGCTTGCATCTGTATCTGCGGGTAGTGAATGCCCGGTTCATAATCCAAGAACAAGCGGGCAAGATGATGGCTACCTCTTCTCCAGTCTTGATCTAGATGGTGACAGAGGACGGAGACAAGCATTGCTCTCATGCGGAAATTGATCCATCCGGTTTCTTGGAGACAACGCATGCAAGCATCTACAAGGGGAAATCCAGTATTTCCAGTTTCCCACGCTGAAAGGTAATCTTCATTATTCTGATGTTCTAGAGATTCGTATCCCTTGTTGATACATCTTGTTTCGTAGGCACACTCTACCTCAAATTTTTGAATAAAATGGCAATGCCATTTCAGCCTAGTAAGCATATTTTTAAAAGCCCGCTTATATTTTGCATAGTTCTTATGGTCGATTACAATATGAAAGACTTCTCTTATGCTGACATTTCCCCATGACAAATAGGGCGATAATCTGGAGCAAGAAATTCTACTTTGCGAAGGCTTGGAAATATGTCTACTGTAGTTTTTACCGCGATCCTGTAGAAAGGACATAAGATATTTGTAGGCATACTTAGGACCTGGTGGCTGATAGGAACTAGGGTAATTATTTAGTTTTTCGTGTAAGTCAGTAGGTATAAAAAAGGGGTGAGTAATTATGGCTAAGTCAGATATACTATATTTATTTTTTATGGGGTCTTCATTAATATAATCTTCCCACAATTTATCCCAATTCTTTCTATTTTTAATGCCTCTATGTACGCCTCCTTTTTGGAATTCGGTCCACAATATTTTGTTTTTTTTACAATATACGTTTACCTCTTTATCTCTATCCCAAGTTACTTTAATTCCCGATTCTTGATAACTGAAAATTTGTTTGATATCAAATTTGTTCTGGATGTAATCTAGTATATCAGTTACTTCTCCATAGAAAACCTGAATAGATCTGTTATATGCTTTGAGATCTTCGTCTAGAGATAAAAGAGAATGATGAATAAACTGAAGGTGCCTCAGAGAGGTATCAGGCAGTGATAATAAACTGGGTTCGTGTATGTAAATTATATGATAGGGTAGATTTGAATTTTCAGCAAATTGTAAAGGTCTGTGATCTTGCAGACGTATATCTCGCTTAAGCCATACTAGGTTGATTCCTTGCATGGTGACCTTATCGTTTAGATATCTTATTGTTAGAGATGCTTCTTTGTCGGGAACACTTAAATCTGTTGATATCAGCACTTCTTTTTTTAAGGTGTTTTTGACTTACACCTTGATTGACACGCTTACGCCACAGATTGAAGCTTGATCTCTTCAGAGTCTTGCGCATAAGTTTTATGACATCACTTTCCGCAAGTTCGAATTGGAACTCTATGGCTTCGAAGGGCGTCCTATCTTCCCAGGCCATCTGGATTACTCTATCCTTGTCTTCTTCCGTCAGCTCCACTGTCTACGATTTTTGTAGCGCATCTATTTTTGCCATAATATCATTAGCTTGAGCATACTTCTGGTCGCTAGCCGTACGATCTGATTTTGACAAATCAAAACCTTCTTTCATCAGTTTTTCGTATTCTGCCTGCAGTTTTTCTACAGGTGATTTCTTCTTGAATAAATTGAACATATAAATTACATTTTTATAGAGGACATTCCGCCGTCTATGTGAATAATCTGACCTGACATCCATTTAGCTTTATCTGATAAGAGGAAGGCAGCCATTTCCGAGATATCTTCTGGAGTGCCTATTTTATTGAGTGGATGTCTTTCTGCATTTGCCTGTTTCTTTTCATCTGTACTAAGCAGTTTTTCAGCAAGAGGTGTATCCGTAAGAGAAGGAGCAATACAGTTTACTCTTATATTTGGAGCGAATTCTGCTGCAAGTGCTTTTGTAAGACCTTCTATTGCACCCTTAGATACGGAAACCTGAGTATGAAAATTGAATCCCATCTGAACAGCAACGGTTGAGAAAAGTAGAATAGATGGATGATCGCCTTTTTTAAGATTAGGGAGGATAGCTTGTATAATCTTTATGGCACCTATCACTTGTAGATTCAGATCTTCTACAAACTGCTCAGGTTTTATTCTATGAAACGGTTTTAGATTTATACTGCCTGGACAGTATACCATACCATCTAGGCTATCTGGCACAAAACTTAGATCTAACTCATCTGCTGTTACATCTAGATAATGATAGCTTATATGATCTGTATCTGTAGCGTCTGTTGTATTATAAGTCCCTATGACTTGGTTTCCCTGATCAGACAAGATGTTCGACAAGCTCTTTCCCATACCAGAAGAAGCTCCTATTATTAAGTAGTTTTTCATAATTATAAGTATAACATGGGAACTAGATTTTTTGTTTGAAAATTTAAGAGATTGATTTAACTTTTTATTTAAAATAAGGAAATGAGTCAGCTAATTTATTCATGTTATTCAGCATTTAATTAACTTAGAACCATATGCTTAGAAAACTTGAAGAAAAAGATAATATTGACATACAAAAACTAAAAAAATATCTCCTAGAAATAGAATGGTTAAGAGATAAAGATGTTACGTTGGAAATAGATCAATTTACCAATGGATATTCTAACCTTACCTACCAACTAACTGCTGGTGAGCAGCGATGTGTATTACGCAGACCTCCTCTGGGTGCTATCAAGCGCGGGCACGATATGGGTAGAGAATATAAGGTGCAGCACGAATTGAGAAATGTCTTTAAAGCTGTGCCAGAGGTATATGCTTACTGTGATAACTTAAATGTAATGGGAGCTCCTTTCTATCTCATGGAAAAAGTAGAAGGAATTATTCTTAATCTGGAAGCTGCTCAGAAAAGGAAAATTTCTGCTCCGGAGTTTGTTGCTATTTCTCAGGCTTGGATGGATACATGGGTGGAGTTACATAAAGTAGATATTAGAGCAGCAGGTTTACAAAATCTTGGCAGACCTGATGCTTATGTAGAAAGACAGGTGACTAACTGGAGTAGCCAATATCTTAAGGCCGCTACCATGGAGATTTCTTCAGTACAACACCTGATAAAATGGATGGAGGAAAATCAAGCAAGACAGTATGACCACTGCCTGATTCATAATGATTATAGATACGACAATGTAGTTTTTAAGGATGATTCTTGGACATCTATAAATGCAGTACTGGATTGGGAGATGTGTACTATCGGCGATCCTCTTATGGATCTGGGTACAACACTAGGATATTGGACGATGGCATCTGATGGACCACTAGATAAAATAGGTATCCCTTCTCCTACTATCATGGATGGTAATCCTGGCAGAATAGCGCTTGCAGAGTTATATGAAAAAAAATCTGGTAGAAAAGTAGACCACCTAGTATTCTATTATGTTTTTGGTTTATTCAAAATTGCAGTTATTGCCCAGCAGATTTTTTACAGATACGATAAAGGATTGACAAATAATCCAAAGTTCGCACATCTAGACAAACTCGCAAAATTCTTATGTGACATGGCCTGGCAGGCTGTACAGAAAAATAGGATTGAGGATCTTGTGTAATCAATTGAGATCTAAAAGTATAGTAGTTGTCCGTATGAGATTTGATAAATCGTTTTTAAATTAGGAAGTCAATTCTATCCATTTAGTAAAGTAAGTAAGGATAGGATGTCTATCTTTTTATTTAACTCTGAGTTAAATTAGCGATCTAAAACTACTTAGGACTATTACTATTTTCTTAATTTGCAATATGGGATATATAGAAAGAAATGATAAAGGCATGTACACTATTCTTACGATGAATAGACCTAAGGTAAATGCGCTGAACATGGAACTTGTAGAAGAAATCAGAGCTTCCTTCCGAGATATAGAATCTGAGGAAAAGACTAGAGGTGTTATTCTTACTGGAACAGCTAATGTATTTTCTGCAGGTTTAGACCTTGTACAGCTATATGGTTATAACGAAGAGGAGATTAGAGCGTTCTTTATATCCTTCGGAACCATGTATATAGAATTAGCGAGATTTACTAAGCCATTTATCTGTGCTATTAATGGTCATTCTCCAGCTGGAGGTACAGTGATTGCAGTAACAGCTGATTATAGAATCATGGCAGAAGGTGAGAAATTCAGGGTAGGACTTAATGAGGTAGCCGTGAATGTGCAGATCACCAATAATCTGATTAATGCTTATTCTTTCTGGTTAGGAAGAAGTCTTGCATACAAGTATATTCTAGAAGGTAAATTGTTAAATAATAAAGAAGCATTAGCTGCCAACTTAGTAGACGAAGTTGTATCACAAGATAAGCTTATGATGCATGCAGAATCTAGGATGAAGCATTACATGCAAGCTGATCCTGATATTCTTGTCAATACAAAATCGAAACTTAGAAAACCACTGCTAGATGGCATACTAGAAGGAAGTGATGCTGACTTAGAAGAAACGCTAAAGGTCTGGTGGAGTCCTGAAGTACGAACGAAGATGCAATGGTTTATTGCAATGCTAAAGGCCAAGAAAGGGTAGTGTAAAAAAAAGACCGCTATAAGAATAGCAGCCTTCAGTTTTTTACAATTAAAATCTCTTAGTTCAGTCGCTCAAATATCCCCGCAATGCCCTGACCACCACCTACACAGGCTGTAACCATTCCATATTTCTGATCTCTTCTTCTCATCTCGTTGAGTAATTGTATCGTAAGTTTAGCACCTGTACATCCTAGTGGATGACCTAGAGCTATAGCACCTCCGTTTACATTTACAGTTTCTGGATCCATACCCATTGTTCTCATTACAGCTAGTGCCTGCGTTGCAAATGCTTCATTTAATTCTGTTTGCTGGATATCTTGAAGTTTAAGTCCTGCCTGCTTAAGCGCCTTTGGAATAGCAACACAAGGACCTATTCCCATGTATAATGGATCGACACCTCCTGCTGCGCAGGATACGAGTCTAGCGATAGGTTCTAGATTCAATTGCTTGACCATTTCCTCGCTCATTACTATCGTAAAGGCTGCTCCATCAGAAGTCTGAGAAGAATTCCCTGCAGTTACGACTCCGCCATTTTTGAAGACAGCTCTTAGCCTAGCAAGACCCTCCATTGTAGTGGATCTACGCACACCTTCATCCGTATCTACAACATGACTGCTACTTACTTTCTTTCCGTCTTTGACAAATATATCTTCTACGGTTATCGGAACAATCTCATCTTTGAACTTACCACCGTCGATTGCCGCTGCAGCTCTGTTATGTGATCGTACGGAAAATGCATCAGCATCTTCTCTGCTGATCTCATACTTACTCGCAACAGCTTCTGCCGTTGCACCCATACTTACGTGATAGTTTATATTTTCCATATTGGCCTTGTAACTAGGGGCAAGCTTGTAACCCGTCATAGGAATTACACTCATGTTTTCTGTTCCTCCAGCTATATACACATGACCAAATCCCGCTTTGATCTTACCTACTGCCATAGCTATAGATTCTAGTCCCGAGGCACAATATCTGTTGATTGTTATGCCTGGAACTTCTTTGCCTAGAGCTCTTGCTGAGATCAGTCTGCCTATCTGTAGACCCTGTTCTCCTTCTGGATTAGCACAGCCTACTATAACATCATCGATGATAGTAGGGTCTAGTGATGGAACAGTAGAAACTAGATGCTTGATAACATCTACGGCTAGATCGTCTGATCGGTAATTTTTGAACCCGCCTTTTTTAGCTTTTCCGATAGCGGATCGATATCCTTTTATTATATAAGCTTCCATATTATTATTTTCTTTGTCTTCCCATTTACAAATAGAAGACATCTTTTTTTAAATTTAACAATTCTAGTTTCTCAAGGGTTTATTGTTCATCAACATATACTGTATTCTATCCAGTGTTTTCTGATTTCCTAACAAGCTTAGGAAGCCTTCTCTTTCTAGATCCAGTAAATATTGTTCACTCACTTTTTGCGAACTAGTTAGATCTCCACCGCACATAACATAAGCAACTTTTCGAGCGATCTCTACATCATAATCTGACATATAATTTCCTAGACGGAATTCATTGATTGCGGAATATAGTGTGGATAATCCTCCACGCCCTAGAACCTCTATATCTGTTCTGGGTGTAGGTGCTATATAGTCCTTTGCTAGCTCTAATACTTTATCTTTGGCAAGTGTAATATTTCTCAATGCATTCACACAAACCTGATCTCTTTCTGGTAATAAATAGTTATATGTAAATCCTTCTGATGCAGAGGTAGACACAGATGCCGTTGCTATAGCTTTAAAGTGTTCTATAAGTGTAGGCATTTGGACATCTCCTTGGAAATATTTGTCAGAAGCTCTAAGTGCCATCTCTTTTGTACCACCACCACCTGGTAGTAATCCTACACCTACTTCCACTAATCCTATATAGGATTCAGCTGCAAAAACTCCCGCATCGCAATGCATCGATATCTCGCATCCACCACCAAATACGTAACCCTGTGTTGCTACTACAACAGGCACCTTGCAAGTTCTCACTCTCATGTTAACCTGCTGGAAGCCATGCACCATTTCGCCCAACTTAGCAAAATCCTTCTGCATAGCAATCATACCTATATTCATGAGGTTTGCTCCTACTGTGAAGTTCTTAGCGTTGTTACCGATAACGATTCCTCTCCAGCCATCTGTTTCTGCTAGGTCTATGGCCTGTACCATGGCTTCTCCAATTCCTTCTCCTATCGCGTTACTCTTACTTGTAAACTCTAAGCACATCACACCATCGCCTATGTCATGAACGGTACACTCACTATTCTTAATGATTGGTTTGTTTGCTCGCAAAGCATCAAGGAAGATAAAGTCTTCTGTACCTGGTACAGCTATATATTTACCAGCGTTATAATCCAGAACCATTTTCTTTCCATCTTCCATTTTATAGAAAGATGTAATGCCTTTATCTTTAAGATCCACAATCCATTGTGGTATTTTTTCGCCACAATCTTTCATGATCTGTATCCCTTTCTCCATGCCGAAGAAATCCCAATATTCGAAGGGGCCATAATCCCAAGCATAACCTGTTCTCATCGCATCATCTACACTGTAGATATCATCAGATATTTCAGGGATTCTGTTAGAACTATATGCAAGAAGAGAAGCAAAATATTCTTTCAAAAATTTGTTTTCTCGTTCATCACCATCTACCAGGTGCTGAAGACGCTTATCTAGCAATTCTATTTTTTTAGCACTACCTACAGCAGCTAATCTAGGTTTAGTCGCAGGTGCGTATTCTAGTGTTTTTAGATTTAGTGCATTGATAATAGATTTTCCATCAGCATCTCTCTTGTTTGTTTTTTCGTAAAAACCTTTCTTCGTTTTATTTCCTAGGAATTTATTTTCTACAAGGAATTCCATAAACTTAGGAACGGCATTACCTTCTAGAGAATCTATGAATTCATCATCTTTTACATTAGCCAGAACAAACTTGCTAACCTTGTCACTCGTATCTATTCCTACAAGATCTTGTAGTCTGAACGTAGCCGTTTTAGGTCTCCCTATAAGAGGACCCGTTATAATATCTACCTCCTCTATGCTCATGTCGTATTTCTCAGTAAGCTTAAAGATTTTAGTTCCAGACATGACACCGATTCGGTTAGCTATAAATGCTGGCGTATCTTTACACAGTACAGTTTGTTTTCCTAGATTTACATCACCGAAATGCATAAAGAAATCAATGACATCTTTTGCAGTATTACCATGAGGAATAATCTCCAGCAAGCGCATGTATCTTGGCGGATTAAAAAAATGCGTACCACAGAAATGCTTTTGGAAATCATCCGATCTACCTTCTGCTAGCATTTTTATCGGTATACTGGAAGTATTAGAACTTACCAGAGAGCCAGGCTTTCTATATTTCTCTACTTTCTCGAAAATCTGTTGCTTGATATCTAGACGTTCGACAACAACCTCTATTATCCAGTCTGCATCCGCAATTTTATCAAAATCATCATCGAAATTACCTGTAGTAATTCTATCTGCAAATTTCTTGTCATACAAGGCTGCAGGTCTAGCTTTAATGGCACTTTTTAATGCTCCGTTGGCAACACTATTCCTGACCACCGGATTCTTCTTTTCTTCATCACTTGCGCTAAATGGGATAATATCGAGTAACAATACATCCATTCCGATATTCGCTAAGTGGCAAGCAATACCCGTTCCCATAACACCGGAACCCAGAACTGCTGCTTTTTGTAATCTGTACTTCATCTTGATAATTGTAAGATTTATATTTTTTATGTCAAATAAATTTAACTCTGAGTATAGTTTTTAAAACTAATGAATATTGTTGACATAAATTAATAAATGTTTATCATTTCTTTAGTATTATACCAATTCTGTTTTTAGATGACGTAAAAGGATTTAGAATTGTTCAAAATGGATCAAGGCAAAAAATGTAGGCGAACCCATAGGTTCGGCGAGGCTTTTTATCGAAGGAACATGAAGAACAAAATAAATAATTACCGTCATTCTAAACTAGAATTGGTATTATATCTCATGATTTTGTTATAGAATTATATACCAAGGATTCATGGGGGAGCTTATTTACAGTTGTAAGAATACTCCAGACAAATAACAAACCTTATATACAAACCATAAACTACATTAAAAATAATTTTCTCACAGGAAGTCCAGAATATATTGTGCTAGAGCATGAAATATCATCTTCACAACTAGACGCTGTCCTGCTGAAGCTAGAAAAAATAAAATGCGAACCCTATAATCTTAACGATGTAAACTTAGGCGCTTGTGACGAAAACTATTCTCTGATCTACAAAGATGGATCTGAACTATGTGGGTGGAACTGGAATGGAAGTATTTTTTCTAAAAACAACGTAGGGGCACTTGTAATAAATCCGCTAAAGCAGTATATCCAAGAAGTAGAAGGTGTATTATATACCTTGGGAAAAGTAAAAACACCTTACCTTCTTATCTCCAGAAATGATACATGTATAAAGGATTCTACCCAGCTAGAAATTTATGCCACCTACGGTAGTAATAATACTAAATCATTACGGGCAGAATTTGGAGATTACACTTTTAAATTTAACAAAGAATATATTCTAGAAGCTAACATTAGCTGTAAGGATACTGCTCATCTCTTATCAAAAATAACGGTCTATGAAACCACTAAAGACAACAACGAATATCGTATCGATAGATTAGTAGAAGTGAAATAAACATAGCAGAAATAGTATATATTCTGTTCGATTATAAATTTCCTTTTCTACTAATAGAACGACTTATAAAACAAAGTAAGTACTAAGCCCGCTTCCCCAGAAACAACCCTGCTGCTGATGACCGATCTACCATTTAAGAAAGCTCCGCGATACGCATAATAGGGCCGTACAGATACCGCTAATAGATTGCTTAGGTGAACATCATATGTTATGCCTAATTGAGCGCCCAAGCCTTTGATAGGTGTCCAGTTAGGATTTGTTGTTGAGTTCTTCAATGGGAAATCGTACTGAATTCCTATGGCAAGGTATAAGTTGTCTAATATTAGACCGTGATGACCTATGAAATGAATCTCCCCAGATGTTGACTTTTCTATGGTCGGGAAAGCTGAGCTCGTCTGAGGAACCTCAGTATCTAAGAATGATATCCCACCACCTATCTGAAATCTCTGAGTGTAGGAAAATCTAAAGTCTCGTTCTAGACCTAAATAAATCCTAGTGTTTTCATTTGCTTCAAAAACATCTGAAATGCTAACGGATTTTGCATACCCTGTTGCTAGCCCCCATCGGGATTCGTCCTGTGCTTTTGTATGCGTGGAGATTAACATTAGAACAAAAACAAAACAGCAAGACTTGATTAGAGTAATATTCATGTTACTTTTATAGTTTAATCGTTAAAATTCCTACTTTACTCTGGAACAGCTTACCTTTTACCTCTATAGGGAAAGCAATTCTATTTTCATCCACCTTGTAGTTGTTTGCCAGATATAACACCTTATTATCGTGTTCCCCTAAATCTACTTTCTTGCGAACGATACTGTTATCCTGATCCTTGTAAGCATAAACAAGTACCTTGTCCCCAATACGGTTTCTTTTATAGTTCTTATAGGTATCAATAGGTTTTTTCAGGTTTTTTTTAAAATCTACGTATAGTACAGATGGCTTGTCATTTTGTAAACTAAGGATGATAGGGGATGACCCATGTCGACTTTTATAATATCTAGGAATAGCCATGAAATCTACCTCTGCTCCAGATCTATCTATCGTATGTATAAAAGCAGATTCTTCATAAAATTTATCTTCTTTATGCCAGGAACTAGTCATAGCAAAAGTTAGTTTGTCACCTATAGCTAAATATTGATCGTATATTCGTATGAATTTATTCTCCTTTTTATTCTTGTAACCTAACTTTAAATTGTCCTTTTCTTTTTCAGTGAAAAAACGTTTAGTAGTTTTAAATTGATCCGTTGATTCATCTAGACTCATGACTATTGTTCCAGTTGTTGTGGCATCATTTCTGTGGTTATGATGGATTTCTCCTACAACGACAGGCGTTCCATCTTCAAAATTAAACACCTTAGGATAAGTGAATTCACCCTCGTTGTCAATTCTGTACTCTTTGAGATTCCCAGAAAGATCAATAGATAAAAGTTTAAATTCGAAGTTGGAAACTGGTTTTTTCTTTATCTTTTTAAATTCATCCCATGATTCATACTTTTTTAGAAGTATAAAAGCCTGACCATCGTTATTAATAGAAGTAGAAAAACAATGAGTGAGTTGCTGAGATTTATCTCCACTAGGAATATAATCATTGCTGTGGATTACATTAGTTTTCCTATCGAAGATGGTATACCGTAAGAAAAAATCTTTCTTTTTATTGTTGTCATCAACAATATCTACGGTTAGGATATAATTCGAATCCGGTGAAATTTCTAAACGTTGGAAAGGGAAGTCTTCGCGTTCTTCAATTTTAAAATCATCAATATCTTTAGCATTTAGTGTTTTGCCATCCGTGTCAAGCTCTATTAGCTTCCGTTCCAAAGATCTGTTTTCTTTGTTTTTTACATATATGAATTTGTAAATTTTGTTGTTAACGGAAAAAGTCTTGTAATTGTAAGCATGTTCAAAAGGTACTTGGATTCTATTTCTTTCAGCAACGGTATTATTTTTCATCTTCAGATAAATGGGGGTATTTTTCTGATTTTCATTTAATATGACAGTTGATATATTCATTATATACTCACCCTGACTATAGTTTATTATTCCTCTTATTCTTTCACCTCTCCCGACCTTGGCCTCTCCAGTTATTGTATAGGATTGGCTATTGATAAGGCTTGTACTTGTAAGAATCAACAATGTAACCATTAATAGATGTCTAATCATTTTTGAAGTTAGTTTAATACCATTTCTATTTTTAGATGACGGAAAAGGATTTAGAATTGTTCAAAATGGATCAAGGCAAAAAACGTAGGCGAACCCATAGGTTCGGCGAGGCTTTTTAACGAAGGAACATAAAGAACAAAATAAATAATTACCGTCATTCTAAACTAGAATTGGTATAAGAGCGTTGATAAGAATTAATTTTATAGAAAGCTTGATAATAATCACCAAATTTTTTTCTCGAGACGAAAGGTAATAAGTATTAGAGTTATATTCTCACTTTTGTAATGAACGGTCGAGTTGGTGTAACGAACGGTAGCTTTTCTGTAATGAACGGTAAAATCTACATCGAAACCTTAAGTATATGAAAGCCAAATAAATAAGATTCTTATCGAATCTACTGTGCTGACGACCCACTGATCAGATCAGAGAAAAATATAGCATTAGCAAATAACTTACTCGTTCCCCACCAGTATCCTCTAAAGTTGAGATTGTCCGTAAAACATATAATCTTTCCACTACCTTTCTTAAACACCATAATGGCTGCTGAATTTTCTAATGCCTTAATGTTAGGTTTAGAGACATATCCACTAAGCAAGGGGGAAGCAGTATAACTGGCTGGTGTCGCCATCTTATTTTCTGTCGACTCATAGAAGTTAGTTCCTTTCTTAAACATAGGTAGATATGGATCATCATAGCCATAGGCAAGAGGATTAGTAAGGTCTATCTTTGTCTGGAAGATTGCGCCACCGATTACCTGAGCCCCTCGGTTAAGTGTGTACTTACTGTAGGCAGTATTTTTCAGGTTGCCAGCATCTGTTTTTTTGTTAGTTACTGCGATTAACTTCTGACCATTGAGATAATTTATGGCACTTTCGAAGGCAATGATTGTTCCCCCAGCCTTGATCCAGTCTGCTAGTTTTTCTGTTTTTATTTCTGTCTCCTTGTATCTTCCATCAGGGAGTATGATGACATCATATTTACTTAGATTAGCTTGGGCGAGCTGAGCCTTGTCTATCATAGTGAATGGAATCTCCATTACCTTATCTAGATGATGCCATAATTCACCTACATCATAACTGACTGTACCTGTCCCTGAAATCAGTGCTATTCTAGGTAAGGTAATAGTTTTGATCTGTGGACTTCCTAGATTTATTTTTCCTGTTACTCCAGAGGCAATTCCTAGCATATTGACCTGATATTTTTTTGACATACCAGATACAATTGTTCTTATTTCATCCGCAGATTTTTTCTGATTATTAAGCGGAATAATTGCTGTTCCGGGTTCCATACTTACTTGCTTTCCATCGACTTCTAGTGGAAATGACTCCGAAGATATTTTTACAGTAAGATTATTTTTCAGTAATTCGTAGACTACCTTAGGCGCCATAAACTGATACCATGGAATGGCGTACCCATAACTTGCGTTTTTATTGCTCACGGTACCTTCAGAAATTTCTATACTTGACAATCTATCGCCTAGCATGCCTTTTTGGAAGTCTCCGCCTTTTAGTTCTGTATAATTCAGATCGTAGGCAAGCGGTAAGGTCCAGGCTGATACATCGTAAAAGAGACTATCTCTAAACGAGGTTACCTTTTCGAAAATTGTTTTTGCTAGTGTATGCTGTACCTGGTCTAGATCTACGATGTAGCTATTTTCTGAAGTGTAATTGATACCATCTTTGGTAGTAGATTTCGCTAGCTTATGCACTTCTATCTGGTGAGCTAGCAGGGTGTTGACAAAACGATTAAGTTTATACGTATCTCTATCTTTGAAGATATAGCCTTTGACATTTTCTGACTGAGCTCTTTTTTCTGCCTTGTTGTAAAAATCATTTTTGTACTGCAGTAATTTGTCTTTCATACTGACAGACGCTCTCTGTGTAGACAAAGAAGTTACTACCTGATTTCTTATCGTAAAAGGGAAGCTGAGTAATCCGTTAGCACTCTCTTGTAGGTGTCCCCGAGAGCTAGCTTGCTCGAAGAGTATGCCTACACATCCATTAGCATCAGGGTAGGTAGATCCTTTGCCATAATAGAAATCATCGAAAGATTCTTTGCTGTAATATAATGATCCGATCTGGTCCAGCGCAGAGGCATGGTAAGTTCCGATTTCTTCTGTCAGGTCTTGGTTGATTTGTGGCGTATTAGGATTTGTTCTAGAGGGAATTCCTGGCTGAAAAAAGAAGGTGGAATTCGTTCCCATTTCATGATGATCCGTGAGCACATTAGGATTCCATTCATGGAAGTTGCTAATCCTTCCTTTTGATTCGGGATGGGTAAGTAATAGCCAGTCTCTATTCAGGTCAAACCAATAATGATTCGTTCTCCCTCTAGGCCACGGTTCGTTAAATTCTCTGCTCTGCGAGTCAGATATAAGATTTGTATATCTATTACTATTTGCCCAGTTAGCAAATCGTGTTAGGCCGTCTGGATTGTAGCAAGGGTCTAGTAAGATCACTAGATTTTCTAAGGTTTTTTGTACCTCTGTTCCCTGTCCAGCAGCTAAGTAATAAGCGACAAGCACGGCTGCATTACTACCACTGGATTCATTACCATGTATACTGTAACCCTGATACACAATAGCAGGATGGTCATCCATATTTATTTTTTCTCCCTTGGAGAGTTTTGCTTGGTTCTTTTTTATGGCTGCTATATTGTTTTGGTGCTTGGGGGCCGTAATGGTAAGCAATTGCAGTGGCCTATGCTCATGTGAATGGGCGTAAGTTTTTATAGTGATCCGATCAGATACCTGGGCTAAATACTCCATATAGAATTTGAGCTGATCATGGCTGATATGCCATTCGCCTACCTGGTACCCGAGAAAAGCCTCTGGAGTCAATATATCAGGATTGTAAGTCTGCTCTGGTAGATAGTAAGTAAGATCTTTCTTCTGGGCAAAACTAACCTTGCACATTATATTAAAAATAAATATAATACTTAATAATCTGTAAATATGAGACTTAGTATATTTCATGTGGCTGTACTTTCTTTTAAGTTCTGGTGAGTCCTGCACTGGTTTTATAGTTAGGAACTTAGTGTTCTAACTTATTTATTTTAAACTACCTTTGGACTTCCAATTAACATATTTAATGTACACAAATTTATTAAGCTTTATTGCGATCGGATTTATAATTTTACTCTCGTTTAATCTATACCTTAGATTGAGCGTTTTTAAATATTATAGGATTCTGTCAAAGCAAAATGTAGATTTTTCCATGAGCCAATTGCTGAGCAAAAAGAGGATCACTGAAGAGGTGCTACCCCGATATCCTAAGTACAAGGATGAAATAAGTAAATTGTCTCGTAACGTCAGAATATCCATAAGATTAGCATCGATAATCTTAGTTGGTATTATTGTTTTAGGTATTGTCATAATGAGAAATAGTTAAGATATCATGTGTAGGATAGGTATAATAGGGACAGGTCATCTAGGAAAGATACATATTAAGTGTTTACAGAATACTCCTTTTACAATTATAGGCGCCTATGACACAGACCCAGAGATACTTTCTAAGGTTACAGGGGAACTTGGGGTAAAAGCATTCGATAGTTATAAGCAATTGCTCAGTGAGGTAGACGCTGTAGATATAGTATGTTCTACAAAAGATCATTACGAAGTAGCCATACAAGCGCTAAGACAGAACAAGCACTTGTTTATAGAGAAGCCTATTACAGCTACAGTAGATCAGGCTTATGACTTGCAGCGCCTATCGGAAAAGTATCCAGCTGCAAAAATACAAATAGGTCACGTAGAACGATATAATCCAGCTTTCAGAGATCTAGACAAAAATAACTTAAGACCTCAGTTTATAGAGATACACAGACTGGCAGGATATAATGATAGAGGTACCGATGTTTCCGTCATACTAGATCTTATGATCCATGATCTAGATGTGTTACTGAGTATTGTAAATGCTGATATAGAACACATATCTGCTAAGGGGGTAAGTATACTGAGTGATACTTTTGATATATGCAACGCAAGAATACAGTTCACTAATGCTTGTGTAGCCAATGTTACAGCAAGTAGAATCAGTCTCAAGGAAATGCGTAAGATGCGAATCTTTCAGGAAGATGCTTACATCAATATTGATTTTCTAAACAAATCAAATCAGCTTATAAAATTAGAAGATCAGCCAGGCGATGATCAGCAATTTATAAAGCTGAATTCTAAGAAAGGGGAGAAATATTTGTCCATTTCGACAACTGAAGGCAAAGAAATCAATGCAATCGAACAAGAACTAGACGATTTCTACAATACGATCGTTAATAATAAACCAGTATCTATAGGTTTGCAGGATGGTATCAGAGTACTAGACCTGGCCTGTAAAATTGAAAAAATAGCTAACGAAACTTCATGAAGTATATTTGTATTATTCTTATTGTATTCTTCTCAGCATGTTCATTGATAGATAATTTCGATGAATTACCAGCTAGACTCAATATTCCTTCGGTAAGTGTTCAACCCAAAGACGGGGAGGGTAGTGGCAGACATAAGATTAAGGACCTCTGGGTGTTTGTTAACGAATTTTCTCTCGGCGTCTATGAGTTACCACAAGTTATTCCTGTTTTCAGAGAGTCTAACCCTTCTCAGATGACCTTTTTTGCAGGGATCAGAGCTAACGGTTCTGTAGCTAATCCGGTGCAGTATCCTTTCTATCAACCTATACAGATAGATAAGGCACTAGAGCCGGGATCTGAAGAAACACTAGACCTAAAGTTTGGGTACAGACCAGAGTGTGTTTTTGAGTTTGTAGAGGATTTCGAGAATAGTAATATATTTACTTTTGATGAAGATGGGGATGAAGATACTTTTATAGAGCAGCATTCTGTGGACCCTCTAGAAGGTCAGAACTCTGGGTACGCTACATTCGTAGAAGGGGATACCTTAGAAGTTGCTACAGCTTTTGTCTATAGGGATCTACCGCAGAATGGCACGGCGATATACCTGGAGATGGAATACAAAAGTAACGTAAGTATAAACGTTGGTCTTATCGGAATTCTGGATAATGAATCTTTTAAGAATTACAAAATTGTACTGAAACCAAAAGAAGAATGGAATAAGATATACATAGATTTTACAGAAGATGTCTTGCTATCGGCATTAGATGGATACAGGGTTGCCATAGGAGCATTATACGATGGGTTAGAGACCGATGGTCAGGCTGCAGAAGTATCCCTTGATAATCTGAAACTGATCCATTTCTAATACGCCGTCTCTATTTATGAAAAGCCAACGACAGCTAGAATTACTTATCTATCGGATAGCGGATTTTTTCTCCGCTATGGTCGCGTGGTTTTTGTTTTTTATTTACAGAAAAAAAATAGAAGTCCCAGGTATCTCCTTGCATGAAATATTTGCAGATACTAAGCTGAGCATGGGACTCGTTTTTATTCCACTAGGCTGGCTGATTCTCTATTCAGTATTTGACAAATACAAAGATATCTATAGGTTCTCTAGATTCGCTACCTTACAAAGAACATTCTGGTTAAGCCTGCTAGGCGTATCTATCCTTTTTTTCACCGTAATGTTAGATGATCTCGTGCTTAACTATACGAGGTACCTCTACCCGTTTCTAAGATTATTTCTTCTGCATTTTCTTATCACTGCTATTGTGCGTATGATATTGCTGACGGTAGCAAAGAAGAGGCTAAAAAGTGGTAAGGTAAGGTACAACACCATCATGATAGGCGGAGATGCTAATGCTGTAGAATTGTATCATGAGATAACGAACAAGCCATATAGCCTAGGACATAATTTCATAGGATTTATAGACTCTAATGGTCTGTCAAAAAACCTCTTAGAAGATCATATTCCTAAGCTTGGAAAACTAGATACCCTTCATAATATTATTCGGGATAATAATGTAGAAGAGGTTATCATTGCGATAGAAACCTCTGACCATAATAAGCTCAAAAATATCCTAGATACACTATATGATTTTAGTGATTCTGTACTGGTCAAAATAATCCCAGATATGTATGATATTATGCTAGGTAGTGTGAAGTTAAATCATGTCTACGGAGAGATTCTACTAGAGATAGAGCATAAGTTCATGCCGCGTTGGGAGCGTTTACTTAAGCGTGCCCTAGACATATTTGTAGCATTGCTTATTCCTATTCTATTGTTTCCATTATTTATAATAGCGATACTTAGAACTAAGTTTAGCTCGGATGGTCCTGTCTTTTTCTATCAAGAAAGAATAGGCAAAAATGGAAAACCTTTTGACATAATAAAATTCAGATCCATGTTTACCAATGCAGAGGATATGGGTCCACAATTATCCTCTGATGATGATCATAGAACGACTCCCTGGGGTAAGGTCATGAGGAAGTGGAGGATAGATGAGTTGCCGCAGTTTGTCAATGTTCTGAAAGGAGATATGTCATTGGTTGGCCCCAGACCAGAAAGAGCTTTTTATATAGAAAAGATAAGTGCTATAGCTCCGCATTATCGACATTTGCTGAAGGTAAGACCCGGTATAACAAGCTGGGGGCAAGTGAAGTATGGCTATGCCTCTAATGTCGAGCAGATGTTGCAGCGACTGAAGTATGACATGATTTATATAGAAAACATGTCCTTTAGTCTAGATATCAAAATCCTATTTTACACCTTGCTCGTCCTTATACAAGGAAAAGGAAAGTAAATCCATAGATTAATGATTCTTACAATTTAATAATTCTATTTTTGAATACTTTATGTACCTTCATTTCAGATCGATGATATAATTATGAACCAGCAACATTTCGGAATTTTAGGCTATCCTTTGAGCCATAGTTTTTCCCCACAATATTTTAAGAAAAAATTCGAAGAAGAAGGATGTAGAGGATGCACCTATAAGGCTTTCCCTATTTCTGATATAGAAGGATACAATCATATAGATAGATCTAATATTTCAGGATTTAATGTGACCATACCCTACAAGGAAACGATTATACCTTTTCTGGATGAGCTAGAGGAGGAAGCAACAAAAATAGGAGCGGTGAATACCATCCATATTCAAGATGGTATAGCCAGAGGCTACAATACGGATGTATATGGATTTGAAAATTCTCTATCACCCTTACTGAAAGATCATCATCAGAAAGCACTGATCCTAGGTAATGGCGGAGCTGCCAAAGCTATAAAATATGTACTAACTAAACTAGGGATAGAATTTTCTATTGTCTCCAGAAAGAGCGAAAAGTTAAATTATAAAAAGCTTAATGCTGACCTAGTAGAAGACCACAAAATTATTATCAATACGACTCCATTAGGAATGGCTCCAAATGTAAAAAAACAACCTAATCTACCTTATCAGCATATATCTTCAGATCATTTATTATTTGATCTCATTTATAATCCGCAAAAAACACTATTTTTGAAACAGGGCGAACGGCAGGGAGCCACTATAAAAAATGGCTACGAAATGCTCTTACTACAAGCCATAAAATCATGGGAAATATGGAATCAAACCAAATAAACAATGACTGATCCAGATCCGAAATCTTCAGCGTTAGATTTCTCCAATACCTCGATTGCTTTTTCTAAAAAGACAGATAAGCAGCTGAAACAATCTGCTATGCTCTTCAGGATGATGAACAATCCTTTCCTTACAGGCATAGGCACTAGTCTGGCCTTATTAGCCATTAAGTTACGGATACCTTTTACAAATACAATAATTAGAAAAACGATATTTAGGCAATTTTGTGGCGGAGAAAATCTGCTCGATTGTCAGGACGCGATAGATAATTTATATGAGCACAATGCGCTCACTATCCTAGATTATGGTGCTGAGTCAAAATCCTCTGAAGAGGAGTTAGATTTTGTAATGGAGGAGACTATAAGAGCCATAGAATTAGCTGCGTCTAATAACTCAGTTCCTGTTGTTTCTACGAAGATTACAGGGCTTGGAGATAATGATCTTCTGATCAAAATAGATGCAGGAAAAACCTTGTCAGAGAAAGAAAAAGAAGATTACGATAAGTTGCTCGCAAGAGTAGATAAGATATGTGCTCAGGCACACGAACTAGGTGTAGGCGTATTTGTCGATGCAGAAGAAAGTTGGATGCAAGAAGCTATCGACGCCATCGTCTATACTATGATGGAAAAGTATAATAAGAAAAACGTAATCGTATTTAATACATATCAGTTGTATCGTCATGATAAGCTGGCGCAGATGAAGGCGGATTACAAGCAAGCGATATCTAAGGATTACATGCTAGGCGCTAAGATTGTGCGAGGTGCCTACATGGAAAAAGAAAGAGCCAGAGCTACAGAGCAGAATTATCCCAGTCCTATACATATGGACAAGCCATCGGTAGATAAGGACTTTGATGAGGCGGTTCAGTTTTGTGTAGAAAATTACAGAAACATGGGGTCTTGCTGCGCTACCCATAATGTAAAAAGTAATATGCTTCAGGCTCGCCTCATAGATGAGCATAATATACCTAAGGATCATCCGCATCTAAATTTTTGCCAGCTATATGGTATGAGTGATAACATAACATTTAACATTGCCCATGCGGGTTACAATGTAGCTAAGTATGTGCCATACGGTCCCATAAGAGACGTTATACCTTATCTGATCCGAAGAGCTAAAGAAAATACTTCTGTCACCGGAGAAATGAGTAGGGAACTTCAGCTTATTTCTAAAGAGTTGAAACGAAGAGATCTAGAATAGTTATGATGATGTTTTGGGCATGACCCGCTCCTACGTCGGGGTCGGTCCCTTACAGACTCGTCTATCGACTCGGTCTCCTGCCACCCATTAGCTCCTCACACAGACTACATCTTTCAGACACCTCATGCGGCCATACGCAAGGCAAGTAAATTAAAATAAAATTATAGCATTTAGGATCATAGACTGTATTACTTCATTAGAATAGATTTAGCCGCAAATCAATTCCTAATATTTATATAGCTTTGTAATATAATGTTATGCTATGATTTTTTACAACTTATATAATTCTACAATATTTAAATTTTTTCTTCTTCTTTTTTCTCTTGCACCATTCCTTTGCTCCGCTCAGTTAAGTTCAGAATGTCAGTTAGATATAGGAGTAAATTTAGGTGGACTTGCTGACTTCGGTACTGAGTTGCCTTTTGTGGATCTTATGAAAAATTGTCGTACCTGGTATACTAGAGATGGTGGTAATCCTGATGCACCTTTCGATAGTGAGCATACCTCTGACTTAAGTTATAGAGCGGATGGATATCCGACACATGCTCCACAGGTAATTCCAGAGTCTGAATTTCCTCAGATCCCGACTACCATATGGGCGATAACTACAGGATGGCCTATAGGAGAATATACCCTGTTATGGGATGGGACAGGAAAACTTGATTTTTGGGGTTCTTATGAAAACCTAGAAGAGCAGGAACTAGGGAGAATAACTTTTGACATGCTAGATCCATTCGAAGGAGTAGTAGAAATGATGATTACAGAATCGGATATAGATGATCCGATTAGGAACATAAGATTACTAATGCCAGGCTCAGAATCCACTTATGAGTCACAGCCTTTTAATCCTATATTTCTAGAAAAGTTGAGTTCATTCCAGACGGTAAGATTTATGGACTGGGGTCAGACAAATAACTGGGGTCAGAAATCTCCTTATGTATGGGATGATCCTAGCTTATTTGACTGGGCAGATCGTTCTCAGATGGATCATTATACTTGGGCTTACGAGAAAGGTATTCCTTATGAGATGATGATACAGTTGATGAATGATTTTGATCTAGATGGATGGGTTTGTGTGCCTTACAAAGCTAATGATAATTATATGTCTAATATGGCAGACTTATTCAGAGATCAGTTAGAGGTGGACAGGCACTTGACAGTAGAATATAGTAACGAAAATTGGAATTGGATATTTGGGCAAGCTCAGTGGCTTAACGAATACGGTTGTATACAACAAGGTTTAGATTGGCCAGAAGGTCTTGCCCCATATGTACAGAATTGTCTAGACCATTTTACGAATTCATTTGAGGGACAGCTAGATAGAATTACTAGAGTGGTAGGAGCTTTTACAGGATGGCTAGATATAACTCAACGTATTACAGAAAATTTAGAACCTGCTAGTTTTGATGCGATTGCGGCTACATTCTATTTTGGATTTTCGGATGAGGGAGAGGCAATATTAGACGGCTTAGGAGAGCATGCTACGATAGAAGATGTTGCACTTCATGCAAGAGAAGGTATGGTCCAGAACTTAGCGTATATACAAGGTCATAAAAATGAAATCGCTGATGTTTTTAATGTCCCGCTGGTATTCTATGAGGGCGGACAACATCTTACACCTCAACCTTTTGGTGAAACTCCGACCTACGACCAGGCACTAGAAGATGTTCAGAGAGACACCTCTATGTATAATATGTACAACGAGTGGTTTGATCAGTTAAGAACGATGCAGGAAGGAGATGATCCCTTGCAGTTGATGCATTTTAGTTTTGTAAGTGATAGAAGCGCACGGTATGGAAGTTGGGGAATGCTAGAGACAATGGATCAGGATACCGCACTGATACCAGCACCTAAGTATAGTTCTATATTAGAAAATATGGCTCCAGCCGAGTGCCTGACAGTATCTGAATCTGACGAATTAGAAGAGAAATTTTCTGACGTAAATTTTGACTTATTTCCTAATCCAACACGTGATCATATAATTATAAAAACGAAAAATAACATTGATAATGGAGTCCTAAATATTTTCAATACTAATGGACAAAAAGTATTATCACAAGAGATATCAAGATTACCAGCTGGCCAAAGTCTAAGAATACGTATTGCTCATTTATCCTATGGTCTATATCATGCTCAGTTCATAAAAGAAAATAAAACAAGCTCTGATATGAAGTTTTTCAAATCTGAATAATCCAGAAATTACATTAAGCTTTCCGTAAGATTAGACATAATATTATCCTAAATAGAGCATTAGTTTGTCTGGGATAGTTTTCTTAGTTTATATTTATGATGAACTATACAGCTGATCCTTATGAGACAACTTATTTCCCTTTTAGCCATTGCATTTTCTTTACATGTACAAGCACAGAATATTACTATAAGTGGTTACCTAGAAGATGCTGCATCGGGAGAAAAACTGATAGCTGCTAATGTATATGATAGCAATTCTGCTAAGGGTACCATATCTAATAATTTTGGATTTTACAGTCTTACTATTCCCGTGGGAAAAGTGTCATTAGACTTCTCTTACATCGGTTATACTAGCCAGAAGATCGTACTAGATATATCCGAAGATAGAGTGCTGAACATTGCATTACAGCAAGCGCATACCCTAGATGTTGTAGAGATTATTGCCGAAGAATCTAAACGTATTGCAGAGGAATCACAGATGAGTGTTGTAGAAATTCCTGTACAACAGATCAAGGAAATTCCCGCCTTCCTAGGAGAAGTAGATGTTCTGAAAGCATTACAATTATTACCCGGTGTACAGTCTGGTGGAGAAGGTCAGAGTGGACTATATATCAGAGGTGGTAGTCCTGACCAAAATCTTATTTTATTGGATGGAGTGCCTGTATATAATGCATCTCATTTGTTTGGTTTTTTCTCGGTCTTTAATGCTGATGCCATTAAGGATGTCAAGCTAATCAAAGGCGGATTTCCCGCCAGGTATGGAGGAAGACTTTCTTCCGTATTAGAGATAAACTTAAAAGAAGGCAATCGTAATAAATTTCACGGAGCAGGATCTATAGGAATCGTCGCTTCTAAACTTACCTTAGAAGGCCCCATCATAAACGATAAGACATCATTTCTAGTTTCTGGGAGGCGAACGTATATAGATCTGCTAGCTAGGCCGTTTATCAAAAGTAATTTTGAAGACAATGATTCTGAAGGAGGTACTGGTTATTATTTTTATGATGTCAATGCCAAGATTAATCATAAGATAGATGAAAATAATAGATTATATTTTAGCTTTTATACAGGTAAGGATAATTTTTATTTTAGTGAGAAGGATAAGGATTTTGATGAACGAGAATTTACTGACAACACCCTAGAGTGGGGCAACATAACCGCTGCTGCTAGATGGAACCATATCTGGTCTCAGAAGCTATTTAGCAATACAATGTTTTCCCTGAGTGACTATAAGCTTAATACTGGAGCAGCCTTCGGAACAGAATTTAATGATGAAGCAATAAGAGAAGAAATTTCCCTAAACTATATTTCTGGTATCAGGGACTTAAGCGCTAAGATAGATTTTGATTATTTGCCTAGTCCTGAGCATTTTATAAGGTTTGGACTGCACACTACTAACCACTTGTTTAAGCCAGGTGTTTTTGATCTACTAGATATAAATACGGAAGAGGAATTTAACTTTGAGCAGACGGTAGGTCAGCGTAATATTACAGCATTGGAGATGAGTGCTTACCTGGAGGATGACTGGAAAATAAGCGATCAGCTAAAGATGAATCTCGGCCTACATTATTCTGCTTTTGCAGTAGAAGGAAAGTTTTATAATGCCCTTCAGCCTAGATTAAGTGGTAGATATCTGATAAATGATGAGCTATCGCTCAAGGCCTCTTTTTCTACGATGCGGCAGTACATTCATTTGCTAGCATTCGAGGGGGTAGGTCTGCCTACAGATCTTTGGCTGCCCACTACAGAAAGTATAAAACCTCAAGACGCCTATCAGTTTGCTGCTGGTGTAGCTAAGAATATCGGAAAGAAGTATGAGTTGACTATAGAAGGTTACTACAAAAAAATGAAAAATTTAATTAGCTACAAAGAGGGCAGAGGCTTGTTTGAGTTTACAGATTGGCAAACTAGGGTGACTCAAGGGGATGGTTCATCCTATGGAGCCGAATTATTTTTACAAAAGAAAATTGGAAGATTTACGGGTTGGATCGGTTATACGCTATCATGGACATACAGACAGTTTGATGATGTCAATTTTGGAAAGAAATTTCCATACAGATACGACCGAAGACATGATATTTCTCTTGTCGGTCAGTATAAGTTGTCTAAGAAAATAAACATAGGTGGAACTTGGGTTTATGGAACAGGAAATGCCGTTACTCTACCTAATGCAAAAGTGCTTGGCTTTTCTCAAGGTCAAGAAAATTTTAGCAGCAATTATGTTCAGAATTACTATAGCGAAAGAAATGGATATAGAATGCGTTCTTATCATAGATTTGACTTAGGCATAAGTTTTGTCAAAAAGAAGAAAAGACACACTCGTACCTGGTCGATAGGTGCATACAATACATATAACAGGCAGAATCCTTTTTTCGTGTTTGAGGATACAGATAACGTAAATGGAGAACGCGAGTACAAGCTAAAACAGGCAAGCTTATTTCCTATTATACCTTATATTAATTATAGTTTCAAATTCTAAATTTAGATAAGATGCAACGATACTTATATCATATAATTTGCTTATTGAGCTTAGTCATTGTTTCTTCCTGTGGTGACTTTTTCGAGAGTACTCTTGACTTAGAAATTCCCAAAGCTGAACGAGCTATGGTCATTCATGCTTTTCCAAGTTATGCTGATAATCGACTTAATATTTCAGTAATGAGGCCTATTCCTATAGATGTGGATGATAGTGATATTTTAGATTTTGATTCACCCTATTCTCTGATAGATGCGGAAGTGCGACTTGTTAATACAATAACAGGAGAGATCCTGCAAGGCGTAAGCCCCGAGGAGGAAAAGTTTTTTAATGTCTTTCCTGTTAATTTCCAGATAGAGAACATCGGAGATTTTTTCCGAGCAGGGGATGTTTATGAATTACAAGTAGATCATCCTGATTTTCCTTCAGCTATTGCGACTCAAATTATGCCTGGTCAGGTAGATATTGCTGATCCTATTGTATTCATAGAACAGGGTGGTATCGACGAGTCGGGTAATGAGCAGAGCGTAATAGATGTAGTAATAGAAGATCCTGTCGGGACAAACTATTATGAAATATCTGTTCTTAGAGCAAGAATTTCTGGTAAGCTAGATATTAAGTATGCTAGCTCTAATGATCCCAGTACGTTAAGGGCTGGACAATGGGACGCCTTACTGATAGAAGATAGTCTCTTCGATGGGGAGTTGAAATCTTTGCGATTACGGATAGAGGAGGAGTCTGAGATGGACATATCAGATAGATATTATATTAGCCTGCGGACAGTTACTGAGGATTATTACAACTGGTCCCTTACCTTACGAGCAGCTAATAATGTGGAGGATAATCCTTTTGTAGCACCTGTCCAGATTTTTGGCAATATGGAAAATGGTATAGGTATATTTGGATTGTTCTCGGAAAAAAAATTCAAGATGTAGCCGAATAAGGTAAAAGCTGCGTATAAGCTAGAACTGTAGTAAAAACTAACTTATCATTTCATGGAGATATTACTCATCTACTTCTTCCCGTGTATACTGCCCCGTTCTAAGCATAACTAAGGTACAAGCATTAACAGATTTTATCCCCGCCTCTTTTAGTAATTTTGCAAAGACATGATTCTCCGCACCTGGATTAAAAATGACTCTTTCTGGCTTGGTTTCTAGGATGTAGTCATAGTATGAATGCTGAATTTCAGGATTGACATACAGTGTGATGGTATGGACATCATCAAATCTTTTTTCTGAGGTTTGAATTGTAACGTCATAAATTTCTCCTTCTTTACGTCCTACAGCATAGACCTTATGACCGTATTCTATTAGCATAGCGATAGCCATAGCAGCATATCTACTTGTGTTCTGAGAAGCTCCTATGACAAGTGTGGTTCTATTCTCTTTCATTTGTCTTGATTATTTTGAGTATTTTGAATGATGCAATCTTTATTATAGCAAATTATATATATGAATATATTAAAAGCTTTTTATTTAGCGACATTATTTTCTTGTTCCTTATTATCAGCTTGCAATGTTAATTATACGCCTAGGTCACAATCTTACAAAAGTAATAACGGTCCTCCAATGGAAGCTGGTAAATGTTATGCTAAATCCAAGATACTCAGTACGACACTTGCAGATGTCGTAACACTTCCTATGTATATAGGATCAGATTCTAGTAGTGTGGAATTCGATAAGTACATAGTACAAGAAGGAGAGAAGCGCACCAAATGGGTCAAGAAAAAGGCTGATAAAAATTGCCTGTCTAAAAATCCAGATGAATGTCTAGTATGGTGTCTAGTGGAATCAAATTATGATGAGATATCAGTGTTGTATCTTAGAGACACTACGTCTACAATGGATTTTGAACTGCAAGAAGTTAGTACGCCGAAGCGGATAGAAGGAGGAGAATTAGAATGGGTAGAGGTTCTCTGCGAAAATGAAATTGATGCAAGTTTTATGATGGAACTTTGTGTCGCTATTTTGGAAGCTGGATATGATCCTGGTTCTTGTGAAGGAAAGTATTCTGCTTCCATAAGATCTGAACTTAGAAAAATACAAGAAGAAAATGGACTCCCTTTCGGTTCTTTAAACATTACTTCGCTTGAATTTTTAGGAGTTGATTATTAAAGAATTATTACTTCCTGTAATCTTAATTTGTCAATTAGCATGTAATTGACGCGTTAATTTCGGTAATTTTAGAACAACTATATATAAAGTTTTACATTGCTGTATGAGTACAAAGAAACTGTTAATAGGTATACCTATAATCCTTATTTTACTGAGTCTAGTTATTTTCTTTTTAGGACCTAAGGTTTCTTATGATAAAGTAAATGAAGAATATTCCCCATTAGATCTGACCATAGAAAATATAGAAAAATATGTTGTAGGAAAAGAAGCTAACTTTGATCTGAAACCTGATAATGAAGCTAGGATTGTATGGCTAGATTCTAGTGCTGTAAAGACAGCGTACGCACTAGTTTATCTTCCTGGTTTCTCAGCGACTTATTTTGAGTCAGCTCCACTTCATACAGAATTTGCTGCTCGGTATGGTATGAATACTTATCTCGCAAGAATACATGGACATGGTATAAAAGGCAAAGAATCTTTTAAAGATCTTACACCAAACCAATTGATTGAATCTGCAAAAGAAGCGATCGCTATCGGTAAGATTATAGGCGAAAAAGTAATCATCATGGGCTGTTCTACTGGTGCCACCTATTCGACCTATCTAGCAGGTGGTGATGAGGATATTGCTGCCTTATTATATTATTCACCCAACATAGACCTAGAGGACCAGAACTCTAAATTAATAACAGGTCCGTGGGGGAAGCAACTTATGGAAAAAATTAATGGAGGACTGTACCGAGACCATGATTATAACGAGACGATGTCTAAGTATTGGTCAGTAGTATATCATATAGATGGCGTTATAGCGCTCAGAGCATTGATAGATCAGACAATGAGAAGGAAAGAATTTACAGAGATAGATCAGCCAGTATTTCTAGCCTACTATTACAAGAATGAGGAAGAAAAAGATATGATCGTTTCTGTGGACGCTATGAAGGAATTTTTCAAAAGTACGACTACGCCAGCAGAGAAAAAACGTATGGTAGCTATCCCTGATGCAGGGAATCATATCATAGCCTGCGATGAAGTTTCTAGAGATGTTTCTTCGGTAAAACTAGAAACGCAACTATTTGCTGAAGAAATATTAGGGCTCATACCTATAAAGAAATAATTAGAGCTTATGGATTATTCAAGTGAATAGATAACTCATATTTTTAATTGACAATCTCATCATTGACAATCTCATCATTGACAATCTCCCCATTGACAATCTCATTATTGACAATCTCTCACTTCCTCTCACTTCTCTGCAACTCCTGAACCTGCGCTCTAAGAATCTCTATTTCTTTTTCCTTTAGTCTTATAATTTCATCACAATTAGTAGGCGTATTTTCCACTATTTTTTCTGTTTTTGGCGCAAGCAACTTATCCTTAAGCGCAGTTATGCTCTCCTTAAATGCTTGCTCCCCATTAAAGATTGTTATACCAAAATAAGAGACTGGAACAAAAAAAGCCAAGAATAATATAAATCTCGCAAAACCTGTTAATCGATATTTTTGTTTCATATATGTATTTGAACGTAATTTCATGTAATTTTAACTTACGCGATATTTTTTTTCTACGAAATTCTATATAAATCCGATAATGAATAAAATTTCAATAATTTTCATTTCTATCGTCTCTTTCTTTCTTATCATAACAGCCTGTAGTAAGATGGAGATAATACGTGATGATGTATTTAATCCACCGATGGATAAGATTACCAAATTAGAAAGTTCGACTCAGAGGATAGGAGATGCAGATAGAGGTAGGAAATATCTGATAGAGGGAGATTATGTGGATAGTGGAATTCCACTGAGTATATATAAGATGGTACTTGGCAATCAGGTAGAGGATTATCTAGGACGAGATGGAATAAACAAAGGGATAGGTCATGAGTATAATGCCTTCAGGACAGATGAGGGAGTGGAGTTAGTTTCCCCTAATTGCCTTCAGTGCCATAGTAGTGTATTCGATGGGAGATTTGTATTGGGGCTCGGCAATACTTCTGGAAACTTTACTATGGATCAGAGTATGTTTGCTGGTGTATTAGAGGCAGTAGTTACTTCGCAATATCCAGTAGGGACTCCAGAACATACTGCCTTTCTTCCGTTTTCAAAAGCTATAAAAGCCATAGGTTCTAAGATCGTGACAAAGACCATCGGATCTAATCCAGCAGATAAGATTGCAGCGGTCCTTGCGTCACACAGAAATAGAGATGACCTCAGCTGGAGGGAAGAAGAAATGCTAGATATTCCAGATGAAGTAATTCCTACAGATGTGCCCGCTTGGTGGTTACTAAAGAAAAAAAATGCAATGTTCTATACGGCGGTAGGAAGAGGAGATTATGCTAGGATATCTATGGCTAGTAGTATGCTCACAGTGGTAGACTCTATGAAGGCGAGAGAGGTAGATGAGAATTTTGTAGATGTTATAGCTTATATAAATCAGCTGGAAGCACCCGCTTATCCTAAACCAATAAATCAAGAGATGGCGGAAATAGGGGAAGAGTTATTTCTAGATAATTGTTCTAGTTGCCATGGCACCTATGGTGCTCTAGAAACGTATCCTAATCTTTTAGTCGATCTAGATCTCATCCAGACAGACTCCATGCTCGTCTACGCTAATTTTGGGTTAGGAAGATTCGTAGATTGGTATAACACTTCTTGGTTTGGTAAAGGAGAGCATGCGGCCATCCTTGTTCCTGAGAGAGGATACGTTGCCCCTCCACTGGATGGGATATGGGCTACAGCACCTTATTTTCATAATGGATCTGTCCCTACGCTAGAGAAAGTACTGAATAGTTCTTCACGTCCCGAAGTATGGAGTAAAGAAAAAACGACAGACAAGTACTATAATTATGACGAGATAGGCATAGATTATGAGGTGTTAGATACCAAGTCTTCTATTTATCATTATGATACAAAGCTGATGGGACACGGGAATTCAGGGCATTATTTCGGAGATAAGTTAGCTGTAGAAGAAAGAAAAAATATTATAGAGTATCTAAAAACGTTATAACACCATATTTTTATATGTCCGCTAAAAGACAATAGCGAACAGATGTTAAAAATAAGTGACTATATGGAAAGGGACAATAAGCTAGAAAGGGACTTATATATAGAAGACTTTGTAGTTCATTATTGCAATGTCAAATATGTTATTAATCAAAAAAGAAAGGAATTGATGAAATTTTCGAAAATTTGGATACTAGGGTGTTTCACAGTTTTATACATTTCATGTGGGGATGATCTACCCTCAGAAGAAACTATAGATTCTAGAATATCAGAGCAACTTATGGGCCTAGGAGGGGCTGAAGGAGTAGACTTTTTTATTCTACCAGAATCTAATGAATATGATAAAATTCCGCAAGATCCTAAAAACCAAATTTCTAGGGCTAAGGTGGAGCTAGGAAAGCTGCTGTTTCACGAGACAGCACTAGCAAGCAAAGGAAGTTTCTCAGAAACAGAATTGACCTATTCTTGTGCATCTTGCCATCATGCTGCGGCAGGTTTTCAGGCTAATCTACCACAAGGTATTGGTGACGGTGGTATGGGTTTTGGTGTGGCTGGAGAGGCTAGAACTTTTAATCCATTCTGTGAAGAAAAAGATATAGATGTACAACCGATAAGAACACCCTCATCTCTTAATTCTGCTTTTCAGCAGAACATGTTGTGGAATGGACAGTTTGGAGGCACAGGTGTAAATATAGGTACGGAGGCTTCGTGGACGGAAGATACACCCAAAGCGGTAAATCATCTGGGATATGAGGGGGTAGAGACGCAGGCTGTAGCTGGTTTAGGCGTCCATAGATTTGGACTCTCTATTTCTCAGGATTTTATTATGAACACAGAATATAGAGAATTATTCGATGTCGCATTTCCAGAGATACAAGATGTAGATCGTTATGAAGCGGAATATGCAGGTCTTGCTATAGCTGCTTATGAACGTACTACACTAGCAAACGAAAGCCCGTGGCAAGAATACCTGAAAGGGCAGCAAGATGCGATGACACAGGCTCAGAAAGAAGGAGCCTATATATTCCTTACAAATAATTGTGTGGACTGTCATACTGGTCCAGCTCTAAACTCTATGGAGTTTCACGCCTTCGGAATGAATAATCTTTTTAACGGATCCTATGGGTCAGGAGGTGTAGCGATAAACGTTGGAGATAATGTAGCGGAACACAGAGGAAGGGGTGGATTTACAGGAAATACACAAGATGATTTTAAGTTTAAAGTACCTCAGTTGTACAATCTGAAGGACTCACCTTTCTATGGACATGGTAGTAGTTTTTCATCTTTATATGATGTTGTAAAATATAAGATCAATGGGATACCACAGAACGCAGATGTCCCTGTAAGTCAGCTAGCAAATCAGTTCCGACCCATTACCATGAACGAAGAAGAAATAACTAAATTGGTTGATTTTCTAGAAAACGCACTGTACGATCCTAATCTAGATCGATATACACCGACTTCATTACCATCTGGATTTTGTTTCCCTAACAATGATGCACTTTCTAGAATAGATCTTGGTTGTTTATAATATGATTTTGCAATAGATTTACTATAATATTGGGCACCTCCTTCAGACCGCGCTTTCCGTTAATCTAATTGGCAAATGTTAGTTTATTCCACCTCAGCTTTTCATGGAAAACATAATCTCTTATAAGATATTTGCTCCTATGAAAAAAAAACATTTTTAACTAATCTTTGTCTTATTTTTGTTGCATAGGAAGCGTTACAAAAAAAGAAGCTCCGTTGGGTTTATTTGTTGCTACACTTATAGAGCCATTATGTTTTTCTACTATACTCTTAGAGATCGCCAGGCCTAAGCCATTGCCTTCATAATCTTTAGAACTATTAAGTTTTTTGAAGAGTTGAAAAATTTCTTCTTGGTATTGTTCTGGTATTCCTATTCCATTATCTTTTATGCAGATGATCACTTCATTATTTTGATTGAGATAGTAGTTAAGAGCTACTTCAGGTCGTATGTCTTTAGCAGAAAATTTTATAGCATTACTGATTAGGTTGATAAATAATTGTTGTAATAATTCTTTGACACCTTCTATGATAGGAAAATCTGATTGTATACTTAATCTTACATTATTATCAATAATATGATCATTGAGTAGGAAGAGTATTTCTTTTATGAGCAAGCTTAGATCTACCTGTGAAAAACATTTTTTTTCATCCGTAGATATCTTAGAAAATTCTAACACACCATCCACTAGCTTGGTGAGTCCATTACAACTTTTTACAATAGTATCTTGTAAGTTGAGATCTTCTTTCATGAAAGCGTCTCTATATTTTTTAGCCAATAATGAGGTAAAACTAGAGATTGTTCTCAGTGGTGCTTTTATATCATGTGCTGCAACATTAGCAAAGTTGAGCAAATTTCTGTTGCTTTCTTCCAGTTTATAGTTCTGTTCATTAACTAGGCTGAGGGTCTTTTGTAAATCATCTTGCACGAGCTCCAGTTTCTCGTTTTTCTCTTGTACTAATATTTTGTTAGATACACTTTGTAGTGATATGTCATAAATTGTCCTTGAGAGAAAATAGAAAATGATCAAAGCTCCTATACCATTTAGGTATAAAGATTGATTGACTTTGTAGGGTATCCCAACGTAATAAATCATTCCAAAATAGGTACAAAAAAAGTATAGTGTCAGGAGAATTAGTCTTACTGAATTGAATCTTAAAATTATACCAAATACCAAAATGTAAATTATAAAAATCCCGCTAGAATTATAGTCCGCTAAATCCCAATAATAATAAGTGAGTGCAAAGGGTAGAAAAGATAGCATATTAAGAACAATTAGTAGGTCGTAAGACAAATACTTTACATTTCCTTTTTTCCGCAAATAATATTTATTTAACCAGACAAAACACATTAGTATTGGTAAGGATACTATATGGATAACGAACACCCAATACTGCGATGGAAACTGGTCCCAGATTCCATTGTAATAATTGTACACATCAGCAGTGAACAATAAGATGAGATGTAAAAGAACAATAGACTTTAGCGTAGAGTTTATTCTCCCTATCGTATTGTGGTTTAATTCTTGGCTAATCCTGTTATTCATTGTAACGGTGATAAAGAAGGAAACTTAAATGATTACATTGGTTTATTATATTTTTGAGCTGTATTAATTGCCTACTTATATATTATTTTTATTGAATAGTTAAGATTAAATATACAGAAATTGACTTAAAATTCTTTTCTACGGATTATAATTTGAGTTTATGAAATATAACCGACGATTAAATAGATTCTTATACCATTTCTATTTTTAGATGACGGAAAATGTTTTAGAATTGTTCAAAATGGATCAAGGCAAGAACGAATGAGTTCGACGTAGTCGAATAAAGTACGCAAGTGCTTTAAATAAGAGAACCCTGCCTCCTTGCATACGGCAGGCACAGCGCTAAGCGGGCGGGCTAGCAAAGAACCCATAGGTTCGGCGAGGCTTTTTAACGAAGGAACATGAAGAACAATTAAATAATTACCGTCATTCTAAACTAGAATTGGTATTAATTGATGCCCAAAGTGATGCACATATATCCTTAAGATTATACAATTCCTGCAGATTGTGAAACTCGCTGCAGCTTTAGGTCGCACTTGCAGTATCAAACTTGTATCTGAAAAATACAAGTACTTTTCATAGCGGTCATTCTAAAAATTAAATGGTATTTGTCTAGGCTACGAACTAAGGTAAAAGATAAAAAGCCTCCCACAGGGGAGACTCAGTCATTATAGAACAACTTCCAAATATTAAGACTTCTAAATTAGACAAACTCAATTACTTTTCAAAGCAATTTCTATTAATAAAATAAAAAAAAGGGTCAACGCTCTAGGCGTAACCCTTTTTGTAATTTATGATCGTTATGCACTACCTTATTATCATCATCTGTCTTATATCTGAGTAAGATTCTGATATTAATCTATAAAAATAGATTCCATCGTTATTCATTCCCATATCTTCTATATCTATATGATGCTCGTGATCTCCTGCTTCTCTAAAACTCTTGTTAGTCCATAGTATTCTTCCATTTATATCTATCACATCTATGGTAATCCATTCATCCCGAGCAATAGAGAATTTTATCTCTGTAGTTTCTGTAAAAGGATTAGGAACATTCTGATATAAAGCATAGTCAGTATGCGTATCCAAGACCGATAACCTAATTGCTATCTTCCCGAATGAATCATCATAAGCTTCTGTAGACAGTCTATCACTTATGAATGCTATCTGGTCTAATGCTGCATCTGTATCTATATAAAATAGTATCTGATCTTCCTCAGCGTGTACACTTTCTACGGTCGACCAACTGAGCTTAACTGTCGATCCATCATTATGAAAATGATTATCTGATATGTCTAGATGTGCTCCTTCTAATCCTCTGATCTTTTCTCCACTTGATAAAGCAAACTGCATACCTATTATATCTTCAAAATTGCTTGCTCTAACCGCAATTTTGTCCGCACCTGATGATCGTGACAATATGAATTCTATTACAGATCTATTTTCAAACTGTTGCTCTTGTAGTTCGTTATAACCATTAGAACCATTGACATCTCCAGTCTTTATAGCTATAAAATTACTATGCATCTCATCATGAGAAAGAGATAAGTAATCTATATCCGAAGGATATGGGAAAGGATCATTGTCATCTACAAAATTATAATTTGCAGGAATAAAGTTCCAATTTTTATTTCCTGGAAATTCATCGTAGATTCCTAATATTACCTTTCTGAGTTCTACTAAGTCTATGGCAGTAAGGTCGCCCGAATTATTTATATCAGAAGCTATAATCTTATATGGAGAATCTAGGGGCAATAGACCTAGAATATGTCTCTGAATCATGGCTAGATCTAGCGTAGATACGCCATCAAGAATTTCCCCCTCCATCGATGGAGAAAGATTATAACTACCATACATATCTAGTTCTGTAAAAGCAAAATCACCTTCGGTTTCAGTGATATACATATCTTCCTCATCTCCATAAGTAATATACATCTCAGTTCCTATGATCGCTTGCTCTTCTTCTGTTCTTACATTACCTGCTATCTCCACACTAGTAGAAAACTGTGGACACTCTGATGAGTTATCTTGTATGTCAATGAAGGTTGTGCAATGACTCTGATTTCCAGCCTCGTCCGTAACCCATAATTCTATAGGCTGAGAACCCAATGTGTTACAGTCAAAAATTGCGTTAGTTTCCGAGGTATCACTAGAGAAAGAAAAAACTAGGTTCTCTACCGCAGTACAATTATCTAAACTACTAGCATTTACATCTGTTGCCCATATCTCCACCATACCCATTCCTGGTACTAGACCTGCAGATAATCCATTTATACACACAGGTGTAGGTGCAGCACATTCTCTTATCTCTACGACTATAGCTGAATTAGAAATATTACCGCAGCCATCTTCTACTCCCCATGTGAGTATATGCTCGCCTAAGGGTAGGTCTGTCAAGGATAAACTTGTGCCCGCTCCTTCAATAACTTGAGTTCCCAGTCCTAGCACATCAAAGGCATACCAAAATTCAAAATCTATAGGGTCGCTACAATCATCTGTCGCACTTGCTGATAAATTTACATCTCCTAGACAGGTACTTTCGTTAGCACATATCACAGTATCTACAGGACTCATCAGTGTAGGTGGATCAGAATTAAGTACTCTTATAACTTGTGAAAAAGTATATTTTCCTGCTCCATTAGGATCATTAGATTCGTACGTACACCAATCTATTACCGTCCAGTCTCTCTGTATTACCGGACAACCTGTAATGTTAGCATCGAAGACAAAATCTTCGAAAGTTGCCATCACAAGATTACAATTATCTGTTTGGAAACTGGGAGATCCTGTTTCTATCGTATCTAAGTCTACTTCAGAACAGTCGGCAAAAACTATATCGATAGGCCATATAATGTCCGCCTCTACAAAGGGATTTATATCCTCTATAAATATAGACTGTGAAGCTTCAGACATATTTCCATCTTCATCTGTAAAAATAAAAGATCTTATAATTTCTCCTTGTCCACAGGTGAGGTCTACGACACTTGATTCGTCTACAACAAGACCGTCTGGACAGTTTTCTTGTATAAGTCCATCTTGTCCAGCAATAAAATCAGGAGCCATATAAAATGGATCATTAATAATAATATCCTCTGGATCTGATGTAACATAAGAACCGAATATAGATAGGTCTGTCATGTCAAAAACAAACTCACAACTTACCGTAATGTCTGGAAGCACAGATTGTACTATAGGTGCTAACTTATCGAACACCTCTACCTCTACCATACACTCCGTAAGATTTCCTGAAGTATCATAAACACTTGCTATGACCATCACAGGATTACCTATGTCAGAACAGCATACTCGGACACTTTCTCCCTCCACTAGATCATCAGGATTTCCACAGGCATCATCCATTCTTCTTATAAATGTATTGCCTAAATGACAATTATCTGTTGCTCCCAACACGATCATAGAGCTAAAAACCATACCGTCACCTAGGTTATTAAGGTATACCGCTAGGTCTGGATTACAAGTCAATTCTGGAGACTCCGTATCTGATACTGTAATCGTCTGTAAACAGGTCTGCTCATTGTCACAAGCATCCGTTGCCGTCCATGTCACTTCTGTTATCCCTACTGGAAAATCATCGGTGATGTCATTAGATATAGAATAATCATTACTTATCGTTACCATAGAACATCCATCTGTGGCAATGGGTATCGGTAGAGTAAGATTAGCAGAACACATGAGTGTGTCGTTCTCCGCTGTAACATTAGCACAGCTAATCGTAGGCATCCCCGTATCTGGTAGAACAGAGAAAGTTACCGAGGTCATCTCTCCTACATTCCCACACATATCAGATACTAAGTAACTATAAGTAACATTGTATCCAGCGCAGATATCTTCTGTAAATGTAGTATCTATTGTAAATTCTATATCCGTACAATTATCTATTGCCGTAAGGGTCTCCGTAGGTGGAAAAGCATCTCCACAATTTATAGGATCTATAGGTTCTGGGGTAGATAACATTATAGGAGGGGTATCATCTAAGAAGGTATAAGTACAAATAAATCCACCTGCTATGTTTCCGCACATATCTTCTGCTTCAAAAGTTATAGTAAGTACCCTTTCGCAAGTTAGGCCATTGGCTGTCTTAGCAGTGACTCTAATTATCAGATTTTCTTCCGCTGTGCAATTATCAGAGACAAATCCTTCTACACTTGCCACTTCTACTCCACCAGCCATCCAAGTATCTGAAGTGGAAATCACATCCCCTACTTCTAAGTCTATTACGGCATCGAGTGGGCATACTGCACCATCTATTTCTGTTGTAAAAGTTACATCTAGCTGTCCTCCAAAATCCCAAACAGGATCTACTGACTCACTGATGATTATAAGTTGCTCACAGGTCGCTAGGTTTTCATTATCATCTTCTACTTGGTATATCCTGGTTACTGTTTCTGGACATGAGACCCCATCTGATGTTTCTGATAATAAGATAAAGTCTACTGGGATAGTAGCACAATTATCTATAAAGCTTCCACCTGCTAACATAAATTCGTCGAAGTCTGCGTAGGGTGGCGGGATATCCATCGCGTTGCAAGCATCAATTTCTAATGTAGGTGGGCATGATAAAGTAGGAGCAAGGTTGTCCTCCGTTGTGACTATAACAATACAGCTTTCTGTATTTCCTGCGGCATCCTCAAAGGTAAGTGTAACTTCTAGATCGACACCTACATTGTTACAGGCACTGAAAAGTGTAGAAGGCGTTATCGTCAGCCCTGGACAATTATCTGTACTACCTGCACTGAGTGCGGCTACATCTAAATCGACCATACCGTCAGTACCTAATTCTACGGTTAAAGAGTTACAAATTGGTATCGGATCTTCTGCGTCTACAACAACAACGTCTACTGCACAGGACTCCGTCATCCCGTTAGTAAATGTAACCGTAAATATAACAGTTGTCGTCCCTACGGGATAAACATCTGATGCATCTGCTGAGTTATTGTAGTCGTTAGTTACCATCTCTATAACACAAGCCGTGTCATCAGAGGTAGGATTAAGAATAGTTACTGATGCATCACATTCTCCTACGTCGTTATCGTAAGAAGTGTCCAAATCTGGACAAATTAATGCATTCACAAAAAGGTTTCTTTCAAAGCCTTTTGTTGAGTTCGGGTTTGAGTTGTTAATTGAGATATTGGCAATGACCATAGGTATCACCAGGATGTTAACAACTATTACGTTTAATAGCTTAGTAAACATTAGTAATCTTTAAAATCGGTTATGGAAAAATGTTTCTGGGATGAGACTTTTTCCTGAAACAAATATAAGACAACATATTACATATTACGAATAATCGTAATATGTTTTTTTATATTTATATTTTAAGATGTATAAAAGGGTATGGTTTTGTAGATTATATATTGTAAACCCTTCAAAAAAAATACGTCACTTTTGCTTTTATACACTCAGACAATGTATTAAGTTTGTTGTTTTGGTCTATGATGAGGTATTTTACAATTCTGCTTAGCGCAAGTTTTCAGTCTTCTACCGTTGTTATCCTAAAGACTAAAAGAAAAGAAGGATCGCAAAATAAGTAATGATAGAAGTAAGTAGAATAATTCCAATCGCCACAGATATACTAGATAAAATGGCATTTTCAAATATGAGTGTATCATGTATTCACCTGAGTAGTTACCTTAGACTATTCAGTTAGTATTATATTATATACGTTGTAGAAATTCTCTTGCGTGAGTTGCCTGAAAGGGACGAACATAGAGAGTCGTCCGTGACGAGCATGCGTGTATGGCTGGGGACCGAACTGACTAGTGAGTCTGGAAGGGAACGACCTGAGGGAGGACACTGAGTTATGGAAAGGTCACGCCCAAAAAATGACCCTAACCATAAGATGTCGGAAAATGAATAGATAAGTGTAGCGTTATATAAGAATCTACTATCTTCAAGCTTTGGTAAGTATATGAAGCAGGCTTTTATATCTAATATATTTCTTATTCTAGGGGTGAATCTCCTGATCAAGCCTTTGTACATAATAGGCATAGATGCTGGTGTACAGAATAGTGTGGGTGCTGAGACGTATGGTGTATTTTTTGCCTTGTATGGTTTTTGTTTTCTATTTCAGATATTGTTAGATCCAGGTATTCAGAATTATAATATCAAGACAATATCGGGAGACCGCGCGCTCTTTTATAAGGCTTTTCCGTCGCTTATTCTTACGAAGGGATTACTGGCAGTTGCATTTTTTCTCATCATCTTTGTCGCAAGTTTATTTATGGGTTATCCCGCTGCTTACTATAAGTTACTATACCTTATTATTGCGCTCCAGATCTGTATTTCTTTTTTTCTTTTCTTACGTGGTAATCTGAGCAGTTTGGGTTATTATAGGCTAGATAGTCTTATGTCTGCGGCTGATAAATTTCTGCTTATTTTTATTATAGGCTATTTACTTTATTTTTCTCCCTCTAAAGATCAGTTTGTTATAGAATGGTTTTTGTACGCCCAGATAATTACTTATATTTTTCTCATATGCACCGCCTTGTTTTTACTAAAAAATCATATCAATAACTTATCCTTTGCAATAGACTTAGCTTATATTAAAAATACACTTAAGGCGTCACTTCCCTTTGGTTTTGTCTTTTTGCTGATGAGCGTGTATACCAGAATAGATGGCGTAATGCTAGAAAGAATGTGTCATGACAACGGAAAAGAAGCTGGGATATATGCGGCCTCTTACAGGTTATTAGACGCTGCAAATATGATAGGCTTCCTATTCAGCACGTTGCTACTTCCTATGTTTTCCAATCTACAAAATCGGCTGGAAGAATTATATAAATTATCGCTGACTGCCGTGAAAATTATGATGCCACTAGCCTCTATCATTGCACTGGCTAGTATGTGCTATGCGGAGGAAATTATAACACTTATATATGTCAATGGGGATCATTACTACGCTTCTATATTACAGATTCTGATGAGCTGTTTTTTCTTTACGTCTATAGCCTATATCTATGGCTGTATGATTCTTGCTAAGGGCAAACTACGAGGTCTTAATACTGTTTTTCTAGTATGCATAATGATCAATGTTGTTCTTAATTTGTATCTGATCCCTACTCATAAGGCTTATGGAGCGGCGTTTGCAACCTTATTTACACAGCTCTTTGTGGTATTATGTCAAATTTATATCGCACATCGCCTGTACGAAATAAGGGTCGATCTAGCTACTATAGTACGTGTAGTTTTATTTATCGGGCTCAGTATTATTGTATTTTACTATGGTAAAAGCCTATTTTCGACGCATTGGACTATCAAGCTGATAATTTCCTCAATCTTTAGTGTGATTTTATCATTTTTGGTAGGCTTATTGCGTTTAAATACAGCAAAACAGTTGCTTCTGAATAGGACCGATAACTGAGTTGCTAGTTAAAATGAAAAACTACTACTGTATATGAGCCAAGAAGAAAGCTTGTTAGACATTGTTTCTATCGTCTACAAGAATAAAAAAAGAATAATCTACACTGCTCTAGCCGCAGGCGTCTTGTCTGCAATTGTATCCCTCATGATGCCTAATTATTATAAAGCAACAAGTTTATTCTATCCCGCCAGTACGGATATGGCGGATCCATTGCCTGTAGGTACGCTTAGTGAAGATAGATTATATTATGGTACGGATATGGATTTAGATAGATTGCTGTCTATCGCTAATTCTGCTGAGATGTATGAGTACCTTATCGAAGAGTTTGATCTATATAAGCACTACGATATAAACCCTGATAGTAAAACAGGTCCAAGTAAGGTCAGAAAAAAAATTTCTAAGTTGTATAATGTTCAAAAGTCAAAATTCGACGCAGTAGAATTATCTGTAGAAGATCAGGATAAAGAGATGGCGAGTAGGATGGCTAACGGAGCAAGAGAAAAAATCAATTCGATGGCGCAAGAGCTAATTAAAAACACGCAATACAACTTACTACAAAGTTTTAATGCTAATGTCGATGTAAAAGAAGTTGGTCTCACTGTACTGACAGATTCTCTTACTGCATTAAGAAATAGGTATTCTATCTATAATCCGTACTCACAAGGAGAAACATTCGGTGAGTTAGTTACGCTTACAGAATCAAAGCAAGTAAATACAGCGGCCAAACTAAAAGCTTTCCAATCAAGAGATTCTATCAAGAAATATAATGTTATTCTAGCAGGAATAGATAAAGAATTAATTGCGCTTAAAGAAAAAGCTTTGATCTTTAACCAAGGTTACGGTCTCGTACTTAGGCTAGAGGACGAACGTAATAAATATAATGAGCAGTTGAGTTATGATAAGGAAAGACTGAAGCAGCTAAGTGCAACATATAATGCTCCATTTGCTGCTATTCATATTATTCAAAAAGCAGAAATCCCTTTACTTAAGTCCAGACCCAAGCGATCTATTCTAGTGATCGGTATAACTGCCATGGCTGGTATACTAGCTGTATTATGGGTGTTACTTTTAAATCAGTTCAAAGTTAAGAATTGGAAAAGAGCCTTCGAGGATTAAGCATAGATAGGGACCAGATACTATATTGGGCTTTTGCGCTACTTATTGTAGTCAGCAGTTTCTCTGCTGTCTTACTAGAGGAAATGGCAGTTCTTGCGATACCAATAGGTGTTATATTTCTAGCAACTATTATCAATAATTATCGAGTAGTATACTTAATGTTTTTCTTTCTACTACCCTTTTCTATAGAGTATTCTTTTCCTGGAGGTTTCGGCACGGATCTTCCATCAGAACCACTGATGCTTTGTCTTAGCTTATTATTTATTTTACTGTTTGTAAATAGGTTTTCTACTACTTCTGTAAAGATCATACAGCATCCTATATCCATTGTTGTAATCCTACACCTGCTGTGGTTATTTTTTATCTCCTTGTTCTCTGTAGATCATGTGGTATCTTACAAGTATACACTTGCACGTAGCTGGTATATTCTACCTTTCTATTTTCTAAGTTTTTACATGATAGATGCTAAGAATGTCTATAAATCTAGAAATATTTTTAAGCTATTATGGATAGGTCTTGTAATCGCTATAACGTATGTTATGTTCAGGCATGCTTCAGGTGGATTCGCTTTTAAGGCTATCAATGAGTCTGTAAAACCTATTTTTAGAAATCATGTCAACTATGCTGCCATGATGGTTCTTTTCTTGCCTTTTCTGGTATACCTTAGAAGTGGCAGCAAAAACAAACTGTTCTATACGATCAGTATTCTATACCTTATTCTTGCGATCTACCTCACGTATACTAGAGCAGCCCATCTTTGCATCTTTATAGGAATAGCTGTATTCTTTGTCGTGAAATATAAGTTATCAAAATATGCATTAGGTCTTGCAGCTGTATTGATTATATTTATTTTTACTTTTTTAAGATCCGAGAATACGTATATGTATTACGAACCAGATTTTGAAAAAACTATTACCCATTACAAGTTCGACAATCTGCTAGAGGCCACTATGAAGATGCAAGATATATCTACAGTAGAAAGATTCTACAGGTGGATTGCCGGTGTCCATATGATCAATGAAAAACCTATTACTGGTTTCGGACCAGGAACTTTCTACCCACATTACAGGCACTATACGGTTACGAGTTATAAGACCTATGTAAGTGATAATCCAGAAAAATCTGGGATGCATAACAACTACTTACTATCCTTTGTGGAACAAGGCGTAATAGGGTTTATAATTATGCTCTTTCTTTGCTTATTCCCTATTATATATGGTGAGATTGTATATCATAGACTCCCCATAGGGTGGCAAAAAAATATTGTAATGGCCTGCGTAACCAGCGTTATCATCTGCAGCTGCTTGTTGCTTATGAATGAGCTTTTAGAATCTGATAAGATAGGACCCTTGTTTTTTATCGCCTTATCAATCATTGCTATCATGGACCCTGGGGTTAAGAAGAGGTTTATTTTAGATAAGTAGCTTGTGCGTTCGCGCTGTTAATCTTCTTATTTTATCATGGTAAATTTTTTCTTCGTTCATACAATTACTCGAAAGATATTCACTGTACTTGGTATCTACTTAGCTCAAACAGTTTAGAATCTTTACTTAAATAAACTACTCTTCCACTAAAACTGCTATGGCCAAATTAGAAATTAAAAATAAATTTTTTATCAATAGCGAAGGATCTACATGCCTTACACAATTATCTTATCTCGACTGGAAGGAGAAATCTATCTCGGAATATTTACACGTCATTCTAAACCAGAATTGGTATTACTTCTCTCTTCCTCGTAATACTGCTACTACATCTTCTATACTTTTTTCTTTTGCTTCTAGTAAGATCATAAGATGAAAAAGTAAATCTGCTGACTCATTAAGAAAAAGATTATCATCATTATCCTTAGCTTCTATGACAGTTTCTACAGCTTCTTCACCGACTTTCTGTGCAATTTTGTTGATACCTTTTCGGAAGAGAGAACTGACGTAGGAATCTTCTTTCGGATTTTTTTTTCTATCGCGAATCGTTTTCTGTAGACCTAACAAGAAAGAAATACCCTGTGTATTTTTCTCATTCCAGCAGGTGTCAGATCCCATATGACATGTAGGACCTTCTGGTATAACTTGTACCAATAAGCTATCGTTATCACAGTCAGGTGTCATGCTAACAAGGTTTAGAAAATTACTGCTCGTTTCTCCTTTAGTCCATAATTTATTTCTAGACCTACTGAAAAAACAGACCTTTCCTGTTGCTTGTGTCTTCTCTATAGACTCCTTATTCATGTAGGCTTGCATCAATACTTTTCGGGTCTTATGATCCTGAATAATTGCTGGTACAAGATTCGTAATGGGATCAAATTTTATAGCTTCTATATTCATATCGCTTGTATTATACTAATTATAATCGAACAGGAATTCCTTGTTCAGACAGTTTGTTTTTTAATGTCTTTATTTCTATTTCTTTAAAGTGGAAAACACTTGCTGCTAATGCTGCATCTGCTTTTCCTTTAGTAAACACCTCTGTAAAATGCCCTATAGCTCCTGCTCCTCCTGAAGCAATTAGGGGAAGTCTACAGTTCTGAGAAATTTTCGCTAATGCCTCACAGGCGTAGCCTGTCTTCTCTCCGTCATTATCCATAGAGGTAAATAGTATTTCTCCTGCACCTCTTTTTTCTACCTCCTCTATCCACTCAAAAAGATCAAGTTCCGTTGCAATTTTTCCACCACTAAGATGAACTTTCCACTTTCCATCACTGACTTTAGCATCCACTGCTAGAACTATGCACTGGCTACCAAAATAAGAAGACAGCGTATTTATCAGTTTAGGATTACGAACGGCAGCAGAATTTATAGAAACCTTATCTGCTCCAGCGTCCAACAGTAACTTTACATCCTCTATAGAAGAAATACCTCCTCCTATGGTAAAGGGAATATTGATTTCTTTAGCAATTGATCTAGCTAGTCGAGCAAGTGTTTTTCTTTTTTCTTCTGTGGCGGTAATATCTAAGAAGACCAGTTCGTCTGCACCATTATCAGAATAGTATCTTGCTAATTCCACAGGGTCGCCTGCGTCTATTAAGTTCAAGAACTGTACACCCTTTACCGTTCTACCGTCCTTTATATCTAGGCAGGGTATTATTCTTTTAGTCAACATAAGCAGAAAGTTGTGTTAGTGTAATCTTGCCTTCATATAAAGCTTTTCCTATAATAGCACCGTATAATCCCATTTCCTTTAGAGCAATTATTTCTTCTATGTTATGGACACCTCCAGACGCAATGAGTTTCAGGTTCGGGAAACTAGAAATTATATTTCTATATAAGGTCTTAGAACTTCCCGAGAGCATTCCATCCTTACTTATATCTGTACAAATACAGTATTGTATACCCAGGTCTATATAAGATTGTAAATACTCCATTAGGTCGATGTCAGTCTTTTCTTTCCAACCATTGATTGCAATTTTTCCATCCCATACATCTGCACCTAGAATAATCTTATCTGGACCCATCTCAGAAATCCATTCCTTAACAATATCTGGTGACTTAGCGGCTATGCTTCCTACTGTTATTTGCTGTGCCCCTGCTTCTAGTGCTAGGTCAATGTCGCTCCTTGATTTTATACCTCCACCAAAATCTACCTTTAGGCTAGTCTCCGAAGTTATTTTTCTTAGGACTTCATAATTTATTATCTGATGAGATCTAGCTCCATCTAGATCTACAAGATGGAGGTTTTTTATCCCAGCTTTCTCAATGGACCTAGCAACGGCAAGTGGGTTTTCTGCATACTGTGTTTTCTTATTATAATTCCCTTGTTCCAGTCTTACACAGGCTCCATCTATAATATCTATCGCAGGTATAATTATCATAATTATAATTCTATAAAATTCTTTAATAATTGCGCACCTACTATTCCACTTTTCTCTGGATGAAATTGACATGCATGAAAATTTTCTTTCTGTAGAGCAACAGAAAATTCGTACCCATAATCCATACTTGCTGTTGTGTGCTCATTATTTTTTACATGATAACTATGCACACAATAGAAATAAGAACCTACCATTATGTCTTTAAATAACTTACCCTTTGCTGAGACTATACTGTTCCAGCCCATGTGTGGTATCTTATATTGATGTGAAAATCGCTCTACGCTAGTCGGAAATATTCCCAATCCATCTTCATTTCCCTCCTCGGTAAAAGAACACATCAGTTGCATTCCTAGACAAATACCCAGCGTATCCTGAGTCAGTTGTGGAATGATAAGATCTAGACCTGTCTTCCTTAGGCTACTCATTGCAACTGAAGCATGGCCTACTCCTGGAAAGATAACTTTGTCTGCATTTTGGATTGCTCTTGCCTCTGAGGTAATAACTACCTCGACACCTATTCTGTCTAGGGCAAACCTAAGGGATTGTATATTCCCTGCACCGTAATCTATTATTGCTACCTGCATTACAATACGCCTTTAGTTGTTGGTAAAACTAGATGTTCCGCATCTCTTCTGATCGCCATTTTTATTGCTTTAGCAAAAGCCTTGAAAATAGCTTCTATCTTATGGTGTTCATTTTTTCCTTTGGCCTTAATATTCAGATTGCACTTAGCACCATCGGTAAACGACTTAAAAAAATGATAGAACATTTCCGTAGGCATTTCGCCTATCTTCTCTCTCTTAAACTTTGCCTTCCAGACTAACCAGTTTCTTCCTCCAAAATCTATAGCAACTTGCGCTAGACAATCATCCATAGGTAAAGCATAACCATAACGTTCCATCCCTAACTTATCAGAAAGTGCTTTTGAGAAAACTTCGCCTAGGGCTATAGCCGTATCCTCTATCGTGTGATGTTCGTCCACCTCTAGATCTCCTTTTACTTTTATTTCTAAATCCACTAATCCATGCTTAGATAATTGCTCTAGCATGTGATCAAAAAAAGCTATTCCCGTATCTATAGATGATACGCCCTGACCATCAAGATCTATACTTATCCTAACGTCCGTCTCCTTTGTCTTTCTAGAAACTGATGCCTGTCTTGTTTTTAATCTCAAGGATCTATAAATATCTTTCCATTCAGAAGTTTTCAATATACAGTAGCTCTCCAAAGATGAATTACTCTCTGCAGAATTGAGTAGTATACCCTTAGCTCCTAGGTTCTTTGCTAGCTCTATATCTGACCACCTATCCCCTATCACTAGAGAATTTTCTAGATCAAAATTACCCTCCATGTACTTTCCTAGCATAGCTGTCCCAGGTTTTCTAGTAGGAGCATTTTCTTCCGGCAGGGTCTTATCTATGTAAATATCATCAAAGTCTATTCCCTCGTTTTCAAAAGCTCGGATCATTTTATTATGTGCCGGCCAGAAAGTATCCTCAGGAAAAGAATCGGTACCCAGTCCGTCCTGATTAGTGATCATGACTATCTTGTAATCCAGTTCTTTTACAATTTTTCTGAGGTAAGTAAATACCGATGGGTAATATTCTAATTTCTCTAGGCTATCAACTTGGTAATCTGTCGGTGGTTCGAGTATCAATGTTCCATCTCTATCTATAAATAATACCTTCTTCATTTTTTGAAATTGTTAAGCGCTTTGATAATAGATTTGTTCTCTTGTTCTGTTCCTATGGTAATTCTCAGACAATTTTCACAAGCATACTGAGAAGATCTATTCCTAACAATAATTCCTTTAGATAATAAGTAATCATATAATGATATAGCATCATCTACTTTTACCAATAAGAAATTAGCGTCAGAGGGATATACCTTTACTACATAGTCAAACTTTAATAAATGTTGCGCTAATTTGTTTCGTTCCCTGATTATCTCCTCCAGTTGATCGTCATAATTAGATTGCTCTAATATAGCAAAGGCTCTCCTTTGAGAGAGCGTATTAATATTATATGGGGGTTTAATTTTATTCAGAACTCCTATAATTTCAGTGGACGCAAAACACATTCCAATTCTTAAGCCTGCCATGCCATAAGCTTTGGACAAGGTCTGGCAAATAACTAAGTTCTCATACTTATCTAGGTGCCTAAGGAAAGACGGATTGTTCGCAAAATCTATATACGCCTCATCTATTACAACTATGGTATCCTTTAGAGTTATAAGGTGTTCTAAATCTTTATCCTTCATACAGTTTCCTGTTGGATTATTAGGAGAACATACGAAGATGATTTTGGTATGTGCATCCTGAGTTTCCAGAATGGATTGTATATCTATTTGGAAATTTTCTCCTAGAGGAACACATTTGTTCTCTACATTATTAATCGATGCAAGGACCTGATACATACCATAAGTAGGTGGTAGTGTAATAACATTATCTATCCCTGGATTACAGTATGCTCTAAAAAGTAGATCTAATACTTCATCACTTCCGTTTCCTAGGAAAATATTTTCTATATCTATATTTTTAAGTTGGGCTATGGATTCTTTTAGATTTATTTGTTTAGGATCTGGATACCGATTTACATCATTATGATATGGGCTTTCGTTAGCATCTAGGAATATCTTAGCATCGCCTTTGTATTCTGATCTAGCAGAAGAATACGGTATAATTTGTCTGATATTTTCTCTCAGTAGGTGGTACATGACTTATTTTTTTATTGCGTTTAACCTTAGAGTTACCGCATTCTTATGCGCTGCTAGTCCCTCTGTCTCTGCCATAATTTCTATCGTATTACCTAGTTCTAAAATTCCTTGCTCTGATATCTGCTGGAAAGTTATCTTTTTTAGAAAAGCATCAAGATTTACCCCACTGTAAGCCTTAGAAAACCCATTAGTCGGTAAGGTATGATTAGTACCACTAGCGTAATCTCCTGCACTCTCTGGTGTATAGTTACCTATAAATACGGAACCTGCATTATGTACTTTGTCTATATAATAACTTGGATCCTTCATTGCGATTATATAATGCTCCGGTGCATAATAATTGATAAAGTTTATTGCTTCATCTTTATCTTCAAAAGATATAAATACTGCGTTGGCTAGTGCTTTTATAATTATCTCTTTTCTGGGAAGTTGATCTAGTTGTAGGTATATCTCATCCTGGACATTATCTATAATTTTCTTTGACATACAGACACACACCACCTGACTATCTGCACCATGCTCTGCTTGCGAAAGAAGATCGGCGGCAACAAAAGAAGGGATACATGACTCATCTGCAAGAACTAGTAGTTCTGAAGGACCCGCGGGCATATCTATAGCTACTCCTTTAGATAAGGCATATTGTTTAGCTGCTGTTACATACTGATTTCCTGGGCCAAAAATCTTATATACTGAAGGAATATTTTCTGTACCATACACCATACCAGCAATAGCCTGAATACCTCCGCACTTAACAACGGTAGAGATACCTAATAAAGCGGCCACATATAATATTGCGGGGTGAATATTTCCTTCACTATCAGGAGGCGTGCATAATACTACTTCTCTACATCCTGCTATGACTGCTGGTATACCTAGCATTAAGACTGTAGAAAATAATGGCGCTGTACCTCCTGGAATATATATACCGACTTTTTGTATAGCTCTAGACTCTTGCCAACATATAACTCCTGGCGAAGTTTCTATTTTTACGTGATGCGTTTCTTGTGCTTTGTGGAACTTGTAAATATTATCATGAGCTCGCTGAATAGCGGTCTGCAATTCTAAGGATATAGCACTAGATGCCTTATCTATTTCCTCCTTACTTACTAGGATATTATCCAAAGTTACACCATCGAATTTCTGTGTATATCTAGCTATAGCAAGATCACCTTCTTTTAGTACAGCGGAGAAAATTTCCTTGACTATACCTTGAATTTGATCCTCTTTGGCTTGCGGTCTTCTTGTCAGTTGTTCCCACTTCTTTTCTTCTGGATTTATATATTTTTTCATCTTATTATTTGTCAAAATTATATTACCATTTTCTCAACAGGTACAATCAGTATATCTTCAGCACCTGCACTTTTTAGTTTGTCAATCACTTCCCAAAACTTATTTTCTTCTATCACGGAATGTAGCGAAGACCATCCTTTGATAGATAAAGGTAGGACTGTGGGGCTCTTAAGAACAGGAAGAATAGAGCTTACTTGCTCTATATTATGATTAGGAACATTCATAAGTATGTACTTAGATGTTTTTGCCCTAAGTACTGCATTCATTCTGAAGAGTAACTTGTCAAGTATTTCTTCCTTATGTGGAGACAGTTTCTCACTAGAAGCTAGACAAGCCTCCGAAGTGAGAATTGTTTCTACCTCTTTTAAGCCATTTTTGAATAGGGTGCTTCCTGAGCTTACGATATCACAAACTGCATCTGCTAGCCCTATTCCAGGAGCTATTTCTACAGAACCTGTTATAAGATGTATCTCAGCGTTGATATTATTCTCCTCTAGAAATTTTCTTAATGTAAATGGGTATGAAGTAGCAATTCTTTTGTTGTCAAAATAAGTTAGATCAGAATAGTCCTCCTCCTTCGGGATGGCTAGAGATAAGTTACACTTAGAGAAACCTAGTTTTAATATCTGTCTAGCCTGCTTTTGTTTTTCTAATAGTGTATTCTCTCCTATGATAGCTATATCTACGACACCATCTTCTAGATATTTAGGAATATCTGAATTTCTTAGGTATAAGATCTCTATAGGGAAATTAGAAGCTTTTACTTTTAGCTGATCATTACCGTTGTGAACGCGGATACCACATGACTTCAGTAGAGAGAGGGAATCTTCCTTCAGTCTTCCTGATTTCTGAATAGCGATTTTTAATGTACTCATTGTCTTAATTATAGTGCCCGAGTACATGGAACAAAAAAATCCCGTCCAAGATACTCAGACGGGATTTTATAATATTATTTAGATATACATATCATCAATCGCTCGCCTTATTGCAAATAAAATGATGATGATGTACAATTATAAATTTCATTCTTTAATTTATGATTCAAATGTAGATTAATTATTTTTCTGATTCAAGTAATCAGCAAGTTAATTTACTCCCTATATTTTAAACCGTACATGCGGTAGAAAATCTATTACGTTCTAAAGGAGCTGCAAATTATAGCGCTATGCTTGTTTTCTTCCTTCACTATACCGCGGAGCGAGTTATGCTTCAGTGAGGAAATTCTTATGTTTTATGAGTATTTCCGAACATCAATACGAAGTTGTAATGCATAGGTCGGGTTCAAAGAACCACCACAGCTAGTCATTTCATTCAGCGGGGATGATAATCATAATGATTATACAATAATCTTCTAGAGAACCTTAACCCTATACTTACGGAAATGCTATAATCAAAATATGTATCCTTCGTAAGTAAATATATTTACTCGGGTGTTTTATTTTCGTTAGGGTTCACTGATCAGAAGTAGGTTTCTTTTGCTGTAAAATAAAAAAGGTATACCTCTCACCGAGGTATACCTTTTTCTTATCATTAAACTAAAATTACTACTTTTTAGTAGTTGTCCTTTTAGTTGCTCTTCTTTTTGGAGCTGCTTTAGCACGAGTTGTCGTTGTCTTCTTAGCCGCTGCTCTTTTTGGAGCTGCTTTGGCACGAGTTGTCGTTGTCTTCTTCTTAGCTGCTGCTCTTTTTGGAGCTGCTTTAGCACGAGTGGTCGTTGTCTTCTTCTTAGCTGCTGCTCTTTTTGGAGCTGCTTTGGCACGAGTGGTCGTTGTCTTCTTCTTAGCTGCTGCTCTTTTTGGAGCTGCTTTTTTCTTCGCTGCTGCTGCTTTCTTCTTCGCTGCTGCTGCTTTTTTCTTAGCTGCCGCCGCCGCCTTCTTTTTTGCTGCTACTGCTTTCTTTTTCGCTGCTGCTGCTTTTTTCTTTGCTACTGCTGCCGCTTTTTTAACTGCTGCTGCTGCTTTTTTTGCCGCTGTTTTCTTTGCCGCTGCTTTTTTTGCCGCTGTTTTCTTTGCCGCTGCTTTTTTTGCTGCTGCTTTTTTTGCTGCTGCTTTTTTTGCCGCTGCTTTTTTTGCAGTCGCTTTCTGAGCGGTAGTCTTTTTAGCAGATGCTCTTTTTGCAGTCGCCTTCTTTGCAGTCGCCTTTTTGGCAGTTGCCTTTTTGGCTGATGATTTAGTCATTTTAAATAATTTAGTTGAAAAAAAACTTAGTGTTATAAAATTTATTGAAGGTTCAAGAATTGAAATCTCTTATCAAGACAAGAATCTCCATTTTTAAGTTTGTCATTTTTGGGTTGATCTTTTAAGTTCATTTCACTTTTGAAAGAAAAAATAAGTATCAATCAGATTTAATGTAGACTGCCAATTTTGTGTAAAGTTACAAATTAAAAATAAAACAGTTTTGTATTTCAAATGTAAACTACGCACTTATGCATAAACATTACTCTTAATGGAATTAAATAACGAGATTTATTTTAATAAGTTATGTTTTTGGCATAAAAAGATATTACATAAAAAAAGCAATGAGATGTAGTTTAAATAAACTACATCTCACTGCTTTTTTTCTTACATCAATTTCGACAAAAAATGGTCAAAACTTTACCTGTGTATTTGAATATATCCAGAGTAGATTTTCCCTCTTCCGTCATCAAAAACATAGAAGTATGTTCCGTCAGGTAAAGGATCATTTTCCCAATTACCCGTCCAGTCATTTTTATAGTCTTT
>ENA-ORXM01000544-ORXM01000544.1-marine-metagenome-genome-assembly--contig:-NODE-544-length-64595-cov-7.147199_pt1 | contig 64595 bp, 67 predicted proteins | sample MGYA00237867_ERZ511480 | MGnify/ENA primary metagenome ERZ511480 (study PRJEB26309, sample SAMN06266103) | marine metagenome | isolation source: Algal blade | place: United Kingdom:Sidmouth, United...
AACTTCCATCATCGTGTTCGGATCTTGTTATTCTTGCGTTATTGTCATATTCATATATTGTATGCTTGCCTCCTGGGCGGTTTACTTTGTATACTTTCCCTGCTTTATTGCGTTGGTAATTTCGGGTTAGGCCATCAAAACTAGTTTCTGAGGTAATATTTCCGTTTGCATTGCGCACAAAACGGTAGCGTTCTCCATGCTCATTGTCTATATATTGTAATTGTTCTTCGGTGTCGTAATTAAAAAATACTTTTCGCCCGTGTTCTTCTCGCATTTGAAGGCTACCCATAGGGGTGTACTCAAACCTTACTTTTCCATGACGCTGATGCATTTCTGTTACTTCGTCATAGGCGTTGTATTTTAGTTGTACGGTGTTGTTATCTGCCTCTACTATCTGGCGTACCCTGTCTAGTTCGTCATATATAAAATTTTGTTCATGACCTTCTGCATTTTTAGTTTTAAGACATCGTCCCCAAGGATCATATTCCCATTCTGCTATTGCTTTGTTGGGTAATTGCATTTGAATAAGGTTATGATCTTGATCATACAGCAACTGCGATATATTACCTGCATTATCGCGTACCTCAGAGATTAGTCCTTTTTCGTTATAATCAAAAGAGGTAACACCACCATCTGCTGCTATTAAGGCATGTAGGCGGTCTTCTTTAAAGGTGCGTATTATAGAGCCTCCTATGGGGTATTTGGTTAAAACTAGTCGGTCTTTTTTATCATATACTAAAGTAATTTTTGCTCCATCGGGTTGGTGTATTCCTATTAAATTGCCCTTTTGATCATAGCTGTATCCTGTACTGTTGCCTTCCTGATCTATGTCTCTATAGGCTTCCATATACGGGGTGTATTGATGAAATATGTGGCCTCCCATAGGATCTGTTACTTGGGTGCAGAGCTTTAGATCGTTAAAATAATAAATGCTTTGTTGTCCTAATGAGTTAGTAACAATATTGTGTCCTTTTTTATAGGCTATGGTTCCCGATAGGATGCCTTGGTCTCCTTGGGTTGCTATGCATTTGGCGCCTGTTTTTTTACCGTTATATTGCCAATAAAAGGCCTGACCATTACGGTCTGTTTTTTTAACCATTAGGTGGTTTTCATACGCCATAAAAGTATGTTGGTCTAATGCGTCACTTATATGCGTTAAATTCCCTTGTTCGTCATAACCATACGATATTAATTTACGTGTATTTCCTTGGTGTGTTACATTAATTTCTTCTATACGGTTGTGGTGGTCTAATTGCAATTGTATACACCTACCCACGCTGTCTATAATATGGGTAAGTACGTTTGCAGCGTTATAGTCCATCTGCAACCTAAATCCTTCTTTATTAACTATTTCTACCGGTTTAAAAAGGGTTTGGGTCTTTTTTTTGTAGCTATAGGTTAGTTGTTGGTTGGCGTCTTCTAACTCATAGGTGTATTTGTCTATGTAACTAAGGGTTAGTTTTTCTGTGCGGTCATAGTATTGTTCTCCTGGTATTTGTAGAAGTGGCATGGCGGTTATACGGCCATCTGGTAGGCGCAGTATTAGGGTATCTTCTTTTGTAACTATATGTAAGGATAGATCGTAGTTGGAATGAAAACCGTGCCCCATTGGCCCTTTGTATTCAGAATCTGAGTACCAGTTGCGCTCCCAACGTATGGGAATAGGACCTGTGAGGTTAAAATCTTCCCCTTCATAAACCATACGACCAGTTACTAAATCTACTGGGTCAAAACCCATTTTACAGAGTTTTTTACTTAGACCTTGGGTGGCAGGAATATTTTTGAGTATTGAACGGTTTATTTTTCTTAACCCTTTGCCTAGGTGTTTACCTACTCCTTTCATTAATGCTCCAAAGCCAAAACTCATGACTAAGCCCATTAAAATTCCTGCTAAATCTGGAGCAAATGGTCCGCCTACCATTACAGGTTTACCCATAGGCAAACCAATGCTCATAGAGCTTGGGAGGTACATGCTTGGAATTGGCATTAATTTTTTGCCTGGTGCTAGTGTAAGTGGCATTCCTATATCACTACAACTCATTAACATATGACCTGCGGGGGAGAAATAATTGCCCTCAGCGCTTACTGTGGTACTGCCATAAAAGTTAACAGCGTCATGCCCTATCATTGCTGGCAATAAAAAGGGCCCTCCCATAGGAATATGAATACGTGCACCTAGCATTCCTGAGGTCTGACTGTTTCCTTTTGGTACTCCGTTCACATTTATAGTGGATCCTATAAAAGGAATATAATCCATGGGATCCATCACCATTCCAATAAAAGGGTGAGGCATTGGAACGGGAACTCCCAAAATAATTACTATATGTATGTCTATCCCTAATATGGGTGTAAAATGTTTGTTGGCTAATAACATACGTATCTGTTTTTAATGGTATTCATCTAATTTTGTTCGTTGCTTTTATTTAACAATAAAAGTGTAGTTGGAATGATCAAAACTTTTCATATAACTTAGTTAGAAACACTGGCTTTTAGGTTTTGTTGATTTTCTTTTAATTTTTCTCTCCAATTCTTGCCTTCCAACTTGGTCATAAAAGAATCTATTTTGTCTTGTACTTTTTTTTCTGAAAGTTGGTGGTGTTCTAGGGCTATGTTACCTATAACACTCATTTTTAACTCTTCTGGCTTTAATGTTACTATATGGGTAGAGGATACTATTGTTGACATACTAATGTTATTTTTATAGGTATTTTTATACAGGTGTTTTATCTTAACGAATTAAAGTTAAAAGAAATTACTTACAGTGTAGAGAAGATTACGTTTTTTCGACAAACTACCTATTATTTTCTACTATAGTTAGTTTCCTCTGTTTAAATACTTTTGTATGCGTGCCTGTGTTATTAGTTCTAAAGCGCCATTTAAGTAGGTATAAAAGTGTTTGTATTGCTGTTTGCTAATTTGTGTGTAGGCTTCATGGCCAATGGTGCGTTGTACTACTTTTAGGGCATTTTCTACAAGGGCATGTTTTTGCACGGTAAAATGGTAAGGGTCTGCAAAAAGGGGCGATTTAGAATCTTCTTTAAAATTAGCTATAATATTTTTTGTTCCTATGATAAAATAGAGGTATTCTGGTTCATGTAACATGCGGTAATTATTTAGTAAGGGCTTACATTGGCGTAACGGTCTTCTACAGCTAAATGCATGCTGTTTAGTTTTTGTAATTCGTTATAATACCAACTTGCACTTAATTTATGAGTGTTTAATTTTTGCTGTGCTAGGTGGTATTTTTTAACAATTTTATTGCGTTCTTTAAAATAATGGTACTGCTGCCAAACCTTGTAGAATTTGCCTAAAAACAAAGTAATTTTTTGGGTGGTATTTTTAGTGTACATATGTTGTTAATTTAACGGTATTGCTAAATTTGCTTCTAGTTTAAAAAAAATGTTGTTTTTCTTTTTTTAGAAACAATTTGCTTTTAACATTCTTTAATTTGTGTGTAGAATGTTTTTATGCTTCATTTGTTTAGAACTGTTGTTTGGGTTATATTTATTCTTTAAAAGCGTAAATTAGGTGTTATTTGTGTGTAAACAACTAACAAGTTAGTGACGTCTAAATTACAAAAATTATTGTAATTACAATAATTTTTGATAAAAAAATAAAAATTTTGTTGGTTATAGAAAGAGTAGCTATATTTATTAAACACCTAGGTACGAGCGTTAATGCTTTTGAAAAATCTATAGGAACTAGGTCTACCATAGCAAATGCAATTAAAAATAAGACAGATATTGGGGTTTCTTGGATTTCAAAAATTTTTGAAGTTTACCCAGAAATAAACCCTACGTGGCTTTTAACAGGTAAAGGAGGAATGTTGTTAGCGTACGAACAAATAAACCTTTTAAAAGAGCCTGAGCTTAATTATGGGAAGGAAATGACATTGGAAAGCATAAATAAATTAACAATATACTTAAAAGAAAACAATAAGGCTTTAAAAAAGATATCGCCTTTGTATAAGTCTTACGAAGAAAATAAAATAGAAAAGGGTGTTACTAAAAAATTACTAGCGTATTTAAAAGAAGGAAAGCTTACTTTGTAACAATTTTTTGGTGATGTAATTTCCTAACAAATTTTTTTTCTTCTTGGTTCATAGCTACTCCAACATCTATTTTAAGTAAAATATTACTTAGCTTATTATTTATTTCTTTGTTTTTCTTAAGTTCTTTTTCAGATTCTTGTAAAGTTTCTTTAAATAATTGATTGTCTGAAGACAGTGTTTTTAAAACTTCTTTTTCCTTTTTAGTTCTGCTAAAGCAGATTTTTTTCAGTATTTTTTTAAACATTCTTAGGTATTTGGGTATTATCAATTATCTCTGCCGCTTTATTATATAGGACGTTGTGAGCCGCCTTATTTACTTTTTTTATATCTTCAAGATGGTTTTTATTAGTGATATTTCCTTTTTGGGCTACTTTTACTAAATCTTTTATAGGACCATTTCTAAGTTCTACAAGAAAATCTAAAAAATCTCCTTTTAGTTTTATAATTTTATCAATGTTTGATTCATAATACCTGAAAAAGTAAGAAGAAATAACAGCAATCGCTATAGAGAATATTAAAAAAGCGTACCAATAAACTTCCATAGGAAAATCATCACTTGACCAAAAACACCAAATTAATTGATAAAAAGCCATTGCAAAACAAGAAATTTGAAGAATGAAAAAACCGTTTTTAAAACCTGAATGGCTCCGTTTATTTTCAACTACAAGGATACTTATTATTAACGATAAAATTAAGTACGGTAATCTTATTCCAAACCCTATTAAAAATTTTCTAGTTGAAGACCAGCCAAATAACCTTTGAGAATCTATTTTTTTAGCTAAAAGAGTTTTGTTAAAATTAATTGACTCTTCAATTTCTTTTGCTAATTTTTCTTGTTTAATAATGTAATTTTCTGCTGATATTTCTTTTGATTGATATTTTGTTTTTAACGTTTGGATTTTAGATATTATTTTTTTTTCCTTGGAAGCAAGACTATTTTTGTAATCAACTATTTCTTGATTTCTTACAGGAAATTTCATATGAATCAAAGGCGCTACTAATATTATTAGTGCGCCTGTCAAAATAATAGAAAATATAATTATTTTTTGAAATTTAGTCGTCCCCTCTGTCTGGTTCTTCGCTTTTTCCTCCTGCTTGTACTTCATAATTTTGATTGTCTGCTTTGGCTTCATCAGTACAAGAATGGTTCATAGTACTTAATAATAAAATCCCGAATACCAATATTAATTTTCTCATTTTTATATCTTTTAAAGGTTTAATATGTCCTTTAAAAATATAAAGAATAAACTTACTTCATTGGTGCTTTTGTTTGGTTTAATAGGTTTTTTATCAACAAAGTATTGTAGTTTTTTACGGTATGGAAATATAGGTTTTATGAATATATGTACAGTACATAAAAACCATAGAAAAACTAGGGTTTTTATTTTTTTTTGACGAAAAGCTATTTATTATAAGAATTTTAATTAAAAAAGAATGCCAAAAGGTTGTTTATAAGGCTGTTATAGAGGTTAAATTTTGATTATAAGTTTTAGGTAAACTGTTGTTGTACAGTGTAAATAGCATTATATACAATACTTTAACTGTTTTTTGTAGGCTCTAGAGGTGCGTATTTGGTATAGTTTGCTGGAGAGAACTATTTTAGCGTCCGTATTTTTTTTATAAGATCTTTATAGGTGTCACTTAAGGTGGCTCTGTGGTTCCCTTCTAATAAAATAAGATTATCAGAAGGTATTATTTCAATAATTTTTTCAGAATTAACAATATAATTTCGGTGTGTTCTAAAAAAGAAAGCATTATCTAATAATTTAATAATTTTTGTTAGTGATATTAGGATTACAAATTTTTCATTTTCAGTAATAATATTACAGTATTTTTCTTCTACTTCAATATAAATAATAGATGTAATAAGTACTTTTTTTAAAGCCTTTCCTTTTTTTATGAAAAGATATTCTTTACTAATAACCGTGTTTTCTTCTTCACTTAAAAAAACATTTGTTTGCTCATAAAACCTTTCTACAGCCATTTCTATAGCATATAAAATTTCTAATTGGTTAAAAGGTTTCATTAAATAACAAAAAGGGCGCGTAAGTTTTGCTCTTTCAAATATTTTGCGGTCTGTAGAACTTGTAAGAAAAACAAAAGGTTTTGCAATAGTAGGAATGGTACTAATAGTTTCGGCAAAAGTTATACCGTCTGGGTTTCCGTTTAAGAAAATATCTATAATTACAAGGTCTACTTTAGTGTTGTAATATATTGCCAAAGCATCCTTAAAATTTGTAGCAATGCCTACTACTTTGTAATTGTTGGCTTCAAGAATTTTTATTAAAGCATCACTTTCTTTAGGAGTGTCTTCTATAATAAGAATGCTAATTAGATCCATTAAGTAGGCTTTTAGGTAAAGATACAATCATTTTGGTGCCTTTTCCTAATTCGCTTTCAATAGAAAATTTACCATTATTTTTTTTAATCATAGACTTAGACAGCTGTAAGCCCAATCCTGTTCCAATAATATCATCGTTTTTTTTCTTGCTAAGTAATTCAGAATCTTTTAATAATTCTATACATGTATTTTGATCCATTCCTAATCCCGAATCTTCTATTATAAGATCATAATAGGTGTTGTTAAGGTTTTTACTATAAATTTTAATAGTTGTATTAGGAGGAGAAAATTTTATGGCATTATCTAATAAATTTCGTAGTACAATTTTTAACGATTCTTGATCTGCATACACCACATTGTTTTTTAAAATGTTATTTTGTAGGCTTATATTTTTGTCTAGTAGTAAGGGTTTGTAGTTATATGCTGTTTGTTCTACTATAAAAAATAAATGCATAGCATTTATTTTAAAATAAGATTGCTTGGTTTGTAATAAAGCCCAATGCAGCAAGTTGTCTAGCATATTATAAGCCCCATTAGCAATGGTACTATTTTGATGTAGCAAGGTATCTAACTCTTCTAAGTTTTTAGATTTTAGATTTTCTAATAATTTAGTGTTGCTTGTCTTTAATGCATTTACAGAGGATCGTAGATCGTGGCTTACAATAGAAAATAGTTTGTCTTTGGTAGCATTTAAAGTGTTTAAAGCTTTTTTTTGTGCTAATATAATTTTATTAGTTTTTATTTTTTCACGGTAAAAATAAATTCCAACAGATAGTAATAGGAGTAGTACAATAGCAGAATACAACAAACCGTTTCTTTCTGCAATTTTTACTTTATTTTCGGCTTGTAAAAGGCTTACTTCTTTTTGCTTTTGTTTAATAGCAAATTGTTTTTCTAGCTCTGCTACTTCCCAAATTTTATTTTGATCGTTTAAAGAGTCTTTCCATTTTTCATATTCTTTTCTATAGGTTAATGATAACAAATAGTTTTTACGATTCTCCTCTACAACTGCCATATTTTTAGCAGTAATCATTTTTACATCGTAACTTTTTGTTGTTTTAGAAAGTTGATATGCTTTTTTGTAGTAAGGAATGGCCAAATGATCTTTGTATTGCTCATAAAATAGCGTTGCAATATTACTGTAAGTACGTATGGTTAATAAGGTATCTTTATTTGATTCTAGTATTTTTATACCTTTTAGTAAATAAAGTTTAGCTTTATTAAATTCTTTTAAATGTAAATAACATAATCCTAAATTAATAGGGACTGCTATTTTTTTAAAATACTGTTTTTTAAAATCGGGTAATTTTTCTACGTTCTTAAAATAAGAAATGGCTTTTTTATATTCATTTAACTCCAAAGAAATATCTCCTAAAGATAATAGAACCCTGTTGTATAAATGAAAGTTGCTAGAAATGAAAGAAAATTCTTTTTGGGCCTCTTTTAGAATCTTTTTTTTTTGAAAACTTACTCCTCTGTAATAATGGCAATAATCTGTAATTTCTTGTGTAGTACTAGCATTTAATTGCCGCATAGCATACACCAAAGTAGAATCCCATTTTTTTTCTATAAAAAAAAGGGAAGCTTTTTTAAAATTTATTTCTGTAGAATATTCCTTTACTTTTTCTTGTATTATGTTATTTATTTTTTTTTCGGGCTGTTCTTGAGAAAAGATAATAGAAAAATGGAACAAAATAAAAAAACTAAAAAATATTTTTTTAATCATTGTACGAGATACTTGGTTGGTTTGTACAAATGTATTTAAAAAAAGGCTTTACATAATTTTAGTTATGTAAAACCTTTACCTATAGAGTGTTTAATGAGGCTCAACAGTTGTAGTAGTGCCTCTAGATGTTTCAGGATCTATATCCCAAAGATAGGTTTTAATAGTACTTAAATTTTTTGGGATAATTTCTCCGTGCGAATACCGGAATATAACTTGGTATGTATTATAAACCTTTGTTTTTGTTTCTGGAAGGTCATACGCTACGTAAAATTTTATTTGAGCTTTACCTTTTTCAGGCTTTGTTGTGTATTTTTGATATACAGTAAATGGCATTGGGTTATAAGCGGCATCTACAAAAACAACAGCACAAATATTTACAGAATCATTTTTAGCATCATAAAATGCATGAACAAGAGGTTGTAAATTTTTTATGGTACCTTCTTTTTCAAAAGTTATCTGATTAGGGTATTTTTTATCAGAATCACTAAATAATTGTTTAAATGAAACAAGATTTTGCTTCATTTCTTTACCTGGTGGATAAACGCGTACACATTCTTTTTTTTCTGTATTCATAATTTTAATTGTTTGTTTCCTATTGTTTTAATGATCTCATTATTAATTCAATAACAATAACATATGTAAGACAATCTAACCATTTAATAAGACTTTTAGTATAGTTTTATGAAATAAATTACGTACTAATAATTATGAATGAGTTTTTTTCTTTTACATTTTTTTAATGTAAAGTGACTTTTCTAAAATAGTAGTGTCTTAAGAAGTATAGAATACCAACACAATGATAAACCCATTAGTAATAAAAATATTTTTTGTAATAAGTATTATAATCTTTTTTATAGTTGTTGGGGTTGTATCAATATCTCCTTATATAAAGGATAAAAAAATAAGAAATTATAGTAATAAAAAATAAATTTTTGAAGATGTGTAGCTATTTAAACACTAACCGCACATTCTTCTTTAAGTACTACCTATTTAATAGGTGGTAGATTCTTAGGTAATACTTGGTACTATTTCCTAAGTTGGTTTTTTGGTTTGTTTTAAGGCTCCTAAATTTAGGAGCCTTTATTTTTTATGTATGTAAAAAAACCAACTTTAGGCGAAGCTAAATAGTGTATTAAACATTATAATTGTATAAATTAGATATTTAATGAGTGACTTTTTTAAAAAAGTTGTGTCTTAGTTAAGATAAAGCGTTAACATAAATTAAAAATTGGGAGAACACACTATTTATGATGATTTAACAGATCAAGAGCTTATAGATAAAATAGTTAAGAATAAGAATGCTATGCTATTTGGCATACTGTATGATAGGTATGTAAAAATAGTATATAACAAGTGCTATAGTTTTTCTAAATCTGATGATGAGGCAGAAGACTTAACACAGGAAGTTTTTTTAATGTTATTTTTGAAATTAGCTAGCTTTAAAGGAAAATCTAAGTTTTCTAGTTGGCTTTATTCATTTACCTATAACTTTTGCGTTAACTATGTTAATAGAAACAGGGAGCGTAAGATAAACGATGTTTCTGATGTTTTAGAGGATAATGAGCACAAATTAAAAGTAGAGATAGATGATCAGGAAATATATAATATGCGATCAGATAAATTAAAGCAAGCATTAGTTCTTATAGATCCAGAAGACAAGAAAATTTTATTGCTAAAATACCAAGATGATATACCAATAAAAGAATTAACAGCATTGTTAGAGATAGGAGAAAGTGCAGTGAAAATGAGATTAAAAAGGGCAAAGGCTCGTATAATAGAAGTGTATAATAAACTACCCTAAGTATGTCAAAAAAGAATAAAAACCCATTTAAGGAGATGGAAGATTCATTACGGGAAGTGCCACCTCATATGAAAAAGAAAGTAATGAGCGATATAGCCAATGCAAAATTAGCGATGGATATGGCAACATTGTTTACCTATAATTATACTTCTACAATAGAAGGAATGTTTAAGACTAAATCTTAAGATTAATAAAACAAAAAAAACTATGGATATAATGAGTGGTTTAGAAGAGGCACTTTCGGGATCTTTAAAGTCAATTTTCACAGATATAGCATCAGCATTTCCGAAAATTATAGGAGCACTGGTAATACTTTTATTTGGTTGGATTATTAGTAAAATAGTTCAGGTAATATTAAAAAAGGTATTTAAAATAATTAAGGTTGAAAAAATATCAGATAAAATAAACGAAGCAAAACTTTTTGGAGAAAGTGATATAAAAATTAACATAGCAAAAATTCTTTTAGGTTTTGTAAAAGGAATACTGCTGTTGGTATTTATTATTGCTGCTGCAGATTTTATGGGGATGACCATTATATCTACAGAAATAGCAAATTTATTAAGATATTTGCCTATTCTGCTAAGTGCAATGATTATTTTTATGATAGGCATGTACGCAGCAAAATTGATAAAAAAAGCATTGGAGCATGTTTTTGATACCATGGGGTTTGGTGGTTCTAAAATAGTAAGTAACATTGTATTTTACATTCTTGTTATTTTTATAACTATTACAGCACTTAACCAAGCAGGTATAGATACAACTATAATTACCAGTAATTTTACACTTATTTTAGGTGCGTTTCTTCTAGCATTTGCTATAGGTTTTGGACTTGGGTCTAGAGAAGTAGTAGGTAAATTGTTAAAGACATTTTATGCACGTAAAAATTACACAGTAGGAGATAAAATAAAGTTTAATGGTATAGAAGGTACGGTAGAAAATATAGATAGCATATTTGTAACCTTAAGAACAAGAACAGGAAAACTTGTAATTCCTATAAATGAAATTGTAGAAAATAGAGTAGAAATAGAATAAATACCATTTTATAGAATTTTTTAAACTCTCTAAAAAACATAGCTTAGGAGAAATAAAACTCCTATTGTACTTACCCAACAAAATAGGACTGTTATTAGGTCTTATTTTGTTTTTATAGTACATGATTTGCCCATTTCTCTTGTCTCCAATAACACGGAGGTGCAGTTATTGCTATAGCACTTTGGATGCTTGTTTGTTGGATTACAGAAACCGAATCTATTGCCGTAACAGCTTTGTTGCCTTTAGTGTTGTTTCCCTATTAACAAATTAGGGCCACCGTAGAAGTCGGAGCCAATTATGGAAGTCCAATTATCTTTGTTTTTTTTGGAGGCTTTGTTATGGTGTTGGCACCAGAGAAAGTAAACTTTCACAAGCGCACAGCCTTAACCATTATTAAATATAAAGGAACAACTCCAACAAAGTTATTTTAGGTTTTATGGTAGCTACAGCTACACTGGTTACTGTATATTTAGCGCTAATTTAATACTGTTTTTACATGACTTATGATTAGTGCAGCAGTATTAACAACTGTGGTTACGGCATAGCGATAAAAATAAATATAGCCTTGCCACATTTGTCAATACCAGTTATAATAGCTAGTAGCTGTAGATTTATGCTACCTATGGCTACACCACTCAATGTAATTTTTTGCAAGTGGTTGTATAAAAGTAGACCAAATGGAACGGGTAGGATTTGTTTTAAATGTTATGGTAGTTATTAGATAATACCATATTACTATTTTAAAAAGCTAAACTCCTAGATGGTAGAGGTTTTGGTTTGTTTAGTTAAATTAATAAGTGTTACAGCAAGATGTCTTTTTTCTAAGGCGAATAAATTTTACAGATATTACATAGAATTAAATATTTTTTACCTCTTACCAATAATTTTGAGTTAATGTTCTCCTAAATAAAATCTAATTTATAAACTATAAGCTTGGTGTTTTTATAAAGGCAAGATATTACAAACAGCTTAAATAATTTTTTTGCATTTAGTAAGCAGGCTTAGTATTCAAGAGGTAATAAAAACCATATGGCAACCCCTTGCTAAAAGGTGCTTTTTTTATAAAAATTAAGAAATAATATAATTTTTTTTTGATTATATAATAAAAACAACTAAATTGTAAGAAAATACTTAATAACATATTTATTTGTTTTTGCAACATAAAATATTAGTTACACAACAAACAGTTTGTTTTAAGTTTAAAATATAGTTAATTTAGAAATACAAACCAACAATACCCCTAAGCCTATGTCTTATAAATACCGAAGTTTATTATATTTTTCTTGTTTTATAGTTTGTGCATTAGTATATAACAATATAGAAAGAGAACCTAATGCCATGATTGCATTAGAATCTAAAGATTTAAAACAAATGCCTGCAAATGAAAATTTGTCTGCAAGTAATAATTTTGAAGATGACGAAATAAATACAGAGACCCCTTAAGTCTTATCTTTTTAAGTATAAAAAAAACACCCCCTATTATTTGAATTATAGGGGGTATTTTTGTGTAATAATAATAACTGTTTTTAAACCTATTCTTTTATTTGTAGTCCTACAATTATAATCCTTAAAAATAAAAAGTTATGTTCTAAATGAGTATTGCTTTCCTTTTTATAAATTAATACGATACACTAATTTTTATGATTGGTTTGTATTTAGTTATAAAAAACTACTTTAACATCAATCTGTAATAAACATGCTTAACAATTTGTAAATTCTAATAGCTTATCTTAAAAGATATAATATTTTTAAGCATAAAAAGGGGTTAATTAAAATGAGTAATCAAAAATAGATTCTCACAGTATTTATACTATTTATTTCCAAGCCATGTGTTATAGCAGTACTGGTTCTGATCATTACTTAGCGTGCCCTTGCACTTGGGAATCTAGGAAAGAACCTAATCATACGCACCAGAAATATGGCGAAATTCATAGACGGCGTACAAACTACTAAAGGACATAAAAATTATAATTTTCTTGGATAGCAAGAAGCTATCAATGTCCAAAATCCTAAAGGTACTGCTACCAAAGGTCTATTGAGATTTAAAAAATGATAAAAAGTAAATCACAGGCCATTAACGGTGGATATTCAATTTATAGAGAAAGTTTTATAATAAATAAAAATACACGCTTATAGAATATTTTTGCGGTGAGTTTAACAGTCCTAAAACTGTGCGTCCTTTTCATATTTTGCTTTTGAGTGACAATTTAACTAATGAAAAAATTATTTTCATAAATCTATACCACCACATGCTAAAAGAATTAATAATTACTGGATATTTTTATGAAGCTGGTTGAGGGTAAAAATGCTGATACCTTGAGTTCTATAAAGCGGCAACCTTTATTTGAAGGAAGCAAAAGTCTATACTTTTGCAGAAATTTCTAAATTTGTTTTTAGTTGTTGTAAGGGAAATGTTTTTTGTATGGTAAAAATGGGCGTGAAGGAGGTGATTATTTTTTTCATTGGGTAATTTTGCAAAACCTAATGGTGCCAAAAATCAAGAATTTGTCCCTGCTTCTAATGTATAGGCTAGTAGTAATAGGTTAAAAAAGGAACGTATTTGGCAATCTGATTACTTACCTATTATGGCTGTATTATATTAGTTATATAAAATAAATAATCAATTATTATTTCTAAAGATTATAAAAAAGAAGAATGTATACCTTGCGATGAAAATGAAAAATAATGGAGATTGGTTAATAAAGTTAAGGGAAGAAAAAGGAATGTAAATACATTAGTGAAGCTGATTTTTATAAAAATGAATTTGATTAAATTATTATTTAGACTATTTACTAGTGTGTTATTAGTTGCCTGTGGTTCAAAAACAGATACTGATAAAATTACGATTGCGGCAGCAGCAAATATGCAGTTTGTAATCCCAGAATTAATAAAACAATTTACAGCAAATACAGGTATTAAGTGCGAATTGATTGTTGGTTCTTCCGGGAAATTAACAGCGCAAATTAAAGAAGGTGCTCCGTACGATATTTTTATAGCAGCTAATATAAAATACCCAGAAGAGGTATATGTTAGCGGAAAAGCAATAGCAAAACCAAAAGTGTATGCCTATGGCCAACTTGCATTATGGTCCATGGTAGCTAATATACACTTGTCTATAGATAGTTTAGTATCTAAAAAAATACAGCACATAGCACTCGCAAACCCTAAAACGGCACCCTACGGAGAAGCAGCTGTTGAGGTTTTAAATAAGTATAATCTAGATACTAAAATTAAAGATAAATTAGTTTTTGGTGAAAGCATAGCACAAACCAATCAGTTTATTAGTTCAGAATCTGTAGAGGTAGGGTTTACAGCCTTATCTGTAGTTTTGTCTCCTAAAATAAAAGAACAAGGAAAATGGATTGTAATAGATTCAAGTTTGCATACGCCTATAGAGCAAGGAGTGGTTCTTTTAAAACAAGAAAACACCAATACTAAGCAAGCAAAACAGTTTTATGATTTTCTTTTTTCTGCTGAAGCAAAGAACATCCTAAAAAAATATGGATATTTGGTAAATGAATAGTTTAGAGGGGCATATTATTGAAGTGAATACGAGTGGAAGCTTATCGCTGGTTTCAGTGCGTGTAGGTCCAAATGTTGTCGTAAAAGCAATAGTTATAGACACCCCAGAAACGGCTTCGTATTTAGAAGCTGAACAGCCCATAAATGTATTGTTTAAAGAAACAGAAGTTATTATTGGAGCCAATGATAATTGCAATATTAGCCTTCAAAATAAAATAACAGGAACAGTTAAAGAGATAGAAAAAGGAGCCTTATTAAGTAGGGTAGTAGTACAAACAAAAGTTAAAGATATTATATCGGTTATAAGTAGCAATGCTGTGAATGAACTTGGTTTAAAAGAAAACATGAAAGTAACTGCTATGATTAAGTTAAATGAAATAATGCTTTCTAACAAATGAATTGGGAACCTATTATATTAACTTTCAAACTAGCAAGTGTAACTACAATTTTATTGGTGTTTATAGCAATTCCTTTAAGCTATTGGTTGGTACATACAAAAACAAAACTGAAGCCTGTAATAGAAACCTTGGCAAGTATGCCATTGGTATTACCACCTACAGTACTAGGTTTTTATTTTTTAATGGCTTTTAGTCCAGGGAATACTTTTGGTAATTGGCTAAATGAGTGGTTGGGAATTAAGTTGGTTTTCTCATTTACGGGTCTTGTAGTTGCATCTATACTATACAGTTTGCCTTTTATGATGCACCCCATACAGGCAGGTTTGGCAAGTTTACCAAAAACACTTACTGAAGCTTCTTATTTAATGGGAAAATCAAAATTTATGACCTTACTAAAAGTACTACTTCCAAATATGAAAGCCTCATTGCTTACAGGAATAGTGCTTTCTTTTGCACATACCGTAGGTGAATTTGGGGTAGTATTAATGATTGGTGGTAATATTCCAGGAAAAACAAAAGTAGCTTCTATTGCCATATATGATGAGGTTGAAGCTTTAAATTATGGTGCAGCAAATTTTTACTCGTTCATTTTGTTTGTAATTACTTTTTGCATTTTATTAGTGGTATATCTTGTTAATGGAGGGTATTTAAAAAAGTATTGGAAATGATAAACATTAATATTACTAAAATACTAGATGCCGTCAATGGTAAAATGAATCTACAATTGCAATTAACTATTGCAAAAGGAGATTTTGTAACCTTGTATGGTGATTCTGGAGTTGGTAAAACATCTACCTTACGCATGTTATCTGGGCTGTTAAAGCCAGATAGCGGTATTATTACAGTAAACGAACAGGCATGGTTTAATGCAGATAAGAAAGTAAATCTAAATCCACAGTATCGGAATATTGGTTATGTGTTTCAGGATTATGCCTTGTTTCCGAATATGACAGTGCGCCAAAATCTTGAATTCGCTTTGCGAAAAAACCAAACCGCTGAAAAAGTAACCAATCTATTAAATACTATGGGATTGGAAACACTACAGCATAGAAAACCAGAAACTTTGTCTGGCGGACAAAAACAGCGAGTAGCACTAGCAAGGGCATTGGTACAAGAACCAGAAATTTTATTATTAGACGAACCACTTGCTGCATTGGATATTAAAGCACGATTAAAATTACAAGATTATTTATTAGAAGTACACCGAACGTTTAATTTAACTACGATATTGATAAGTCATGATATTGGAGAAATTATAAAGCTATCTAACCGTGTGTATGTTTTGGAAGCAGGTAAGATTGCAAAACAAGGAAGTCCTATGGCTGTATTTGTTCAAAATAATATTAGTGGTAAATTTAAGTTTATAGGAGAAATTTTAAAAATAGAACCGCAGGATGTAGTTTTTATACTTACAGTACTAATTGCAACCAATGTGGTGAAAATAATTGCACAAGAATCTGAAGTGGAAGAAATGAAAGTAGGTGATAAAGTTATGGTAGCATCAAAAGCTTTTAACCCTGTTATTTTTAAAATTAACTAAATAGTATGCAGAAAACAAAAAGATCTTTGAAAATAGTTTTAGCAATTTTAGTTTTAATAGTTGCTAGTTGTTCCAATGAGTTTGATAAAAGAAATACTTTTGGTAATGATCTTCAATTGCTTCAAGAAAACGCAACTCCCATAGTACTTAAAAATGGCAGCAAACAATTAATTGTTTCAGCAGAATACCAAGGAAGAGTTTTAACAAGTACATCTAAAGGTTTAGAAGGATTAAGTTACGGGTGGTTTAATCGTAAATTACTTACAGGAGGAAAATCTAAGGAAAAAATAAGTAGTATGGGAGGAGAATCTAGAATTTGGTTTGGACCAGACATGGGACCTAATACCATTTTTTTTGATCCACTCTATGCACCAGAAAAATTAGAGCATGGTACTCCAAAAGATTTGAATACGGTAGTATTTAATACATTAGAACAAACAAGTACATCAGCGAAATTTGGGAATAAACTAAATATAGAAAATTTTAAAGGTTTTAAGTTTAAAATAGATGTAACACGAACCATAAGTTTATTGGATAGTATAGGGGAAAGTTTGGGTGTTAAACTACCTGCTTCAATAGCTGCAGTGGCTTACGATGTTACCACTACTATGAAAAACATAGGAACGCAAGACTGGTCTAAAGAAACAGGTTTGCTGTCTGTTTGGGATTTAGGATGTTACCATCCAACACCTAATACTACCGTTATTATACCTACTAAAGGTGCTATGAAAGAAGCAACCGTATATTTTTCTGAGTTAGATAGTACTAGAATTAATATAAAAAATAATGTTCTTTTTTACAAAGCAGATGGCGCATATCTAAATAAAATAGGCGTACTTCCAGCACATACTTTACCTTTTTTTGGAAGTTATTCTCCTGAATTAAATCTATTAACTATTGTCAAATTTACTTTTGATGGTAATACATCTTATGTAAACTCGCATCCCATTAATACAGAAAATGAATATAGGGGAGATGTAACCAATGTTTTTAATGATGGAATAATTGGAGATGTAGGACCTTTTGGACCATTTTATGAATTAGAAACCTCTTCTGAAGCACAAGAATTAAAAATAGGAGCAACAATTAAGCATTCCCAGCAAGTATACCATGTAGAAGGTACTAAGGAAAATTTAGATGTTATTGTTAAATCTATATTTGGCATATCTATTAAAGAGGTAACCAATGCATTGCCTTAGATTTGCTATTTTACAAAAATGCTACTACTTGTTTTATTTAACGTTTTAGTATAAGAAATAGCAGTTATTTTTTTAATTTCAATTGATTGTCATTACCAGAGATAGCTTCTCTTATTTTGTGCGTTTTGTTTGATAATACCAAATTAATTTCAATAGAAAAAATGTATTTACAATACGTGAAACAGCAATACAATCTACAGTATCATCATTAATTGTTATACATTGATAAAATAGTAAACGTAAAAAAGAATTTTACACGATGCTATTTTTTGAGACAAGATGTAGGAAACGAAAAGCAGTTGCATTTAAATTTCAAGGAATTACCAACCACCAGAAGCACCGCCACCTCCGAAGCCTCCGCCGCCGCCGAAACCTCCGAAGCCTCCACCGTTGCTACCTCCAAAACCACCACCACCAAAACTTCCGCCTCCAGAAGATCTACCCATACTGCTTAAGATAATAATATCAAATAGGTCTATTCCAGATGAGCGTCTTCCTCCATTTTTACCATTATTTCCTCTTCCTTTATTAGAAAGAATAATGATAATAATTATAAAAATGATAAAAGGGAGTAGCGCTTGTAAAGGAAAATCATGGTTAACTTTTTTTGCATCGGCGTTATATTCGCCTAGTAATATATCAAATATAATACTTGTCCCTTTGTCTATGCCTATATAAAAATTCCCTTGCTTAAATTCAGGAACTATTACATTTTCAATTATTCGCCTTGACAAAGCATCCGTTAAAAGATGTTCAACACCATACCCAGTCTGAATAGTTACTTTTCTATCTTCTTTAGCTACTAGTACAACAATTCCATTATCTTTTCCTTTTTGCCCTATTTCCCATTTATGACCTAATTTTGTAGTGTAATATTTTATTTCTTCACCATTGGTAGATTTAATAAACATTACTAGTACTTCCGTAGAGGTAGAATCACTATATATTTCTAACTTTTTTGAAAGGTTATTAAATTCTATAGAAGATAATGTGTTTGTGCTATCAATCAATGCTGGTATAAAACCTGGTTTCTCCGGAATATTATATTGCGCAAAACTAAAAGAGAAGCAACAAACGCATAAAAGAAAAAAATTAGCCTTTAGAAATTTCATTGCTTAATTCATTAGTGTCTCCGTGTTTCCAAGGAAAATGATTTTCAAGTTCTTGTCCCGCTTTTAAAAGTCCATTCATAAGCCCTTGCTTAAAATTTCCTTTTTTAAATTCGGTTTCAATAGCATCTTTGGTGGTATTCCAAAAATCTTTTGGAACTATTTTATTAATACCAGAACCCCCATAAATAGTAAATTTACGGTCTAATACTGCTACATAAATAAGCACGCCATTAGCTTCTTTGGTGTTATCCATTTTAAGATAATGAAACACCTCTTTAGCTCTGTTGTAAGAGGTAAGCTTTGTGGATGATTCAATGTGTACTCTAATTTCGCCAGAAGTATTTTTTTCAGCCTGTAAAATAGCATCCACCACTTCTTGCTCTTCTTCAGTCGTTAAAAAATCTTCTACTTTAGACATGGAGTTTTAATTTTTATTTAAAATCAAAATTTACATCTGGTGCTTTTTCAGAACCGGCTTCGGCTTTAAAATAAGCTAATTCGCTAAAATTAAAGATACCAGCAAGAAAAGATCCAGGGAATTTTTTAATTAAAATATTATAAGGTTCTACCGTAGCATTAAAACGGTCTCTAGCTACATTAATTCTATTTTCCGTTCCTTCTAATTGCGATTGTAATTCTAAGAAGTTTTGATTTGCTTTTAATTCTGGATAACGTTCTACTGTAACCAATAAACTTTTTAAGGCACCACTAAGTCCGCCTTGTGCTTTGTTAAATTGCGTTAGTTGTTCTGGTGTTATATTAGTAGGGTCTATAGAAATAGAAGTAGCTTTAGCACGTGCTTCTATAACTGCCGTTAAGGTCCCTTTTTCAAAATCTGCTGCTCCTTGTACTGTTTTTACTAAATTTCCAATAAGGTCATTTCTTCTTTGGTAGGCACTTTCTACATTTGCCCACGTTTTAGTAGAAGTTTCTTTAAGAGTTACTGCGGTATTGTTAAAACCTACTGCCCATTTATAGATTCCTAAGGCTAGTACTAATAAAATAATTAAAGGAATAAGCCATTTTTTCATAATAATTTATTTAGGGTTAGTGAGTTATAATTGATTTTTAATTTTTAAAAGCTCTGCTTTAACATCCTCGAGCTTTTGTATAATATCAAACTTAGAAAAAGAGTTAGATTTTTCTTCTTTTAAATGTGTTTTAGCACCTTCTAAAGTAAACCCTCTTTCTTTTACTAAATGATATATGAATTTAAGATTAATAATATCCTCGGGCGTAAATTTTCTATTTCCCTTAGCATTTTTTTTAGGTTTTAATACATCAAACTCTTTTTCCCAAAAACGAATCAAAGAGGTGTTAACTCCAAAAGCATTGGCGACTTCGCCAATGCCATAATATCGTTTTTCTGGAAGCTCTATATGCATTAGTCTAAAGATTGGTTTTCTTGTGATGCAAACTTTAACATGTTATTAAATTCTTCTTGCGATAAACTACCATAATAAAAATTAATAGGGTTTATACGCTCACCATCTTTAAATACTTCATAATGTAAATGGGGCGCTTCTGAGCGTCCTGTGCTACCTACAAAACCTATAAGGTCTCCTCGTTTTACTTTTTGTCCTTTTCTTACATTGTACTGACTTAAGTGTGCATACAATGTTAAATAACCATATCCATGATCTACGCGTATGTGTTTACCATAACCAGAAGAGTTATTATCTGCTCTTGTTATTTTTCCATCACCAGAGGCATATACAGGAGTGCCTTTAGGAGCTGTAAAGTCCATTCCTCTATGCATTTTTCGTGCTTTTGTAAAAGGATCAGAACGCCACCCGTATCCAGATGCCATTCGTGTTAAATCTTCGTTACTTATTGGTTGTATTGCAGGTATAGCCATTAATAACCTTTCTTTCTCTTCTGCTAGTTTTATAATTTCATCTAAGGATTTTGATTGTATTACCATTTGCTTTTGGATAATGTCTAAGCGCTTTGTAGCACCAACAATCATATCAGAATTATTAAAACCCTCCAAGGACTTATAACGGTTTACACCACCAAAACCAGCTCTACGTTGTTCTTCAGGAATAGGGTTAGCTTCAAAATACAAACGATAAATATTATTATCCCGTTCTTCTACATTGGCTAAAACCTGTTCTATCTGCTCCATCTTCTTATCTAGAAGCTCAAACTGAAGTTCATAATTTTTTATTTCTCTTTGCAATGATAATTCTCTAGGAGTATTTAATAAATTGGTGTTTAATAGTATGGTGAGAGCTATTAAACCAAACAATAAAGAACCTAATAAGAAAAAAAATAGGTTTCTGTATTTTCTAGATTTTTTGTTTTCAATCTCCCTATATGAGAGCGTATCTGGGTCGTAAAAATATTTTACTTTAGACATAAATGGATTTATCCTATTTTTGTGCTTTTATTGTTGCAATTATAGCAAATATAAAAATTGTTTTGTAGAAACGCATAAATTTATTAAAAGCATAGTCTTTTCTCATGAAATCCCAAGAAGTAAGAACCCGTTTTTTAGATTTTTTCAAAGAAAAAAATCACAAAGTAGTTCCCTCAGCACCAATGGTTGTGAAGGATGATCCAACATTAATGTTCACAAATGCTGGGATGAACCAGTTTAAAGAATTCTTTTTAGGAAATAGTGTTCCTAAAAATACGAGAGTCGCCGATACGCAAAAATGCTTGCGTGTTAGTGGAAAGCATAATGATTTAGAAGAGGTAGGTATGGATACCTACCACCATACCATGTTCGAAATGCTTGGTAACTGGAGTTTTGGTGATTATTTTAAAACCGAAGCTATAAATTGGGCATGGGAATTTTTAACGAAAGAATTAAAAATAGATAAAGACAGCTTATATGTTTCTGTTTTTGAAGGAAGTACTGATGAGGACCAATTAGAAAAAGATAATGAGGCATACGGTCTTTGGAAAGCTATTGTTCCAGAAAGCCATATTATCATGGGGAATAAAAAGGATAATTTCTGGGAAATGGGAGACCAGGGTCCTTGTGGTCCTTGTTCAGAAATACATGTAGATATACGTTCTGCGGAGGAGAAAGCAAAAATTTCTGGCGCCACATTGGTAAATGAAGACCATCCACAAGTGGTAGAAATATGGAATTTGGTTTTCATGCAGTACAACCGTAAAGCAAACGGTAGTTTAGAACCTTTACCAGCAAAGCATGTAGATACAGGTATGGGCTTTGAGCGTTTGTGTATGGCAATGCAAAACGTAAAATCTAACTATGATACCGATGTTTTTACACCTATTATTCGCGAAATAGAAACTATAACCAATAGTGAGTACGAAAAAGAGGAGAAAGTATCTATTGCCATTCGTGTAATTGCAGATCATATTAGAGCAGTATCTTTTTCTATTGCAGACGGACAATTGCCTAGTAACACCGGTGCAGGCTACGTTATTCGTAGAATTTTAAGGCGTGCTATCCGTTACGGATTTACGTTTTTAAATACGAAAGAACCATTTATGTTCCGCTTAGTAAAAGTATTGAGTGATACTATGGGCACATCTTTCCCAGAATTAAAAGAACAAAGGCAATTAATAGAAAACGTAGTAAAAGAAGAAGAGCAGTCTTTCTTAAAAACATTAGATCAAGGTTTAGTGCTGTTAGATAGTGTTATTACATATGCTAAAAGTAAAGAGATAGATGGTAGAAAGGCTTTTGAGTTATATGATACTTTTGGTTTTCCTATAGATTTAACAGCATTAATTTTAGGAGAAAGAGGATATACGCTAGATGAAAAAGGTTTTGAAGTAGCCATGCAAGAACAAAAAAACAGATCTAGGTCTGCTTCTGAAGTTTCTAAAGAAGATTGGATTACCCTTTCTAATGATAGTGAGCAAGAATTTATTGGATATGATAGGTTAGAAGCCAATGTTAAATTGGTAAAGTATAGAAAAGTAACTTCTAAAAAAGAGGGAGAGCAGTATCAATTGGTGTTTAATTTGACTCCATTTTACCCTGAAGGGGGAGGCCAAGTAGGTGATAAAGGGTATTTAAAAGTTGCTAACGGAGATGTTATTTATATTATTAATACCAAAAAGGAGAACAACGAAATTGTACACTTTGCAAAAAATTTGCCTGTAAATACAGCAGAAATTTTTAAAGCGGTAGTAGATAAAAAACAACGTTTTCGTAGTGCATGTAATCATACGGCAACACATTTAATGCACCAAGCATTACGAGAAATTTTAGGAGCACATGTAGAGCAAAAAGGTTCTGCGGTACATTCTAAATATTTACGATTTGATTTTTCTCATTTTTCAAAGTTAACAGTAGACGAACTAACAGCTGTAGAGAATTTTGTAAATGCACGTATAGAAGGGCAGTTGCCATTAGAGGAATCTAGAAATATTCCAATGCAAGAAGCTTTAGGTCAAGGGGCAATGGCATTGTTTGGAGAAAAATATGGGGACACGGTAAGAGCCATTCGTTTTGGAAAATCTATAGAGCTTTGCGGGGGGACACATGTTAAAAATACAGGTGACATTTGGCATTTTAAAATAAAATCTGAAAGTGCCGTAGCAGCTGGTATTCGCAGAATAGAAGCAATTACTTCAGACGGAGTAAAAGAGTTTTATTTTGAAAATAATAAAACACTATTAGAAGTGAAAGACCTTTTGAATAATGTAAAAAACCCAGTAAAAGCAGTACAATCTTTACAAGATGAGAATACAAGCTTAAAGAAACAGATAGAAAGTTTACTAAAAGACAAAGCCAAAAACCTAAAAGGAGAATTGGCGAATGAATTGACCGAGGTAAACGGAATTCAGTTTTTAGCAAAAAAGGTAGATTTAGATGCAGCAGGAATAAAAGACCTTTGTTTTGAAATGGGCGCTAATAAGGGTAATTTATTTTTACTATTTGCAGCTGAAAATGATGGAAAAGCCTTATTGTCTTGTTATGTTTCTAAAGAATTAGTGGCTAATAAAAACTTAAATGCAGGAACCATAGTTCGCGAGTTAGGAAAGCACATCCAAGGTGGTGGTGGTGGCCAACCGTTCTTTGCAACAGCTGGGGGTAAAAATCCTGCGGGTATTCCAGAAGCACTGGAAAATGTAAAAGAGTATTTGAAATAGTTTTTTTGTTAGAGTGCAGTTGAGAACTATTCTAAGCTCCATAGAATTCTATAATTTAGCTCCTAATTTCTTTGTAATTAGAATAAGGGGAGTTTTAACTGAAATATTTTAATTTAAAAATTAGTGATTAAGATAATAAGAACAAATTCGGATAACGAGGATTTTAAAAACCTTGTGAAGCAATTGGATGCTTATTTAGAGGTTACAGATGGTGATGAACATTCTTTTTGCAATCAATACAATAAACTAGATAAAATAAAACATGTTATAGTTGCTTATGATAATGATGTTCCTTTAGGTTGTGGAGCTATAAAAGAATTTGAATCTAAAGTGATGGAGGTAAAACGAATGTATACATCTCCAGAAAATAGAGGTAAAGGTATTGCATCAAAAATAATAGCAGCATTGGAAAAATGGACGACTGAGTTGTTGTATGAAAAATGTATTCTAGAAGTAGGTATTAGGCAAGCAGAAGCAGTAGTATTTTATAAAAAAAATAGATACATAATAATTCCTAATTACGGACAGTATATTGGTGTAGAAAATAGCTTGTGTTTTGAGAAAATAGTAACCTGAAATATAATCTGTTCTATTCGAGCGCAGTCGAGAACTAAAATAATATGAAATTACAAACTCAAGTTCCATTAAAGAAAGCGACTAATAAAATTAGCTATAATAGTCAGTTATTATTGTTAGGTTCTTGTTTTGTAGAAAATATAGGAGATAGACTGGCGTATCATAAGTTTCAATCGGTTCAAAACCCATTTGGGATATTATTTCATCCAAAAGCAATAGAAAATCTTGTTGTAAATGCGGTGGATAATAAAGTATACACAGAAGAAGACATTTTCTTTTTAAATGAACGTTGGCATTGTTTTGATGCGCATTCAGATTTGAGTGCTATTTCCAAACAGGAATTACTTCAAAAACTAAATGATAATTTAGATAAAACGTATCAGCAAATAGAGCAATCTACGCATATAATAATCACCTTAGGTACAGCGTGGGTATATAAACACATAAAAAGGAAGACTACAGTTGCCAATTGCCATAAAGTACCACAAAAGGAATTTTTCAAAGAAATTTTATCAGTAAAAGAAATTATAAAAAGTTTAGAAAATATAGTTACTAAGGTGCAATCTATGAATATGAATGCACAGTTTATTTTTACGGTTTCACCAGTACGTCATTTAAAAGATGGTTTTGTGGAAAACCAACAAAGTAAAGCTCATTTAATAACAGCCATACACCAGTTTTTTGAGAATAGTTTACTGCGCATAACCGAAGGATACTTTGAAAGTTATGAAATTATGATGGATGAACTTAGAGATTATCGCTTTTATGCTGAAGATATGATCCATCCTAACCGTACAGCAATTAATTATATTTGGGAGAAGTTTAGATTGGTTTGGATTGCAGACAAGGTAAACCCAATTATGCAGCAAGTTGATATTATACAAAAAGGATTTAAACATAGACCTTTTAATGAGAAATCTGAACAGCACCAGCAATTTTTAAAGAGTTTAGAAAAGAAAATTTTGTATCTTCAAAATGAATATTCTTTTATCAAATTTTAAATAATGAAAGTTTATAAATCTAAGTTTGGGTACGAAATTATTTCTTTTATAGTTGGATTAGCTATAATTATTACTGGTTTTCAAATTGTTGACGGTACACCTATAAAAGGAATTTTAATAGGGAATTTAGGTTTTTTATTCTCATTACTTTTCTTTTTATCTATGATGTATAAAATAAAATATACCATTGTAGAAGATACGCTAAAAGTGGAATGCGGTTTTTTCTATAAAAAAGAGTTTGATATAAATACAATGAAATCCATCGCTAAATCTCGTGATATAACTTCAGCTCCTGCACCATCCTTAGATAGAATAGAAATACGTTATAATAAATTTGATACCTTACTCTTGTCTCCAAAAGATAAGATAGGTTTTGCAAAAGAATTGGTAAGTATAAATCCGTCTATAGAAAACAAAATAGTATGAAAAAAGTACTAGTGGTTATTCTTATTGTAGCAGTATTTGTTTTAGGTTATCGCTCTTGTAGTAAATCTAAAAAAGAAAAAGCAATCCTTGCTGAAAGCTCTATGCTTATTCAGCAACAGATTGCCAATGTTTCTAAGTTAATAGTTACCGAAGGTCATTTTGCTGAGGTTTATAATTATAAAGATTCTCAGGAGCTTTTTGGAAGTTTACTCACGGCAGACAAAAAAGCATTGGTGGTTGTAAATGCAGAGGTTACAGTAGCATATGATTTAAGTAAGATACAAACCGTTGTTAATGAGAAAACAAAAACGCTTCATATTTTGAGTATTCCAGAACCAGAGATTAAAATAAATCCAGATTTTGAATATTATGACATTACAGCAGATTATCTTAATCCGTTCAAATCTGAAGATTACAATAAAATAAAACGCAATGTAAATGCCTCTTTGTTAAAAAAGATAGAAGCTTCTAGTCTTAATAGAAATGCAGAAAATAGGTTGATTAGTGAGTTGTCTAAATTTTACCTTCTTACCAATTCCATGGGGTGGACATTAGTGTACCAAAAAGAACCTATTAATACGCTGGAAGATTTTAATAAAAAAACACCTTTTGTAAAACAATAAAACCGCTATCAAGAGCGGTTTTAAATTGTATATAGCGGGCAATAATTTGTTTTTAATATATAATTCTTACCAAAATTTCATTCAGGCGGACGTCGTTTAGATTAAAAAGCGTCAATTCGACTATTTTATTCTAGGGAATATGTATTATTTAGCAGCTACTTTAGTTGTTGGCTTTGGAGGGTAAGCTTGTAAAATTTCATAAACAAACTCTTTTATACGTTCCTCTTTCTTTTCTATATTTCTAGTATTTGCAATAGTACCAACTCCTTTTCCTTGCCATACCAGCTGCTTACTTTTAGCATCTATTAGGTCTACAAATAAAGAGCCTTCTGTACGGGTACTTATGTTATTTCCGCCAATATTTCCGCCCCAAAACCAAGGGTTCCATCCCCAACCAAAGCCGCCACCCCAATAGTTGTTGTAAATGTCTACTTGTTCTCTTTCTTTGGTAAAAATACTCACCAAAACATCAGGAGTATTGGATTTAGAAAAACCCTTTGTCGTCATTTCAGCATCAATAGCTTTTAATATTCTTTTCTTATCTAGATCAGATATTTGTGCTTTATCAATACCAGTTTTATAAAAAGCATATGTTTTATAGGTATTAAAATTAGCTTCTTTATCGTAGTCTGATAAAACGCGTACCGATGTGCATGAACCTATAAAAAGTAATATAAATACAGAAGTTATTAGTAGTTTTATTTTTTTCATAACAGTTGTTTTTAAGTTAAAAATCGGTTTATCAATTACTTAAAAGAGTGTCAAAAATCATGCCGAAGCATTAATTGTGTCTATTGTTTGTTGGTTTTGGGGTTGTAACCATAGGGGCAATGCTTGCATCCACTCTCACAGCAATAGCCTCTTTTTAAATGGTATTGTTTTGTGAAAACTCGGTACCCTTCAGTAGACCAATAAAAATCACCTTCTTCAATAGGGATTGTCTCTTTCATGTATTAGAAGCTTTGGTGCTGATTACGTTGTTGTTTTATTAGCTGTAAAATTACATCATTTATGTTAATAAGTACTAGAGAACATCTTTCTTACACTTATTTTACTAAGAGAATTTATTTTAGACTGTTCGTAGTTTTTGTTAGTAATAAGAACGGAAAAATAACATATAAAAACATATATCTAGTAACTTTGGCACAGTTGTTTCACACAATCAAATATGATTTTAGTATTTAAACATTTTTTTTATAAGAATTACGTGGGCTTGTCTCTATGGCCATTCATAATTCTTAAAAATACATCACTTAAAGATGATTCAGTTTTAATTAACCATGAAAGAATTCATTTAAAACAGCAGTTAGAACTTTTTATTATTCCTTTTTATATTTTTTATTTAACAGAGTGGTTAATTAGATGTTTACTTTACATGGATACCTATAAGGCATACCAAAATATTAGTTTTGAGCGTGAAGCGTATCAAAATGAAGATAATTTAGATTATGTTAATAATAGAACTGTTTTCAGCTTTATTAAATATCTTTGAAGCAGAAAATCTAAAGCGTGAACGTTTTAAATCAGCAAGTACATCTTCCTATTCTAAAAGATAAAAAAGTTACTCTATATATAAAAAGAGAAGATAAAATACACCCTTTTATTTCGGGTAATAAATACAGGAAACTAAAATATAACCTCATTAAAGCCCAGTCCAGCGGAGTAAAAAAAATGCTTACTTTTGGTGGAGCATATTCCAATCATATTGCAGCAACAGCATACGCAGGAGGCATAAATGGTTTTTCGACAGTTGGGATTATAAGAGGCGAAGAGATTGCAAATAAATGGGAGAAAAATCCAACGTTAGTATTTGCGAAAGATAATGGCATGCAATTTAAGTTTATTTCCAGAGCATTATATAAGGAGAAAGACAGTGTTATTTTTTTAAATGAGTTACAAAACGAGTTTGGAAGTTGTTATATACTTCCAGAAGGTGGAGCAAATATTTTTGGAGTAAAGGGATGTGAAGAAATTTTAACGCAAGAAGATAGCACTTTTGATATTATTAGTTGTTGCGTAGGTACGGGAGGGACGGTAGCAGGAATAATTAATGCGTCAACACACAATCAAAAAATTTTAGGATTCTCTGCTTTGAAAGGAGATTTTTTGAAAGATGAAATCCGTAAATTTGCATCTAAGGAGAATTGGGCGTTGCAATCCGACTACCATTTTGGAGGTTATGGAAAAATAAACGCTGAATTAATAACATTCATCAACGATTTTAAAGAAAAAACAACAATTCCTTTGGATCCTATTTACACGGGTAAAATGTTGTTTGGAATATTAGATTTAGTTCGCAAGAATTATTTTGAACCGCACACAAAAATATTGGTTATACATACTGGAGGATTACAGGGTATAGCAGGGATGAATAGTATTTTAAAGAAAAAAAAATTACCATTAATAGATATATGAGATATTTTTTAGGGACAGTAGTAGTGTTATTCTTTTTTGTAAATTGTAAGCCTACAAAAAGGGTAACTACAACAAAACAAAATAAAGTTGTTAAGGTGTCTAAGCCATATACCAAGCAGACCAATACAACTAGTGGCTTGTATCCATTACCAGAAGATGATGGTAGGTTTATGAAATTTCCTGTAACATCTGTGGAGGACTATATTGGTGCTTTTACAGAAATAGCTCAGTTTGAAATGAAGGCTTACGGAATACCTGCTAGTATTACCCTAGCGCAAGGTATTTTAGAGAGCGGATCAGGAAGAAGTCAATTGGCTTTAAAAAGTAACAATCATTTTGGAATTAAATGCCATAAAGGATGGGAAGGCGAAGCTGTCTACCATGATGATGACGCCAAAGGAGAATGTTTTAGAAAGTATAATCATCCAATGTATTCCTTTCGGGACCACAGTATTTTTTTGTCTTCAAGGGCTCGGTATTCTTTTTTGTTTGATATAAACCCTGGTGATTATAAAAAATGGGCGCACGGTTTGCGAACAGCAGGTTATGCTACGGATAAAAAATACCCACAAAAATTAATTTCTCTTATTGATAAGTATAAACTTTACTTGTATGACAAAGCAGTAATAAAATTGGGATATGTTAAAGAAAGGGAGCTAAAATCCTATAATTATAAAACACACGTGGTAGAAAAAGGAGACACGTTGTACTCTGTTTCTAGAAAGTACTTTGTATCTGTGCCAGAATTAATGAAATTAAACAACCTAAAAGATAGTTCGCTAAAAATTGGACAACAACTTATTATAAAAACTGAAAAAGTTAATTAAGGATATGATTTACAAAAGAAGTAGTGAGCTTTTTAATGAAGCAAAGCAATACATACCTGGAGGTGTAAATTCCCCAGTGAGAGCGTTTAATGCGGTTGGTGGTACTCCAATTTTTGTAAAGGAAGCCAAAGGTGCTTATTTGTATGATGAAGATGGTAATAAATTAATAGATTATATAGCTTCTTGGGGGCCATTAATTCTTGGGCATGCGTATGATCCAGTTATTAATGCGGTAATTGAAAAAGCAAAAAAAGGGACTTCTTTTGGTATGCCTACAGAAATTGAAACAGCATTAGCTAAACTAGCAGTTTCTATGGTTCCAAATGTTGATAAAATACGTTTTGTAAATAGTGGTACAGAGGCTTGTATGAGCGCTGTACGATTAGCAAGAGGATATACAAGGAGAGACAAAATAATAAAATTTGCAGGTTGTTATCACGGTCATTCAGATTCATTTTTAATACAGGCAGGTAGCGGAGCTGTTACTTTTGGTAGCCCAAACAGTCCTGGAGTTACAAAAGGTACTGCGAAAGATACGCTTTTGGCTAATTACAATGACTTAGCGAGTGTAGAAGCTTTAATTGCTGCTAATAAAAATGAAATAGCTGCTATTATAATTGAGCCTGTTGCAGGAAATATGGGATGTATAATTCCAGCAGAAAAATTCATGAAAGGTCTTAGAGATATCTGTACTCAAAATAATATCTTATTGATTTTTGATGAGGTAATGACGGGCTTTAGATTGGCAAAAGGTGGCGCACAAGAAGTATTAGGTATTACTGCTGATATTGTTACATTTGGAAAAGTGATTGGTGGTGGATTGCCTGTGGGTGCTTTTGCAGCTAAGAATGAAATAATGAATTACTTAGCGCCAGATGGACCCGTTTACCAAGCAGGTACACTTAGTGGGAACCCATTAGCAATGAGTGCAGGTTTGGCTATGCTTACCGAGCTAAATAACAACCCAGATGTGTTTAGAAGCCTTGCAGATAAGACTGCTTATTTACATAAAGGGTTAGATGTTGTATTAAAAGAAAAAAATATTCCATATCAAATTAATAGGTTTGGTAGTATGATTTCGGTTCACTTTACAGAACATCCTGTGGTAGATTTTGCTTCTTCAGCTAAAGGAAATAATGAAACTTTTAAAAAGTATTTTCATGGAATGCTAGCAAAAGGTATTTATTTGCCGCCTAGTGCGTTTGAAAGTTATTTTTTAAATGATGCTATTTCTTATGAAGATTTAGATTTAACAATTGAAGCTTTAAAAACATTAGACTTGTAGGAGGAACAAATACAATATTGTTTATTTGTTTTTAGAAATGGGTTCTGTTCCAGTAACTTTTACATTACTTATTTAAACGTGGTTTGTGATAAGTGTATAAAGATAAATTTTAAAACTATGTGAATAACAGAATAAGACTACAGCCTTAGCTGTGGTCTTATTTTATAGTACAATATGAGCAAGAGAAGCAGATAATAAGGCTCGTTTTAATGTTTATTTTATATATAGGGACTCAAAAAATAAATACCCTGTATTTTATAAAAAATGTTAGATGGAATATATTCATATATTTCATCTAACATTTTTTTTATTTTATTAAGTTTTGGATTTAATATTTGAAAGAAAAAACTTATGTATTATATTTGTATTACTTCCCCCAGTAAGTTTTTTATAAAATTATAATACTAGCACTATGTTTACATTAGTTTATAGGTCGGTTGTATCACCTAGTTTAGATAATGAATCCCTTGAGAAAATGCTTTTTAAAGCTAGAGATTTTAATGAGTCAAAGAATATAACGGGGTGTTTGTTGCACCATAAAGGTGAAATTATACAATTGCTAGAGGGGGGGAGGGCAGAGGTTAAATCTTTGTTTGACAAAATAAAAAAAGATGAAAGGCACACAAATATTATTGTTCTAAATATGGAAGAAACTTTTTTTCGGATTTTTGAAAATTGGAGTATGATTTATAAAGATGCAGGCAGGAGTATCTATGAAAATTCTAAAAAAAGAGAACAGTTTGAGTACGTATATAAATCATCACAATCTATTTACTTGCCTAGCAAATCTAAAATTACGCTTTGGACAGAGGTTAATTCAATTTTAGATCAAACCGTAATGTATTTAAACTAATTTATTCTGGAGGGTATTTTGCTAAAACCTTAGTAACTATTTGTAGTAATTTTTGTTCTTTAATCTCTGGAGTTGTGTCTTCCTTAAGGCTACTTTCACTAATGGCATTCCAGAACAAGGCATCTTTTTGACTATCAACAAAATCAAACTGAATTTCCCTTTCCATCTTTGGTTGTCCAACAGGAATGCCTATAGATACGCCGCCACCAATAGAGCCTCCGCCGCCTCCTAAACCAACACCAACATTATTGGCTTGTGGTTCACGATAAGATCTACTCTTTATATTGATGTAAAAATCGGGCTCCTCGGAAAGCAGTATACCCTTTGTTTGCATGGTTGCATCAATGGCGTTTAATAAGCGCTTCGTATCAAAATCACTTAATCCCGTTTCCATATCAGAATAATAATTATAGGTGCTGTAATTGGTAAAATCTACCGCCTTGTCGTAATCGTAGTTTACACGAATACTAGCACAAGAAATAAAAAACAAAACCGCTACTGTAAGAACTATCTTTTTCATTATCATTGTTTTATATAAAATTAATGAAAAAAGTAATAGATAGCTCTATTTAATAAATATTAACGATAAATAGCATAGTGTTAACATTTTTGCATTTGTTTTGTCTGTATTTTCACACAAATAAAATTAAACGAAATAGACCAATTTATTTGTGATTTCAGAAATGAGCAAACATATTGAAAATAAAATTTGAAATGGTTGGTTTCATCCGTATTTATTTTCGCAACGTACGTAGTTCATAGCCAGGAAAAGATTGTAACACTATCTGGTAAGGTTCAAAATTTTATGAATGAAGTGTCAGATGTATTAGTTGTTAATTTAAATACTGAAAAATCTACGATTACAGATACGCAAGGTTTTTTTAAGTTAGATGTTAAATTGCATGATTCTATAAAGTTTTCTTCCATTCAATATATCTCCAAAAAAATTAGTGTAACAGATTCAATTTTAAATCAGCATATAATTATAGTTGATTTGGTAGAGAAAGTAATTAAATTGGATTCGGTTACAGTAACACCCTATAATTTAACAGGAAATATTAATACTGATGTTAATGGCTTTCATCTTAAACCCGTAATTACTGCATCGTCTTTAGGATTGCCGAATTCAGACATAGAGTTAATGACTCATAGTGAACGTTTGCTTTTAGAGGCAGATAGAGGGAAATTTGGGAGGCTTGCTACTATTGATGATTATGGAAAATTAGCTCATATTGCGGGTTATTTAAGTTTCAGTGTCATAATAAATACTCATAAAATAATGAATAGAGCTTCGGGGAGAACTAAAGCACTAAAAAATAGGGTAGCACGTGATAGAAATCTCATTTTAGAAAATAAAATAAAAGCATTGTTTTTAAAAGAAACAATATCTGATGCATTTAAAATCCCAGAAAGTAATATAGATGGTTTTTTTATTTTTTGCGCTGCACAAGAAGATTTTCAACAACTATCAGAAGTAGAGAGTAATACACAGATATGGGGTTATTTAAAACGTAAGAGTGTTGAATATAAAGAGGTAAATAATTTAAATTAATACCTTGGTATTATTATTGTTAGTATTTTTATTATCGCTAGTGGTTTTATATTCCGATACTTGCATAGAAATATTAAAAATATTACTATTTAATGCCTCGTGGGCTTGCCCAGAGGTTGTTTACTAATCTTATTAAGATACCCAATGAAGCAACTAATTATTTTACTAGCTGTATTTTTGTTTTTTGTACCGCAAATCAATTCTCAAATACGCATAGATAAAAACACGATTATTTTAGACGAAGCAGGGAATAGAATACCGTCTTCTAAGTTTGGTGAACTTTCAAAATCTGAACAATGGAGTATGGAGCCTAATATAAATTCTGAAGGTAAATTAATTCACATACTGGCAAAAAAATTATCTGCAGAAGATAAAAAAGTTAGACAAAGTGGAAGCTCAGAAATAGCTAATATTAGGGCAAAAACAATAGGTAGTCCAGCTCCTTATTTTGCAGTAGAAGCTACAAACGGTAAAATTATTTCTTCTGATACTACAAAAGAAAAAATAGTAGTCTTAAATTTTTGGTTTACGAGTTGTATGCCATGTATTCAAGAAATTCCACATTTAAATGATGTTTATGAAACCTATAAAGATAATAAAGACGTAGTTTTTGCTTCTATTACTTTTAATAGAAAGGAACAAGTAGCTATTTTCTTAGAAAAACACCCTATAAGTTATCCTGTAGTGGTAAATAACGGGGCTACCTGCAATCTTTTTAACCCTATAGGAGCGTTTCCTGTAAACGTGGTTATAGATAAAAATGGAAATTATTATGATTATGTAGTAGGGGGTACATCTGGTATAGGACGTATAATAAAAAATTCTATTGAAAATGCGCTTGCTGGTAAAAAACCGATTGTAGCCGTTAGCAAATAAAATATTTAGTAACTTTAGAGAACTAGACGAAGGCTATTATAGGATATAGTGCCGTACACGTTAATTTTCTTTTTCGTATAACTCAATTGCCTTTAAATACTTCAACCCGCCTTTTTTTGTTTGGTCATGTATGAAGCTTCCAAATTCAGGATAATTTTTGTTAACCCAGCTTAAAAGTTTACTTCTGTTTTTAAGAAATGTTTTATCATCAAAGTTTATGTAGTCAGTTGTTTCAATGCTAATTATTTTATCATCATCGAATCGGATAACTTGATTGGTCACAATTGGTTTTTCGTGAAGAAATAAGATTCTTTTATCAATTTTTGAAATCTGAGCTTTGACTATTTCATTTTCTTGTTTAATTTGAAGAATTTTATATGTTGGGTGAAATACTGAATCCCATTTCAACCATTCAATATATTCATCTTTAGAAAATGTATGTTCATAGTCACTTTCTTTAGTAAGAAGACTATCTATTAATAAAATTGCTATTTTAGAATCGTCAGAATCTTTAAGAACTTTGTAATATTTTTTTGCAATTTCGAGTTTGGTAATTTCTTTTACAGGATTTTTACAGGATATAAATCCTATAGTCAATAACAGTACTAGAATTATAGTCTTATTCATTCATATTTAGTTTTCCTATGTACTACACTTAAATAGAATATTAAGCTTAGTCTATATTATTATTCAACATCTTCCAAAGTCTATCTTTAAGCTCAACAATACCATTTTGGGCTACAGATGAGATAAACATGTAAGGAGCACCTTTTAAATCTTTATCTAACTCTACACGCATTTCTGCTTCTAGTTCATCATCTAACATATCACTCTTAGAAATAACAATTAAGCGTTCTTTGTCTAAAAGCTCTTCATTATACCTACGTAGCTCATCCAAAAGAATTTCATATTCTTTACTAATATCATTACTATCTGCAGGGATTAAAAATAATAAAGTAGCATTGCGTTCTATGTGTCGTAAAAAATAATGACCTAAGCCTTTTCCTTCTGCTGCACCTTCTATAATTCCAGGAATATCTGCCATTACAAAACTTTGAAAGTCTCTGTATTGTACAATTCCTAAGTTGGGTTTTAGTGTTGTAAACTCGTAATCTGCAATTTTTGGTTTTGCTGTTGTAATTACAGAGAGTAGCGTAGATTTACCAGCATTAGGGAAGCCAACAAGACCAACATCTGCTAAAACTTTAAGTTCTAATGTTATTTGGTTTTCTTCCCCTTCCATTCCTGGTTGGGCATATCTTGGTGTTTGGTTGGTAGACGATTTAAAGTGCCAGTTTCCTCTGCCTCCTAAACCACCTTTGGCAATAATATGTTCTTCGCCATGTTCGGTAATTTCAAATAAAATATCGTTTGTTTCGGTGTCTCTAACTACAGTCCCTAAAGGAACTTCCAAAAATATATCCTCACCATCTGCACCAGAACTTCTTCCTTTACTACCATTTCCTCCATGGCCAGCTTTAAAATGTCTTTTGTATTTGTAGGTTAGTAATGTCCACGAGTTTTGGTTTCCTCGTAAGACTATATGGCCACCACGACCACCATCACCACCATCTGGTCCTCCTTTAGTAATAAATTTTTCTCTATGTAAGTGTATAGAACCTTTACCTCCTTTACCAGAAGTTAAATATACCTTTACATAATCAACAAAATTCCCTTCAGTCATTAATTTATATTTGGAGCGTTAAAACTTCCTTAGATTTATACTTCTTTAGAAGTTAAAGTATCAATAACAGCACCTAAACGCTGTGTAATTTCTTCAATCGTACCAATACCATTTACACTATGAAATTTTCCTTGTGCATTGTAGTATTCTTTTAATGGAGCAGTTTTTTCATTGTATTCATCAAAACGAAAACGAATTTTATTTTCGTCTTGGTCATCTGAACGGCCACTTACTTTTCCTCTTTCTAAAAGACGTTGTATTAAAATTTCGTCATTAGCTTCTAAAGCAATAGTAGCATCAATCTTCATGTTTTTAGATTCTAGAAACGCATTTAAAGCATCAGCTTGTGCTGTTGTTCTTGGAAATCCGTCAAAAATAAATCCGCCAGTATCTGGGTTTTTTTCTACTTCATCTTGCAACATATTAATAGTAACTTCATCTGGAACTAACTCACCCTTATCAATATAAGACTTAGCTAAAGTTCCTAATTCAGTTCCGTTTTTAATATTATATCGGAAAACATCTCCAGTAGAAATGTGCTTTAAATGGTACTTTTCTTTTAAAAATTCAGCTTGCGTTCCTTTCCCTGCACCTGGTTTTCCAAATAAAACAAGATTAATCATATGGTTTTCTTTTAGTTGATATATTTCTTTAAGGTTTCTACCTAGTTCGTTGTAATCTAATCCGTAGCCAACAATAAATTTATCTGGAATTTCCATTCCAACATAATCGATAGTATATTCTCCGTTGTAAATAGAAGGCTTATAGAATAAAGTGGCTATCTTAAATTCTTTTACATTCGTATTCGAAAATAAGTGTACCAATTCTTTTAGGGTTCTTCCAGTATCTATAATATCTTCTAGGATAATAATACTTCTGCCTTTTACATTGTCTGGAACATCTAAAAGCGTTTCTACAATCCCTGTAGAAGATAAGCCACTATAAGAACTTAATTTTACAAAGGAAACCTCACAAGGATGTTGGTATTGTTTTAGAAAATCGGCAACAAACATAAAACAACCATTTAAGACTCCAACAAAAATTGGAGTTTCGTCTTTGTAATCTGAAGCAACTTCATCTGCAACTTTTTTAACAGCTGCAAGGACTTGTGCCTCAGTTAGAAACGGTTTGAAATATTTATCGTGAAGTTTTATCAACGGAATAAATTTTATGAAGAGGCAAAGATAACATTTTTACCTTTGCTTTTTGTGCACCTAAAGGTTTGTTTTAAGATTAAAATGTATTTTTGCAGAATATAATAGTTAGCTTTAACTAACATATATTTAAGACATACCAAATGAATTATTTTTCTTCCGATTTTAAATTGGGAATCCTTGGAGGCGGGCAATTAGGTAAAATGTTATTGTACGAAACTCGTAAGTTAGATATTTATACGAAAATTTTAGAGCCATCAAGTGAAGCTCCTTCTAAAATTGCTTGTAATGAGTTTTTTATAGGGAATTTGTTAGATTTTGATGCCGTATACAATTTTGGTAAAACGGTAGATATTTTAACCATAGAAATTGAAAGAGTAAACTTAGATGCGCTAGAAAAATTAGAGGACGAAGGTGTAAAAGTGTACCCTCCAACCAAAGCTTTGCGAACTATACAAAACAAGGCAACGCAGAAGTTATTTTACGTAGATAGCAATATTCCTACAGCTCCTTTTTCCAGATTTGCATATACGACACAAATTAATGATAGTATTACAAATGGAGGATTGTCTTTTCCTTTTGTATGGAAATGTGCTCAGTTTGGGTATGACGGACAAGGGGTGAAAGTAATTAGAAAGATTGAAGATTTAGACGGACTTCCAAATGTGGAATGCATAGCAGAAGATATGATTCCGTTTAAGAATGAATTGGCTGTAATTGTTGTCAGAAGCGCAAGCGGACAAGTAGTTACCTACCCAGTGGTAGAAATGGAATTTCATCCAGAAGCTAACCAAGTAGAATATGTAATTTGCCCAGCAAGAATTAGTGATGAGGTCGCTACTAAAGCGCAAGAAATAGCCTTACAAGTATCAGATAAAATACAGCAAGTAGGTATTTTAGCCGTAGAAATGTTTCAAACAGAAGATGATACTATTTTGGTAAACGAAGTTGCTCCAAGACCACACAATAGCGGACATTATAGTATAGAAGCTAGCTACACCAACCAATTTGAACAACATATTAGAGCAATTTTAGATTTGCCACTTGGTAACACCGCTAGTAAAGTAGCTGGTATTATGGTGAATTTAGTAGGAGCAGAAGGGTATACAGGCGATGTGGTTTATGAAAATATGGAAGAAATTCTAAAGTTAGATGGTGTTACTCCGCATATTTATGGAAAAAATCAAACACGACCTTTTCGTAAAATGGGACATGTAACCATTGTAAATGAAGATATTGCAACAGCAAGAAAAATTGCTGAACAAGTAAAAAATACAATAAAAGTAATTAGTAAATAAAACATATGAGCAAAGTAGCCGTAGTCATGGGAAGTACAAGCGACCTTCCAATAATGCAAGATGCCGTAGATATATTAAAAGGTTTTGATATAGAAGTAGATGTAGATATTGTTTCTGCTCACAGAACACCAGAGAAACTGTTCGATTTTAGTAAGAATGCACACTTAAACGGATATTCAGTTATTATTGCTGGAGCAGGTGGTGCAGCACATTTACCAGGAATGGTAGCGTCTATGTCGCCATTACCAGTTATTGGGGTACCCGTAAAAAGCAGTAATTCTATAGATGGTTGGGATTCTGTTTTATCTATTTTACAAATGCCAGGAGGAGTACCTGTTGCTACCGTAGCTTTAGATGGTGCAAAAAATGCAGGAATTTTGGCAGCACAAATTATTGGAAGCTCCGATAAATGTGTTTTAGATAAAATTATCCTTTACAAAGAAGGACTAAAACAAAAGGTTATTGATGGAGCAGAAGCTGTTCGTAAAAAGTAACAAGCAGTTCTTAATTGGCAGTAAGAAAGACAAATAAATATAAAATTAAGAGTCACAATGTCATCTTAAGCTTGTTCAAGGACATACACAAAATGTTCAAAGCATAGTTGATGTGTCTATTTTAAAACTTCAACTACGCTCATTTTCTGGTTCATTTGAACTTGTCACTTGAATTTAAACTTGTTATTTACTCTAGAACTTTTTAACTTTTCCCCATAATAAATAACTGGAAATACACTTATTACTCAAATCTAACATCTCAATACTAAATAATATGAATCCACTTCTTTCTCCTTTTGATATAGCTCCATTTTCTAAAATAAGAAACGAACATTTTAAACCTGCTTTTTTAGAAGCAATAAAAAATGCTAGAAAAGAGATTGATGCTATTGCAAATAGCACAGATACTCCTACTTTTAAAAATACAATTGCTGCTTTAGATTTTTCTGGTGAGCAGTTAGAACGAATTTCTAGCGTGTTTTTTAATTTAAATTCAGCTGAGACGAATGAAGAAATTCAGAAAATAGCACAAGAAGTATCTCCGCTACTATCAGAATTTAGTAATGATATAACATTAAACGCAACTCTTTTTAAAAGAGTGAAGGCCGTTTATGACCAAAAGGATAGTTTGGAGTTAACTATTGAGGAACAGACCCTATTAGATAAAAAATATAAAGGATTTAGTAGAAATGGTGCTAATTTATCCGAAGATAAAAAAGGTAGGTTACGAGAAATAGATGCTGCGCAGTCTAAGTTAAAATTACAATTTGGAGAAAATATTTTAGCAGAAACAAATGCATATGAGTTATTACTGACTGATGAAAATGATGTAGATGGATTACCAGAAGGAGAAAAAGAAGCAGCGGTACAATTAGCAAAATCAAAAGACAAAGATGGTTGGTTAATTACATTGGATTATCCAAGTTATATTCCTTTTATGAAGTATGCTAAAAATAGGGAACTTCGTAAAAAATTATCAATAGCTTTTGGTAGTAAAGCTTTTAAAGGCGATGATAAGGACAACCAAAAAAATGTATTGCAAATTGCAAAATTACGTCACGAGAGAGCCAATTTATTAGGCTACGCAACACACGCACATTTTGTGTTGGAAGAGCGCATGGCGCAAACACCAGAAAAAGTACATGGTTTCTTAAATGAAATTTTAGAAAAAGCAAAACCAGCAGCAGAAAGAGAGTTTAAGCAGTTAGAAGATTTTGCCAAAGAATTAGACGGTATAGACCAACTGCAAAAATGGGATAGTGCCTATTATTCTGAAAAACTAAAGCAGAAATTATTTAGTATAGATGATGAGCAGTTAAAACCTTATTTTAAATTAGAAAATGTAATTGATGGTGTTTTTAAAGTTGCAGAAAAACTTTTTGGATTGGAGTTTCAAGAGGTTTTTGATGTAGATAAATACCATGAAGATGTAAAAACATACCAAGTTTTTGATGCAGATAAGAACTTTGTCTCTCTTTTCTATGCTGATTTTCATCCTAGAGCAGGAAAGCGTGGTGGCGCATGGATGACTTCTTTTAAATCACAAGCTATAAAGGATGGTAAAAATATTCGTCCCCATATTTCTAACGTATGTAATTTTACAAAACCAATAGCGAGTAAGCCTTCATTATTAACGTTTAATGAGGTTACTACACTTTTTCATGAGTTTGGTCATGGCTTGCATGGAATGCTAGCAGATACAACATATCCAGGATTATCTGGTACCTCTGTATATTGGGATTTTGTAGAATTACCAAGTCAGGTTTTAGAAAACTGGTGTTACGAAGAAGAAGCCTTAGCACTTTTTGCAACACATTATGAAACAGGAGAAGTAATTCCGATGGAATTGGTACAAAAGATTAAGGAATCGGCAACTTTCCAAGAAGGCTTGGCCACTTTACGTCAACTAAGTTTTGGTTTGTTAGATATGGCATGGCATGGGATAGATCCATCTAACATTACAGATGTAAAAGCCTATGAAGATGAAGCGTTTAAAGGAACAAGTTTATTTCCTGCTACAAAAGAAACTTGTATGAGTACTTCTTTTGCACATATTTTTCAAGGAGGTTATTCCTCAGGGTATTATAGCTACAAATGGGCTGAGGTTTTAGATGCCGATGCTTTTGCATACTTTAAGGAAAATGGTATTTTTAATAAAGAAATAGCAGCTAAATTTAAAAATCATGTATTATCTAAGGGAGGAACTGAAAATCCTATGGTACTGTACAAACGTTTTAGAGGTAGCGAACCTAAAATTGAAGCATTGTTAGAACGTGCTGGTTTGGTTTAGTTGAATATTAAAAAAAGGTATTTGAAATATATTTCAAATACCTTTTTTTAAATTATAGGATTTACTGTAAATCAAAAATTATTTTTCCGAACAATCACCACATACGTAGCAATAATAGTATCATCAATTTTTAGATGTACATCATGAAATCCTAGTTTTGTGAAATTATGTTCTATAGTTACTATATGCTTATTTTGACGAATTGTTGGAGTTATATTTTTACTAGAATTCCCGCTGTCAATTAGTAAGGATATGTCTTTAAATATTGAATTTTTGGGTATGGCTAAAGAAAAATATACACTCGTGTTTTTTCCTATTATAAATTCCATTTTCTTTGGTTTTAAAGGAATAACATTAGATGTAAAAATGTCCTTATAAATAATAGGCCCTTCTATAAATTCTTTAAAAGTTGGGAGTTTAGTTACCAAAGCCCATGTTGTTTCTAATGGATAATGATTTTTCACAAATAAAGCGGGATCAGCAAGAAAGTAATCTTCAAAATACTCAGGAATAAATGTAGGGTTTCCTTCTTCAATTTTAACTTCTCCTGCAGACCATGTAGCATCACATAAATACCATTTATTATTTAATTGTACAGCATTCCATGAGTGGTTAGGCATACTATTAGTATTTAAACGTAAAGTTGGTGTGCGCCCATATCCATTTATGATTTTACACTCTAAGCCAGCCAACTGGGATAATTCACGAATAATATATGCATAGCCGGTACAAGCTGTTTTTTTATGTTGTAATAAGTTTTTAAAAACTTTTGGGGTGTAATTTGTATTCCATTTAGTAAAAGCTTCTTTGTTTTTAAGTAGTTTTTTACGTTTTTTAATGGTTACTAGATAAGAACTATAATCGCTCTCAATATTTGTACAAACCCATGAATAAATAGCTCTAAATTTTTCTACATCTGTAGGTAAAGAAGCTGTTAATTTATGGGTTAGTACAGGCAGATTTTTTAGACTTGCACCTTTATATGATAAAGCAATACTATCTGCTTTTTTTAAATTTATAGCTAAAAAGTCAGAGCGTTGACCATAAGATGCTATACCGATGAATAAAAAAAGCAGAAATAGATATTTCATTTATTTGAATAGGTTTGTGAATTTCTGAAAAATAGTGCGTTTTGTTTTATAAACACCACTAGTAGCAACGGCTCCCAAAAGTTCAATATCAGATTGATCAAAAGTGATATTAATATCTAAATTGTCAGATTCGCTTTTTGTTATTTTATATTCTTTAGTATCATAGCCTATATAACTAAAAACTAAAACGTCATCTACAGCCAAAGCAGTATTAAATTCAAACTTTCCATCAAAGTCTGTGACAACGCCTTGGTCTGTTCCTTTTAATATAACGTTAACTCCAGGTAAGGGTAGGTTTGCATCGTCTAAAATAGTACCTCTTACGGTATATTTATTTGTTGTGATTTTATTTGATGCTTGTTGCCCAAGCATACTATTTGTTTTGGTTTGCGTGGTTGTGTTGTTCGTAGTGCTATGTTGTGCATTAGTAAAGGAAACAGTGCAAAGTGCTATTATAGAAATACCCATTATCCCTATTCTATGTGGTATAAACGGATTCCTTTTTTTAGGAATAAAAGCCTGCTTGTGAGGTTTAAGTTGCGAGCTTTTGAAACGACCACATGTGTTGGAACTATTTTTTTTGCTAAAATAATTAATTAATTCGGCCTCTGTCATCGTTGTAAAATCAATCACATCTTTTTTGCAACTGTTGCAGAATCCACCTGCTTCTGTTTTTTTAAAATTTTTAAAATTTTCTGAGCATGGTTTTTTTACTGAGATACTAATCTTTTTTTTCATAGTTCTATGTTTTTATGCTCCTAAACTACGTTTTTACTGGAGTGTCTAAAATACCTCTTTAGGCAAAGGCGGTTTGTAATGAGTAAACCTACCCTTTTGATTAGTTTAGGGGTTATGTGACTAATAAGTTATAGTATTATACTGTTTTAAATTTATAAAGGATACCACTAAAGGGCTGTTATTACCAAATATTTTTTTCGGAGATTAAATGTTTCAAGTAACTTTTCATTTTCTGATTTTTGATGACAACTTAATGCTTCAGGCTATTTTATATTTTTAGTATTAAGTTCTTTACAAGGTATCATTTTTGGATGTTTTTATTTTACGTTTATCCGAACCCCTTCACTATGGCTACTAAACTCTGGGGCATACATACTTTGTATCGTAGTAATACCGTTGCTAAAATCTCCTGCGTTATTTACACGTACATCATACTCAAAAACATATACTCCTTTAGGTAAATAATCAAAAAAGAAATTGGTGCTAGCATCTTTAGTGCTTTCGTAATAACCTAATCCGTCCTGCCATTTATAGCTAGATAATATATTTATAGGTTCTAAAGCCGATGCACGCATATCTTTCATATGCACAAATTCCATAGTTCGGTCTGCTCTTAATTCGATGCGAACTCTAATTAAATCACCTACTTTTAAAGTCGTTTTAGAAGTGATTTCTGAAATTTCTTCACCTGTATCTGTGTTTTGTTTTAAGAATAATTTTTTCTTTAATTTTAATGGAGTCTCAGCAGAGGTAATTTTATCTAAATCTTCAAAATATTGCCAGTATAAAGCTCCCCAAGCAATACCTTTTCCTTTTTTACTGATTTGAACTTGGCCCATTTTAGGTTTAATTTCAGAACCATTCCATGAAGTTTTATAATAACCTGTTCCTGCTTCTACTTTTACATTTTCTAGTTTCGAAGGGGCTATTTTTTCTCCTCCTACAAGTACATCAACAGCATCGGTAACAGATAACCAATTGCTACCTTGTAATAGCAATGCATACACGGCTTCGGTAGTAGCTTTGGTGGTTTTCCATTGGTTGGTCTGTTTGTTTTTTAACAACCATATTTTAAGATTATCAATTATAGCGGTATCATTTTCAATCTCCGAAAAAGCTTCAATAAGTAACGCCTGCGTTTCAATAGGTGCCTGGTACCAATACCAAGAACTGGTGTTTTCTTTCCAATACATACCTAACTCATCACTTGTAATACTATTTTCTTTAAGCGATTTAATTATTTTGTTAGCGGTATTAGTGTCTTCCATTCTGTTTAGAATTAAACCTAACATTCCTTTAGTGTATAGATTTCTACCTGACCAATATTTTTGTGCTTGCTTTTTATAGTAAGCAGTAATCTCATCTACTTTTTTAGAAGTTTTAATGTCTTTAAAAAAGCTACGCATATACAAATAGTGTATTTGTGTATTGCTTAAATGGTCGTGATTTAAGTTTGTAGTATACTTTTTCATGTTGTTGTATTCCTCTACAAATTCATCATCCAAATAACGAACTGCTTTTTTAATCATTTGTTCAGTGTCGTTATTAAAAATATCGACAGCACTGGATGTAACATTCAACTGTTTTAAATGCCCAAAACCAGTAATTATATGCTGAGTAATGTACCTATTTTTGCGTCCGCCATTAAACCAAGCCCAAGCACCAGAAGATAGTTGGTTGTTTTTAAGTTTGTTTATAGCTGTAGTTTGCTCATTCTTCATTTTATTCAAATTGAATAAAAGAGCAATGCGTTTTTTCTGTTCGGTTTCAGATTGTGCATCTCTAAGCCAAGGTGTTTCTTGTATTAAAAGAGACTTTAATTCTTGGTTCTTTTCCAAGTTACTAATAAGAGCATCTGAATTAGCCCATTGGTTAAATACCTCTTGTATTCTAGGATTGCTATTCGCAATATGGCTAGCCAAAGTATTAGCGTAGTATCTAGAAAAAGTTTGCTCATTACACTCATATGGGTATTCCATAAGGTAGGGTAGTGCTTGCACTGCATACCAAGCAGGGTTGGATGTTATTTCCAAACTTAACTTATGATTACTTAGTGTAGCATTTGGGTCGTTGAGCACAGTAGAAACGAGTTTGTCTAGTGTAAATGTTTTTGTTTGGTTACTACGCACCCACATTGGTAGGGTTTCTGTAACTAACATTCGGTTTGTTAATACAGGTAACACATTTTGTTCCCCATCACTAAAATCACCCGCTTTTGCAATAACTTTGTATTGTATAGCTTGTATGCCTTTAGGGATTTTCAAGGTCCAAGATATATTGGTATTTCCTTTAGCAGTTACCTCAAAACTTTTTTCTCCATTTACAGAAAGTATTTCTTTTGAAACTTCTTTTCCTGTTACTGCATTTGTTAGCATTAACATCACATTTCCAGATAACGTTTTTTCTGTAAGGTTTGCAATTTTACTACTGAAAACAATTTCATCTCCTTCACGTAAAAAGCGTGGTGTATTAGGAACCACCATTAATTCTTTTTGTGTTACGCTAGATAGTGTTTTTAGAGCACTTTTGGCATCTTTAGTGTGTGTTAGTAATTGCAGTTTCCAACGTGTAAGTGCTTCTGGTGTAGTAAAACTAAAGGCTACATTTCCTTCTTTATCGGTACGTAATTGAGGAAAGAAAAATGCTGTTTCTTGGAGGTTTTTACGGATGTGAATAGCATCTAATTTAGTTTCTTTTTTATTAGTAAGACTATTAGTTTTTATGTTTGATAGTAGACCTGTTGTGTCTGATTTTTTTTCGCCAGCATACCCAGCAATAACGACTTCATCTAAGTTAGAACTGTCCTCTTCAATAGACATTTCGGCAACTGCCATGGGGGTACTATTTTTTTGAACGACTTGAAGCCCGTTTAACTTTCCTCTTAAAGACCTTTTTAATTTATGGTTTCTTATATTTTCAAAGTAAAAACCAAACCAATTAAACGAATCATAGCCTTGGGTTGTGTAGCTGTATCTGTCATTGTGATTGTTAAAAACATTAAAATTAGTAGCTCCAAAGCTTTGGTGTGCATTGTTATTAAAATTAGTATAATAGTTAGGTTTATAAGTGGGGTTAAAACCCCATGAGTGTCCTTTAAAAGCATCTAAAGAAGCGTCGTACATGCTTGCTAACAACTCAGAAACTACTTTGTCACCTTCGGGACCTTTTATTTTAAATTTCCATGTTTCATCTGTACCTGGTTGTAATTTGTCTCTAAAAGTGATAGTTTCAATTTCCAATTGGGTACTAGGATAAGGAACAGAAATATCTAAAGTACCCGATTGAAATGAATTATAAGCAGAAAAACTATACGTAACAGCAAAACCTCCTAAATCTTCTTTGGTTACAGGGATTGTTATAGATTTGTAATTGTCATTTAAATGTATAAAGTAGGTATTAACTATTTTGTGATTTTTTTCTACAAAAAATGTAACTGTAACATTTTTTGAACTAGACAATAAGGTTATATTTACTTTGTCTCCAATGGCGTATTGAGGTTGATCTGTTTTAATATCAAATAATTGATTGTCTGCTAATTTTTTATCAGTATTATTATATAGAGTTGTATAGGTAATATCTTTAACCAATTGCCCAAATTTGTCCTTGGTTTCTAATTCTATTATATACTTCCCAGAAAGCCATTTTTTAAGTTTTTCTAGCTTTATTTCTGTAGATTTTCCAGTGTCAAAATTAGTTTCTAAGGCTAACGTTCCCTTTTTCCAATTTGTGGCATTGTGTTCGTTATCATAGGCATCATGAGGGAAGAATTTTTTAAATTCAGATTTACTAAAACCGGTGTAATCTGGAGCAGCCCAAGGTCTAGTTCTAAGTACGTTTTCTGGTGCTTTTAGTTTATATATTTTAAGAGTTCCTTTTGCAGGGGTAAATTCTCCGTTAAGGTTGGTTATATAAATTGTTAGTTTATTGTTTGTAGCAATTTTATCTATTTTGTCTGAAACTTGAATACTAGCTGTTAGCGTATGATAACCCACTTTAACAACAGTCGTTGTACTGTGTGTTTCTCCATTAATATCGGTAACATCTGCGGTTACTTCGTAACTAAAAGTTGGTAAATTTGCTTTGTCTTGTGTGTTATCTGGAATTGCTTTAAAAGAAATTTTATAATTTCCAGAAGTATCTGTTGTTACTTCTCCGTGTGCAATTTCTTGTGGTGTACTATTTATATTAGGGTAGTACCAGTAGCACCACCTAGGAAAGGAAACTATTCTTTTTACACGGTATTGCACTTTAGCACCTGAAATAACACTGCCCGCGTAAGCAGTAGCTTTTCCTGTTACTAGAATACTATCGTTTAGTTTATATGTTTTAGTAACTGGCTCAAATGATGTTTCAAATTTTGGGCGTTTGTATTCCTCAACTGAAAAATAGCTTTTATTATTTATGTGAGCTGATTCAGAGCTTACTTGTAAATGAAATTCCCCTGTTAATCCGTTATTTGGAATTATAAATTCTCCATTAAAAGAGCCATATTCATTGGTTTTAAATTGTTGTTTTCCTATTTCTTGGTTATTTACATCTTTTAATAAAACAGCTACTTCTGTATTTGCTATTACAGTAGAGTTTTCATTATTTTTTGCAACGGTAATTCCTTTAAAATAAAGAGGTTGTCCAGGTCTGTAAATACTACGGTCCGTAAATAGGAAGGCAGTATTTTGGGTGTTTTGAATTGGTGAAGAAATGTAATCTCTGTATATATAATAATCTCCAAATTGTGCATTATCATTATCAGTGGTTATTTGAATATTTACATTTGTCCAACGGTCTAAAGGTTTTGATATTTTTACAAATCCATTTTTATCACTTGTTTTGATTGTGGTTACCATTGGTTTGGTATAGTTTATATTATAACTGAATTTTAACATTGCATTAGCAATGGGTTTTCCATTGTTTCTATTTATAATTTGAAAACTCTGAGATGAAGGTGTATCAGATAGAACCAATGCTAAGTTGGTTACCTGTACTTTACTGTATGCAAAAGTATTATTGTTATTTTCTGTTGGTGTAGCTACAATTAAATAGAGTCCATTTTCTAGTTCTGGCACTAGAATTTCGGTGCTATGCGTTTGGTAATCCTTTTCGTTTTTTATACTTGTTTTCCATTGTTTGGCAATTTTTAGTTTTTTAATAAATGCCAGTTTTTTGTTTTCAGGATATAGGTCGTTTAATTTTTTTATATCGCTCTGCGATATATTATAAGCGGTAAGGTTTAATCCTGTATGGTTCTTGTAATTTACCAATAATTTAGAAGGTGCATTTATAGGAATGTGTTGTTCTCCTGTTAGTTGCAATATTTTATTTAGAATTCTAGATTTTAAGGCTTTGCATTTTTCTGCTCCTTTGCTTTTGGGAAATTTAGCAATAACTACGTCGCATAATTCTAGTGCTTCTTTTTGTTTCCAACGGTGTTTCTCGTTAATTTTTGGTTGGTAGGTGTTTCCCCAAGCGTTGTATAATAATGCTATTTCATAACTGTATAAGGCAGAAACTTTGAGTTTCTGTAGTTTTTTCACGGTATTTTGTAAAGTTTCAAGATAGTAATCATCAATATTTTTAAAAACAGCGTTTTCGTGGATGTATTTTAAGCGTTCAATATCTACATGAGCAAAAGCATCTAGTTTTTTATCATTTAGATGAAATTTCACTAATTGCTGGTATATAATTAATGCTTTGGATTGTAAAGAAGTCTTATCTTTCACATCAATTTTTTGCTCTATAAACTGATTGGCTTCACAGAGTAATTTGGAATTATCTATTTCAAATTTATCTGCGGGTCTGGTAATACTGTTCTCATTGGTCTTGTAAAATTGCAATGCATTATGAGTCAATAAATCGAATAGTGTAGGGCGGTAGGTTTCCGAATTCTCTTGCTTATGTAAAATCTCATTGAAATCTAAAGTAGATATTTTTTGTAATTCACTGGTGTTTTTTAATGATGCATCAAAATGAATATTAATTTCATTAAATAATGTAGTTAGATCCCAAGTTCTAAAATCAATAGGGTTTACTTTTTCTTCAGTTTTTGTCCGATTGTAAAATTGATATCTATTGTTTTGAAAATACTGCCAATAAAGATTTGCTAAATAACTTTCTAATACATTTTTAGTGGGGAATTTAGCCTTCTCTATTTCAGTTTTAAAATCATTTATAATCTTTAATTGTGAATCTTCTTCTAAAACTATGACATATTTAGAAGTATATAGTAAGGTTTTCACAATCTCAGCAGCATTGTTTTCTTTTTTAGCTTTTTTAGAAATAGAGGTTACTACTTCTAATGCAGATTTAGTTAAAGCTTCTTGCTCTAATTGCGCTACTTTTTTCCATAACAATTTGTATGAGTCATTATTTTCTTGTGATTGTGTCATTTGAGAAAATAATAGTATTGTAAATATGATTGCAAAATTTTTCATCTGTCTTTGTATGTATTAAAATAGTCATAGCTATAACTACACCATTCTATGACCTTAAATTTAGTAACAAATATGTATCGTATAGCTATATTTAACAATTATAATTTAAGGAAGGCACCTTTTAAATTAGTAAACCTATTATATTCGTAGTGTATAAAACCTATTTTAATAGAAAAAAATAAGTAAATGAAAAAAATTAGCGTACTGTGTTTTTTGTTTTTGAGTTTTTGGTCTAATGGGCAACAGAATATTATAGATAAAGCAACTAATTATATTCATTTAAAAGAGTACGAGTATGCAGAAACACTTCTTAAAAAAGAGATAAAAGAAAGTGAGAGTTTAGCGCTAAAAGATAAATTAGGAGAAGTTTATAGTTATCAAGAAGATTGGGATGCAGCAATAGAGGTTTACAAAGAACTGTCTGAAGTAGAACCTAAGAATGCCGATTATCAATATAAGTACGGTGGCGTTTTAGGGAAAAAAGCTTTGTCTAGTAATAAATTTACGGCATTAATGATTATTGGAGATATGAAGGACGCTTTTATAAATGCAGCAGAATTAGACCCAAAACATATAGATGTACGATGGGCATTGGTAGATGTTTTTATTAGTTTGCCAGGTATGTTGGGAGGTAGTAAAACCAAGGCATATAACTATGCTAAAGAATTAAAAAACATTTCACCTATAGATGGTTATTTTGCTTTGGGGTATGTGTATGAATACGATGAAAAAATAAAGGAAGCTAAGCAGCATTATTTAGATGCTTTTAAGTTAGTTAGTACTTATGGAAAAATAGATAGAAACCAATTACATTACCAAATAGGAAAGGTGAGTTGTGATTATGGGATTGATTTAGATTTAGGTGTCTCTCATATGAAAAAATACATTAATAAATTTTCCGTAAAAGACGGAGTTCCTTTAGAATGGGCTTATTTTAGAGTAGCAAAAATATATAGACAAAAGAACGATAAAAAAAATGCTACTTTATGGATTTCCAAAGCTTTAGCTGTTAAACCAGATTTTAAATTAGCAGAAAAAGAAAAAGCGCTTATTGCAGCGCTTTAACTATTTTGTTATGTATAGTGCAACCTTTTGTGTTTCTAGGTTCTCGACTGGTCTCGAAATGGCAATTACTTAATTAGTTCACTCTCAATTAACAATCACAATTTTACACCTTCTGTTAAGTTCGTGTTCCTCTTCGGAGCAAGATTCATCGGTTTCACATTTTACAACAGGCATAGTTTCCCCATAACCAGTTGCTATAACTCTTTTTGCCGATATACCTTCTTTTATTAGGTGTTCTCTAACCGAATTTGCTCTTTTTTGCGATAGTTTTTGGTTGTAACTATTATTACCACGCCTATCTGTATGTGTGCCAATTTCAATAACCATTGCTGGGTGTTTTTTACGATATTCAACACCCTTCCTAAACGAGTTCTAGACTCTTGCCTTAGAGCATGTTTAAAAATAAAAAATATGCTAAATTTTGGGTAAAAATTTGGATATCCTCTACTTTGTAATCAATAAAAAAGACAAAATTGATGCAATTGAGTTATACCCGACTTACTACCCAACAGTGGTAAATTATAGAGAAAATACTACCTGTGAAACAAAAAGGCAAATATAAGTTACGAGATTTTGTAGATGCGATCTTATGGCAACTTCGCATCGGTGCTCAGTGGTGAAATCTGCCTGATAATTTTCCCAAATGTGGTAGTGTTTATTATTATTTCCGAAAGTGGAAAAGCAATGGCGCCTTGGAAATGCTCAATACTAAGTTGAATATGATGGAGCGAATTCGACAAGGAAAAGAGGCGACTCCAAGTCTATTATCTATTGATAATCAATCTATAAAATCAGGTCCTTTTATACATCATGACAAAGGAGTAGATGGGAATAAAAAAATTAACGGTAGAAAACGACATGTGATTACAGATACCGCAGGATTAACTTAGGGAGTGGTTGTAGGAGCCGCTAATCAAGCTTATGGTGCAGTTGCTAGCAAGGCAGTAGAACCACTGTTAGGATACTTAGATCGCATGAAAAAATCCTAGCAAATCATGCTTGCAAAACAACATTTATGAAATGGGTAGAAGAAAATATAGCTGGGCTGGAAGTGGAGATTTCATCAGCACCGCCTTCCTCCGAAGGCTTTGTTCCTCTAAAGTGGAGATGGGTAACTGAAAGAACCTTTGGGATCTTTAATTTCTTTCGCCGGCTAGACAAAGACTACGAAAAAATAGCAGAAAGTCAAGAATCTTGGATATTATGGCAAAATTGTCAAATGATTCTCAACAGAATCAATAAATAACTGAGAATTATTTTTAAACATGCTCTAAGTTATTTAACCCTAGTTAAGAAGGAAAAAGATAAAGGATAGAAAATATTTTACTGAAGATATATTTAATCTAAAAAAGAAATGATTATTAGTTCAAGCATTATAAAACCTAAACCCATTAGGTAGTCGTTTTAAGCTAATTTAGACTTGTTTTTCTTGGTAGAAAAAGATAATGCTTTTACTATTCTATGATTTTTGTTCATATACAAACGAACTACTTGGTTTTCTTTTTGAATACTTACCTCTGTAGTATTTATATTCTTAATCGTTTCTGATGCATCTTGTGATGCATCTTGCGCTTGGGCTGATAAGCTTACTAATAAAATAAAAACTAAAGTGATAACTGCTTTCATAAGTACTTCTTTTTGTTACTCAAAGTTACCTCACACACTAGGCTTCTACATTTAAAATCGTTTAAAAACCCTTATAATTCGATATTCGACAAGAAATTAGATAAAGTGATTATTTTGTTCGATGAGTTATTTTAATACTTAATATACCTTATCGATTTAATGTGTTTTTAATCGGTATTCTAATTTTGAGAGTGTAAAACAAAAGAAGAATTTGATTTTAAAAACAGGCAGCTATTGAAAGTTTTGAAATAATAAAGAATAGAATTTTAAAAACTAAAAAGGAAAGGAGGAAATAATTAAGAGAAGAAAAATGTTGCTAATTAGATACTATATAAGTCTATAGTATAACAACTTTAAATAAAATACTATGCTAACTTAGATTGACTTTTTTTGTTCTAAAAGATAATGCTTTAGTTACTCTGTAATTTCTAAACACATATAAACGAGCAACATTAGTATCCTCTAATTTCAATTCTTTTATATCTTGTAGTATAACAACTTCTTTTTCAGAATCTTTTTCAGAATCTTGCGATTGTGCTGAAAAAGCAATTAAAAGAGTAAATAATAATGTGGCAATAAATTTCATGACTATTATTTTTGTTACACCAAATGTAGCATCAACAACAGATAGCGGTAATTCATAATCGCTCAAAAACCAAAATTTTTCGGTATCTAACAAAACTATATATAAAGGAAACAAATTCTCCGTTAAACGATTTTACATAAAATAATCCTTACCGACTTATTGTGTTTTTTACCGATAAAAAGAATTACAACTTTAACAACAAACTAGGGTTTGGGCAGTTATACGTGTAAAATTCTATATCCTTTTTAGAACAAACTCCAGGATAATCCCCTGTATAACCAGCTAAGTCTTTTATAATTTGAAAATGAAGATGAGGAGCATAGTTCACGTTAATGGCTGTTTCTCCCAAAGTTCCTAGCTCATTTCCTTGCTTAAATTCCTTACCTATGTATAAGGTAACTAAAGATGCTAAAGATAGATGTCCATATAGGGTATAAAAAGAACCCCCATTAAACCCATGCTCTAAAATAATAGTTGGCCCATAATCACCTTTGGTTGTATTATTTTTAAAACTATGCACTACGCCATCTATTGGCGTTAATACTTTGGTACCAGCTTTTGCCCAAAAATCTATTCCTAAATGAATGTTTCTTTTAGTTTCAGAGAAATTAGAATTGGCTGCATAAATACCTCTCTTTTCCAAATACCCTCCGTATGCAACAGATGCCTCTTTAGGCTTTACTATTCCGTTAATATATTCCTGACAAGTAGTTGGATTCCTAATATCAATACTATTTAAATTCTTATTGTATATAGATAAGTCTATAGCAACATATTTATGTAAAGGAAAGAAACATCCAAAACTGGAATAAAAGTTTTAGACATAGCTGTAAGTATTTCTTCTAAAGATTTCATTTATAATTTATATATAAAACTACTAATATTTATTAATTTGCATTAACATCTATTTAACCAAGCTATTTAGTAAGGTTTACAGCACTATGCTTACTAAACTAAAAACAAATTAAAATGAAAATATACAAAATATCATTCCTCGCGTTATTAATTTTTTATTCTTTTAGTTGTCAGTCTAAAAACAAAGCTCAAAATAAAGTCATATCAGAAATACAAGCAAGTACTCAAGATTTACAAAAATATGAAACAGCCTATTTTGCGAGTGGTTGTTTTTGGTGTGTAGAAGCTATTTATGAAAGTGTAAAAGGAGTTAAAGAAGCGGTATCTGGATATTCTGGCGGAACAGAGAAGAATCCAACTTACGAAGAAGTTGGTCGTGGCTTAACAAGTCATACCGAAGCTGTAAAAGTTTATTATGACCCTAAAGTCATATCTTTTAAAAAACTTGTAACAGTCTATTATGGATCGCACAACCCCACTACAGTAGACGGGCAAGCGCCAGATTTTGGAAAACAATACCGTTCTGTTGCTTTTTACAAGAATGATATAGAGAAAAAAATTATAGAAGATTATATAGCTCAAATAGAAAAAGAGAAAAAATATGATACTCCAATAGCTACCCAAGTAGTAAAATTCGATGTTTTTTATGACGCCGAAGATTACCACCAAGATTTTAAAAAAAAGCATCCTACTCATTCTTATATTAAAAATGTATCTTTTCCTAGATTAAATAGATTCAAAAAAAAATTCCCTGAGCTTTTAAAAAACGACGCTCACTAAGCAAACAATATCGGGGTCAAGCCCACGAAGGTATTAAAAGGTAATAATTTCAAACATTTAGATACAAGCATTGGAGTATTAAACCCACTAATGGGAATAAAAAGTTAGATAAACTATTTTAAACAGTTATTTTTGCCTGAATTTAAAAAAGATAATATTTTGAATCTGGTTACAATTAAAAATGACTTCATAGAACTTAGCGCCATAGACTACGGTGCTATTATTCAAAAAATAATAGTAAAAGATAAAAACGGAAAAGACACCAATGTTGTAGTTGGCTTAGACTCCCCAGATGATTACCTTACCAAAGATAATGGTAGGTTTTTGGGAGCTTGTATTGGAAGATATGCTGGAAGAATATCTAATGATGGCTTTTCTTTAAATAACAAGCACTACCCTCTTAAGTCCAATGATGGTGTTCATTTGCATGGTGGTGAAACTTCTTTTGGAAAATTATATTGGACTGTTGAAGAAGTAAATCACGGAAAAAATCCATTTGTGAAATTTTCATACTTAAGTAAAGACCTAGAAGGTGGTTACCCTGGAAACGTAAAAACTGCAGTAACGTATAAGCTTATTGGTAATAGTTTAGAAATTACACATGAAGCTACTACAGATAAAACAACAATACTAAACCTTACAAACCATTCGTATTTTGTATTGGATGATGCTATAAATGTTTCTAATTATAATTTACAATTAAACTGTAATCAAGTTTTAGACACACTAGACAATCTTATACCAACAGGAAATCTAAATAATGTAGTAACTACTAAGTATGATTTCTTAACTTCTAAGCAAATGGGAGAAGTACGTTTAGATACTTGTTTTGTAATTAATACTGATGCAAAAGAAAAAACTGCAGCAAAAGTATATTCTAAAAAGTCAGGAATTTCTCTAGAAGTAAACACCAACCAACCTGCAATGGTAATTTATACCCCTGCAGATTTTGCTGCTATATGTTTTGAAACTCAAAACTATCCGGATGCACCAAACAATTCCAATTTCCCTTCTAGTGTTTTAAAGCCAAAAGAAACGTATCATAACACTTCTACTTTTACTTTTGATATAGTAAAATAAACCTATACTTTTTTTTAAAATAAACACCTGTCTTAATTTTTACGCAGGTGTTTCTTATTTTTAAATAGTATTCCTATTTTAGCTTTAAAAGGTTAAATTTGTATCTGTATTTAAAAGCGCTAAATGAATCTAGTTACCAATTTACTATTATCTGTTGTTGTTCCTCTTTATAATGAAGAGGATAATGTAACCCTACTTACTCAAAAAATTCATGAAAGCCTCGTGGGGTATAATTATCAAATCATATATATTGATGATTTTTCTACAGACAAAACAAGGAAAGTAACTAAGGATTTAAAAGATGACAAAGTACATCTAATAGAGCTAAAGAAAAATTACGGACAAAGTTTAGCTTTGGCTGCTGGTATAGATTATGCTGAAGGAGAGTATATTATTACAATGGATGGTGATTTACAAAATGACCCTATTGATATTCCTCAAATGCTAGCCTACACCATTAATGATGAATATGATGTTGTTACTGGAATTCGTCAAAAAAGAAAAGACTCCCTAGTAAAAAAAATTCCGTCCAAAATTGCTAATTTTCTAGTAAGAAGAGTTACCAAATTAGATATTAAAGATAATGGTTGCGCTCTTAAAGTATTTACTAAAGATATAGCCAAAGATCTTAACCTTTATGGAGAAATGCATCGTTTTATTACATTGCTAGCCCATTTAGAAGGTGCGCAAATAAAACAAGTCCCCGTAAAGCACCATGCACGCCATGCTGGAGTCTCTAAATATGGTTTGGAACGTGTTTTTAAGGTGGTAGCAGATATGATGTTACTTTTATTTATTCGTAAATATTTCCAAAGACCTATTCATCTGTTTGGTATTTTGGGGGTACTATTAATCCTTTTTGGATTCCTAATTAATGTATATTTATTAGTTATAAAATTAATGGGGGAAGATATTGGTACACGACCGCTACTTACATTTGGAATGATGTTTATTTTGGCGGGAATACAATTGTTTACTATTGGTATTGTAATGGAGCTTTTAATTAGAACCTATTATGAGTCTCAAAGCAAAAGACCTTATAGAATAAAAACAGTATCAGTAGGTGGCAACAAATCCTTGTAAAAAACTTATTACCACATTAAAAATAATTTTTAGTGTAGCACTACTCTATTTTATTTATACCAAAATAAATATTGGAGATGTCTTAAGTACTATTAAAAGAATAAAACCTTTTTACATAGTACTTGCCATTTTACTATATACGTTATCAAAAGTATTGGGTGCCTTTAGAATAAATTTATATTTTCATCAGTTAAAAATATTTTTAACACATAAAAGCAATTTACAATTAACGCTTTTAGGTATGTTCTACAACTTATTTCTCCCAGGCGGAATCGGCGGTGATGCTTATAAAGGCTACGTCATTAAAAAAACTTTTAAAACTAATACAAAAAGGGTTATTTCTATATTAGTATTAGACCGTCTTAGTGGTTTGCTCTTTATATTTATATACGCCTGCTTATTAGCCTTAACACTAGCTCATGTAGCTATTATTAACACCTACAAGCACCTTCCTATTATAGCCATTGTTTTAAGTGTATTTACCTTTTGGATTATAAATAAAAAATTATTTGGATATGTACTTTCCGTGTTTTGGAAATCAATAGGATATTCTTCTTTGGTACAATTAGCACAATTACTTAGTGTTATATGCATTTTAAAAGCTTTATATATAGACATTAATACAACAAATGCTTATTTGTTCCTATTTCTAATATCTTCTATTGTTGCTGTACTACCAATAACTCTCGGAGGAATTGGTGCTAGAGAAGTTACTTTTCTCTATGGTGCTAATTTACTTTTCTTAGACCAAAATACCGCTATTAGTGTAAGTATGATTTTCTTCCTAATTTCTGCATTGGTATCTTTGTTTGGTATTTATTTTCATTTTAAAAAACCAGCACTAACTACACTAAATAAATAGCCTAATAAATATGAATCAAGTGCATTTTATTTAATACATTCTTACGTGTTACAGAGTTTAAAAATTTCACTTGCAACCTTGTAATCCTAAACTGGTCTACCATAAATTTTTTATCCCAACTATACCCTAAACCTTGTAGATTTTTAAGTTCCGCATCAGTAACATATACCCAAATATCCTTTTTATTTTTAATTTCTTTTTCAGAAGATACAATAACTGGTTTCTGGTTATAAAAATCTAATGCCCAGGTATGCATTGTAGATAATTTGTAGATATTATCTACAGGAATATTATTAGCTGCTACTATTTTAGACATAGAAGACCCGCCTTGGTACTTAAGAAGCGAAGGGTAAAAATGTCCGTTCATTACTGTATTTAACAATAGCGCACTGTATACAGATAAAGTTACCAGTCTAAGAGAGTATGCTTCTCTTTTTAAACAGAAATAAATGATGAGTCCAAAAAAGGAAAATAAAATAATGTGACAATAAATATTTTGAATTTTGAACACATAAAATGCTATCAATACCGATACCATAAATACCAAGCCCAAAATAAAATACTGTACTCCTAATAAAAACTTAATAGCTTTGTCTTTTACAAATACATTTAAACTATAAAGATAAGAAGCTGTTAAAATCGAAAAAAGAGGGATTGTTATGTTAAGGTAATGTGGCAATTTAAACTGCGCAAAACTAATAACTATAAAAATTAAAATAATTCCACCTAACGTTAAAAACTCATACTTTGAATTGTATCTAAACTTTAATTTTAAGAATGTTTTTATTCTGCGACCAAAAGCGATAATACCAATAACACTCCAAGGTAAGAATACCCATATAAAAGTGTGGAAGAAGAAAAAATAATCACTACTATTTTTCCCAATACCCTCTCCGCTTAAACGCTCAAAACTTTGCTCCCAGAAAATAAAAAACAAACCACTTCTATTTGCCTTCCCTCTAATAACTTTCTCTGGGTGCATATCAAACTGTAAATAATATGCATATAACATTGGAGTTATTGTAATTGCAAAAACCAATAATGCTACTAAAACTCTCCAATCTAAAAATGCTTTCCACTTGCGGGTATATGCTAAGTGGCACAATAAAGGAAAACCTATAACCAATAGTGCTATCTGCCCTTTTGTAGAAAAAGCCATTCCTGCCCCAAAAGCACCTAAAACAATGGCAAAAATTGTTCTTTTTTCTATATAAGTGGTTAACTGCCATATGGCAAAAATTGTAAATCCAGTAAGTACAGCATCTGTTCGCATATCTATATTACCAAGTACAATGGTTTGCGCTGTTAAAAATAGTAAGCCTGCTAATTTTCCAACATATTTATTATATAACAACTTACCTAGACCATAACAACTATAGGCTGCCAAAAACGAAGCTAAAATACCTGGAATTCGATAGGCCCAATCATGTAACCCAAAAATTTTAAAAGATAGTGCCGCAAGCCAATAATGCATATGTGGCTTATCTAAATATTCATTTGGACCTTTAAATAAGTTTATAAAATCGTTTTCCTGATACATCCGCATTGCCATAACAGCAAATTGTGCAGAATCATTCTCAAAAAGGGTCGCAAACATTCCTATTATATAAACCAAAACCACCGAGGTTATTAAAAACCAGTATCTTTTATTTGATATCATTTAAGAAATTTATTGAGTGCAAATATATACAACTTTGCAAATAACCAACTCATAATCAGTCCAATTAATATACCCGTTGCTACATCTAGCGGAAAATGAACACCTATATACACTCTACTATACGCTACTAAAAATGCCCAAAACAAAAGCATAATACCTATGTACTTATATTTTTTACGAAATACTATTGTAAAGAAAAATGCTACTGCGAACTGATTGGAAGCATGGGCAGAAAAATAACCAAATTTACCGCCACAACTGCTTTTAACTAATCGCATTAAACTATTTACCTCACTATCATGGCAAGGACGTAAACGCTGTATTCCATATTTAAAAAAATTTGCTAGTTGATCTGTTACTGTTATTAGTAATGTCATCACAATTAATATGAAGACCGTATTTCTAACACCAAAATTTTTATAGCATAAAAATAGTAATCCTATATAAAGAGGAATCCAATTTAGTTTATTGGTTACAAACATCCAAAAACCATCCCAGGTAGGATTTCCTAAATTATTTAAAAACAAAAATAACTGTTTATCGTACTGTATAATTTCTTCTAACATAATAACTACTCTTCATATCTAGCTATTTCCCTATCATAAAAAGCTGTAGCTTCTTCTATTAAATTTTCTGCTTCAGAACTTAATTCTGCTTCATCTTCTTTGGTAAAATCTTCCAACCACTCTACTTCATCATTTTCTAAATTAATTATAAATCTTGGGTATGCCGTGTGAATTATAAATATTGCTGTTGGATAATCTGTATTATCTCCCAATAAAAATTTTGGAAATTCCATAGTTTTTGGTTTTTTATTTAATGATTAGCTATGATCATTTTTTTAGTTTGATTATTAAATCGAATAAATAGCATTATTGCTGATGCTGTTAGCCCAGAAAGCAACCCAATCCATATACCAACTGTACCTAAAGAGCTATGTAGCCCCAAATAATAGCTAGTAGGGAAACCTATTATCCAATAAGCTACAAAAGTAATAAACATAGGTACTTTTACGTCTTGTATTCCTCGTAAAGCTCCTAGAACTACAACTTGTAATCCGTCTGAAATCTGAAAAAAAGCAGCAACTATTAATAGTTGCGCTGCTAAAAGGAGTACGTTTGTATTATCTACTTTATTTGTAATGTTATCTACATCTAAATACATAGAGGGTAGTTCTTTATAAAATATTAAAAACACTAGGGCAAAAACTATTTCTAATAATAAGGTTAAAAAAAATAATGATTGTGCTACTCTACGCAGTTCTTTAAAATTTCGCATTCCTTTCTGGTTCCCTACACGAATCATAGCTGCTACACCAAGCCCCATCCCTACCATAAAGGTCATACTAGAAAGGTTTAAAGCTATCTGGTTAGCTGCTTGTTCATTTTTACCCAACATACCACTAATCCATATAGTTGAAGTAAAAATAGCTACTTCAAAAAACATTTGTAATGCAGATGGTGTTCCTAAATTAATGATTTTTTGTATTACATTTTTTTCTATTTTTCTAAATTTAAAACCTGTAATATAAGGCTTAAATTTATCCTTGCTTTTAAGTAGAAACATAATAAAAACAACCATTATAATTCTAGAAGCTAAAGTTCCTACTGCCGCTCCAATAATTCCCATTTTAGGAAAACCAAAAGTTCCAAAAATTAGCAAGTAATTTAAAATAACATTTACAACATTAGCTATCACTGTTGCATACATTGGATATTTGGTTTGCGATAAACCTTCCGAAAATTGCTTAAAAGCTTGAAATATTATTAAAGGAACTAATGAAAACGCTACCAAATCCAAATATGGCATTGCTAAGGCTACAACTTCCTTAGGCTGATTCATTTGATACATAATAGGTTTAGCAAGCAATATAATCCCAAAAAGAAAAAAGCCTAATATACTACAAAGTACCAACCCGTGCTTTAATGCGCTTTTACCCTCTGCTATTTTCCCTGCAGAATCCGCTTCTGCAACTAACGTTGTTATTGCCGTAGAAAAACCTATTCCTAAAGACATCGCTATGAACACAAAGCTATTTCCCAGAGATACAGCTGCTAACTCAGTAGGGCCTAACTGCCCTACCATTACATTGTCTGCGAATTGCACAAAAGTATGCCCTAGCATCCCCAAAATTACTGGAAATGAAAGCTTTAAATTATACTTAAATTCTTTAGTGTATTCCTTAAACAAGGTCCTTTAGTTTTTTCGCAAAGATACATCTTAGCTTTATTTATTTTGTTACAAAAAAGCATTCCTATACAAACAAAAATAAGTACTTACGATTTTTTTGCTTCTTCCCAAAATACATCCATTTCTGCTAAAGTCATGTCTTTTAATGATTTCCCTAATCCAGTAGCCTTCTCTTCAAGATATTTAAATCTTCTTATAAATTTTTTATTAGTGCGTTCCAAAGCATTTTCTGGATTAATATCTAAAAACCTAGCATAATTAACGAGTGAAAATAAAACATCACCAAACTCAGCTTCCATAGCATCTTTATTCCCAAGCTTAATTTCCTCTTCTAATTCTGCTATTTCTTCTGCAACTTTTTCCAAAACTTGTTCGGGTTTTTCCCAATTAAAACCAACAGCAGCTACTTTCTCTTGTATCCTATTAGACTTTACCAAGGCTGGCAAACCATTGGGGACACCTTCTAATACACTTTTTTTTCCTTCCCTTAATTTCAATTGCTCCCAATTTCGTTTTACATCTTCCTCATTTTTCACTATAATGTCTCCATATATATGAGGGTGTCTATGAATAAGTTTTTCACATATTTCGTTTGCTACACTGGTAATATCAAACGAATTGGTTTCTGAGCCTATTTTTGCATAAAATACAATGTGCAATAATACATCTCCCAACTCCTTTTTTACTTCTTCTAAATTATTCTCTAAAATAGCATCCCCTAACTCATATGTTTCCTCTATGGTAAGGTGACGTAAGGATTCCATGGTTTGTTTTTTATCCCAAGGACATTGTTCTCGCAATTCATCCATTATGGTTAACAAACGATCAAAAGCTTTTAATTGATTTTCTCTAGAAGTCATAAAAATTATTTGCACAAAAATATAAAAGTTTTAATCCATTAACATATTTATAGTATCTTAGAATTTAAAATTTCAGCTACTTTGAAATATATATTTCTAATGCCACTATTTATATTCCAATTTATAGGAGCTCAAAATCATCTTAAATTTAAAGATGAAGTGGTTGCTATTCAAAAAAAATATGATACGTTACCTGCCACTTTAAAAGAAACGATTGTTTTTACAGGGAGTTCTAGTATTAGGTTATGGGGAAACCTTCCCACACTTTTCCCTAAATATCACATTATAAATTCTGGCTTTGGAGGTTCGGTTAGTAATGATTTACTTTTTTACACCAAAGAGTTAATTCTAAACTACAAACCTAAAAAAGTGTTTGTTTATGTAGGAGATAACGATATCTATAATGGTATAAAAACAAAGGAAATTATAATTAATCTTCTAAAAATAATTAATCAGATAAAGAAACAAAATGCAAATACTCAAATTATTCTAATTTCTGCTAAACCCAGTATAAAAAGATGGCATTTAAAGAAAAAATATCAAAAATTAAATAGAAAACAAAAACAACTCACAAAAAAAGACCCTCGGTTACATTACGCAGATGTGTGGTCTAAAATGATTGATCTAAAAAAATTAAAAATCCCACTATTTTCTTCTGATGGCTTGCATATGAATACGAATGGTTATGATTTATGGCATGCAACAATTAAAGAATTTATTAATTTATAAAATATATTATATGCATCGCAAAGCCTTAAATTCTATTTTAGTTCGCTCTCTAGTTTTTATTCTAAGTATTGGAGTATTCATTTCTTGTGAAGAGAAAAAGAAAAAAATAATACATTATCCCCATTCTGATTTATCTACCTCCAATTTAATTCCGAAACCTTTAAAAATTATTCCAACACACAGTGCTTTTGGACTTAGTAAAAATACTGTCATATATACATCGCAAACAAATAAAGGTTTTAGTCAAGTAGGTTCGTTTTTGTCAAAAAAAATTAAAGAACAAATAGGTTTAGATATACCTGTAAATAAATTAGAAACCGAAACAGTGGAAAGAGTTATTTATATTAATAAATCTGATAGTCTAGAATTAAAAAACAAAGAAGCATACCAACTCTACATTACTCAAGATACTATTATACTTAATGCCAAAACAGCCGAAGGTGCTTTTAGAGGAATACAAACACTAAGACAGTTAATACCAAATGCAAGCAATGATACTTTAACAAACCATAAATTATGGCTTATTCCTAGCGGAAAAATTATAGATAGCCCAAATTTTGAATACCGAGGAGCTATGCTGGATGTTGCTAGACATTTTTTTAAAGTTGCCGAAGTTAAAAAATATATAGACCTAATTTCATATTACAAAATAAACGCCCTGCATTTACACCTTACAGATGATCAAGGATGGCGCATAGAAATTAAATCATGGCCTAAACTCACACAAATAGGGGGAAGTACCCAAGTTGGTGGTGGTAAAAGTGGATTTTATACACAAGAAGAATATATAGATATTGTTTCGTATGCTGTGGAGAGACATCTATTAATTATTCCCGAAATAGATATGCCAGGCCATACTAACGCAGCCGTGGTTTCTTATCCTATTTTAAACGGAAATGGAAAAACTCCCAAGCTATATACAGGAATGCGTGTTGGCTTTAGCTCTTTAGATACAAAAAAAGACACTGTCTATGGCTTTATTAATGATGTGGTGAAAGAATTAACATCTATAACTCCTGGTCCATACATACACATAGGAGGAGACGAAAGTCATGTGACTAAAAAAAGAGATTACGTGCACTTTGTAAAAAAAGTAGAAGCAATAGTTCACAAACATGGTAAGCAAACATTAGGTTGGGATGAGATAATACAAGCCACTACAAGGTCCAACTCCGTTGTCCAACACTGGAAAACCAAAAAGCATGTTTTAACAGCTTTAGAAAAAGGTTCTAAAATTATTTTATCCCCTGCTAGTAAAACCTATTTAGATATGAAATATGATGCCAACACTAAACATGGCTTGGATTGGGCTGGTCATATTACTGTTGCAGATGCCTATAATTGGTCTCCAGAGAATTACATGACTATTCCTAAAAGTTCTATTTTAGGAATTGAAGCCCCTCTTTGGTCCGAAACTATAAGTACTATTTCCGAATTAGAATATTTGGCATTTCCCAGAATTATTGGATATGCAGAATTAGGTTGGTCCATTGAACAAAATAGGAATTGGGAAGATTATAAAATACGTTTATCTAACCAAACTCCCTATTTAAATAAAATGAATGTAAACTATTATTCTTCTTCATTGATAAACTGGAAATAATATCAGCTCTAATTCTATACTTTTAAAAGACATTTCTGCATAAAATTCATATTAAAAATCTTAATCAAATCACTTAAAACCAACAAATTAACTTACTTCAATATATTTAAACTTATAGATATAAGCGCTTAAGCCTCCCTTTTTAAGTATTGATTTTATTGGGTTCTAGATATAATTTACCATTTTTCTTATTAACACATC
>ENA-ORXM01000545-ORXM01000545.1-marine-metagenome-genome-assembly--contig:-NODE-545-length-64438-cov-5.466354_pt1 | contig 64438 bp, 47 predicted proteins | sample MGYA00237867_ERZ511480 | MGnify/ENA primary metagenome ERZ511480 (study PRJEB26309, sample SAMN06266103) | marine metagenome | isolation source: Algal blade | place: United Kingdom:Sidmouth, United...
GAGAGGATTCGAACCTCTGGCCCTGCCGCCGTGCGGCATGCGCTCAATCTGATCAAAATTATTACTACTTTATTTATATGTTGAATAAACAAAAAAAGCCCAGCCAAAAATGACTGAGCTTTATTGTCGGGGCGAGAGGATTCGAACCTCCGGCCCCCTGGTCCCAAACCAGGTGCGCTAACCGGACTGCGCTACGCCCCGAAAATTATTTTTTTTTGTGCGGTGGAGGAGGGATTCGAACCCCCGGTACCGGTTTCCCAGTACGACGATTTAGCAAACCGTTGGTTTAAGCCACTCACCCACTCCACCTTTGAAGCGGACGGCAAAGATATAATATTGATATGTAAAAACAAACAGCTTTTAAAAAAGGCTGCAATTAGTTTTTATAAAAATATATTGCTGATTTAGAGGGATTTACGGAGAAGTCAGTAGAGAATACTTTATGCTTTTTTATATATGTCCAATTCAGCCACTTCTTTTACGCCCTTTTTCCATTCAGATCGCTTCTTAAAATACTTCGGATTGACAATTAAAAGTCCAAAAGATTCACAATCTTCTTTGGTCTGAATAGCATGATGGGCACCATGTGCTCTTAAAATAGCTTTTGAATACTTATTGTCTAATTGCCTAAACCATGTAAAACGCTGATGTATGTACACATCATGAATTAAAAAATAAATCAAGCCATATATAGAAATGCCTATACCTACATATAATAGTGCCCCCCATCCTTCAAAAAAGGTGCCTGCCATGTAACAAAAAGCCGAGGGTACAGCGAAAACAATGAAAAAACGGTCGTTTTTCTCAAAAAAGCCAGTTTTGTGGATGGGATCATGATGATCTTCATGCCATCTCCATAAAAAACCATGCATTAGATATTTATGTGCCGACCAAGCCACAAATTCCATCCCTAAGATTGTAATTAATACAATGAAAATATTGATTAGTATATGCATGTTAAATTCTAAAGGATTTTAGACTAAAATTGTTTACACAATGATAGGAATATATCTCTAATCTAAAGTAATTCTTTTGCTTTGGTCTTCGAAATTTGTCTGCCTTATTATATCTAATTCGATATAAAAATTAGTCCCAGAAGCACTATCTGATTCAAAGTAAAGCCTTCCATTCATTGATTCAATCATATTTGAGGCGATTGCCAAGCCTAAACCAGAACCAGAATCCTTAGTGGTAAATTTGGGTTGAAATATCTTTGATTTCATCTCCTCAGGAACACCCATACCATTGTCAGATACCTTTATCAACGCTTTATTTTCTTGAGCATATAAACTCAAATGAATTTTTCCTTTTCTATCTGCTGGAATTGATTCAATTGCATTTTTGACTAAATTGTTAAGTATTCTAATGAGTTGATTTTTATCAGCATAAACATATATGGGATCAATAGGTTCCGATAACATTATATCCATGTCTTCCCTTTTTCTGAAAAGATTATGAACCAATTCCACCACCTTATTCAATTCGATTTTAACATTGTAGGACTGAGGTAATTCAGCGACATTACCAAAAGAGTCTGCAATACCCGTTAAGTTCTCAATTTGCTCTAAAAGTGTAGCTGATATTTTTTTTGATATTTCAATGGCGTTTTCAGGCTGTTGTTTTATCGCTTTCTCCAAATGCTGAATATACATTTTCATCGGAGTCAATGGATTCTTGATTTCATGTGCCACTTGTTTGGCCATTTCCCTCCAAGCAGAATCCCTTTCAGTTTTAGCCAATAGTTCAGCACTCTCTTCTAGCTGATTTACCATTTTGTTATAATTCTTGATGAGCATACCGATCTCATCTTCTTTATCCCATTTTATCAATTCATTGGCCTTGCCTAATTTGACTTGCGATAATTTTTGATTCAACAATGCAATCGGTTTGCTTATGGATTGCGCTATAAATATGGCAATCACACTGACTATAAAAAATAAGAAAACATAGACATTAAATATTGAACCTAAAAAATCAATGACGTTAAGTTGCTTTAATTGATCTTGATAATAAGTAACCTTATTGTAGCCGACAACTTTGTTTTTGAATTTTAATGGCAAATAATTTATTAATTCTTTACCCGTTTTATTATCTGTAAATGCCTTTGGTTCATTTTGCTTTGAAAAGTATGCAAATGGAAAATAAGTATTTGCAGAGTTATAGTCCTTGAGTAGAATTATATCTAAATCCGCATTATGAATAGACTCTAATTTTGATTCGTAATTGCTAGCAATAATGACAACTTCGTTTTCGGTTTCTGCAATGCTGGTTTTGTCTTTTAAATCTCTTATAATAGAGCCTAATTTTTCATTTATAATAGTTTCGTTCTTTGAGCTTATAAAAGACTTTAAAGAAGAACTGGTAATAAGTGCTATAACAAAGAAGGACAATAAAATAATTAGGATTAATGAAATTTGAATTTTCGAATTTAATGAATTAATCTTCTTAATCTTGAAAGGCCAATCTTCCGGTAAAAAATGTACGAGACTGTTTACCAAGCTGAGTATGAGTATCAGCAAAATTATGCTGCTGAAGAAAAATGAGAATAGAGCGATTGGCTTTATCCTGCTTGAAAAAGATTTTTGTGCAATTAAAAAATGTCCAGGTCTTGGTTCGTATTTTATGAGCGCCTGTGGTCCTTTATATAGAACCTCATTAGCGGAATCTAAAATATCCTTGACTTCTTTCTGACTTAATTTTAAACCTGTAATAAATGGTTTACCTTGGGCTATATAATTAAATTTATAAGTGTTTTGATGATCATATTTGTCAAGTAAAAATCCGCAATGGATTATATATTTACTCTTAGTTTTTATGTGAAACCATAACTCGTTTTGGAGTTCGTCAAAATATTGATCCTTACCCAATCTAAGCAAAGGGTACTGTTTCTTTGTAAAAGGCAGTAAACTTTCACCTTGCTTATTGAAAACTCGAATTATAACATCGTCTCTGTCAATTTTTTGATTGATGAATGCATGTAAGTCCTCTGGATCGTACTTGGCCTCTTCGGGTAAGGTTAAAATTTTATCAACTTCTTTTGATATTGTATCAAGAATTCCTGAAGAGATTATTTTTTGTTTTTGCTTCGTTGGAATTTCATAAAATGATTTTTGAAGAAAGTTTTGTCTCTGTACGATTTCATTTTTGATATCATAAGTAAAGAATAGCGCCGATAAATAAACGCCAAAGAAAATACCCCACCAGATTATCCAAGTAATATCTTTATCCTTTATGTCAATGAAAAGATCAATTAACACAAAATAAAGTGCAAGGAATCCGCTGAGTAAAAAAGGATTTATTTCAAGTAAAAAAACTTTGGAGAAAACAGTGGCCATTAATATGCATAGAAAGAATCCCATGTAAATTTCCTTTCTTTTAAATTGTTTTTTCAGATTAAGTATAAAGGAGGTGGCGTAAATGAAAATCCCGGCTTTTAATAAAAGTATACTTAAAAAAACCAAGGTGTCAACTTTGTCAATGCCTTGAATATTATTTACTGAAATCTTTAATTGATCACTGCTAACAAGAAGCTGTATGAGTTTAATATGTGAGACAAAAAGTAGTCCCAAGAAAATAAAATTGACAAAGGCATACAGATAATTGTATCGTTTTTTAAAGTTGCTAAATTGGTAATTGGCAAATGCATTTAATACACCAAAAATTAATAGCGTATCTAGAAGCAGCTCTATTGAGGCATAGTTTAAATCATTGAAAATATTGTTAGACAAATCCACTGATGCAAATCTGTCTTTCCAGTGAATAAATCCTAGTCCAATTCTTAGCACAATTGCTGTAATTATACCCAGCTGGTTTTTATATTTTAGTCCAGAAAAAATAAGGATACTAAATCCAAGTATGAAGAGAAACAAAATAAGATAGTTTACCTTGTAGGACCTAAACCGGTCACCAATTATTACAGATGAACCATCGTTTAAAATAAATCCCTCTGTGGTAAGATTGCGAAAAACAAAATGTTGTAAATGGCACTTTTCATATAAATCTTCAAATAATTTATGTTCCTCATCAAAGAGAGATAAGCAAAGTTGCAAGGACAAATTTTCAATGACTAAACTGTCTTGACAATAGAAATCATCACCTTTGGCTGTATGCCAATAAATCAATTTATTCTCTTCTATAAGTCTAACACTCACTCTGTCTTTTTCAAGATCTGTCTCTAATTTTTTTAAGCGTGAAAGTTGATTGAAAGAAAGAGAATCTTGATTTAATAAGTCTAGGGTTCTTTTGTCGAGAAAAGTGCTTGTGTACTTGTTGAGTGTTGTTTCAATATATTTATTTAAAGATTCAGCGCTTTGATCCTTGTCAATGGATGTATTGCTTACAACGTCAATGCTTAACGCTGAAACTATCAATAATATAGATATCCAAAAACCTTTAAACATGTGAAGTTTGTGCTTGCAATTTACATATTAAAATTAATAATAATATGTATTTGGTCCAACACATTATAGATTTTGCTTTGTTAGCCTAATTCTTAGTAATTTTACATTGTATGTGCTTTATCGTTTTGATTTAAATCAAAAAGGAAAGTCCGGACAACGTAGAGTACTGTACCATCTAACAGGTGGGATTTTGATGGCAGCATCAGAATATAGAAAGTGTCACAGAAAATAGACTACCTCAGATAGATTTATCTAACAGGGGAAAAGGTGAAAATGTGAGGTAAGAGCTCACGCTTGCATAAAGTAATTTATGTTCGAGATAAACCTTGCAGGTTGAAATGTCATGTAAACCTCGATTCCTTAATTGGATTAAAGTAACTCGCTTTATTGCTTGCAATCGGGGAGGGTAGACAGCTTAGACAAATGATAAAGGTTCCGCTTGCGGAATACAGAATCCGGCTTATAGCATACATTTATAAAAAAAAGGGAACGCGTTTGACGCATTCCCTTTTTCTTTTGTCTATAGTATCTGATATTATTCCGAAGCCAATGCTGCAAAGTCAAATATCAATCCAAATCTAAGCGTGTTGTCTAATGGATTTCTTCTATTATTAGTAGGTACTAAATATGATAAATCGATATTAAATACATTGTACTTTAATCCAATGCCCACAGTCAAAAATTGTCTGTCTCCTTTGTTTTGATTTTCATAATAGTATCCTGCACGAACAGCAAATTGTTTGCTGTACCAATATTCTGCACCAAACGATAAATTGTATTCTGTTAATTCTTCACTAAATCCCCCTTGCGCGTCTCCAAAAGAACTGATTAAAGCTCCAAAAGAAGATGTCGCTCTGTAATCAGCAACTTGATCACTGTCAGGATCATAATCCGGGTTTTGTTCAATTTGACCATCTACCCAGATAGTTGGTGATACAGGTGTAGGTATCAATAATTTATTGATATCTAAAGCAAAAGTGATGCTGTTATAGTCATCAAAGTTTAATAAGACTGCAGTACCTAAACCTAAGTTTGCAGGTAAGAAATCTTTATTATTACCACCTGTGTAAGAAACTTTAGAACCTAAGTTTGTAATAGCCAGTCCAAAAGTTGTCTCACTTCCTGCAGCAGCTAAATTTCCTTTTTTATTGTAAGTCAATGATATATCAGCCGCAAAAGCATTTGCTGAGTTTACGATTAAAGTACCTACTTGTTGACCTGAAGCCAAATTGGAATAGATATACTTTGCACTCAAGCCCATGGCTAAGTTGTCAGATAATTTTCTATTGTAAGAAACAGCAAATTCTAACTCTCTCGGTTTTCCTTCTCCTTGAGGATTTCCTTCAGGATCAGTAAATGAAATTTCTCCCAAAGAGAAAAAGCGTAAGCCAAAACCAAGTGTTGCTAAATCATCAACTCTTTTATAGCCCGTCAAATACGTTAAGTAAACATCTTGCAGACCTAAGTTTCTCAACCAAGGTGTGTAAGTTGCTGCAAAACTTGAATTTTCTTCGGCAAAAGCCAATTTAGAAGAATTAAAATGCATCGCATTAGGATCTGCAGATGTCGCAATACCTGCATCTCCCATAGCTCCTGCTCTTGCATCTGGAACTATTCTCAAAAAAGGCATAGCTGATAGTATAGCATTGGGCAGACATTGTCCATCTAACGCTGTAACACATCCTTGAACTGGATTATATGCTTGTGAATTTAAGGTAGTGCTGCCTAAAAAGGCGAAAGTTAAGAGCACTAAAATTGAATGTTTCATATTTTGAATATAAAGTTGGAGGCTAAAATTAATATTATGTTATATAAATCAATACTTTATAGTTGTAAAATTAATATAATGTATAAATTTTACAGCTATTTGTTAACTGAATTCCTAATGTAAATCTGGATTTCTTGCTATTCTATGCCCTAATTTAAGATAACAAGCTTTTGGAAATCGCTTTCGCGACTTAGATTTAACTCATTTGAAGCGATTTTTATTTTATATAAATATACTCCTTTTGCCAATTTACTACCAAAATCATCTCTGCCATCCCAATTAATATCATCAACTCTTGATCCTGAAGCGAATTTTTGATCTTGAATCGTCTTTACCAGTTTACCTGAAACCGTATAAATATTGATTAAAACATCTAAATTGGCATTTCTCAAGTCATGTTCAAAAGTAAAATTTGTATTTGTTGAAAATGGGTTTGGATAATTAAAAACATGTTGCATAAATCCTTCAATATCTTCGGCAACAACAAATTCTATCATTTCTTCAGATGCATTATTTAAAATATCCCACGCTTTTACATATAACGAATGTGTACCTAATTCTAAGTTTTTAAGTTGATATTCGATGCTACCTGTTCCTACTTCATCTACAGTTGGTTCGTAAAAATTATTAAGCACGAGCGTACTAGTATTATTCTCATCAATAGTTGCCGTAATATCATGTCCAATACTCGTTCCACTTAAATTGATGCCATTTTCATCCTTAAGATCAATAATCATAATTGGATCTGTACCGGTACTGCCGCCATAAGCAAATGATCTATCATCCATGAAAATATTAATTTCTGGACCGTCATTGTCTACAATAGAATTATCAGAAACACCACCGATGACTACTTGATTATAAAAGCCGCCGGCATCTTTAGATATTCCGTCAGTGGCATAAAAACTAATATGCCCTAGTCCGTAATCAAAATTTATGTCCTTAGGCAATATGATTTCAATCTCAAATGTGCCAGCTGTAACTGAGGCACTTCCTTTGTATAAAATATTTTGTCTTTCAAAAAAATCAAAGCCGTTTCCTTTATTATCATTATCAAGGGTTTTTAACTCTCTGGCTTTATCATAGACGGTCACGAAAATTTTTCCAGTAAAATCAGATTTAAAGTTGCCATTGAAATCTTCAATTAGACCTCCGATTTTCACACGTTCCAAAGCGCCAATAGTATCAATCGATTCGGCGTCTACTTCTACTTCATTAAATTCTGTAACAACAACCTTATCTTTCGGTAGTGCCAATTGCATTGAAGGATCTCCAATCAAAGCAAATTTTCTGGTATTACTACCAATAGTATCGTTTTGATTTTGATTTTGTGATTCTTTTATAATGTCACCCATTCTTAAAGGGGCACCATTATCTCGCGTGAATATTTTTTTAAAAACTTCTCTTGTCAGTAGTTCATTCTGCGAAGCGTATACAGCTCTCACAGTTGTAAATAATGCAACGGCTCCTCCAGATGGGTTTAGTATAACTTCTTCACCTGCAGAAACAAAGTCTGGTTCATCAAAACCTGTAAAAGAACAAGTAGCCGTGATCATAACAGGCATGTTGTCTAGATTAGTCCAATTAAGAATATCAGACACAGTAATTACTCTTTCGTCAGCCCATCCTTTCGGTCCACCATGACCTAAGTAATTAAGCACTAATTGTCCTTTAAACAAATTGGCATTGAGAGCGGCATTGGCATCAGGGTATCTGGCCCCTCCAGGAGTCGATTCTTGCTTGTAAGCATCAAAGTAAACTTTCTGCTGATTCATTTCAGGATTACTTCCTTCTACCATTTTTGCGATACGATCAGCTTGTTTTATATGGGTATCTGAATCCTCATCGTCTGCAGTGAAACCAATGCGCATTCTCCAATCTCCTAAAGCATTAGAATTGTTATCATAGTAAATGATTTTTTCTACAACATTTAATGCCTCTTGAGCTGTTTTACAAGGTATTCTTCCTACACCAATATCTAAGGCTCCATCCAAGTTATCACTGCCTTCTAAGTCTGAGAGTAGCGCGAAATAATCATCGGTAGGAAATGCTTCAATTGGATTTAACGATTCATTCGTTTCGTATGTGGGTACAAAATTTTGATATTGCAAATTTTCAAGAATCCCTCTGTAATCATAGCTTGCATCACCCATGAGCAAGAGATATCTGAAATTAGAATCTCTTTGCTTGAGCATTCTTAAAAAATCCCTTAATGCTGTCGGGTCTTTTTTTCCACCCGCAAATTCATTGTATATTTCTAAGATATCTACTATGCGGGTATTTAAATTGTCTTTCTCAGATCTGTGTGTGGCAAGTTTTTCTGCTGCTTCTCTAAATAGCGGATGATATACAATGATAAATTCTGCACTTTCGATACTGTGGAGATTTTGGTTTTGAATTTTTTCAACAAAGGTTGGAGATGAAAAAGAACCTGATGTATTAAGTGCAACAAAAGTTTTTAAACGATCTTGAGTTTCAAATCCAAATTCTATATTTCCTGAAGAATTGGTTGTTGATATTTCTTGTGTTGTTTGTGGATTTGAAATGTCCCAGATTTTTATATTTGCAGAAGACTGCAATGAGAAACCATAAGAATTATAATTCAAAGATTCTCTATCGAATAAATAGAATTCTTCTCCGCTAAAAATATTGTTTTCTCTTGCTATGATTTGAATGTAATCCAACCAAGCTTCACTAACACCTGAGTTGGGAAAAAATTCCACATTAACACTGGGCCTATTAGAATTCAAATTTATAGTCTGTTTTTTCAATTCTGCTTTGTGAGCATATATTCTTTCCACTTTATCAATTGCCGTCGAAGAAATGTTTCTACTAAAAGTTTGATCATCTACTGTAATTTCAACTTTAGTATTGGAATTACTTCTACCTACAAAAAAGAAGTCAAGTTGAGCTTCTGAGCCGATCGCTAAATTTGAAAAACCAAAGCTGTTGTCAAAATCTTGTGTGCGCTGATTAGAGAAAGATTCACCAAACCATCTTTTACCTGAACCTTGTGTGCCACCAAATGCACCTAATAAGTTTAACCGATCTATTTCATGTCTGAGTACGCGTTCTCTTGTTGTAGAAACAAATTCTGTGCTTTCTAATGATGCTTTCTCACTTATTCTTAAGCCGTTATTGGATTCAACTTTTAAAAAGAAGTAATTATTCAGATCAAATACATTTTTTTCAAATTCAACATCATTATTTGAAAAATTAAATCTGTCGGGTCCTTCAACATATAATAATATATAGTCATTAGGATCAAATGAACCATCTTCTTCTCCAGATATCCAAATATTGTATTCCACGACATCATCAATTCGAGCATTATTAATAGCTTGTGGCAAAATACCGCCAGTTTGGCTGTAAATATGAATATTGCGCGGATCAACGTTATCTATATTAAGACCAGAAATGGATTTTAACTGATCATATGAAATTTTATGGATTCCACTTCTGTTTATAGAGAACTTATAAATATCTCCATTTGAAAAAGCGGATTCTGTAGTATTCTGAGATTGCAGACTCGGAAGTAGTAAAATAGAACACAAAAGGATTAAAAATATCTTAGGCATTTTTCTTAGTTGGAGTTCGAAATTAAAATCGTTATAAAAACGTTAAGTTGTTTCAAGTATTGTAAATTAATCATTTTTAAAAGTTTATTTCCCTAGAGTATGATTAGCCGACATTTTTTCTTTCAAATAACGCTGCTCTCCATAATTAGTTTAATGGGGAATAAGCTGATTTTGGCTCAAGATCTCATATTCTCTCAGTACTATAATTCACCATTGCATGTTAATCCTGCTTTTGCTGGAACAACTAATTATCCACAATTCACAGCTAACTACCGTTTACAATGGCCAAAGTTCAATAATGTTTACAAAACATATGCAGTAACTTATGATCAATTCTTTAAAAAGATGAACAGCGGTATAGGTTTTATTGCAATTTCTGATGATCAAGGTGATGGTACCTTAAAAACAACAAAATTTGCAGGTATTTATTCTTATCGCGCTAAGTTTAGAAACGATTGGCAAGTCAAATTTGGCCTAGAGCTTGGATATCATCAAACAAGGCTGAATTGGGATAAATTAATTTTCTTTGATCAAATCGATCCTTTTGAAGGTCCTTTTAACTCATCAGGAGTGCCATTTCCATCTAATGAAATTAGGCCAGCATCTCTTCAAAATGGGTTTTTAGATATTAATTTAGGTATGCTTCTTTACAATCCTAAATTCTATTTAGGATTCAGTTTAGATCATGTTAATGGGCCTTATTCGGGATTTACCCAACAAAATCAGGGTTTTTCTGAATCACTTCCCGTTCTTTATAGTTTGACAGGTGGCTTTCAAATTGTCTTAGATACAGACAATAAGGGGAATCCTTCGACGTTTATATCACCAAACGCCATATATGCTATTCAATCTGGCTTCAGCCAAATCAATTTTGGAGCATATATGCAAATCAAGCAATTATTTGGAGGAATTTGGCTTAGGCATACTATCAACAATGTTGACGCTTTTATTTTTTCTTTTGGTGTAGACCTAAATCAGATAAAAATTGGGTACAGTTTTGATTTAACAACATCAGCGCTAGGTGTTCAGACTGGAGGAAGCCATGAAATAGGGATTTCTGTTGGTTTGAAAAATCTAGAGAAGAAAGAATCAAAATACAATGATTGTTTCAGTTTATTCCGTTAATTTACGGAACTATATTTGCAGGTATTTTATAAATTAATCAGTTAAATAATGAGGCAAACTATTATATCATTATTATTCCTATTTGTACTATCCACGTTTACAACATCTTGTAAAAAAGGTACAGGTGGCAGCGGTGAAACATCAACTGCTACAGGTTGGGAGTATGGTAATCCAGAGTATGGTGGATTCGAAAAATTAGACTATGAAGGCCAGGTAACTGGACCAAATTTGGTCTTAATTGAAGGTGGAACATTCACACAAGGTTTGACACAACAGGATGTAACCTATGATTGGAATAATATTCCAAGACGTGTCACTGTTTCTTCTTTTTATATGGACGAAACAGAAGTAAAAAATATTGATTGGAAATGGTACGAGTATTGGACTAAAAATACTTACAAGTCTTATCCAGAAGTTTGGAAAGATCTACTGCCTGACACATTGGTATGGAGAGAGGAGTTAGCTTATAACGAGCCTCTTATTAGGGCTTATTATAGACACCCTTCTTACGACGAATATCCAATTGTAGGTGTTTCATGGAATCAAGTTCAAAATTTCTGTAAGTGGAGATCTAACAGGGTTAACGAAATGCTTTTGATCGAAAGAGGTGTTTTGAATGCCAATCCAAACGAACAAGTGGACAGCGAGTCATTTGACTCTGAAGCTTATTTGGCTGGGCAATACACTGGTAGTGTTAGGAAAAACCTAGAAGATAAGGCTACTGGTGGTGAAAGAGCAGTGAAATATGAAGATGGAATACTTCTACCTGAGTACAGATTACCTTCTGAAGCAGAATGGGAATACGCAGCTTTAGCACTTCAAGGAAATCAGCCAGAAACAGGTGATGAAAACATTATGGAAAAAAGAATTTTCCCTTGGAATGATAACACAGCTAGATACCAAAAGCACAACAAGAATCAAGGTAAAATCTTAGCCAATTTTAAAAGAGGTCGTGGAGATTATATGGGTATGTCAGGTAACTTAAACGATAAAGCATCTGGTCCAGCCCCTGTAAGAAGATTCTTACCTAATGATTTTGGTTTATATAATATGGCCGGAAATGTTAGCGAGTGGACACAAGATACCTATAGACCTTTAACGAGTTCTGATTTAAGTGATCCAGAAAATCATGATTTAAATCCATTTAGAGGTAATCAATTTACTGAACTTGAATTAGATGAGGAGGGAAGACCAGTGCAGAAAGATAGTTTAGGTCAGTTGAGATATAGACTTGTCGAAGATGATACTCTAGGTTTAAGAGATAACTATAGAAAAGGTGATGTTAGAAACTATGGTGATGGTGACCAAGAAGAATTTGTTAACTATGGCTATGGCGAATGGTCACTAATTAATGATAAAGCTAAAGTAATTAAAGGCGGTTCTTGGGCGGATAGATTATACTGGTTATCACCAGGAACAAGAAGGTTTAAAGACGAAGATAAATCAAGCAGTAAGCTAGGATTTAGATGTGCCATGATTAGAGTGGGAGGTGAAACAGGTAACGATGACACTGGTGGTATTGAATTTCAAGAATCAGGAAAGAAGACTAATAGAAGATATTAATCCATTTTTCGATGTTAAAATAAAAAAGGCTTTTATCTTTCGAGATAAAGGCCTTTTCTTTTATGAGCATTACAGAGTTATATAAATTTTATTCTAATTCATCTGGCGTATCGACCGATAGCCGATCAATTCTAAAGGATGAGATATTCTTCGCCTTAAAAGGTGAAAATTTTGATGGACATAAATATGTCGATGACGTGCTTTCAAATGGAGCGTTACTGGCTGTCATTGATGATGAAAACTATGCCATTGATGGAAAAACATTTTTAGTAGAAGATGTTTTGAAGGCATTGCAAGAATTGGCACGTCATCATCGGGATCAGCTCAAGATTCCTGTGATTGCGATTACAGGTTCAAATGGAAAAACAACCACCAAGGAGCTCTTGTATGCAGTGCTTGATAAAAAGTATAATGTTCACGCTACTAAAGGAAATTTCAATAATCATATTGGTGTGCCTTTGACTTTATTAAGGGCACCATTGGAAGCTGAGATATTGATTATAGAAATGGGGGCCAATCATGTCGGAGATATTCACGAATTATGCCAAATTGCTGATCCTTCATATGGAATGATTACCAATATTGGGAAAGCGCACCTAGATGGTTTCGGTTCTGTGGAAGGAATTATTAAAGGGAAAACGGAGTTGTATAGGCATATAGCCCAACGAGATGGTACTCTATTTTTAAATGATTTAGATGAAATTTTATGTAATAATTTACCTGAAAATGTGCGGACGGTAAACTATCCAAACGACATCAGCTTTGATAACTCAGGTCTCTCGCTTTCCTTTTTCAAAAAGGACTCAAATACAATTATGACCAGCCAGTTGTATGGCCAATACAATAGCATTAACATCCTTGCTGCGATTGCCATCGGTAGATTTTTTGAAGTGAATGACTTTAATATTTTTGATGCCATTCAGAACTATACCCCTGAGATCAATAGGTCGCAAATTTTACAATTAGACAATAGAACTTTAATTCTTGATGCTTACAATGCGAATCCATCTAGTATGCTTGTAAGCTTAGAAAGTTTTATTAATGTCTCTTCTCAATATGAGAAAATTCTTGTCTTAGGCGATATGATGGAATTGGGTAAGGAGGAAGTGTTTCTTCATAAAGAAATCCTAGATTTTATTAAAACGGAAAAATTCAAACATGTTTTTTTAGTTGGACCCATTTTCGCGCAAGCAGATAAAGATAAGTCTTATATCCATTTTAAAAATGTTGATTTGCTTTTGAACTATTATGCAGAATCTACAGAGGATATTTTTAATAAAAGCATGAGCTTAATAAAAGCATCTCGGTCAATAAAATTAGAAAAGATTAGTGAAGCAATAATGGCTAGATCAAACTCATAAATATATCAGGAATTTTTCCTGCTTTTAATTGCTCATAATCTTTTAGGTGACAAGCTATAGGTTCATGAATTTCTGGGTGCACAAACCACCATCTACCCGTTATGTTGCCTTTTATAAATTTAATAGGTTGATCATAAAATTCACTATCCACTAAATAGACTAAATGATCAGGATTTTCGAGGTCTTCAATTTTTCTGTTTTTGTATCCTTCTAAATAGTACCAAAACAAAAGAGAAATTAATTCCTCAGTATTTGAATTGAGATCCAGATCTTCAGTATTTATAAATACTAGTTTATTCTTATCGCTAAGCGCTGCTGTTTTTAATAACTGACAACTTTCAAAAATATTAAGACCTAGAATTGATGATTTTTCAAAAAAGCTATCTTGTTTTTGAATAGCACTTAAATCTAAAAAAACGGCTTCTGCGTTTCTGATTGAAGTTTCTGCAATACTCAAATCTGCTTTTAATTCGCCTAAGCCTAAAGATTTCATGTTGCTTTCAGTACCAAAATGCCGTTGGTAAGCTAGATTAACTTCATCTGGATTTGCCAATTTCGAGATATGAATGCCATTTTCTCCAAATACCTTTTGAAACCTATTCATGTCTTCTGTGCCGCTTATAATAAAACAAGGACCATCAGGTGCAAAGGTGCTATCAGTGGTAGAATCAAAGACAAATAATTTAACATTAACTGTATGAAAGTCGTCAAAGAGATCATCTAATTTGGAAAAGAATGACATAGTTAGTACCTTTTCCGCTGTAATGAGATGAACCGTGCCCTCTTTGGAATCTGGATAATTCCCTAAGATTTTCGCGGCTAAATGACAAGTAGTATACTCTTTTGAGGATATTATGTCATGATTCTTGTCTATTAATTTAATGCTCATGATTAGTAATAATTGTGAGTACAAATGTAGTACATGCTGAAAAATAATACATTAAATATTATAAAAATTTATAATATATAATTAGTTTTGGCATGTTTATTACTATTTATGAGGTTTTGTATCGGCTTTTTTTGAGAATGGAAGTTGATATTAAGCCTGGTTTGTTTGAGTATTAACATTTGGTCTATTGAGATTTGAAACATGGATAACTACAATTTTAATCTAGTATGTAGCAGGTTAAAGCTATTGGCTTTTGTATTCCTGCTGCCATCATTTGCCCTCTTTGCACAAGAAGAGGATCCCGACGTAACTAATGCTACGCTTGAGTTAGAGGAAGAAGATTACAAGGATACTTGGAAAACTCCAAATATCACTGATGAAATGACTCGTGATGAAGAGCAGAACAAAAGTTGGAGAATGGGTGAGTACAAGTATGCTGCAAGACCTAAGAATTCTTGGGAATTTGGAATACATGTCGGGCACTTCTTTATTGACGGTGATGTCGACAGAGAAATCCCTGGAGGATTCGGGGCGGGAGTTCACCTTAGAAAAGCGGTTAATTATATTTTCTCAATTCGTGGCTCATTATTTTACGGGATGGCCAAAGGATTAGATAATCAATTTTGGAGGCATAAAGATAATAGGGGCTTAAACGGAATTGGTGGTGGTCTAGTAGAAAATACTTTTGATCAGTATGCTTTAGATGCTGGAGGTCCAGGAGAATGGATTCCCGCACACAGAACGACTTACATTGCTGCAGATCTTGCGGCAGTTATTAATATAGGTAATGTTCTATTTCATAAAGAACGTAATAAATGGAATTGGTATGCAGCCATAGGTATTGGTTTGGATCATCATAATACAAACCTAGATTTATTAGATTCATCCAATCAGCCTTACTCTGGTTTAAGAGAAGCTGTAGGTTGGACACCGGAAAGATTTAATACCAAAGCAGGTAGAGATGATATTGAAACACGATTGAAGGCTGTTTATGATGGCGTGTATGAAACTCCAGGCTTTAAAAAAGAAGGTATTTTTAGATTCGGAGATGAATTTAATGTTCACGTTGTATTTGTTCCATCAATGGGTATATCTCGAAAATTGAACAAAAGATTAAATATTGGTATTGAACATCAAGTTTATCTTTCTGATAATGACTACCTAGATGGTATTCAATACAGAACTGAAGGTGATCAAACCAATAATGTTGATGTAGGACATTATACGACTTTAAGAATAGGTTTGAATATCGGTAATTTTGATAAAGTGACTGAGCCATTATATTGGTTAAATCCAATTGATGCTGCATTTAATGATGTTGCTAATTTGAAAAATCAACCACAATTAGATTTAACAGATGAAGATAATGACGGCGTAATAGATATGTTAGATCAAGAATTAGATACACCAGAAGATTGTCCAGTGGATACGAGAGGTGTTATTCTTGATAGTGATGGCGATGGTATAGTTGACTGTGAGGATAAAGAGCCTTACTCAAGACCTGGATGCCCAATTGATGAATATGGAGTTGCTCAATGTGAAGAAGAATGTTGCGCTTCTGATGAAAAGATCAATGAATTAATCGATGCTAAAACAGAAGAATTTAAAAAGAGCTTTACTGATCTTTCGACAAGATCAGGTGGTACTACAACCTCTGGCACAAGAACAATAACAAACGCAGATGGGACAACAACAGTTGTGCCTGCAACAGTCATAAATGGTGGATCTTCAACTACTGCTGGTGGCGGAAGAACAATTGTTAGGACTGGATGTGGAGATTGGTTCTTACCGATGATTCACTTTGATTTAGATAAGTCGAAAATTAAACCTGAATATTTCAGCCACTTACATAACGTGGCTCAAGTCATGGCCAAGTGTCCTGAAGTTTGTGTTACGGCTCAGGGTCACACAGATTCACGAAACTCAAATGATTATAATACAGTGTTATCTTACAAAAGAGCAAAATCTGCGGTAGATTATTTAACTGAAAATTATGACATTGACAGAAGCAGAATTAAATTGATGTATGGCGGAGAGGAAAATCCTATGATTAATTCTCCAAATTCTGAGGCTCATCATTTTATGAATAGAAGGGTAGAGTTTAGAACTTGCGATAGTGGAGATTTTGATATGCAAGCTCCAGCTGGTACAAATACAAATTCAGTAGGCAGCAGTTCAAAGCCAGATTATTATAACGGAAACAAGTCTTCAGGTTACTAATGATTGAAGAATAAAATAAAACTTAGAGCCGAAGGAATATTTCTTTCGGCTTTTTTGTTTTAAATTTTCCTGAAACTAAATTGATATTATCTTAAAGCTATATTAATGACTAAGCGTTTATAATTATAGTGAATACTGTGGATGATAAATATATAAAATACTTACTAACCAACGATAGGGCAGGGCTAAAGTCGTTGTATGATGAGTTTTTACCTAAAATTCAGTCTATAATTAGAGGGATGGGAGGTACAAATGATGACGGATGGGAGATTTTTCAGGAGGCATTAATTGTTGTAATGGCAAAAGCCAAAAAGGACAACTTTGAGTTAACAAGCTCTTTTTATACCTTTTTAGTAAGTATTTGTAAATTTAAATGGTTTAATGAGTCTAAAAAAAAGTACAAAAGAGACCTAACCATTGAAGACAACGTAACATTAAGTACCGATGAGGATATTATAAAGGACATCAATCAAGTTGAAAGATATAGATTATTTCGTAGTAAACTTGGGATGTTAAAGCCTATGTGTAGGCAGATACTTGAATTATTTTTTAACCAATACTCACTTAAAGAAATAACGGAAAAATTAACCTTAGCGAGTGAAAATGCCGCTAAACAAAAAAAACATCAATGCCAGAAGAAATTAATTGCATTGATTAAGTCTGATCCCCATTATAAAGAGTTGTTATGAAAATTACAGAAGAAAACAAATATGAACTCATAGATAAATTCGCCAAAGGTCTCATGAGCGAAGATGATTCTACGCAGTTTCAGTCAATGATGGAATCTGATAAAGACCTCTTTACAGAATTCAACCTCATTAAAGAATTGCATGAAGTGCAAGAGTTTTCCATTCAAGAGCAAAAGCTACGACAAACTTTTGAATCTTTTCACAAGCCTAAAAAACGTTTTAGCAATTATCTCAAATATTTTGTTGCCTTTTTAGTAATGGGAATATTAGGAATGTTGCTTTACATTACAATATACAATGCCTCCCTCGATCAAAATCGTAATGTTCCTCTGGCTATGCTAGAACCTCTAGAACTCATTACAAAAAGTAATGATGTACAGACCGACGTAAGAATGATGCAAGAGTTATACAATGCACAGAAATATAATGAGGCAATGCCATATTTGCTTAATCACCTCGAAAACAATCCTAGAGATTTGGATGTACTTTTAGCTAAAGGGATTTCTTTGATGGAAACTAAAGAATATTCTGAAGCGCACGACGTATTTAATAAAATAGAAAGCCTTAATCCAAGAGTTGAAAAATATGCTTATTACAAAGGTATCACTTTTATGAAAGAGGGTGATAATTCAAAAGCCAAAAAAATTTTTCAAGATATTGTTTCGACTCAATCATTTGGCTACGAACATGCGGGCAAGCTCTTGAAGTCAATCAATTAAAACAATGCATTCTAAAAATGCTTTATTACAATTCTTTCTGTTAATTGTATTTTTTTGTACAACTCAAAAAACTTTTGGATCTACTGAAGGCATAAGATTTTATATAGAAAAAGATCTTAACACACTAAAAATATCAGATTCCGAGTATGCGGATAAGTTATCAGAATTAAATAGATTATTAAATCTCTGCCAAGAAAGTTTCGTCAAATATGACACAACAACTTCAAAAGTTTACGAACAGTTTAGCCTTTTATCTCAAGAGTCAAGAGATTTTGAAAAAGCTCTAAATTATAAGTTGGCAGAACTAGAAATTTTAGAGCATTTTAATATTCAATCTAAATTAGCTGTTTGTTATACCCAGTTGGCAAAATCTTATAGCCAACTTTCAGAACACTATAAGTCAGAAGCATATTATCTCAAAGGTTTAGAACTAAAAAAAGAACTATTTGATCATAGTTATTTTGAAAACTATACGGGTCTTTGTCATTCTTATTATGAACAAGGGAAATTTAATTTGCTCAAAAGGTATGCAGAGTATGCGCTTGAAATTGCCAAAAATCCAGATCAAATATTAGATTCATACTATTATATTTTCTTAAGCCACGCGCAATTAAAAGAAGTAGAAAAAGGCTACGAGATATTGGCCAAAGCAGAGGCAATGGCTAGAAAGCAGAATAAGGTATTCAAATTGGGTAGAGTCATCTGCAATAAAGGATGGATGACGGCTATTGAAGGCAATCAAAAAAAATCATTAAGTATTTTTAAAAAGTCAATTGACTATTATCTGCAGGGGATAGAAATAATTGAGTTAAGTGATAATGAAAACAAAGACATTGATCTCGCTTTCCATTTTTCTACGTTGAGTAATCTCTATCGACGTGCAAGATCTAATGAAGAATCTTTTATATATGCCCGAAAAGCCATCCAAAAGGCAGCTGACTTTTATGGAGAAGACTATAATCAGGATATGGGCACTTTATATCAAAACCTGGCCTCCAAGTATATAAAAATAAAAAGAGATAGAGAAAACGGACTTAAGTACACTCAGGCCGCCATAAAGTGCTACATGAAAGATGATAGCTTAGATGATTATGAAAAACTAATTAGCAAAGAGGAATTGTTTAAAGTGAATCAAAAATGGCGTTTATTGATTTCCTTGAAAGAAAAATCACTTTACTATGCGCACCGCTATCTTGATTCAAAAAATAAAGAAGATTTAATAAATGCTGAAAGACAGATTGGCAACGCAGTGGATATGATTGATATAATGCGTGCGGAAATGTCGGACAGCGATACAAAATTCTTCTGGAGAGCTAAGACTAAACTTATTTATGATATCAGTATTGAGTTGGCAGAGTGGTTAGGAGATAAAAATAAAATGTATTACTATATAGAAAAAAGCAAATCAATTTTATTATTAGATGAATTGAATTTAAAGGAAGCGACAAAATTAATCCCTGAGCAATTGGTTGCGAGAGAGAAAACACTCTTAGAAGATTACACGAAAAGCACAGAAGATTCCCATTTTTATTTTAGCAAGTATAAGTTATTTGTGGACTCTTTGAGTTTAACTTATCCAGCTTATTATAAATATAAATTTGATACTGAGATCCCTCAAATTCAAGAAGTGCAGAATTCAATTATTGATGATTCAACAAATTTGATTCAATACTATAATGCTGAAGACAGTCTCTATTTATTAAATATCACACATGACAATGTAGAGTTAGTTACTAGCCCACGGCCCAAAGAACTCGAAGAGGATGTAGAAAAATTTCTATCTTATATTGGCAATAAAGACAGCTTAGAATTTAAGGCGGAATATTTTAAATTTTTAAAACTTTCTCATAAGTTGTATCAGCAATTATATGAGCCCATCAAAGCGAAAAGAAAAAATACTATTGTTGTTGGTGATGGCCCTATAAGTTATTTGCCTTTTGAAGCTTTGGTGAAAAATGACGATTTGTCATCGCCTCAATATCTTATTGAAGATCACAGTTTTAGTTTTGCTAGTTCAGTTTCAGTGCTGCAAAAAATGAAATCAAAGAAAGCCAATAAATTTAATTCATTACTAGTGGTCTGTCCTGAAGATTTTGAAGATGTAAATTTGGAGTTGCTGCTGATAAGTGATAAAGAGGTTGAATCATTAAAGAAAATTTCTGATTGCAAAATACTCAAACAAAAAGAAGCAACATTAAAAAACTTCACAAAAGAAAGTATGGATTATGACGTCATCCATTTTTCTTCACACAGTGGGGTCAATCAAGAAACAAAACAGCCATGGATTGCATTTCAAGATTCTATTATCGAATTAAATGAAATATATAAAATGAACTTAAATGCATCACTGGTGACATTAAGTTCTTGTAAAAGCTTTGATGGCCAATACCAAGCTGGAGAAGGAATCAATAGCTTGGCCAGAGCATTTTTGTTTGCTAATGCTTCATCAGTTATCGGAAGTTTATGGAATTTGAACGAGGTTTCAGGATATGAAATCCTAAATACATTTTATTCAAATCTCAAAAATGAACAAAATAAACCGGAAGCATTAAGACATGCTAAATTGAAGTATATCAGAGATAATCCCTATAAATCGCCTTATCATTGGGCACCCTTAGTTTGTATTGGAGACAACAGTAAATTAAAATCACAAACACCATTAAAAATTAAATGGATATTGCCTTTAATGTTGCTTTTTAGTTTTCTAGGATTTAGACTTTTGTCTAAGAAGCATTGATCCTATTATTGTATTTTTGTTTCTTCGTTTATATTTATTTATACTATAACACAACACAACGAACAATTTATGATATTTTGGCTTATATGTGTTCGAATCCTGCTATTTTAGAAATTTTATTCTCGTTTTCATAAAATAAGATAAGTTTATAATAGAATGATTACGCTCAAAATTATATTTTGGCTGAGTGGGTTTGCCTTGGTGCACACCTATATCATCTATCCGATTATGGTTAGATTTTTGAGTCGCAATAAAAAAAATAATGTAATATTCTATGACCAATCCGATAATCTGCCTGAGGTGAGCGTCCTAATGGCTGTTCATAATGAAGCATCAGTAATTAAAGAGAAGATGGAGTCTCTGTTGGCTCAAGATTATCCTGCGCAAAAATTAAGTTTCTACATCGGATCCGACTGTTCTACAGATGCTACAAATGACATCTTAGAAAACTATAAAAATTCCAATTCGTCCATTCACTTTTTTCCTTTTCACGAACGACAAGGCAAGCCAGGAGTGATTAATGTTTTAGAACAAAAGGTTAGCTCAAGATCCGCGAGAAGTAATGATCATATTTATTTATTGACAGATGCCAGTGTAATGCTTGAACACAATACTTTGAAAAAAATGGTTAGGCATTTTAAGAACAATGAAATAGTATTGGTGGATGCACACATGATGTATTCTGGTGTCGGTGAAAAAGGTATTGCAAGGTCTGAAAACAAATATTTAAACGCTGAGGTTTTAGTTAAGAATGCAGAATCTCGATTGTGGGGAAAAATGATAGGACCTTTTGGAGGATGTTTTTGTATAAGATCATCGCACTTTAGATGTGTACCTCAGAATTATTTAGTAGATGATTTTTATATAGCTATGACTGCAATGCAAAAAGGTGGTTCCGCGATAAATGACTTGGAAGCAAAGTGTTTTGAACAGGTTTCACATAAAGCATCAGAGGAGTATCGCAGAAAGAAAAGAATATCAACTGGAAATTTTCAAAATTTATTTGCTTTTAAGAATCTACTTAATCCGTTTACTAAATTAGGATTCTCATATGTCTCTCATAAAGTGCTTAGGTGGATGGGGCCATTTTTTATAATTGCAATGTTTGTTTCTTCATTTATTTTGGCCCAAAGTGAAGTTGTTTTTTTTAAGTTTATTTTTGCGGGCCTAATTGGATGGTTCTTTTTAATTCCATCTATAGACAGATTGTTATCGTGGGTCAATATTAAAATAAAGATATTTAGATCAATCAGTTATTTTAACCATATGAATTTAGCCTTATTGCATGGTTTTATTGAATTCTTGTTTGGCGTCAAAAGTAGTATTTGGCAACCTACAGAAAGATAGTTAATCTTCTAGGATTTGTAAGCGTGCATAGTCAAGCATGATTCTCTTGTTTGGATTATCTATAATGGCTTCAAATTTAATTGTAGCTACTTTTCTTTCGTCAATAGATATAACTTCTCCCACACCAAACTTCAAGTGCATAACTTTTTGACCTTCTTTAATTTCTGAAGCTCTATTGGCTTTAAAGTCTTTTACATCCATAGCCAGTTCTTTTGGCTTAGCAGATTTTAATGATTTGAAGTTACCTAATATTTTAGGAGGCCCAAACTCTGATTTCTTTTTATAAGTTATAGCTGTTTCAATATTGTCATCTGAGATTTCTTCTAAAAATCTACTGGGATCATTGAATCGCATTTGACCATATTGATAGCGACTGTTAGAAAAAGTCAAAGTCAGAAATTCTTCTGCTCGCGTAATAGCTACATAAAAAAGGCGTCTCTCTTCGTCAAGTTGATCTGGACTTGAGAGCGACATATAGGAAGGAAATAAATTTTCTTCTAAACCCACTACAAATACAGACTTAAATTCCAAGCCTTTTGCAGCATGGACAGAAAGTAAGGTAACTGTATCTACGTCATCTGTTTTCTCATCTTGATCAGTCATTAACGAGATCGTTTGTAGAAAATTTGATAAGGTCCTTTCTTGCTTGTTAATGTCCTCTCCCTCATCCAACACATCATCTTCCGTAAAATCTTGAACACCATTCAATAGTGCATTGATATTATCAATTCTATTTTGAGCTTCTATTGTATTTTCAGATTTTAATAAATCAACAATGCCTGATTTTTTGGTGATGTATAAAGCCGTTTGGAAAGCATCAGCAGTAGCTGCTTTCTCTTGTGATGCTTTAACTATAGATACAAATTTTCCAACTGAATTTTTCGCTCTTGCGGTGAGTTCTATTTTACTCAAGCATTGCCACATGGAAACTTCGTTGTCTTCTGCAATTTGTGTTAATTTTGTTAATGTGGTTTGTCCAACACCTCGTCGCGGATAATTGATGACCCGCTTGAGTGCTTCGTCATCTTTGGAATTTACCGCCATTCTAAAATAAGCAATGAGATCTTTTATTTCCTTTCTTTGGTAGAATGACTGTCCACCATAAATTCTATATGGAATATTTAATTTTCTAAGATGCTCTTCAAAAACCCTTGACTGTGCGTTTGTTCTATACAATATTGCAATGTCATTATTTGCCAGAGAGTGCCTGTTTTTATGTTCAATAATGGTATCAGCAACACGACGACCTTCTTCACTGTCGGTCATGGCTTTGATCATTCTTATTTTTTGACCGCCTTCTCTGTCTGTCCAGATCTCTTTTTTTATTTGTCTCTTGTTATAGGTTATAACTTCATTGGCCGCTTTTACAATATAGTTGGTTGACCTATAATTTTGCTCAAGTTTAAATGTTTGAACTTCAGGGAAGTCTTGTTCAAATTGTAAGATGTTTTCAATAGTTGCACCTCTAAATGAATAGATACTCTGTGCATCATCACCCACGATGCAAATATTATTTTCACTTTTGTGATGAAGAGCAAAGAGCTTTAAAATTTCATACTGTAGAAAATTAGTGTCTTGAAACTCATCTACTAAAATATATTTAAATTGAGCTTGATATTTGTCTCTTACATTTTCTGGATTTTGGTAAAGTAGGCGAAACATTTGTAAAAGCAAATCATCAAAATCCATGGCTCCCGCTCTCAAACACCGCGCGACATATTTTTCATAGATTTTAAAAGTCATTGGCCTTCTATTCATCTTGTCGTGCGTCATGAGCTCTTCATTGGTCACATACATTTTAGGTGTGATCAAATTGCTTTTGGCACTTGAGATGCGCGATCTTATTGCTCCAACATTATAAGCTTTTTTGTCTAAGTTTAAACTTTTAATGATTTCTCTCAAAAGACTTTTAGAGTCATCTGTATCATAAATACTGAAATCATTTGGATACCCTATTTTATGTGCTTCGACTCTTAATATGCGCGCAAATAATGAATGAAATGTTCCTGCCCACACTTTATACGCATCTGGACCAACGACTTTCTCTATTCGCTCTTTCATTTCACGAGCGGCTTTATTGGTAAACGTCAATGAAAGTATTTGATAGGGTGGGACACCAGACTTAAGAAGATGAGCGATACGATAGGTGAGCACTCTCGTTTTACCTGAGCCAGGACCCGCAATTACCATCACAGGTCCATTTAAAGTGGTCACTGCTTTTCTTTGAATGTCATTCAGCTCATCTAAGTAACTCATGGATGTATCAAGTTCACGCATTTTGCGAAGATCGAAAATAAATATTAAAGTAATTTATCATTTGTCGAGAATTTATAGATATTAGGACTGCTTTCTACTCTTTAATAAGTTTTCTACCTTACAGGTAAACAGATATTGCTTATAATTTGAATTTTGTAAAAGATATTTCCGATTTCTATAAATTTTTAGTTAACCCTGTATATAACTTTAAAAAGCACAATCCTTTGGGTTTTGCTTCGCTTTTCAGTCTGTATTTTTTTACATTCTTTATCGTGATAGTGGTGTCTCCGCTTTTATTAATGGCGGGTGTAGAAGAATTGCCTCATGCCATGGAGGAAATATTGGAAAGGTTTACAAAATGGCAGCTCTTCCTTTTGGCAGTAATCATAATGCCGCTCTTAGAAGAATTGTTTTTTCGTGCACATTTGGGATTCGGTTTTTGGAAAAAGATAAATTTTGGATATCCATTTTATCTTACTGCAGTTATTTTTGCTTTTGCACATGTATTTAATTTTAGTTTGGATGCGAGCAAATGGTACTTAGGTCCATTGTTGGTTTTACCCCAAATGATTCTTGGTCTATTCTTAGGATATATCCGTGTGCGTAATAATCTTTTGACCAGTATATTTTTTCACAGCTTTCACAATGGATTGGCATTTACGGCTATGTTATTTGCTCCTGAGGGTATGTGATCTTTTCATATTAAGGAATAAAAAATTCTCCGTAAATAACTTTACCCAATGCAAAGCAAAAGCGGTATTGCGTTAGTTACTTTTGATCTAAAGAATCAAAAACTAAAATTTTATATTTAGATCCCTAATTCGAGAGGATTAAAAGTCTACTTGACTCCAAAGGCAAAGCCATCGGAGGATTCTAATGATTAGATTTTTACAAATTTCTTTGAGATAAATTTACCATTCGCGAAAGCGTTTAAAAAATAAATGCCTGCATGAAGATTATCTATATCTAGCACAAGACTGTCCTTAAAAATGGAAACTACTTTTCCACTTAAATCATAGATAATAATTTTTTCAAATTTTTTTATTTGGCTTGACCTTAAATGCAGTTGACTGAATGCAGGATTAGGATATAATTCTAAATCTAAACTACTTTGAGTCAACACATTCGAATTGGAAAGACCCATAGCCATTTCTACTGCCTTAAGCGCATTGACTCTTCCATGACCATAAATGTGATTGGGAATATCCAGTCCCATAATATTAAAACAATCAGTGCTGTCAATTTTTCGGACGGCTGTTGATTCGAGTATATGTTCAATTTCTTCTACCTGTCCACGGAGGGAAGGATTGGCACTTATCACAAGAGCTACAACTCCAGCTACATGTGGTCCCGCCATACTTGTACCACTTTTTACACCATAGCCATCTGCATTTTCTGTAGATCTAACGGCTACACCTGGTGCAGAAATATTAGGCTTAAGCCTAAAGCTACTATCTATAATGACAGGTCCTCTACTGCTAAAGTTTGCGATTGTATCGTTGGATCTTGTGGCGCCAACTGCGAATGATTCTTCGAAAATAGAAGGGGGATTAAAAATGGATGCACAGCCTTGATTCCCATTGTTACCTGCACTGACTATTACCATTATACCAGCCATTTTTAGGTTTTGAATGGCTGTTTCTAATAAAATCCAATTGCTCATATTGCAACCTTCTAATTCAGGACACGACCAACTATTGTTTATCACATCTGGTGCCAGATCAGGTCGGGGATTATTATTATCTAAATTTGTAGGCGCAAGAAACCACTCGAAGCATTCTAAATAAGTTGAAGGTGTCCCATATGAGCGCTCCATATTTCTACAGCCAATCCATTTGGCATTAGGTGCCACACCGACGGCATTTAGAGAATCAGATCCTACCATAGTTCCCATGGTGTGTGTGCCATGCGTGCCATCGTCACAAGGGAATGGAGAATGTAATCCACAGTTATTGGCGTTTGAACTCGTATCATCATGCAAAGGGTTAAAAGCTCTAATCGCATCATGCCAATTGTAATTATGATCGACAGTATCAAATGTGGCATTCCAACCGCGATACTTGGTTTTTAATGCGGGGTGTTCCCATTCATAACCAGTATCTTGTCCTGCGATGACAACGCCTTCTCCTCTGATACCCAATTTCCAAACGCTGTCAGCTTGAATCTTTATGATTCCCCATTCAGGGATTGGATCCATCTTTAAATCTGGTTTTGATGGTTTGCTAGTAACTTTGACTTGTCTAATGTTAGGATTGTTAGAAATATTTAGCACTTCGGGAATATGCGCTAAATCTATGATTTGTTGGGCATTTAATTCTGCTTGTATTGCATTGGTGATTATATAGCTTTGATATTTTATCTTATTATTTGTAAGGAAGGCTAGAGTCAATGCTCGATTTGATGCCGCATCTGACTTTAATTTGTCAAAAACAAAATAGCCTTTCTGTTCTTTGGTCCATTTTTGATTGTAGCCTTGAAAGCTTAAGTTGCTTTTGACGGTGATCAAACATGATACTTTATCTTTTTTATCCATTAATTGTATGACCTGCTGGTCAACTTTATCAGACCATCCAGGAGGATAATTATAGCTAAATGGACTTAGAAGGGTAAAGTAAATAATGAATTGAGCAATCATACCATGAGTTTTGGTCAGATAATCAGGAATTTATAAAAGTATGAAATAGGTTTATATTTGCTGCTGTCTTGTAAGACAAATTAGGTTTTTACACTCATTGAATTTGGCCCATTGGAAAGTGAATTTATAACCACTATTTCTTAATTATGGAAAAAATGACCAGGTACAGCAATAATGAGTATCATGAATTTAAGCTAATCATTGAACAAAAGCTTAAAAAAGTTTATGATACGCTTAACTACTACTTGAATCACATTATGGAATTTGCACAAAGTGATAGCATCAAGTGAAATGTTTAGCTGATAGCACAGCTACTACAGAGAGTGAACGTTTACAGACTATGGCTTCCCGTCAAAGAAAGCTTTTACAACATCTAAAATATGCACAGATGCGAATAGAAAACAAAGTATAGGGTATTTGTAGAGATTCAGGTGATTTAATTTCCAATGAACGCTTGAAGGCTGTGACTCATGCTACATCAAGTATTAAGGCTAAGCAAAATAAAATCCGTTAATTAGCGTTCGTTTTTAACATTAGAAAATTTTAATTGAAGAGATCCAATATTTTAATAGCGATAGTGATTTTGATTCTTATTTTAGATCAATGGCTAAAAGTGTATATAAAGCTCAATTATTCCATTGGAGGTGGTTTTAATTTGTTGGGGCTTGAATGGGCGCGTATTCATTTTATTGAAAATGAAGGAATGGCGTTTGGGATGTCTTTTGGTGGTGTCGTCGGAAAATATATTCTGAGTTTATTTAGAATACTCATGGTGTTTTTTCTGATTTACTTTTTAAGATCTTTAATGAAAGCCAAAGAACCTTTTGGACTTCAAATTAGTTTTGCATTGATTATAGCGGGTGCTATTGGAAATATTTTAGACAGTATGTTTTATGGTTTGTTGTTTTCTGCCTCAAAATATCATGGAGGCGTGGCAGAATTTATGCCAGAAGAAGGCGGATATGCTGGGTTTTTACAAGGATCTGTGGTAGATATGTTTCATTTTCCAATGTTTGATGGGCATTTTCCAGAATGGTTACCTGTATGGGGTGGAGAGTCTTTCTTGTTTTTCCGTCCAGTCTTTAATGTAGCAGATTCGGCTATTTCAATAGGTGTATTTTTAATCCTTATTTTCCATAGATCATATTTTATATCTAAGGACAAAAAAGTAAAGGATAACACTCCTATTACTGAATAGTAAAAATTTTATGTAATCCGCTTCTTATCTGCGGCTAAAAAGTTATTAACAGCTTTTTGGGCTCTGTGTAAGACATCATAATTTATATTATAATGCACAAATTTGCCTTCCTTCTGTGCTTTTACAACTCCTGCTCCTCTTAATAATTTTAAGTGTTGTGAAGTTACGGACTGCTCAATTTTGAGTGTGCTGTAAATCTTATTTACATTGATAACACCTTGACTGTCAATGTATTCAAGAATTTTTAGTCGCAAAGGGTGGGCCAATGCTTTGACCAATTCGGCTGAGTATTGAAGCTTTTCAATATTGAACCTAACCGTAGTTTTCTTCATTAGATTTCCTAGTTTTTCTTATTCTGTTAAAGACCCTAAGAACAAAGATGAATAAATCTATTGAGGAAATGAAAGAATATTACAAAAAAGTTTAATCTGTATCTAGCAGACTCTGTTGTGTATACATATATCACAAAAGCACCATTCATTGAGTATTTATTATTAAATCTAATTTAGATTCTGGCAATACACCTGAATGGATGGACTTAAAAATTGACAAAAAAAAAGTTGTTAATCTATATAGACTAACAACTTTTAATTTAAATAGTGCTCTGTTGAGTGTAAAATTGTTACCCCGCCAGCTCTTCTACTAACCTAGAGATTTGGTCTAATCTGTCTGTGTCAAGTGAGTAATAGATGAACTTCCCCTGTCTTTCGGTTAAAACAACGCCAGCTCTTCTTAAAATTGCTAAGTGTTGTGATGCAACAGATTGCTCTAATCTTAATTTGATATAGATATCTGTAACCGTCATAGTTTGGCTATTTTCCAACAAATCTATAATTCGTTGGCGTAATTTGTGATTTACAGCTCTAAGTACAAGTACTGCCTTCCTTAGGTCTGCATAATCCAACTGTATATCACTACCGCCTTTTTTAAGGGTAACAGTCTCGTTCTTTTTATTTCTCATAGGTAAGTTTTAATAAAGTTGATTCAATACAAGAACCATTATTACCAAAACTGTACCAAAGTCCTTAACATATAAATTTCATTTAAGTATTCTATCTGATATTCAGATACTTATGCACTTATAACGTTTGTGATATGTAAGATAGTTGCTAAAAAAGCGACTTTTTTGATTTAGTGATATTGGGCGGTTTAAGATAGAAAGGCGTGAAATAGGCTGTACTTTCAATTTTTTCAGCTTTAAAAGCGCCATAAGCTAGCCGAGACATGAAAGCAGCCGAGACTATGGTAGGTTTGAAGGTCAAATTAGGTCCTTTAAGCAGATTTTTGGCTTTTTCTGCACCGTCGCCCACTATAATTAAATTTTGTGCTTGGTAATCCTTAAAGCTATTTGATTCTAAGACAAGGTTAGTCGTCGTGATAGTAGGGGTGAGATCTTTATTGTATACGTTGTAATAAACTTCTTGTCTGCGTGCATCGATCATAGGAACAATCAATGCTGAATTTTCTTCAGCTTCCTTAATATGAGGAAATGCTAATATCTCCAACGTCGGTACAGCTATTAATGGAATATCAAAACTATAGCAGATGGCTTTAGCCGCAGAAGTGCCTACTCTCAGACCAGTATATGAACCTGGACCTTTACTAATGGCAACAGCTACCAGGTCTTTAATACTGATTTTAGCATTATCGCAGACCTCTTTAATGAGTAATGCAAGGTATTTACTATGTTGCCAGTCGCCATTCGTGGATAGAGAGACCTTGCTTTCTCCCAACGAAGAAAGTGCAACACTGCAAGGTTTTCCAGATGTTTCAATGCAAAGAATAGGCTCAATCATGGGCAAAGACCAGTGCTTAGTTATTTTTAATCAAGCTGTTGTATTTGGATTCATCATTTAATAAGTTAACAGCTGCAACGATTTCGCTATCGTTTTTGAGTTTTTGAAACACCTTACCCTTCTGAAAATGTTTTCTTGTCGCGATCTCAACTTCGATATCATCGATGATGATCTTTTTGTATTTATCAATTGCCTCTTTATTAGAAGCAGTAATTTTAGAATCTATCTGAGATATATCCAATGCCAAATCTTTTTTGTCTGTTTTTTCAAAATTGGCTTTAAGCTCTTTTAAAAGATTTTGATTTTTAGAGTTAAACTCAAAGCCTAAATCTGCACTAAACTTTTTGAAATCTTCAAAATCCGTAAATACAATTTCTTCAAGTTCTTTCTGAGAAGTATCCATTTTAGCTACAGTTTCCGTGACATACTTAAAAATGATATTGTTGCTGCGCAAAGAATCTAATATTTCAGGATTTGGATTTTTTACCAAAACAACATCTGGAGATACACCACCACCATCTAAGACAGTTCGGCCAGCTTTTGTTTTAAATTTTGATCTTTTATCGTCTGGAATATCTACAGGCTCACCATTTTCATATTCAACACTTTGAATGCATCTGCCACTTGGAATATAGTACTTAGAAGTCGTCAACTTTACTCTACTATTGTAGCCAACATCTTTAGTATTCTGAACCAATCCCTTGCCATAACTGCGTTGTCCCATAAGAACACCTCTGTCATAGTCCTGAATAACTCCAGAAACTATTTCAGAAGCAGAAGCAGAAGTTTTATTGATTAAGACCACTAATGGAATCTCTAAATCTAAAGGTGTCGCCATCGTTTTATAGCTTTCATCTCTTTCTATCACTTTGCTTCTGACACTAACACACTCAACATTTTGTGGAATGAAAATATTGGAAACAGAAATAGCTTCTTTCAGTAACCCACCACCGTTACTTCTTAAATCTAAAATCAATCCTTTGATATTATTGTTTTCGTTTTTAAGTTCTCTTATCGCTTTTCGGATGTTTTTTCCAGCATTTGGTGTGAAAGTAGTAAGCGCAACATAACCTATATCGTCAGCTACAAAACCTGAATAAGGGACATTAGGAATAGTGACTTCACCTCTTGTTAAATCTACATCAAATTCCGGAACATTAGGTCTTTTGATTTTTAATCTGACTTTTGTGCCTGGCACGCCTCTAAAAAATGTCGTTACATCTGCTCTGGATTTATTTTTAGTTGACTTTCCTTCGATGGCGATAATTTGATCTCCCGCTAATAAGCCTGCCTCTGTTGCTGCAGAATTTTCGTAAACCTCTACGATCGTAACATATTCATCCACTTTTCTTACCAAAGCCCCCATGCCTTCGTATTTTCCATCTGTACTGATACGGTAACTTTCTACTTGAGCTTCAGAAATGTAATTGGTATAAGGATCTAATGAATTGACCATCGCATCAATGCCGATACGCATAAGTTGATTGGGATCTAAATCATCCACATAATTGGCATTGAGTTCTTTGTAAACATTAACAAATATTTCAATATTCTTTGAAATTTCATACAACTTATCATTGTTGATAGTCGTCGCTGAAATGCCAATAAGCACAACAAATAGCAATCCTAAATTCTTAAATTTCTTCATTATTTTATCCTTTACAAGTGTCATTACCGAAATATAACGTAATCTACAATGAAAATTGTTGGTTAGTAGTTCATTTTATCTGTACATAACTAGACATTATATAAATTGATCAGTCTGTAAAAAAATTGCGTATTTCATCAAGTAGCATTTGGGGTGCATCCGCGTGAACCCAATGTCCTGCATCTGCTATCGACTTAATAACAACTGAACTGAAAAGCTTTTTGATATCTTGTTCATCTTCGGCTTTTATGTAATTTGACTTCTCACCTTTAATAAATAACACATCATTACTGATGGGCGCTTTGAAATTAATGGCAGCTGTGATATTTGCATAATTATCCCAAAGTGATTTAATATTAGCTTTCCATTCGAAGCCTTTGTCGGTGCGGCCAAGATTCTTTAATAAGAAAAATACGACGCCCATATTGTTGCCCAAATGCGATACCATATGTTCTTGTGCCGCTTTACGATTTTCTAATATTGTGAGATCCAAGCTTAAGAGCGCTTTAAATATTTCTTCATGACCACCTCCAAATGATTTGGGCGAAATATCAACCACAACAGACTTTTCAGCTTTTTCAGGATATTTATTTAGGAACTGCATTACTGTTTTCCCTCCCATAGAATGCCCTATCAGTTTGCATTTTTCTAAGTTCATTTCAAGCAAGAAATCATTAAGATCGTCAGCCAACAATTCATAATCGAATGAATCAGAATGAAAAGATTTACCATGATTTCTTTGATCTAAAGAGATGACCTTGTAGTTATCAGACAAATTTTTAGCAAATGAATGCCAATTGTCTAACATTCCTAAAAGACCATGAAGGATAATAACAGGCTCTCCAGATCCATAAATTTTATGATTAAAATGCTTCATATTGCAAAGAAGATAAATTAGCTATAATTCTTAAGATATAATCACCAGAAAATTACTTAAGGACAGTTATATTAGCTTTTTATGGCATATAAATTAACTTCAAAATACAAACCTACTGGCGATCAGCCCACTGCCATTAAGCAATTGGTTAATGGAGTTAACACAAATGAACGCTCTCAAGTTCTACTTGGAGTAACAGGTTCAGGAAAAACTTTTACCATAGCTAATGTGATTGAGCAAGTACATAAACCTGTTTTGGTGCTTACTCACAACAAAACCTTAACTGCACAATTGTATGCGGAGTTGATGGAATTCTTTCCTGAAAATTCTGTAGAATATTTTGTCAGTTACTATGATTATTATCAGCCTGAAGCTTATATCTCGACTAGTGATACCTACATAGAAAAAGATCTTTCGATTAATGAAGAAATCGACAAACTCAGACTGAGAGCCACCTCATCTTTATTGTCGGGTCGACGTGATGTCATCATTGTAGCTTCTGTCTCTTGTATATTTGGTATGGGTAATCCGGAAGATTATAAATCAGGGATTATCAGATTGGAAAAAGGGCAACGGTTTTCTAGAAATCAATTTTTGTATAAACTTGTTGAGATACTCTACAACAGGACAGAAACTGATTTTAAGCGTGGTACATTTAGAGTCAAAGGAGACACAGTAGATATTAATTTACCTTATGTAGATTATGGTTACAGAGTAACATTTTTTGGAGATGATATAGAAACTATTGATCAGCTCGAAAAAGAAACTGGAAAGCGAATATCATCTCTAGATCATGCCGCTATTTTTCCTGCCAATTTATATGTAGCACCCAGAGATCGATTTAATCTTATTATAAAAGAAATTGAAGACGAGCTCTTTGCCCACGAGAAATTTTTTGAAGAGGAAGGAAGGTATATTGAAGCTAAGAGAATCAGGGAGCGTACGACCTTTGATCTAGAAATGATGAGAGAGTTGGGATACTGTAATGGTATTGAAAATTATTCTCGATTTTTCGACGGACGCAAACCGGGGACCAGACCATTTTGTTTGTTAGATTATTTCCCTAATGATTTTTTAATGGTTATTGATGAAAGTCATGTGACTATTCCCCAGGTGAGAGGTATGTGGGGTGGGGATAGAGCGCGTAAATTAAATTTGGTAAATTTTGGATTTAGGTTGCCGTCAGCTATTGACAACCGACCACTTAATTTTTCTGAATTTGAACAGATAATTAACCAGGTTATTTATGTGAGTGCAACGCCTGGTGATTATGAATTAGAACAAACAGAAGGACTTGTAGTTGAGCAGATTGTAAGACCAACAGGTTTGTTAGATCCTCCAATTGATGTCAGACCAAGTCTCAATCAAATTGATGATTTGTTAAATGAGATCAATCTCCGTGTGGAAAGAGATGAAAGAGTTTTGGTTACAACTTTGACTAAAAGGATGGCTGAGGAATTAACGAAGTATTTTGTGAAACTTAATGTACGTGTCCGATATATCCACTCAGAGGTAGACACTATGGATAGGGTAGAAATTATCAGGGATTTAAGGCTTGGTGGTTTTGATGTTTTGGTTGGTGTTAATTTATTAAGAGAAGGATTGGATTTACCTGAAGTTTCTTTGGTGGCTATTCTAGATGCAGATAAAGAAGGCTTCTTAAGAAATCAAAGGTCATTGACTCAAACTTCTGGTAGGGCCGCAAGAAATTCAAATGGAATGGTCATTTTCTATGCAGACAAGATTACTGGGAGCATGCAAGAAACTATTGATGAAACCAATAGAAGACGTACGATCCAAATGGCTCATAATAAGAAGCATGGTATTTTACCAACTACTATTTCAAAAACCAAAGAAGAAATTTTAGCTCAAAAATCTATATTGGATGTACGCGGTAAAAAGCCAATCGCCTACATAGAATCTGATGAACTTGACATCGCTGCTGACCCGATTTTAAACTACATGAGTCGTGACCAACTTGAAAAAGCAATATCAAATACTGAAAATAAGATGAAAAAGGCGGCCAAAGAATTAGATTTTATAACGGCAGCTCAATATCGAGATGAATTATTCGCACTTAAAAAGAAGCTGAAAGCCTCGATTTAACAGATATTCTCTGAGAAATATCTCCTTTATTCCGTCCAAATAATGCGTTCGTAGAAAATTCAGTTAATAATTTTATAATAAGCAGCTTTAAGGAAACATATCTGCATGATTTCTAATTATATTGGTATGGTGATAATTTTTATGGATTAATCACATTTGGAACCAATTTATTTTAAAATAACAGAGAATTACATGTCTTTATTTAGAATTGCTTTTTGTGCGTTGTTATTATTTTTTAGTGTAGGATTGTACGCGCAAGATATTTCCATAACAAATGGTTCGTTTGAGGGATTTGCACAGCAGGGAAGAAATGACCAAAGTTTTAGACTAGAAGGATGGCAAGACTGTGGTCCTTATCAATTCCGACTGGCCTCTCCGCCTGATGTCCATCAAGGGGTCAATAGAGATACTTCTTTTTGGGAAAACGAAAACAGGTCTTCGCACGGTAAAACATATTTAGGTTTGGTTGTGAGAGATAATGAATCATGGGAATCAGTTTCCCAAAGACTACCTTCCGCGCTTAAAGCAGGAACTTGTTATAAAATGTCAATCAGCTTGGCAAGATCTAGAACGTACAAGAGTCATACATCAAGTAACAGAGATGTACCTTCAAATTTTACAGAGCCTGCAGTATTGCGAGTATGGGGTGGATCAGGAATTTGCGATTGTGATAGTCAATTGCTGGCAGAATCTAGTCCGGTATCAAATAATCAATGGGAAAATTTTGAATTCAAATTAGAACCTGACTCTAATTTTCCATTCATTACAGTAGAAGCTTTCTATGAGACACCACTATTATTTCCATACAATGGACATATTCTTTTGGATAAAATGTCAGATTTGACTGTTGTTGATTGTGAAGAGGAAATTATTGTAGAAAGAAAAGAAGTAAAGAAAGCACCACCACATAAAGCTATAAAGAAAGCACCCGTTGTTGATAGGGATCCGACCAAAGTAGATACCATAGTCGCCAAAGCGCCTATCAAAGAAAAAATTATGTCTTTGGATAGAAAAAAGATGACAGCAGGTACGAAGATCAAGATCGAAAAGCTGTTTTTTGATGCAGATACTTCAAGCTTAGGAGTAAGTTCTTATGAGGTACTTAATGAAATTTATGATTTTTTATCTGAAAACGGAGATATCACTATTGAGATAGGGGGTCACACCAATAATGTGCCTCCACATGAGTATTGTAATAAACTTTCTTCAGAGCGGGCTCAAGCTGTGGCAAGTTATTTGATTGCTAAAGGTATTGAGCCTAACCGAATAACATCCAAAGGTTATGGTAAAAGAAGGCCTATCGCCAGTAATAGGACACCTGAAGGCCGAAAAAATAACCAGCGGGTAGAGATAAAAATTATCAGTATAGGTTAAAAGCTCTTAGAAAAGCTAAATTTTAATATGCATTTGACGTATGAATGCGTTAAATTTAAAAATAAAATAAGTTTTATGATGAAATGGAAAGGATTAATGGTTTTGGCACTTATTTCATGCAGTATTATTGTAAGTGCCTTTTATCCTAGTTACAATTTCAAAGAGAAAGAAAGCATGATTCTAAATGCAGTGCTCAACTATTTGGATGTGCTTCATTTTAAACCTGTTGATATTGACGATAAATTTTCTGAAGAGGCTTTTGATCAATATGTGCAAACGATTGATCCTCAGAAAAGATTTTTATTACAATCAGAAGTAGATCAAATGAGTATCTACAAAGATCAAATTGATGATCAAGCCAGATTAAGAAGTTTTGAATTTTTTGATGCAAGTGTTGTCATTATTAATGGTTCCCACGCTAGAGCCAAAAAGATTTATAAGGAAGTTATTAATTCTGATTTAGAAACTGATCTCGATGAATACATAGAACTTGACAGCGACAAAAGAACTTTTAGTAAGGATGAAAATGCCTTAAAAGATCAATGGAGAAGGATTATTACCTATGATCTTATTAATAGAATGAACAGAAAAATTGAAGCTCAAGAAAAAGCTGCGGAAGAAAAAGACAAGACTGATGGTGTAGACCCAGAAGCTGAAATGGAAATCGATGTTGAGGATTCGAAGACGATGGAAAGAAAACTTGAAATGGATTCAGAGATCGATGAGCCAAAGACGGTAGAAGAAATTAAAGAGGAATCAATAGAGGCTATAAAGAAATCTTATGAAACTTGGTTTAAGGCCTTGAATAAAGACAGACGTTCGGATAAATTTGAAAGATATGTCAATGCCATGACACATCTTTTTGATCCGCACTCTGATTATCTAAATCCAAAAGAGAAAAAAGATTTTGATATTAGAATGGGTGGAAAGTTAGAAGGAATTGGTGCGCGCTTAAGTTCTTCTGATGAAATGACTAAAGTAAATGAAATTATTCCAGGAGGTCCTGCATGGAAAGGCAAGGAATTAGAAGTTGATGATTTGATTACTGCAGTTAGACAGGAACAAGGCGAGGCATTAAACATAGTAGGTATGCGTCTTGATGATGTTGTACAAAAAATCAGAGGAAATAAAGGGACAATAGTTTATTTGACAGTCAAAAAACCAGATGGCAATATCGTTGAAATAACCATTGAAAGAGATGAAGTGATTATTGATGAAGGTTTTGCAAAATCTCTTATTCTTGATATGCCTGGCACTATTGAAAAAATTGGATATATCAGATTGCCTAAATTCTACAGCAGCTTTGAAAGAGAAGGTGGGAACTCTTGTGCAAAAGATGTTGAACAAGAAATCAAGAAATTGAAAGAAGTGGGCATAAGTGGAATGATCTTAGACCTCCGTGGAAATGGTGGTGGATCATTACCAGATGTCATTGATATGACGGGTTTGTTTATCAAAGATGGTCCTGTAGTGCAAGTTAAGCCTAGAAATAAAGAGGCATATGTCTATGAAGATGAAGACAGTGAAGTGCATTATGATGGCCCGCTTGTAGTTATGGTTAATCAGTTTAGTGCTTCTGCTTCTGAGATTTTAGCAGCTGCTTTGCAAGATTATAAAAGAGCAATTCTAGTGGGGAGTCCTTCAACTTTTGGAAAAGGAACCGTGCAAAGATTTGTTGACTTAGATAGAGCATATAGAGATGAAAGTAATTTAAAGCCATTGGGTAATCTTAAAATCACAATGCAAAAGTTTTATAGAATTGATGGTGGTTCTACTCAATTAAAAGGTGTTGAGTCAGATATAATTTTGCCTAACAACTATCAATTTATTGAAACTGGTGAAAAGGATTATGATCATGCTTTACAATGGACAGAAATTTCTCCTGTTGAATATTCTCAAGAAATTTATGTTGTTGAAAATGTAGCAAGTTTAAATGAGAGTAGCCAAGCAAGAGTATCAAAAAATGATAAGTTCCAAAAGATTTTGGAGAATGCAGAAAGATTGAAGAAAAATAGTGAAGAAACTAAATATCAATTAGATTTAGAATCGTTTGCTTCTCTAAGAAAAAAGAGAGAAAAAGAAAGCGAAAAATACAAGGGCTTGTATGATGATAAAATTCCAAATTTTGTGGTCAGCAATTTAGAAGTAGACAAAGTTCTCATTCAATCTGATTCTTCAAGAATTGCAAGAAATGAGGATTGGATAGAAGGTATAGAAAAAGATTTCTACTTAGAGGAAGTCATGAATATTCTAAAAGATATGAAAGCGTTAGAAAACTAATTAAGAAATTAGATACAATAAAAAAGGCATCCGTTGAACGTGGATGCCTTTTTTATTTTAATTTAGAATTCAAGATGCTAACTTTCAAGACCATGATTTCAAAGATTAATACCATTTAAGTTTTTGGAAAAGATTATAAAAGCGGATTTGTTAAGATTAAAGCATGAGTGAAAGATTTTGTTTTAGACAAATCGAGTACTAGAGTGCTCGACTAGAGCGAACCATATAAGTTGCTAGGCTGAGTCATGGCCTTAGCTATGGCGAATATTTTTTAACGCAGAGATTGAGAAATTCTATTATAATATTTCCGATATTCTAGTGCTTAAATGGCATAAAAAGAACCCTTGCAATGATAGACAAGCTGATTAATATCTATGATGATTTTAAAAAGTCAGGCCGTGTTCAAGACTTACGGCAATTGGCTCATGAATTCAAATTTGATTTTCAAAAAAGAGTCGTTTTCGGGCGACAACCTACAGAAATAAAAGGCTTTAAAGTATTTGATTCAAAAGGAGCCAAACGATTTTTAGGCATTCTGAGTCAGCCATTGGAAAATCTAGATGGGATAATCCGTTTTTATGATTATCTAAAAACTAAAGATTTAGAAACGAAAACGCAATCTATCATAGAAGTACGTGTAAATGACATTTATACAAACTATCTAAAGATTGAACCTAAGGGAACCTTTAGTAAAATGAAAGGGATTTTCATGTCTGAAAAGCGCGAATTCTCTAATGCTGTAGATTTCTATAAGTTGTATCAAATTTCTAGTGCCTCAGCTGATGCTGAAATCATACTACAACATTCCGCTCTTTCATTACTAGCGCAAAACCCTGGAATAACCATAGAGGCAGAGGGCAACTATTTCCTTTTTTACTATAAGAAAAAAGAAATGGATATCCGACATATCATAAGAGCCATAGACTTCGCAGAAGACTTTATGGAACTATTGGTATTTGATCAGAGTGGTGATTTGGTTGAACTCAAATAGTTTTAAATCTTAATAATCTTTTCTGTTTTTATAACCTCTTTACCGATTTGAGCTTTTAGATAATAAACGCCACTTTCTAGAGGTGTTAGATCCATACTAAATTCTACCAAGCCGATTTTTTTTGGGTGATCTTTAAACATTGTTTTTATTCTCTTTCCTTCAGCATTATATAAAACAATATCAATTTGCTTATACTGTTGCATCTCAAATTGTAAAGTTGCTTTTTGTGTAGTAGGGTTAGGGTAGACCAAAATATTGTCAACCGATTCTAATTCTTCCACACTACTTAAGTCTGTATTTGGACTTGCTAATTTATTGATCCAAGTAATAGCTCTATCACCTATTGAGCCAAAAGTTGCTGCCGTATAAATAACACCAGGGAAATCATATTTTCGTTGGATGCCACTGTAGTCTCCCCATCTAACTGTAGAAGAATTTTCTGCAATAGAATTTGTACCCTCCTTAATATCAATTAAGTCAGAGTATTCTTGATTAATGTCATAGTAAACAGCAGTTATTCCAGGTTTCTTAGTCTGAGATGAATGCGTAGCCATAATAATAACATCCTTGTCTGAAAATGTATTCCCTGTCCATGCAATACCAGGGTACCCCAAATCATAATCTGCATTACCAACAAATTGACCAGTGACTGTTTTGGTGTCATAGACATCTTCGAAGATGCCGTGATAAACATCTACAAAACCTGTGGTGGCATTTCTTGTATTTCCAACAAACTGGATTTGGTCATCTATTAAAATAGCATCTAATATTCTCGCATCATTCGTTTGAAGAAAACCATTATTGTCTTGAGCGTTAGGAGGTACACCATAAGCTAAATCTGATATCCGCGTTTCTATAGAAAGTACAGGGTCTGATGCATTTAAATCATCTTCAATTTCTAAAATAAAAATCGTGTCATTTGACATATCGAAATTTCTATTGCTTAGAAAAAACATATTTTCCCCTCTTGTTTCATCAGCGTATTTTACTGGACAAAGATTTCTTATGGGTGTGCCGTTAAATTCAATGTCAGACCACATCTTACTAGTTAAGTCAGCACCATCATAGCCTGTTTGCAAATCGATTTGATAAATGAGAGTTTCTGCAAAACCTTCTTGCCAAGAAATATTATCTTTAATTAAGTTGATTGTCAAAAATAATTCTGATTCAGATATTGATATCATTGGGTAATCTGACCATTGATTATTGTTAAAAGGGTTACCTTCTATACCATATAAATTCCACATACCCGTAAGATCATTTGTTTGTGAAAATCCAACAACAATAGTTGATGTTGCACTTGTGTTACCAGCAAGGCATATGAAAACAAATTTATCATTTATAGGATCGTAAATGACTCTAGGGTCAAACTTACCAACCCCATTTGCGATTTGACCAGAAAACGTGGCTAAAGACCTATTGGCTAGTGTTGATCCATCAGTTGTTTTAATAGTGACGACAGAATTTATAACACTAATGATCATACCGTCATTAGAAATAGCCATATGGTTGTCCAAAGGACTACCTCCTGATGATGTATATCCCACAAAACCATTGAGCATAACTGGAGGTAAGGCTACTGATTTTTCAGTATTAACAGAAGGAGCTATTCTAGGATATTTTAACGAGATCTCTTCTTTTAAATCTTCTAAGTTGGTGTTACTAGGAGATGTAGGAGTGAATTTGATAGAAGGATTAAAATCTTCTAATTCCTCTGACATATCCACTTGTTGACCAACGGGAATCGGCTCTAGAGTTTTTAGATTAAATTCTATTTGAGCATATGTAGTAAATGCCATAAAGACAAATAAACTTAACAGTAAGGTATTTTTCATAATATTGAATTGGTGTATTAAACTGAGCAATCTAAAATATAGCTTTTTTTAATAACACTCAATCCAAACTTAGATCACGTTTTCTTCGTGACAAATTTTAGTTCTATTTGACTGTTTTTCTTAGTTTAATGAAGAACTATTAGAGGTTTAACATATTTGCCATTCTGTGATTTGAGGTGAATCCAATAAAAACCATCACTTAAAGAACCTACATTCAACATGATTTGACCTGCTTTTGTGGTCACCTTTAATTCCTTTGAAAGCTTTCTGCCTAAGCGATCATACAATTCTATATTCTCAAGTTCTTCGCTATCAGCAAAATTGATTTTGACTATATCAGATGCAGGAATCGGATAAACCTCAATATTAGCATCTTCAAAATTGGCCTCTATAGATTTTGTTTTGGAATAGCTCATGTCGCCATTAATTTCTTCAATTTTAATACGATAATAGTAAATACCATCAGATGTTATCGATCTATCTAAATATTCAAACTCTGTTAGATCGAAACTTGTAACTGTTATAGTCTTAAGTGGGCTGAATATATTTGTATCCTCTGGTCTTCTTTCAACAGTATATTTTTCAATGGAGGTATAGTTTAAGGATTCCCAATTTAAAATACTCATCTGATCAATATTATTCCAGCGACAAGAAAATTGATTTAAATCAGCACTTAAAACCTGATCGTAAAATTGAACGCCTGCATCTATATTTTTAACTTCTGATCCTGGACTCAATTCAATAAAATTTGTTCTTCCTATTTCATTAGGTTCACTAAAGAATGTATTTGTCACATCACTATTGCTGTCTATATCAGAATGATAAGGATCCACAAATCCAGCACCTATCGGAGCTATAAATTCTACAAAGTAGTTTCCAGATTCTAACATATCAAAAATGTATTTCCCGTTTTCATCTGTATGTGTACTGGCTATCAAAACTTCAGAACCATTAATGAATTGATACAGATTTACAATACCATCCACAACCACATTATCACCAGCGTTAAAAACATTGTTAGATCCTTCAATTTCATCGATCCAAAAGAGGTCGCCGATACTTGCCGAACTATAAAAACCAGCATCAATATTTTCTATATCAATACCTTTTAAAACACTAAATTCGTGACTAGTTGCAAATCCAAAATCATCAACCACATCGCTATCTAATTGATCTAATTCTGTAACTGTTGTCGGGATGAAGCTTGGATAATTCTGTAATCCATATGACAAGTAATAACTTCCAGGTAAAACATTTTCAAAAACAAAACTTCCGTCGCTTTCAGACATTGTTATGTCTACTGCTGTCGTTTTATTTAATGTAAATAAAGTTATACTCACTTCTCCTAAGCCAGGTTCAATATTGTCTTGGATACCATCTGCGTCTAAATCATTCCATATGAAAGACGAGATGGTTGAACATTGATTGCTTTGGTCCTCAACATCTATTGAACAATACGTCTGACACGAAAGCTGTAAATCTGTAACGGTCACTGTATAGAACCCTGGAATAATGCTTTCTCGATTTTGTTTTTGAAAACCATCAGACCATGTGTAACTGTAATCGCCTGATCCATTGAGAACCTCAATTTCTGCCATGTTGTCTTCTGAGTTGCAATTGCCGTATTCAATTGTAATACTGCAACTTTGTGTTTGCGAAGCCGCTACATTGACGTTTATATCCGTTGAGCAACCATTAATATCGCTTACACTTACAGAATAGCTGCCAGGTGCAAGTTGATTGATCATATGTTGATCTGCATCGTTACTCCATAGAATATTATAAGGTCCTTGTCCACCTGTGATTTCTATTTGAATTCTCCCGTTTTCACTGCCGCAACTTGTAGCAGTTACATTAGGTATAATTTGAATTGCATTGATACAATCTAAGCATCCTTCGTCAACATCTCCATCACAATTATTATCAACTTGATCACACAATTCCAGGGCACCGGGATAAATATTTGGATTGCTATCGTCACAGTCTTCACTGTTGGTTACATAAGTATTGGGTTGCATACAATCGTCGACAGAGATATTGGGATTACCAAAACCGTCGTTGTCGGCATCCTTATAGTAAGTCACTAAACTCAAATCATCTACAGTACCATTGCAGTTATTATCTAAGTTGTCACACAATTCTGGGGCATCAGGATAAATGTTTGGATTGCTATCGTTGCAGTCTGTGCTATTTTCGACATAGCCATCAGGAGCATTACAACTTTGAATTGAAATATTTTGATTCCCAAACCCATCATTATCTGAATCAATATAAAATACGTTAATGCCATTTTCATCAATGGATCCATTGCAGTTGTTATCCAAATTGTCACACACCTCAACGCTTCCAGGATAGATGTTTGGATTGTTGTCATTGCAATCTGAATTATTGGTCACATAGCCTGAAGGCATGGAGCAATTTTGAATTGAATTATTGGCATCACCAAAACCATCATTGTCTTTATCTGCGTAGAAAAATGAACTCAGATTTTCATCTATATTTCCATCACAATTATTGTCTATACCATCGCAGATTTCAGTATTGCCTGGATAAGCTTGATTACTAGAATCGTTGCAATCCCAATTATTACTTACATATCCCATAGGTTGCGCATTCGCTAGAATTGAATTTAAAGGATCACCAAAGTTGTCATTGTCAGCATCTCTAAACCAAGTCGATTGACTATTGTATTGGCAGTCATTGCTGTTGATTGTTGCACTAGCATTAAAATTGTTTGCTGAAGGCTCCGTGCATCCGACAATGTGATTGCTTGCAAAATAAATACCGTAATCTTCTGTTTGTCCATTAACTGGTGTATGGCAAGCATTGCTAATGCTGCCTTCGCTACATATAATTCTGAGTCTTAATATCGTTTCTAGTAATGGAGTAGAAGGCGTTGTTAACGGTGTATAGTATGTGCCTCCAGCAGGGATGTCAAAATTGCCTAAATTTTCAGATGCATCCGAAAAATCTCCATCTGCATTGTAGTCTAAAAATATCGCAACAGAAGATGAATTTTCAACATTAAAATATACATCATAACTTGTGTTACTTGAAAGCATCGCAATCTCGGTGCAACTGTGATTTTCATAAATACCCTCTGTGTTTGCTAAACCAGTATTAGATAAAATATTCTCTAATCTAAACCCATTCAGTCCACCAGAGCCGCCATTTCCAGAAGGGAAACAATCATTTCCAGCTTCATTTAGGACAGCTACATAACCGTATTTTGTATTTGATCCTGATGCATTAGATGATTCTATTTTGACTGGAAATAAACCTGGATTACTATAGCTTACTGATTGTTTTGCTTGTGTTGAAATGGAAGGATTACCACTATTGAAAGTCCAAGTTCGAGCATCTCCATATTGTGATTGATCTTCAAACTCAATTGAATTTCCAAGACAGATGGCTGTTACAGGGAAATTCATATTGGCTATGGGTGCACCTTGGCTAGCACAATTATCCAAATAATTAAGGCTATTAATGTAGGCGCTTATTTGATTGTTAGAAGTTGCAGACCAATTAAAAGTTTGTGTTACACTTGGTGCCATTAAAGTCTCAGATCCAGATGGATCATGTGTGGCATTTAAATTGTGTCCAATTTCATGTGTTACCATCGCTTGCAAACTGCTGGCTGACGAAGTATAATCCTGTAAAACGTGAAACCATCCCGGCGTATATGCTAATGCTACAATATCTGCTCCATTTCCATTTTCAATATCTCTTGCTGTCCAAAGTGTAGCCATATTAAAATCAACTCCAAATCCGCCTGTTGATCCTCCTGTATTGCCACCACCTAAATTACCTGGACCTTGTGCCCAGGTTCTAAAATTATTAAGTAAAGTCGAAGCTTGAATGGAAGTAGTAACTGGACTTAGTGGATCGCTAGATTGATTGTTGGATATGTAATTTGCGATTACTCTAAATTCAATATTTTTAAGAAATTCAGATCTGTAATTGGATTGCACATTATTTAAAACAGCCAAGTTATGAGACATAACATTTGTGGCAGATCCATATTTCTCAAGCATGTCAAATGTGTTGGCAATAGCTATATCAAGCAAAGCACATGCATTAGGTTCTGCCTTTAGTAAAAATTCTTGAGTTTTGTTTTTTGTTGTTTCTACACCACATTTATGTTTGTGTTCTTTTACTATATCATATTCAGTATAGATAACAAAAATGTTTTCTTTTGCGCCCTTTTCAAAATAGCTCAATGGTTCAATAAAAACACCTTGGGCACCATGACTTATATAGCCATAAAGAAAATTGTCATTGATTGTCAAGCTTACGGTGCCACCAGTTCTTAGGCTTCCGCCCAATAGAAGTGGCGTATTATTCGAAAAGTTTTCTACAACAATATTATTTTCAAAGAGATTAAGGTCATAAGTCTTGTTTTCTAAAACCAATTTAATTTGAATATTTCCATCATCTTTAATGACATCATTTTTAACAACGTCTAATTGAAATAATTCATAGTCCTTTAGCTTGCTGTTTAAAACGGAATACTTGTTTTTAGTTTCAATTTTTTTTGATTTCCATATATTGATATCTGATTCTTCTAGATGATGTAAAGAAGAAATAGGACCCAATGTATTGTTAGGAGATTGTTCGATTTCAATTTGCGTGCTATTGCCAAAAGCAGCATTTATAAATAATGCCGAAAAAAATATCCAGCAGAAAAAGTTTTTCATTCTGATCCTATTTGAAAAAATTCAATTGATTGATAGCCTTTGGGTGCTTAAGGCTAGGTTTCTATGAGGGGTGTATGGCTAAAAAAGTGCCACTTTCTATCAAAGCATAAGAAGTACAAGATAAATCTATTATTCAGCGATGTCAATTTAGATATAAATGATAAATGCAAGATGGCTTACATTTTTGCAAAAGTCTAGATGACTTTATAAGCTAAGAACAAACCGAAAATTATCAAAATGATACTGGAAAGGTTTGTGATAATGTTAATGTGTTTTACAGTTAGCCATTTTTTTAAGAAATTGGCGAGATAAACTTTAGCTGTATCTGAAACAATTATAACGATAATTATGGTGCTTAAGAATAAAATTAAGTCTTTCGCACTTAAGTTTCTACCAATGACATAAGTAGAAATAACACCTATCCAAAAAACAAAAGTAAAGGGATTTGCGGTGTTGATTAAAAATCCTTTCAACCAAAATCCGATGTAGTCTCCTTTTTTCAATTTGACATGAGAATAATCCAAACTTGGTTTTTTAATAAAAAGTACGATCCCAAAAATGATTAAAAATAACGCACCAGACATACTCATCCAAAAGTTGAAACTCGGACTTTCAATAGTGTGTTTGATGCTTGCAATAAAGCGATAAAGTAGAACAACAAATAAAATATCACTTATCCATATGCCTGATCCTACAACTAAACCTGGTAATGTTCCTTTTTCGATTGAAGTGTGTGTGAGCGCTAAGAAGATGGGACCAAGCGAGACCGCTAAGATTAATCCCAAAGTTAAACCTTCTAATATTAGTGACATTAGCTTTTTTAAGTCTGAACTGAAGCGATGACCTTCCTAGAACCTCCTCTGTTTCTGAATTCGCATAAATATATGCCTTGCCAAGTTCCTAAAGCTAATTTAAAATTAATAATTGGAATTGATACTGAAGAGCCAACCAAACTTGCTTTTATATGAGCGGGCATATCATCTGGACCTTCAAAGGTATGCTCTAGAAAAGGTAAGTTTTCTGGAACAAGCATGTTGAAAATACTTTCGAAATCTATCCTCACATCTGGATCTGCGTTTTCGCTTATAGTCAATCCTGCTGATGTATGTTTAATAAAAATATTGAGAATACCATTTTCAGGTAGAGGACTAATGTGTTGTATAATTTCATCTGTAATTATATGAAAGCCTCTCGGATACGGATTTAAACCAAATTGGAAATGTGTAAGCACTTTTATTGGATTAATAATATCCTTTGGTAATAGTCGGACATGGGAGTGTACCAAAATATTTCATAATACCTACGTTGAAAAAATAAACAACATCATTATTCTTTCCATTACCGCGTTGAAGGCCTTGAAAAGCAAAGTCTGGATCAGTAGCTCTATTAGACAAAGCCACAGCTTCAGCTCCATTGCGTGATTCTAGAGTCACAAAATCTGGATAATCTTGACTAACATCATCTATATAATCAGAGTTTAAGTTTCTACCTGTCAATTGCACATTTAGACTCCAATCTCTATTAAGATCCATTTTAAAACCAAAGCCATAAACAAATGCACCAGAGACAAGACCATATACTGTCCCACCGCTTTGTCCTTCCGTACCCAAATCTCGAAGATCATATTTTACACCATTTAATTCGGAAGTAGGATTGAATTTCATAAATGAAAAACCACCAAGTAAATAAGGCGTATAGTAATAATCTTGGCTACCATGGACATATGGGAAGAAATTGAACTCCATTGTAAAACTGGCATCATAGACAGTTGATTTAAAGTCCAAATTTCTTATTCTTTCGAAAGTATTAAACGAGTTTTCATCGCTTGCACTAATCTGTCCATAAGTTAAAACTGTTGCTATAGAAACGCGCTCATTAAAATTTCTTCTCAGAACTACACTAGCAGAAGGACCAGGACGGGATAGATTATAGTTTGTGTTGAGATCTCCAAAATAATAACTCAGGCCAATGTTGGCGCCTACTTCAATTCCTTTTTGGCAAAAAGTATTTAAAGAAAAAAGCAAAAATAGAATACAGCCTGATAAATATTTCATAGAGACCTTTCAATAATATTTAGTGCAATATTTGATAAAGCAATAGATTAAACGCCAAAATTAAGAGTTTTGGTATTTTAGACAGCCTTATTTGAGGTTAATAAACGCCACAAAATTAAAAATGTTAGTAAGACAGAGGCAAAGAAGATGAATTGTGTCAATTTGGAGCCTCTCACATGAGTGCCAGGGATTTTTACTTGGCTTGAAAAAATGGATATTCCAAACAAATTGTCCTTCATTTTGGCTTGAATGATGCTTTGAACCTTGGTGTCTGAAATATCTAGAACATTATCTGAACTCCAGTAGGATTTTGGATTTTCATCATTCTTAATCAAATAAGTATAATTGATTTTTTTTGTCCAATGGTTGTTAGTTTTAAATTTAATGGTCTCATTAGATTTAATAACAGGGACTAAAGCTGGCAAAGTGAAATTTAGATTTGGAGAGATATCCATTTCTATCAATAAATCATTACAAGTTAATTTCAATTGATGATCATGTAGTTCCTTGATTTTTGCTTTGTTACAGCTTTCAAAGAGTGGTATCGTTCGAGTGACCAATGCTTTGCCATCAAACAGCTCAGCTTTATCTAAAAATATTAATGCTTGATTGCTGAGTACGCCGATTTCAGTATCTGTTAAAATAAAGTCATTTAAGTGCATTGAGCCCAAGTTGATTTTATTTAATTCGCCTAAATGTGTATTGTAAATTATGAGGTGACTAGAGTCCAAAGCCAATAAATAACTGTTGTGTTTTTCTTGAGTGTTTGTTCTAGATAATTCTTGGGAGACAATTTTCACAAGACTATCCTTTAAACTATATATCCCAGAAGCTGCAAAAACATAATCTTCTTTTGAGCCTTCAATGACATTATAAAAGTCATTTATTTGATTTGATACTAAAGAAATCTTATTACCATCAAGTCTGTAAATATGCTTATCAGTTGTCAGGTAATTACGAGAAATAGCATTTACAATTTCCTCTTGCGAGTTAAAAAGTAAATTGCGCTTCAGTTTAGCGTTGTCGTGGTCAAGTTCTAGAATTCTATTTTTAAAAACGAGAGCGACATTTTTATTGTCTTTATTTATCAGAGCTTTCAGAGGCGCATTTTTCAATGGGTCTCTGTTCCATGTAGTTGTCATTGTATCGTACTTAAATACATTCTTTCCATCTGTATAATATGGATTGTGTCGGATTGTATAAAAACTCTTATCGGTAAGGCTGTTTTCAAAATTATATTTTTTAATCCCTAATCCTGAAATGTAATACAGTTTATGTGTACTTAATATCCAAACGTTGTTGTCGATTATTTCAATACTTAAAAGTTCTTCTTTTTCTAATAAGTCAAATTCAAATGAGGAGAAGCCGTATGTTGTTTTTTGCGTGAGCGCATTGGGCGTTAAAAACCAGAGAGTGTTATGGTTGTCTTCTTCGATTTCTATTACAATCTCATCAGTAGGTATTTTAAATGTTTTGGTTTTTTGAGTAGCAATACTAGTTTCAGAAAAAGCACCTGCATGCGCAGTTAGTATTTTGTTTTTACTTAGATACAATGCGCTTACAAAATTATCGAAGAGGCCATTTTCTTTTTTGATGTTTGTAAATGTATCATTGTTGTTTTCTAGGAAAATGCCATTGCCAAATGTTGATATGAACGTGATGTTTTCATCGCCTGTTATATCGCTGTATGAGTTGTGCAATTTAGCACTATTCAGCAGTTGCCATTTGTTATCTCGATATTTAAATAATTGCTCGTCAGCTAAAATGAAATGGCTTTGCGACTTGTACAAAAGTCCATCTGTTTTAATATTGTATGGCGTACAAGTCTTTTTATCTTTTCGAATTGCAATAAGCCCTTGTGCTGTGGTCGGATAGAAAAATAAGCTGTCCTGTGAAGAATAGTTTTGATGGGGATGTGTCAAATGAAAACCTTCAAAGCTTTTCTCTTTGACGAATTCTCCATTCTGTAATTCATAAATTCCGTCAGAGGCAATGACCTGAATAAAGCCTTCTTCTAAGGATAAAATATCTAGAGCTTCGAGTTTATCAGGGAGATTAAAGGCATAATCTACTTGCGACCAAAGCGGACATAGCATGCCTAAAGCAAAGAGTGTTAAAATCCCAATAATCCTCAAGTATTAGTTTTTATGTAAAACTAAAAGGATGTTTGGATAACCGCATAATTTTTATGTTATAGACCGGCCTTTTGGCTGATATCAAGCATTTTATCTATGCATGATCTGCCTTTTTTGATGACCTTCTCAGGTAATTGTATTTCTGGTAAGCCATATTTTAGAGATAAATACAATTTTTCCATTGTATTTCTCTTCATGTGAGGACACTCATTACAAGCACATGTGTTATTTGGTGGAGCTGGTATGAATGTTTTTTCAGGAGAATGGCGCTCCATTTGATGTAAAATACCAGATTCTGTGGCTACAATAAATGTTTTTGCATCGCTTTCTTTCGTAAATCTTAAAAGGCCTGAAGTGGAGCCAATATATTCTGCTTTTTCTAAAATTTGAGGTTCGCACTCTGGGTGAGCTATAAATTTAGCATCTGGATATTGCGCTTGAAGTTTAGTGATTTTTGCTTTGGAGAAAATTTCATGTACCATGCAAGCTCCATTCCATAATACAAGGTCACGACCAGTTTTCTTTTGAAGATAAGCTCCTAGGTTTTTGTCTGGTGCAAATATGATTCCTTTGTCTTTTGGAATGCTTTCAATAATATGAACTGCGTTGGTAGATGTACAGCAGATGTCTGTCATCGTTTTTAAATCTGCTGTGCAGTTGATATAACTTACAACTACATGATCTGGATATTTTTCTTTAAATTTTTTAAATAGAGGTGCGGGACAGCTGTCAGCTAGAGAGCAACCTGCTTTTAAATCTGGTAAGACTACTTTTTTATGTGGACTTAAAATCTTGGCAGTTTCTGCCATAAAATGTACACCAGCAAAAACGATCATTTCTGCATCTGTACTAGCCGCTTGTTGTGAGAGCCCTAAACTATCACCGACATAATCAGCAATGTCTTGAATGTCTCCGTCTTGATAGTAATGAGCCAGGATGACCGCGTTTTTTTCTTTTTTTAGTTTATTGATTTCTTCCTCGAGGTTAAGCGTCGGATCTACTTCAATATCTAAATATCCTGTTTTGATTAATTGTTCTTTTGCTGCAGTTAAATCCATAAAATAACTTTGTTTATTTTCCGACATTAATATATCTACTTTAGTTAGACAAAAAAAATCGCAGAAGAGTTTCGTTTTCTACCCCCGAAAATGCCTTTCCTACACTTTTCTTTGTTGCATTGTTATTTTCAAAATATTAATTTGAGATGTTTGTGCAGATATTACAATATAATTCTGTATTTTAGTAATAACCCTTTTATAATTTTTTGAAAATGATCTACACCCCAAACTTATTAGCTACTGCTATAACAATATGTGTATGTGGTGTTTTATTAGCAACACCAAATACTACACTCAAAGAAGCTAAGTCTTTAGCGTCTAAGCAAGGAAAAAATATCTTCATAAACTATTCTGTATCTCTTAACCGTAGTGCAGCTATTTCTAATAACAAATTTTACTATAGAGTTCAAGCAGTTGCAATTGCATCTATTGAAAAGGCCAAAATTCAAAAAATATTGCTGATTTAACTTCGGAGGATGCAAAAATTTTTAAAGTCATGATGAACGAAACCTTATTTATGTTCTTGTTGGGAAGTATTTGTCTAAAGATGAGTATTCTAAGACTGTCAGAACATTGAAGACTAATGGCATTGACCATTTTATTAAAAGTAATAAAATGCAATATGTAATGAAGGAGTTTTGATCAGCAACTTTATTGACATTTATTTTTAGTAGCCAGATATTTTTATCTGGCTGTTTTTATTTTTTACCTACTGTGATTACAGACAAGCCAATTTTATTGAATACGCACTTATCAACAATCTTTGAAATCAAAATCAACTTGTCATATAACTTCATTTGATTGACGGGAATAGATTTCTTCTTAAGCAGTCGACCAGATACATACCAGCCTAACATTCCGAAGGCATTAAAATATTGTGTATGGATTAAGTTTAAGTGTGATGACATTAATGTATTCAGACTTTTTCTAGTGTACCTTCTGTAATGCTCTAGTGCAAGATCAAATGAGTTATATAATACCTGAAAAGCAGGAACCAATATGATTAAATGTCCATTGTGTTTGAGCATTTTTTTTGCATTAATGATTGCTTGATTATCGTCTTTTATATGCTCGACCACATTCATAGCAAAGATGGTATCATAGTTGTTTAGATGATCAGCATATTCAGTATCAAAATTTTCATGGATTAAATCCATCTCTAGAATGCCTTCCGCTTTATTGGCGTATTTTTCTTTGAGTTGGTCTATGTAGTTTGATCTAATATCTGTTAGTGTTATTTGAGATCCAGCATTTATAAAGTGATGTGATATGTTTCCGATTCCACTTCCTATTTCTAATATATTGCCTTTACAAAACGGTAAGATTGTTTTGTACATGTACTCATTAAAATTTGGAGCAAAGGAAATAGCATCTAAGGTGTCGATGCCTATTTCGTCAATATCGGGAAAAACAAATTCTTCACTCATTTTTTACTTATCAGATTGTACTTGATGATACAGTATAAAGCGCGCACGCCATCTTTCCAGTTTATTTTTTTACCCTCTGCATATGTTCGTCCATAATAAGAAATGCCTACTTCATAAATGCGGATGTCTTTTACTCTTGACATCTTTGCAGTCACTTCGGGTTCGAAGCCAAATCGCTTTTCGGTAAGATTTAGGCTTTTTAATATTTTAGCATTAAAAAGTTTGTAGCATGTCTCCATGTCTGTCAAGTTTAAATTGGAACACATGTTTGACAATTGAGTTAACCATTTGTTACCTAAGGTATGCCAAAAGAATAAAATTCTATGTGGTTTGCCTCCTAAGAAACGGCTGCCATAAACAACATCAGCAAAGCCCTCTACTACCGGTTGTAATAATAAATTATATTCTCTTGGATCATATTCCATATCCGCATCTTGAACAATTATATAATCGCCAGTTGCTTTCTGAATACCTGTATGAAGAGCAGCGCCTTTACCTTGGTTTTTTTCGTGTCGAAAGTATTTGACCTCCTCATATTTTTCAGCCAATGCTTGTGCAAGTTGCGGCGTATTATCTGAAGAACAATCATCTACTATAATTAATTCCTTCTTTATATTGTCAATCAAATCAACAGAAAGGACCAGCTCAATAATTGTATTAAGTGTTCTTTCTTCATTGTATGCAGGGATAACAATTGAGAGGAGCAAAGCTTATCTTTTTTGGCGTATTTTATTAATAGTAGTCGGGTCTCCTTTGTAGCCTAAAGAGCTTGCTGTATTTAAATCTTGAATAGCAGCATTAAAATTTTGCAACACATAATTTGATTTGGCTCTTTCAAAATAGTAAATACCTTTTTGTTGCATAGAAAGAGCTTTATTAATAGCGTTGTATCCGCTTTGATAGTCTTTTAAAGCATTATGGAGCCTACACTTTTCATACCACATGTCAGGATAGTTTGGCTTTAGAGCCAAATATTTGTCAATGTCCGATAACGCCGCTTGATAATTTAATTGCTGGTTATAGATGACTGACCTATTGAGATAAATATTTTCAAAAGTTGGATCTATTTTTTCAGCCATGTTCATATTGATAAGTGCATTATTCATGTCACCTAGTTTTGCATATGTGGCACCCCTGTTCACGACATACTCGCAGTAAGTTCTTTTATCTAAATCATCCGGTTTTAATTCAATGGCTTTGTTGTAATTGTTTAAAGCTTTGAGTAAAGAATCTCTACTATTGAAATTAAAATACAATCGAGCCAGCGAATTATATACTTTGGCTTCTGTTGGTTTTAAACGGATGACTTGATTATAATCAGAAAGCGCTTGTGCAGTATTGCCACTGTCTCTATTAAAATTTGCACGATTGCCCCATGGTAAGGTTGACTTTTTATAATACTTCAAAACATGGGTCCAAAGTGTACCACTGTCCTTCCAGATCTTATTTTGATTATAGGTCATAAATGAATAAGCTAGGATAACCAGAGCAGTTATACCTAGTATTGGCATTTTTAATTTTGGTTTATTTGTAACCCACTTATTGACATAGTAGGCTATGATAAAGAATAATCCAAAGTAGGCAATGTAGGTAAATCTATCAGCCAAAAATCCTTGTCCTGCGCCCACTATTTGCAAAAGCAAAATGATGTTAACCATAAAGAATCCAATGCCAAAAAACCAAACTTTCCATTTTTTAATATATGCAATTAATAGAAGTCCAAAGCTCCCTAGGAGTGTAATTATGGAAGCATAAAAAGTCCAATCCAAGCTAGCTGGATATGGATAAAGTGGTGACAATCTAAAAGGTACTAAACTTTTCGCATAGTAAGTTGACAAAGAATAGCTTCCAATAAATAATCTATCAATGCCATGATATTCCTGTTGTGTAATCGATCCTTGATTTTTTAGAAAGTAAATATTTACCAATCCGATAATCAATGATCCGATCAACAATGGTGTTTTATATATGATACTTTTAAAAGTGATCTTTGCAGATTTAGAAAAATAATAATCCACTAAGATCATTGATATAGGAAATATGACCGCTTGGATCTTAGAGAGGAGTGATAAAACAAAACACACGCCAATAATTACAAGATCTCTTTTTCTAAATCCTTCCTGCTTGCCTTTAATGTAAAAGAGCATAGCTGCCAAATAAAATACACCAAAGAGAACATCTTTACGCTCTGTTATCCATGCTACAGATTCTACACGCATAGGATGTACTGCAAATAAAATTGCTAAAAGTGATGCGCCAGTGTAACCCAATTTCATTCGGATGCCAATCCAAAATACAAAGAAGACACAGGCTAGATGTAGCAAAATATTATCTAAATGCCAGTAGGTGGGTTTGTCCATTCCGAAAACTTTTTGCTCTATCAAAAAGCTCCAAATACTTAAGGGGTTATATCCTCCAATGACATCTGATTTGAAAATAATGGCTGTATTAGCCCAGAAATTGGATTCATTTAGTGAAGTGATATTTTCGTTTTCTTGAAAGTTTCTATCGTCATCCCAGTTGACAAATTTGTTATTTAAACTGGGTGAAAAAGCAAGGAATGTAAATACAAGGATCCCTATAATAGTGAAAAAGTTTTTACTATCTGAAACTTTTGATGGTTTGCTAGCTTTCTGCGCTTTAAGCAGCTTTTGTGGAGAGATTTTCTTATTCTTTTTGAGTTTCTTCTCTTTTTTAGAAGCCATATTCAGAAAATTGGGGATCTATTACATATTATTAAAAATTAAATATAATAAGAATAGCTGTATTTCTTTTTAATGGGCAAAAGAAAAGCCCGATGACTTGGTCAACGGGCTTTTAACTCTTTTGAATTTACTTAAAATCTAATTAAGCACCTTCTTTTGTCTTAGAACAAGCTTTTTTGCCTTTACAGCAAGCTTTTTTTGCAGTTTTTGATTCTTTTGAAGCTGCTTTCACAACTTTAGCTTCTTGATTCATCATATCTTTAGGAGATACATTAACAAAAGCTTTAGAACCAGTGTCATACATTACTTCTTCCATAGAAACTTTGCCTGATTTAGCGCAAGTTGACTTAGAATAGAATGAAATAGCACCAGATTTACTGCATACTTTTTTAGAAATGCTTTCGTCGCCTTCTGCCGCTAATTCAGCTTCAGCTAATGCAGAAGCTACATCTGTAGCACTAGCATCATCAGCAACAACAACGCATTTAATGCCTGCTTTAGCACAAGCTGCTTTTTCAGCTGCTGTACATTTTTTAGTACATTGCTTCTGAGCTGAAATACCACCAGCTAATAATACAAAAGCAAAAAAGAATAATATTCTCTTCATGATTCTTATTTTTTTATAAAGTTATACAATTTTTCTAAAATATGTATGTCAGCTACATAACATAATTGTGGGCTAAAAATTATACTTATGCACAATTAATATGCTCACATTACAATATTAATGGAAAAAATCAATGAAAGGTTTTAGAAAAGTCGTTATTAACAAAGATTTAGGCTTCTTTGCCTGATATGAAAGTTTTGAATAAACTACTTTCGTATAAGAAATAACTATAATATTAGATGAGATTTTCCATTTTACTATCAATTTGCATTTTTTTGGCTGTAGCCTGTAAGACTAAAGAATATACGCCTTATAATTATAAAGGAGAGATCATGGTCTTTGGCGGAGGCGGTGGCTTTTCTGGAAAAGTCACTCAATATACTTTGTTGTCAAATGGACAATTTTTTAGAGGGACGCATAAGGAGGGTAAGGTCATCGAATTTCCAAGAATTGAGAGAAAGCAAGCCAAACAACTATTTGATAGCTATCATAACTTAGGTTTTGATGAGCTTAATCTTATGGAAGGCGGCAATCTCTATAAATTTGTAAAAATGTATAAGGATGGTCAAGAGCATGTCATTCAATGGGGTGACAGTCTTTCTGATCCTCCAAAATCATTATTGGTTTATCAAAATAATTTAATGGCCCTTGCCAGAAAAGCAAATAAGCAGGTCAAAGAAATAAACGCAAACTACCAGGTCAGATAATTTGAACATAATTTCAACTTAGAATCATGAAACAAATTTTATATTCTCTTTTAATTTTTAATCTATTTGCTATTGGTCTCTGTGCTCAAAAAGCAAAAAGAACTATCAGTCAAACTCAAAAGCAAATTACTAAAGAGGATAGAGCCAAGCTCAAGCCTTTTAAAGTTAATGCGCAGAGAAAAAATGTGGCTTCTTATCCAAGCTATTCGAATTTAGATTTCTCAAAATTGAATGGTAAGACTTTCAAAATTTTACATCAAGACGCCGAGAAAAATGTTTCTTGGATGAAAGGCGATGTTGATCAAAGTGCGTTGAAGACTTGGGAGGAAAAAGCTGCACTTTGGAACTCTAAAGCCAATGGCTTTTTAGATCTTAACGATAAAATTAATTCATTTGCGATTAATAAGATATGGACTGATCAAATTGGTTATACACATATAAAAATGAATCAGTTGCATAATGGTATTAAAGTCTATGGTTCTGAAATTATTCTCCATGCAGAAGATAAAACGATCACGCATCAAAATGGACAATATGTAAAATCTAATTTATTGCCTTCTGAAAAGTCTCAAGTGTTGTCTATAAATGATGTTAAAGAACGTGTGAAAAAAGATTTAAAGAATTTTAGAACAGACATTAACCAACTAAAAGGCTTGAATGTAAAATTAGATGTTGAGCAATGGCAAGAAGAGTTGGTCTACTATAAAAATGGAGCGGATTATACTTTAGCTTATCACATCGAGGTTTATCCAAATCTAGGCGAGCATTTTTCTTATATAATAGATGCAAGCACGTCTGAGGTATTAGAAAAGTATTCAACTATTTGTACAGCGCATCATCATAATGGAGAAGCATGTAATCACGATCACGATCCTTTAACTAAAGGAGAACCGCATACTTCTAAAATGTTAAATGGTTCGGTTGCTGCTCAAGGTTCAGATTTACTAGGGCAAAATAGAAATTTTAGTGCATATGAATTCAATGATGATTATTTCTTGATAGATGCATCGCGACAAATGTTTAGTAATCAAAGTCAAATGCCTGACGATCCCGTAGGTGTGATTTGGACTATTAATATGAACAATACTTCTCCAGTTAGTGGAGGAACATATACGCATGTAGCCAATACGGTTAACAATTGGTCAAATACGCCAGAAGGGATATCTGCACATTTTAATGCTGGTAAGGCTTATGACTATTTTAAAGAAGTACATAATCGAGAATCCATAAGTGGAACGGGACAGAATATTGTTTCATTTGTAAACGTGGCGGGAGAAGATGGCAATTCTATGGGGAATGCCTTTTGGAATGGTGTAGGTATCTATTATGGCAATGGAGATGATCAGTTTAGGGAATTGGGTAGAGGTTTAGATGTGGCTGGACATGAGATGACACACGGAGTTATCCAGGCGACTGCTGATTTGCAATATTTTGGTGAGTCAGGCGCAATTAATGAATCTATGGCAGATGTATTTGGAGCTATGATAGATAGAGAAGATTGGTTAATCGGAGAAGATGTTATGCGTTTTGGTGGTGCTTTGAGAAGTATGTCTGATCCCCATAATGGCGCACAAAATGGAGATTTTTTTGGAGGATGGCAGCCAAGACATTTCAATGAGCGCTATACTGGAAGTGAAGATAATGGAGGTGTACATATTAATAGTGGTATCCCTAATTATGCGTATTATTTATTTGCTACTGAGGTAGGAAGAGAAGTTGCTGAAAATGTTTATTACCACGCATTGACCAATTACTTGACACGTTCTACTCAATTTCAAGATTTAAGATTTGCAGTCGTTAAATCTTCAGAAGTATTGTACGGACAAGCTACAGTTAATCAAGCGAGAGCTGCTTTTGATCAAGTTGGTATTACAGTAGAAAGTCAAGGTGATTATGAGCAAGAATTCGAAGCCAATCCTGGACAAGATCTCTTGTTGTTTGCCGATCCTGAATTGTCTAACAGTTATGTCATTAATCTTACGGATGGATCAACTGTTTTTAATCCACTTTCTACAACTGATATTTTATCAAAGCCAAGTATCACAGATGATGGGAGTCGTATCGTATTTGTAGGTACAGATAATCATATACATTTAATTGATATTAATTGGTCTGTAAATCCGCCTACTGCCGAGGAAAATATTGTCAGTCAGAATGCAGAATGGGCTAATATAATTATATCAAAAGATGGAACACGCATTGCGGGTTTATTAGATTTGATAGAACCTTTATCAGATCCTTTAAATAAGTCCATATGGGTCAATGATTTGATTTCTCAAACCAGCCAATTTTACGAATTGTATAATCCTACTTTTACTGATGGGATTCAAACTGGCGAGGTGGTTTATGCAGATGCATTGGAATTTGATGCAACTGGTAACCGTATTATGTTTGATGCGTTGAACAGGTTTCAAGTGAGCACAGGAGAGATAGAATTTTGGGATATTGGATTTTTAGAAGTGTGGAATCAAGCCGCAAATACATGGGCATTGGGTAGAGTCGATAAATTATTTGGATCTCTTCCGGAAGGTATTAGTGTAGGTAATCCGACTTTTTCTAAAAACTCACCTTCCATTATTGCTTTTGATTATATCGAAAATGACCTTAATCAAATCATCGGTGTAAACCTTGAAACTAATGATGTAGGAGAACTCTTTGAGAGTACTGATTTGGGTTACCCCAATTATTCGAGAGATGATAGATTCTTAGTTTATGATTTAAATATTTTCGATCCTACAGAAATAGGGATTCTAGAATTAGAAGCCGACAAGATTAATATAAAGCCGAATACAGATAACTTTTTATTTGAAAATGCGACACCTTCAAAATGGCCAATTTGGTTTAGTAATGGTGATAGAATCATTGCTGATGTTGAAGAAATTGTAGCGCCTGAAAGTGTTTTAACTTTATCTCCTAATCCTGCGTTTGATCAATTAAATGTGGAATTAATTAATGTAGATATTGAAAGGGATTTAAATGTTGAAATTACAGATATTACAGGTCAACTGATTTCAAATCAAAAAGTAGACAAGTCGAATTTGCAGAATTTAAATATTAATGTTTCGGATTTGAATTCAGGGATTTATATTTTGAATATAAGATCAAAAACGAAATTGATTTCTCAAAAATTTATCAAGCAATAATTAGACAAAAAACATTTGTCTAAAGAGAAAAAAATATTGGTTGTCAGATTTAATGCCATTGGAGATATCATATTGACTTCTCCAGTTACAAAGGCATTACATAATCTGGGGTCTGAGGTGCATTATCTTTGTAAGGATGTTTTTAAAGAGATATTGGAATCTCGTCCTGATGTTATTAAAGTTTGGTGCATTAAATCAGACGTGTCAGAAGTTATATCTGATCTTAAAAATGAGCAATTCGATTTTATAGTTGACTTGCATAACAATCTGAGATCGAAACAAATCAAGTCTGCATTAAGAATTAAGGCATTTACGCTTCAGAAGCCACGGATAAAAAATTTGTTACTCACACAGTTTGGGGTCAATAAATTAAGCGGGAAACATATCGTCAATCGGTTTTTAGATGTTGTAAAACCTTTAGGTATTACATATGAAAATGCTTCACTGGATTATTTTTTTGGTCCTTTGGATAATCTGTCATCCTTACCTGAAAAGTTTGTTTCCATAGCTGTTGGAGCTGCTTATTATACCAAACAGATTCCAATTGACAAATTGGTTCAAGTGATTGATGGTTTAGATTCTGAGATTGTATTGATTGGTGGTCCTGATGATGTAGATCTGGCATTGGCAATTCAAAATAAGGTTTCAAAAAAACTAATCAATCTAGTGGGGAAGATAAACATATCATCTTCAGCAAAAGTGATTGCACAATCTGATGTTTTGATATCAGGGGATACGGGAATGATGCATTTGGCAGCAGCCTTAAAAAAATCTGTCGTAGCCGTATTTGGAAGCACGCATCCTGTTTTAGGTTATACGCCCTTTTATGGCAATGCGGAGATTCCCTTTTCTATTGTTCAGAATGAAAGTTTAAAATGCAGACCCTGCACAAAACAAGGTAAGAACAGCTGTCCAAAGGGGCACTTTAAATGCATGATTGACCTAGATGTACAGCAGATTATAGATAAAACCACAGCATTGGTCTAAAGCTTGAATTATTTTCTATACTTTAATGTTATGAGAGGGTAAAGAGTGAATTACAAATTAAACTAACAAACTAAATATAAATTATGGCTCAACGTAGAATCGACACTGTAGAGTTTCCCGGAAAATTAGTAAAATACGGTATTTATGCCTTTTTACTTTTTATGCTTATTGCAATACTTTCAAGTACAGTTTTTGTAACTATACCACCAGGTAAAATGGGTGTAGTTTTTGAAAGGTTTTCTGGTGGAATAAATAAGGAAAAAGTATTTAAGCAAGGCTTTCATATTATAGCTCCTTGGAATGAACTCATCCAGTATGATGTAAGAACAAATGAAGCACTCGAAAAGATGAGTGTATTATCAAAAAACGGATTGACAATTGATGTAGAACTTTCATTTAGGTATATGGCCGATCCTGATAAAATTGGGTATTTGCATGATGAAATTGGTCCTGCATATGTCAATAGAATTTTAGTGCCAGAAATTAGATCGGCAACCAGAGAAGTTATTGGAAAGTATTTGCCGGAAGAATTGTACTCTACTAAAAGAGAAGCTATTCAAGACGAGATTTTCCAGAGAACAGCTAAATCAGCTACCGAAAAGTATATTACTTTGGATGCTGTTTTGATTAGAGAAGTTTCATTGCCACCAAAATTGAAAGCAGCGATCGAACAAAAACTAGAAGAGGAACAATTGGCTTTTCAGTTCGAGTTTAAACTCGATAGAGAGAGAAAAGAGGCGGAAAGAAAGATAATTGAAGCACAGGCCAAAGCTGATGCGAATAGGATATTGAATGCCAGTTTATCGGATAAGATTTTACAAGACAAGGGTATAGAAGCTACACTTGAATTAGCGAAATCACCAAATTCTAAAGTTGTAATAGTAGGTGGCTCAGAAGGTGGATTACCGCTTATATTGAATAACTAAATGTTAGAAAAGTTTTAAGAGAGTGTGCCTCAAAACTTTTTGTAAGGCTTGATTGTTAATGTATTAGTAAGTCAAGATTTTAAGGCACCCGAGAATTATTCTTGGGTGCCTTATTTTTTTGGGAATTGGGATCGCGAGATTTCGGTAAATCGAGATGAGAGTATTTAAAATAAACCCTTGACGCCCTCGACTCCCTTGTCACCCTATGACACCTTTGAGTTCCTTGACACCCTTCTCGCCTCGCCCTATGCGTTAAAATCCTTATTGGGATCGTCGTCATAGTATTTATCAAAGACTTCATCAATGGGCTCCCAAAGCTCAATTTTATTGCCTTCTAGATCCATGATATGCACAAACTTGCCATAGTCAAAGGTTTCGATTTCGTCTAGAATAGTCACACCCTCTTTTTTTAGTTCTTCTACCAGCCAAACCAAATTGTCGACACGATAATTGACCATCATGTCTTTCTCTGATGGAGCAAAATATGTGGTGTCCTCTTTAAAAGGGCTCCATTGCAGATAGCCGCTTTTTTCTGGTGCATGCCATTGTCTGAATTTGAAGGCGCCACCGTATTCATCGGTTTTAATACCCAAATGCTTGGCATACCAATCTTTAAGTTTTGAAGGGTCTTTGGTTTTAAAAAAGACGCCACCAACTCCAGTTACTCTTTTAGGTGTGGACATATTTCATCTGATTTTTAATAAACTTGGACGATTAAAACTTTCTAAACATTTACTTCTAGCAAAAACTTTTCTAACTTAAGATTATTATTACGAAACTAAAAAACAAATACTATGAGATCAATATTACTCTTTTGCCTTTTTGTGATTTTTTCAATATCGCTCACAGCTCAAAAAGATGTGCGCCAATTGAAAAGTTTTAATGCCGTACACGTGTCTGGAGGTATTCAAGTAGAATTGCGAAAAGGAAACCCTCAGGCAGAGATTGAAATGAAGAAAGGTGATATAGAAGATTTGGTGGTAGAGGTAAAGGGTGATAGGCTGAAAATCTACTTTAAAGACAAGAAGATGTGGGGTAACAACAATAGATCTGCAAATATCATATTAAGTTATGATGAGGCAATAGAAAATATTGATGTTTCTGCGGGTTCTTCCATTGAATGTAAAAATGTTATTAATTCAAGTAGTCTAAAAATAGAAGCTTCTAGTGGTGCTAGAGCGGAAGTTATGGTTGATACAAAAAACATAGATGTGAATGTGAGTTCCGGTGCATCCGTTTCTGCAGAAGGTGAAACAAAGTTTTTAGATGTTGATGCAAGTTCAGGTGCTTCTTTCAGAGGAAATGATTTGAAAGCTGAGGAAGTTGATGCTGAGGCAAGTAGCGGAGCTTCTGTAAAGGTATGGGCAACTCAATCTATAGAGGCAGGTGCAAGTTCAGGGGGATCTGTGAAATATAAAGGCGATCCTAGCAAAACAAATATTGATGTCGGGAAATGGTCAGGTGGATCAGTAAATAAGCTTTGATTCATTGCAGCATAACGCCAGGTTATGTTAGCATCTAAAATAAAATATAGGAAATAAAAAAGAGGAGCTTGTGAAAACAAGTTCCTCTTTTTATATATTATTTTTTCAGTTTATCTGTCTGATGATTATTAAACCGCAAAGCTTTCTCCACAACCACAAGTACGTTCTGCATTAGGATTGTTGAAATAAAAACCTTTACCATTTAAGCCTCCAGAAAATTCTAGCGTTGTGTTGCAGAGATATAGAAAGCTTTTAAGATCAGTTACAACTTTGATTCCATTGTCCTCAAAAACTTGATCATCAGGTAATGAAGAATCATCAAAATCTAAATTGTATGTCAAACCAGAGCATCCACCACTCGTTACAGAAACTCTCACAAAATGATTTTCTGTTAAGTCCGATGTCTGTTTGAGCTCGGAGATTTTATCTTTAGCGCTATCTGCAACAAATAACATTAGGCTTCGATTCCGTTTTTCTTTTTGTAATCAGAGATGGCACTTTTGATTGCGTCTTCTGCAAGAACAGAACAGTGAATTTTTACTGGTGGTAAAGCCAGTTCTTCAACGATTGCCATATTGTCGATAGCCATAGCTTCGTCAATAGATTTCCCTTTCAACCATTCTGTGGCCAATGAAGAAGAGGCAATAGCAGAGCCACACCCAAACGTTTTAAACTTTGCATCTTTAATGATATTTGACTCTTCATCTACTTCAATTTGAAGTCTCATAACATCTCCACATTCAGGAGCACCTACTAATCCCGTTCCTACGTTTTTAGCTGCTTTGTCTAAAGTGCCTACGTTTTTAGGCTTTTTGAAGTGGTCTAATAACTTTTCTGAATATGCCATTTTTATTATAGTTTATATACTAATTACAAATATAGTTAATGAATGGTTCAATTGCTCTAGTGCGCTGACCATTCTACAGCATCTAAATCAACGCCTTCTTTGTACATTTCCCATATTGGACTCAAGTCTCTCATGTGATTGACACCTTTAGTGACCTGTTCTATAGTTGCATCTATTTCTTCTTCTGTTGTAAATCTTCCTAAGCTGAATCGTATCGAAGAATGCGCCAAATCATCACCAAGACCTAATGCAATAAGAACATATGATGG
>ENA-ORXM01000548-ORXM01000548.1-marine-metagenome-genome-assembly--contig:-NODE-548-length-64359-cov-38.542080_pt1 | contig 64359 bp, 50 predicted proteins | sample MGYA00237867_ERZ511480 | MGnify/ENA primary metagenome ERZ511480 (study PRJEB26309, sample SAMN06266103) | marine metagenome | isolation source: Algal blade | place: United Kingdom:Sidmouth, United...
GTTCGGTGATCGTTACTATCTTGAGTTGAACCGCACGGGAATGCCTTTCGAGGATCACTATATCGCTGGCGCCTGCGACATAGCGGTGCAGCTGGATATTCCTGTTGTTGCCACCAACGATGTCCGGTTTCTCGAGCGTGACGATTACGCATCCCACGAAGCCCGCTTGTGTATTCAATCCGGTTATGTGCTGGCCGATACGCGCCGCAAGAAAACGGTGAGTGAAGAGCAGTACCTGAAAAGCTGTGACGAGATGTGCGCCTTGTTCGCTGATATCCCTGTGGCTTTGAGCAATTCCGTGGAGATCGCGCGTCGTTGTAACCTGACGCTTGATCTGGGGAAGCCGGTTCTGCCGGACTTTCCTATCCCTGATGGCATGACGGAGACCGAGTTTTTCTATGCCTCTGCACAGGAGGGTCTGGAAACTCGCCTGACCCAGTTGTACGACACCTCGCGAGAAGATTTTGCTGAGATCAGAGAGCCCTACGATGCGCGCCTGACTCGTGAGCTGGACGTCATCGCCGGTATGGGTTTCCCCGGTTACTTTCTGATCGTGGCAGACTTTATCAAATGGTCGCGAGACAACGATATTCCGGTGGGCCCGGGTCGTGGTTCGGGTGCCGGTTCACTGGTGGCCTATGTTTTGATGATTACGGATCTTGATCCATTGGCTTACGATCTTCTGTTCGAGCGGTTCCTGAATCCTGAACGTGTCTCCATGCCCGATTTCGATATCGATTTCTGCATGGACGGTCGCGACCGCGTTATCCAGTACGTGGCGCAAAAGTATGGCTCGCACCGCGTCTCGCAAATCATCACCTACGGCACCATGGCCGCGAAAGCGGTAGTGCGCGACGTGGGGCGTGTCATGAGTCATCCCTATGGCTTTGTAGATTCGATTGCCAAGATGGTGCCGTTTGAAGTAGGCATGACGCTGACCAAGGCGATGGCAGAGTCAGAAGATCTGGCACGTGCCTACAAAGACGACGAAGAGGTCACTTCGCTTCTCGACATGGCCCTGTCATTGGAAGGCTTGTCACGCAACTGCGGCAAGCACGCGGGTGGTGTTGTCATAGCACCTACCGCATTGACTGATTTTGCACCGCTGTACTGCGAGCCCGATGGTTCCAGTCTGGTTACGCAATTTGATAAGGATGATGCTGAAGCGGTAGGGCTCGTCAAGTTCGACTTTCTGGGTCTGCGAACCTTGACCATCATCGACAACGCCGTCAAAGAAGTTAACCGTCATATCGACGAGCCTCTGGATCTGCTTGCCTTGCCGTTGGACGATGCGCCAACGTACACACTGTTGCAAGATGCACAGACTACCGCTGTATTCCAGCTTGAATCTCCGGGCATGAAACGCCTGATTGAACGCCTGCGGCCCGATAGCTTTGAAGATATTATCGCGCTGGTAGCGCTGTATCGGCCTGGACCGTTGCAGTCGGGCATGGTCGACGATTTTATCGATCGCAAGCACGGGCGCAAGCAGGTGGCATGGCCCCATGAGGACTACCAGCTTGAAATGCTCAAGCCTATCCTGGAGCCGACCTACGGCGTCATCCTATATCAGGAGCAGGTCATGGGAATTGCGCAGGTCATGGCGAAGTTCTCACTGGGCACCGCCGATATTCTGCGACGGGCGATGGGTAAGAAAAAGGCCGAGGAAATGGCCAAGCAGCGCGCCGGTTTCCTTGAAGGATGTGTAAGTAATGATATCGATCCGGGCCTGGCCGGCAACATTTTTGACCTTGTGGAGAAATTTGCAGGCTACGGATTCAACAAGTCGCACTCTGCAGCCTACGCGCTGTTGTCGTACCAGACAGCGTGGCTTAAATGCCACCATCCAGCGGCGTTCATGTCGGCTGTCATGTCTGCGGATATGGATAACACCGAGAAGGTTGTCGGGCTGATCGACGAGTGCAGCATTATGGGTCTGGACGTTCAGCCGCCCGATATTAATCGCTCAGCCGTACGATTTTCAGTGGTTAACGAGAAAACAGTGCTTTACGGACTGGGGGCCATCAAAGGTGTGGGTGAGGCGGCGCTGGCTAACGTGCTGCAAACGCGTGATGAGGCCGGTGTTTTTGACTCACTGGACGATCTGTGTCGCCGCGCCAGCCCCGGTAGCGTCAACAAGCGAGTGCTCGAAGCACTGGTCAAGGCGGGTGCCGTAGATTCGCTGGGGCCAAACAGAGCCAGTCTTTGGAAACACCTGGCGAGCGCTCTGCGTGGAGCAGATCAATGCCACAAGAACAAGGACTGCGGTATGGAGGACATGTTTGGTCTGGGTGAGCCTGTCGATGATGACGAGCCGGAGCTTATGGTTAAGCAACCCGACTGGACCGATCGTGAGCGGCTACGAGCCGAAAAGGACACGCTTGGCCTGTACCTGAGTGGGCATCCTATCAACGAGTATCTGGCAGAGATTGGCAATTTTGCGCATGGCCGCATCAAGACCATTTGCGCCAAGGCTGGTGTTGCTGACAACGGTCCGGCCTACCGGCAGCGCGGGATGCCTGTGGTGGCAGCCGGGCTTGTCATGGGCGTACGTCAACGCGATGGCCACGGAGGCCGGATGCAGTTCATTACACTGGACGACGGCACCGGGCGTGTTGAGGTGTCAATGCGCGGTGAGCAGATCGACAATAGCGGACATCTGGTGGTGAAAGACGAGGTGCTGATTGTGGATGGCGACGTCAGCCCCGATGAATTCAATGGCGGTTACAAGATCAAGGCGCGCGAGATCTACGATATGGCAAGTGCGCGAGCCCGCTTTGCTCGTCAGCTGTTAATTCGGCTGGATGGTGATCGGTGGCGCGAAGGTGCGCTTGATGAATTGATCAGCACTTTGTCACTATATAAGAGCGGTACAATTCCTGTCTGGTTCAGTTATCAGAACGGTGAAGCACAGGCGCGCATCCGCGCAGGCAATCGCTGGGCAGTGACCCCTCAGCTGGAGCTTATCGATCACTTGGGCAGGCTCACTGGTGAGGGTAATGTCGAACTGGTTTATTAGGTAATACGGGGAATGTCCAAGCCTTTCCGGCTGAATCCATCCAGCTGAGTCTATTCGACCGACACAGTGCGGAAGCGCCTGGCCAGCTGAACCTGTCCGGCTGAATCCATGCACTTGAACCTGTCCGATCGAACCTGCTCGCCGTTAAACGCGCCCGTCTTTACACCGAAAGTGGCTGGCGGGTACTGCAAATTGTCAAGTTGATCGGAACCTTGTTTGTCTACCCAGTGCTGGTTCGCGGGGGTTAGATTCAGTATTGGACGTGTGATGTATACCGGAACGCCATTTATCCGTTGTCACGAGGGTAATACAAGCTAGAATGAGGGTAATCTCGCTGGGGCGGCCGCCGAACAAATGAACCCGAATTTTCTCGACTTCGAACAACCGATTGCCGAGCTGGAAGCCAAGATCCGTGAGTTGCAGTTTGCAACCGAAGATGCGGACATCAACATCAGTGAAGAGGTTGACACACTCAAGAAGAAGTGTAATGCGCTGACCAGTAGCATCTTCGCCAAGTTGAGTTCCTGGCAGGTAGCGCAGCTGGCGCGACATCCTCAGCGACCTTACACACGCTTTTACATCGACAACGTGTTTACCGACTTTGATGAGCTGCACGGCGACAGACTCTACGCTGATGACTATGCCATCATCGGCGGCACCGCCCGGCTCAACGGTAAGCCTGTGGTCGTCATTGGTCATGAGAAAGGCCGCGATACAAAAGAAAAAATCCATCGTAACTTCGGTATGCCCAGACCTGAGGGCTACCGCAAAGCCAAGCGCCTGATGGAACTGGCCGAACGGTTTTCCTTGCCGGTCATTACCTTTATCGACACACCCGGTGCCTACCCTGGCATAGGTGCGGAGGAGCGTGGTCAGAGTGAGGCAATAGCACGGAATCTGTTTGTTATGGCGGGCCTGAAAACACCCATAATCTGCACGGTCATTGGCGAGGGCGGTTCCGGTGGGGCGCTGGCTATCGGTGTGGGTGATCGGGTCATGATGCTCGAATACAGCGTCTACTCAGTCATCAGCCCGGAGGGCTGTGCATCAATCTTGTACAAGAGCGTCGACAAGGCCGCTGATGCGGCTGAGGCTATGGGTATCACTTCAACGCGCTTGCTCGAGCTGGGACTGGTTGATCGAGTGATCAGTGAGCCGCTGGGTGGCGCTCATCGTGATCCTAAACAGATGGCCGAGAACATGCAAAACGCGCTGATTGAGGAGCTGGCGACGCTGAGCAGTATGCCGACAGATTCTCTGATGAACAGTCGATCGCAAAAACTGCGCGCCTACGGTCAATTTAAAGAGAACGCATGACGCCGCTGGAGGCTGTTGCACAGTATGTGAGTCAGCAACCGGACGTCTCGACGTATTGTGTTGCCTACAGTGGCGGAATGGACTCTCATGTCCTTCTATGGTCGATGAGCTATATACAACGATCAGACAGCGCCATCGAGATAAGAGCGATTCATGTCGATCACGGCTTGCATAGCGATAGTGCCCGCTGGGCTGAGCATGCAACCCGGGTGTGTGGAGAACTGAACATACCGCTAACGGTGCTCAACGCTCAGGTAATTGCCGCTGGTGACGGGCCTGAAGCAGGCGCACGACTAGCTCGTTATGCGCAGTTTTCCGACAATTTACAGGAGAATGAGCAATTGCTGCTGGCGCAGCATGCCGAAGATCAGGCGGAGACGTTCCTCCTGCAGGCTCTGCGTGGCAGTGGCACAGACGGATTGGCAGGCATTCCTCGTAAACGGCGTTTTTCTGTAGGGTTTATGGTCCGACCACTGCTGGGGTGCTCCCGGGAATCGTTGCGTGAACTGGCTTGCGAGCAATCGCTGGAGTGGATTGAAGACCCGTCCAATCAGGATACGCAGCTGGATCGTAATTACCTGAGGCTCAAAGTGATGCCAATGCTGAAGCATCGATGGCCCGCCAGCGCACAGACACTCAGCCGGTCAGCTTTTCGCAGTGCCGCAGCCAGCCAGACCTTGATGGCTCTGGGTGAGCAGGATTTGCTCAGTGTCCGGGTTCCCGGGGCGGGTGAGTTGAGCCTCACAGCGCTGGCGGCGTTGCCACGCGAAAGGGCGTTCGTGGTGTTACGGCTGATGGTGCGCGAAAGAGGCTGGCGCATGCCGCGTTTGCAAGACCTGTTGCAGGTCATGTCCGATCTGGTGAAGGCGAGACATGACTCGAATGGAATTGTGAACGTGCGGGATTACGTGTTTCGGCGTCACAAGGACAATCTGTATCTGATGAAAGAGGTGGAGCGTGGCCGTGCTTATGAGATTGAATGGATCTCGCCTTTCGCACCGCTGACAGTAACTGAAGCAGGTGTGACCCTGACCTCTGCAGCCGCCGAACATCAGGGTATTCGCCTGCCTGAGGGTGCAAACGTAATAGTCAAAAGTCGAGTGGGTGGAGAATTGATCAAGCTCGGTGAGCCTGCCTTTCACAAGGCGGTGAAAAAACTGTTGCAGGAGACCGATATTCCACCGTGGGTAAGAGACACTATTCCACTGATCTATATCGACGGAAGTCTGGCGGCTGTGTGGGGTGTTGCGGTAGCGGTGGATTGCCGTTTACCGGTAGCCTCGGCACTAGCACAGGATCATCGGCCGACAGCCATCGACACGAGTTAAGTTGCCATGCAGCTCCGAACCGCGACTGTTTGTTTAAACCTGTTGAGCCGGTCCGCAGGATAGGTCTTTTCCAATTGTTAGGCCTTGCCTGTTCTGGTACTCTCATCGACCGTTCGATATGAAAAGTTTCATGTCGTAGCGGGATCTTCAAGCGAACGTTCCGCGTCACGCCTATTCGCCTTTCGTGCGGCCAGGACGATAGTGTCCTGTCACGCTTCCGGCTCCAACAGACTCAGTCTATGACGCGTTTTATTTTCGTAACCGGTGGCGTTGTATCGTCACTGGGCAAAGGCATTTCAGCAGCCTCCCTGGCGGCGCTGCTAGAGGCGCGGGGCCTGCGGGTTACCATGCTCAAACTGGACCCCTACATCAACGTCGATCCGGGCACGATGAGCCCCTATCAGCACGGTGAGGTATTCGTCACTCATGATGGTGCGGAAACCGACCTTGACCTGGGTCACTATGAGCGGTTTGTCCGTATCCAGACTCGACAAAGCAACAATTTTACCACTGGCAGGGTTTACGAGACGGTTATAGCCAATGAGCGCCGTGGCGATTATCTCGGGGCCACTGTGCAGGTTATTCCGCATATAACCGAGGAGATCAAACGGCGCATTCTGGTAGGGGCTGGCGATGCCGATATCGCTATGGTGGAGATAGGCGGCACCGTGGGCGATATCGAGTCGCTGCCGTTTCTCGAAGCTATCCGGCAAATGGCCGTAGAGCTGGGACGGGAGAAAACGTTATTCATGCACCTCACCTTGGTGCCATACATCGCTTCAGCCGGTGAGATAAAAACCAAGCCGACCCAGCATTCAGTGAAGGAGCTACGCTCCATTGGAATTCAGCCGGATATCCTGTTGTGCCGATCAGATCGTCAGTTGCCAGACAATGAGCGTCGCAAGATCGCCCTGTTCACCAACGTTCAGGAACGCGCTGTAATCGCTGCAACGGACGCTGATACTATTTATGACATTCCAAGGATGTTGCACGCGCAGGAGCTGGACCAGCTGGTCGTTGAGCAATTCAAGCTCGATCTGCCACCTGCTGATCTGTCTGAATGGCAACGGGTGGTTGACGGCATTCGCCATCCGACCAAGTCAGTCACCATCGGCATGATCGGAAAATACACAGAGCTCACCGAATCCTACAAGTCGTTGAACGAGGCGCTGACTCACGCCGGCATTCAGACAGACAGCAGTGTCAAGATCCGGTACCTGGACTCTGAAAAAATGGAACGGGGCGATCTTCGGGCCTTGAGCGAAATCGACGCTATTCTGGTACCAGGCGGGTTCGGCACCCGGGGCGTAGAGGGCAAGATCGTTGCGGCACGCTACGCGCGTGAGCATAATATTCCGTATCTGGGTATCTGCTTAGGGATGCAAGTGGCCGTGATTGAGCATGCCAGGAACGTGTCTGGGATCACTGAGGCCAACAGCAGCGAATTTGATCTGGAAACCAGCGAGCCGGTGATCGCCCTGATAACCGAGTGGCAGAACCAGAGTGGCGAAACCGTGCTCCGGTCGTCCGATTCTGATCTGGGTGGAACCATGCGGCTCGGGGGCCAGCTTTGCGTTATGCGACCCGGTTCTCTTGCGGCCCGAATGTATGGCGCTGATCAGGTTGTGGAGCGGCACCGGCATCGGTTCGAATTCAATAACAACTACGCTAATCAGTTGACTGAAGCTGGCTTGGTTATTTCAGCTCGCTCCAGCGGGCTTGTTGCCGGCACGTGTGGCGATACTGTATCAGCGGACACCGCCAACGCAGAATTTGACGCCAACGGGCTGGTCGAGATGATTGAGCTGCCAGAGCATCCCTGGTTCATTGGTTGTCAGTTCCATCCCGAGTACACGTCTAACCCACGCGATGGACATCCGTTGTTCACGGGGCTGATCAATGCAGCCCTAGCGTACCGGGTAGAGCGCCTGAATGCACAGAGCGTCTGTGAAGCTACGGATAATCTGACAGACACATAGCTTCAGTCTAGACTTTCCATTCTTTTGTGAGGCAAATGAAATGCAGTTGTGTGGTCATGAAGTGGGACTCAATCAACCGTTTTTTCTGATTGCCGGACCCTGCGCGATCGAATCTGAGGATATGGCGCTTGAGACAGCCACCATCCTCAAGAAGATGACGGCAGAGCTTGGCATCCCGTTCATCTACAAATCATCATTCGACAAGGCTAACCGGTCATCGGTGCACAGCTTTCGTGGACCAGGTGTTGAGGAGGGTCTGCGCATCCTGGCCAAAGTGCGCGATGAAGTAGGAGTTCCGGTCTTGACCGATGTCCATGAAGAGTCTCCCATGGATGAGGTTGCAGACGTCGTGGATGTCTTGCAGACGCCGGCATTTCTTTGTCGGCAGACCAACTTCATTCAACGGGTTGCCCGCGCAGGCAGACCCGTGAATATCAAGAAAGGCCAGTTTCTGGCACCCGGTGACATGATTCATGTCGTCGAAAAAGCTCGCACTGTGGGTAATGACAACATTATGGTGTGTGAGCGTGGGGCTTCATTCGGCTACAACAATCTGGTATCGGATATGCGAGGGCTGGCCATCATGCGAAACACTGACTGCCCGGTTGTTTTTGACGCAACGCATTCGGTACAGTTGCCTGGCGGTAACGGTGCCAGTTCGGGTGGCCGTCGTGAATTTATCCCGGTATTGGCTCGGGCTGCAGTGGCTGCAGGCATTTCAGGGTTGTTCATGGAGACACATCCGAATCCTGAGAAAGCACTCAGCGATGGCCCTAACGCCTGGCCGTTGGGGCAGCTACAGCCACTACTGGAAACGTTAATTCGACTGGACGGCACGGTGAAGTCAGGTGATTTTGCCGAAACTGCGTACCTGAACCACTAGATTTGTCTACTTGATTGTTTACTCATTTGTTTTTACTACTACAGGACCAACAATGACATCCCGAATAACTGAACTGCACGCGCGCGAGATCATGGATTCTCGTGGCAACCCGACTATCGAGGCTGACATTACAGTGTCCTCTGGTGCCAAAGGGCGGGCAGCGGTTCCATCAGGCGCCTCGACCGGCACACGCGAAGCGCTGGAGTTACGCGACAACGATAAAGATCGTTATCGTGGCAAAGGTGTCTTGAAGGCTGTTGAGAACGTCAACACGGTTATTCGTGATGCGCTCATGGGCCACGATGTGACTGATCAGGCCGGGCTGGACAAGATCATGCTCGAGCTGGACGGCTCTGAAAACAAGGACAAGCTGGGGGCCAACTCACTGCTTGCAGTGTCATTGGCGGCGGCTCACGCGGGCGCTGCTGATTCAAGTTCGATGTTGTTTGAATATCTGGGTGGCAAGGAGGCTGTCAATTTGCCGGTTCCTATGATGAACATTATTAATGGGGGATCACACGCGGATAACAGCGTGGATTTACAAGAATTCATGGTCATGCCGGTGGGTGCATCCTCGTTCAGGGAAGCCTTACGCTGCGGGGCCGAGATTTTTCATTCTCTGGCTGGCGTACTCAAAGAGCGCGGCATGAGCACCAGTGTGGGTGACGAAGGGGGCTTTGCACCGAATCTGTCGTCCAATGAAGAAGCGATCGAGACCATACTTATTGCTATTGAAAAGGCGGGGTATGAGGCCGGCAAGGATGTGTATCTGGCGCTGGATGTTGCCAGTTCGGAATTCTATAAAAAAGGTGTTTATAACCTGGCGTCTGAGGGTCGCGAATTCGACGCATCGGGATTTGTTGATTACCTGGCTGACTGGGTCGATCGTTACCCGATCATCTCGATAGAAGATGGTCTTGATGAGAGTGACTGGGCTGGTTGGAAAATCATGTCCGACAAGCTGAAAGAATCTATCCAGCTAGTGGGTGATGACCTGTTTGTGACGAACCCCAAGATCGTTGCTCGCGGTATCGAGGAGGGCGTTGCCAACTCTGTACTGATCAAGGTCAATCAGATTGGAACATTGACCGAGACGCTTGAGACCATTCGCATGGCACATGCCGCCGGGTACACCACAGTCACCTCACATCGCTCCGGTGAAACTGAAGATACGACCATTGCTGATTTGTCTGTGGCGAGCAACGCAAAGCAGATCAAGACAGGTTCACTGTCGCGATCTGATCGCGTCGCCAAGTACAACCAGCTATTGCGCATTGAGGAGTATCTGGGTGACAGAGCGGTTTATCCGGGTGCGTCAGCTTTTAATCAGAAGCTGTAGTGAGAGCGGCTTTAACGTTAATGTGATGTTGATGACTTCATGAAGGTATTGCTGACATTGCTGGTTGTTCTATTTGTCGCGCTACAGCTGCGGCTGTGGTTCGGCGAAGGCAGTATTCAGGAAGTATGGCGACTGCGCACCGAAGTGGATGCCAGCCGCACCGAAGTGCTCAGACTCACCATGCGTAACCAGGCGCTAGCCGCGGAAGTGGCAGACCTGAAGAGTGGTCTGGACGCTATTGAAGAGCGGGCGCGTGCAGACCTTGGTATGGTGGGCAAGGGAGAGGCGTTCTTTCAGTTTGTACTGGAACAACGCTCGGGGCAAGCATCTGCAGCCAGGCAGCCGGTAGCCAATAGTGCCTTGCCCGATGCAAGTCCGGCTAAAGCAGAGGCCAGAGAACCAGTGCCGAGGGCGCAGAAACCGTGAGTGACAGATGGATAGTCGTACCGGCAGCCGGCTCGGGTGAGCGAATGGGTGGTACGACCCCAAAGCAATACCTGAATCTGAACGGGCAATCGGTTCTTCAGGTAACGCTGGAACGGCTTCTTAGTGTGCCGCTTGTTCAAGGTGTTGTCGTTGTACTGGCAGCAGATGATGCGCGCTGGTCACAAATCAGTACGGCACATGATTCGCGTATACACATCGCAACCGGTGGCGAATCACGCGCAGATTCTGTGTTATCCGGCTTGCGCTACGTCATGGAGCACGCTACTGCTGACACATGGGTGCTGGTTCATGACGCGGCAAGACCCCTGATTCAAGTCTCTGATGTCCAACGGTTAACTGATGCAGTTTGTAACAGCGGTACTGTGGGAGGCATATTAGCCACGCCGGTTCACGACACGCTCAAGAAGGCGGATGAGTATTGCTGCATTGAGCGCTCGGTAAGCCGTCAGAGCTTGTGGCAGGCTCAAACCCCACAGATGTTCCGTGTCGCGCAGCTAGCTGAGGCGTTGCAGTCTACCGGGCGAGGTGCGTCGACAGACAACTCAGGTGAAGCTGAGCCTCAAACCTGGCTAACCGATGAAGCATCCGCAATGGAAGGTCTGGGCCACGAGCCCCTGCTGGTGGAGGCGCTACGGCCCAACCTGAAGATTACACGTCCGGTTGATCTGGAGATAGCCAGGGCACTACTGCGGAACGAGACGACACAGACGTGAGAATAGGCAGCGGTTTTGATGTCCACGCATTCAAGCCCGGCGATCACCTGATGATAGGCGGAGTTCGGATAGCGCACCACAAGGCTTTTTCAGCACACTCCGATGGCGACGTTCTTCTTCATGCTATCAGTGATGCTTTACTCGGTGCTGCGGGACTGGGCGACATCGGTAGGCATTTCCCGGATACCGATATGGCCTACAAAGGTGCCGATAGCCGTGATCTGCTCCGGCAAGTGGTTGCTCAACTACACCAGAGAGGCCTGCGTTGTACCAGTCTCGATGCCACTATCATTGCACAGGCGCCGAAAATGGGACCGCACATACCGGCAATGTGCGCAGTGCTGGCCGCGGACCTGCAACTGAATGTCGATCGGATCAACGTCAAGGCTACAACCACCGAAAAACTCGGTTTCTGTGGACGGGAAGAGGGCATTGCTGCCATGGCGTCCGTGTTGCTTTCTGAACCTGTTCAAGATCTAACTCAAGGAATATCGTTATGACAACGCTTGCAATCATCGGTGGTACTGGACTGACCCAGATGGAAGGTTTGACGGTGACGCGACGTGAAATGGTCAAGACGCCATACGGTGCTCCCTCGTGCCCGATTGTATTCGGTGAGCTGGGCGGTCGACCCGTGGCTTTTCTGGCGCGCCACGGCAGTACACATCGTATTCCTCCGCATCGGGTAAATTACTGCGCAAATCTGTGGGCTCTTCACAGCGTGGGTGTTGAACGTATCATTGCGGTAGGTGCTGTGGGTGGTATTGGTGAAGATTGCCTCGTCGGCGCTATCGTCGTACCAGACCAGATCATCGACTATACGCATAGCCGTGAAAGCACGTTTTTTGATGGTGGCGAAGATCCCGTTGAACATATTGATTTCAGCTACCCCTACGATGAAAACCTGCGTCAGGCGTTAATTAGCAGCGCGCGCAAAGCGGGTGATATCTCTGTGGTCGATAACGGCGTATATGGCGCTACTCAGGGGCCACGCCTTGAAACAGCAGCCGAGATTCGTCGCATGGCGCAAGATGGCTGCACGATTGTCGGTATGACCGGTATGCCCGAGGCGTCACTGGCCGCTGAGCTGGGCATGGCTTATGCCTGCTGCGGCGTTGTGATAAACCCTGCTGCCGGGACAAACGATCAACCTGTGGATATCAATGCGTTACCAGCGGCCATTGCGGATGCCATGACCAATGCGCGCGGTGTGCTGATGCACACCTTGCAGGCTGAAAGTGACTGACAACTGATACGCTGCACTGTCGTGGCTTTTGTCAGATTGACTGTATTACGCCTTGCCGTACCGACACTGATTGCGCAGCGGGATAACTCAACGCTGAAGTCAAGTACCGCAAAAGGTCTGTGTCACAGTTTCATTTTCGGTGGGTGGTTTTGCGTAGGGTCCGTTGTCGTGAATACTGTCAAAGGGTGTGGCTACTGCACTGAGTAGATTATGAAACGGCTGGAAGTCTGCGTCCTCAACTGCTGATTCAACAACCGCCTCCACCTGATGGTTACGGGCAATGATAGCCGGGTTGGTCTTCTGCATCATAGCAAGACTCTCGTCCAGTGCAGTTTCGCTGGTGTCCAGACGCTGAGACCAGCGTAGTTGCCAGTCGTGCATAGGGCCACCGGGTGCAAACGGATCGTCTGCTGAGCGATGTGCCAATTGACGGAACGTCAGGGTGAAATCCAGTTCTTGTTTTGCCATTTGATCGAGCAGGCTGCTGACCAGTGCCAGATCATCATCCTGCTCATCAAGCAGACCCAATTTTGCGCGCATTCGGCGGAGGTAGTGATAGATGAAGCGTTCGTCGAATGCATTGATGGCAGCTTGTGCCAGCACCACGGCTTCTTCCTTGTCATCGTGCATGAACGGCAGAATGCACTGCGCCAGATTCACCAGGTTCCACTGCGCCATGCGGGGTTGATTCTGATACGCATAACGCGCTCCGCGATCAATCGAACTGAATACTTTATCTGCCGAATAGGTGTCCATGAATGCGCAAGGTCCGTAGTCGATGGTGTCGCCGGTGATAGATGAGTTGTCGGTATTCATCACCCCGTGTATGAAGCCGATCGATTGCCAGTGCGCAATAAGATTAGCCTGAGCATCAATGACAGTGTCCAGAAATGCCTGAGCCGGATTGTCGGCATCAGCGACTTCCGGATAGTGTCTGTCGATGACGTACAGCATCAATTGCTCAACGGCTTCATTGTTCTGCCGAGCCGCGAAATACTGAAACGTACCCACGCGAATATGACTGCGCGCAACGCGTGTCAGGATTGCGCCTGGCATCGGACCCTGTTCGCGCAGTATTGGATCTCCGGTGCTTACCGCCGCCAAGGCTCGCGTTGTGGGAACACCGAGCGCTGCCATCGCCTCACTCATCACATATTCACGCAGCACCGGCCCCATCCAGTTTCTGCCATCGCCGCCGCGGGAGAATGGTGTGCGACCGGCACCCTTGAGTTGTACGTCATACCGCACGTTGTCTTTACCGATGACTTCACCGAGTAACAACGCACGGCCATCACCCAGTTGTGGCACCCAGTTACCGAATTGATGGCCGGCATACGCCATGGCAAGAGGCTCGGAGCCTTGCGCCACACTATTGCCCGCAAGCACGCTGACACCGTCAGCTGTGCGCAACCCGTCGGCGTTTATACCCAGCATGGCAGCCAGAGGTTCATTGAGCGCTATCAACGATGGGTCGCTGACCGGGCTCGGTTCCTGTCGCTCATGGAACTCAGGCCCCAACTGCACGTAACTGTTGTTGAAGTCTATTGCCGGGGTGTTCTGTGAATCATTCATTGAGTGGGTGTGGGAAAGGTCAGGGCCGAGCCGGTATGTGGAAACGGCTGCTGTTGAACCCAGCCGTTGGCGATGTGGTGTTCGTGGGACAAGCTCTCTGTAAAGTCCGGTACAGGGGTAACGCAGCAGTCTGTCTTGCAGGCATCAGCGGCCCATTCGTCGCGAGTACGAGCCGCGAAGGAGAGACACGTACAACAGAGTCGCCAAGTTGTTGTAGCTGCATGCCCACAAACGGTACCGGGCCGATAGCGTGCAGTTCGACTACCTTCAGGCTGGTTAAACGCGCGTCATCCATAGACTCGTTCATGTGTTGACAGCACCTATGATGTTCAAACTAAGCCGACTGCATGGTGCTCCAAATGCTCTTCCATTACGCTTGCAATGAACCAGTACGAATGATCGTAGCCTGGTTGCATGCGGTACTCGAGCGACTGCCCGGCCTGTTGGCAAGCCGCAATGAAGATATCAGGTCGCAACTGTTCATCCAGAAACGGATCGGCATCACCCGTGTCAATCAGAATTGATGCACTACTGGGTTTTTTCAATACCAGCGAGCGCGCGTCATATTCTTCCCAAGTGGATTTGTCTGAGCCTAGATAAGCGGTAAAGGCTTTCTCTCCCCAAGGCACATCCATGGGGGATGTAATGGGGGAGAATGCCGATACAGTCTTGAAGCGATCAGGGTGTCGCAGATGTAATGTCAACGCACCATGACCGCCCATGGAATGTCCCGTGATGCCTTGTTTATTGGTATTTGCGGGAAATGATGACAACACCAGTTCACTGAGTTCTCCGGTGATGTATCGGTCCATCTGAAAGTTTTTCGACCACGGGCTTTGGGTGGCAGAGAGATAGAAGCCTGCACCTTGACCCATATCGTATGCCTCATCGTTGGGCACGTTATCGCCTCGCGGACTGGTATCCGGTGCGATCACCATAAGCCCAAGCTTTGCCGCCATACGTTGCAAGCCTGATTTTTCCATGACGTTTGACCAGTTGCAGGTCAGCCCGGACAGATACCACAACACTGGCACCGGACCCTCTGCCGCTTGAGGCGGTGTATAAACCGCGAACTGCATCGGGCAGCCGCACAGTGCACTGTCATGTTGATGGACCGACAGCGTACCGCCAAAACTTCTCCAGCTGGATAGTGTTTCCATCAGAACAAGACGACGCTTCGAATGCTTTCACCAGAGTGCATGAGATCAAATGCCTTGTTGATGTCTTCCAGCGGCATGGTGTGCGTAATCAGGCTATCGATATCGATTCGACCTTCCATGTACATATCAACGATTTTTGGTACATCAGTACGACCTCGTGCGCCACCGAATGCACTACCGCGCCAACGACGACCTGTAACCAGCTGAAAGGGGCGAGTGCTGATTTCTTTGCCTGCACCGGCAACACCGATAATCACACTTTCGCCCCAGCCCTTGTGGCAACATTCCAAAGCCGCTCGCATGACGTCAACGTTACCAATGCATTCGAAAGAATAGTCAGCCCCACCACCGGTTAGCTCCACGAGGTGATCAACCAGATTATCACCGTGGTCGGCCGGATTGACAAAGTGTGTCATGCCGAATGATTTGCCGACCGCTTGCTTGGCAGGGTTCAGGTCGACGCCCACGATCTGACGCGCACCGACCATGCGCAATCCCTGAATGACATTCAATCCTATGCCGCCAAGACCAAAGACGACAGCAGTGGAGTCAGGTTCTACCTTGGCCGTGAACATGACCGCACCCACGCCTGTGGTAACACCACAACCGATGTAACAGATTTTTTCGAAAGAGGCGTCCTTACGCACCTTGGCCAGTGAAATTTCGGGTAACACAGTGTGGTTGGCAAACGTTGAGCAACCCATGTAATGCAGGATGGGTTTGCCCTTGTATGAGAAACGCGACGTACCGTCAGGCATCAGTCCCTGGCCCTGAGTGGAGCGAATTTTCTGACACAAGTTGGTCTTGGGGTTCAGACAATATTCGCACTCGCGACATTCTGGTGTGTACAGAGGAATCACATGATCGCCGGGTACCAGACTGGTCACACCTGGGCCGACTTCAAGCACGACGCCTGCACCCTCATGGCCCAGTATGGCCGGGAAGGCGCCTTCAGGGTCTGCACCAGAGCGCGTAAATTCATCGGTATGGCAGATGCCGGTAGCCTTGATTTCTACCAGAACTTCACCTGCTCTGGGACCGTCCAGATCAACTTCCACGATCTCCAGTGGTTTGCCTGCCTCAAAAGCTACTGCCGCGCGCGTTTTCATCGTGGATTCTCCATGGATTGCTTCTTATGATAACGGCTAGTTGAACTGTGCGATAGTAAACGCCCTTAATCCATCGAACGATCAGAGAGACAGACAGTGACTGACATTGGAATAGGCATTATCGGCACCGGCTACATGGGCAAGCTGCATAGTGTGGCGATGCAATCGGTGGCCTCGGTTTTCGATACGCCGTTACGTCCAGTGTGTGAAATGCTCTGTGCAACCACAGAGGCCGGAGCGGCTGAGAAGGCGCGTGCCTATGGGTTCAAACGCTCAACAGCTGATTGGCGCATGGTGGTGGATGACCCGGCCGTGGAGGCAATCGTCATCGCTTCGCCGCAGTCCACGCATCGGGAAATCGCGCTGGCAGCCATTGCGGCAGGAAAGCCTGTGTTGTGTGAAAAACCGATGGGCATCTCAGTGGCTGATAGCCAGGTAATGACCGATGCGGCAGAGGCTGCCGGCGTGGTCAATATGGTGGGCTTCAACTACATCCGGACACCGGCCACTCAGTTCGCCCGCCAACTGATACTGGATGGCGTAATCGGTGATATCACCTGGTTTCGGGGTGAACATACAGAGGATTTCTATGCAGATCCCAATGCACTGGCTAGCTGGCGAACTCGCGGGCGAGCCAACGGTACGCTCGGGGATCTTGCGTCCCACATGATCAACGCTGCCATGGCATTGGCTGGATCGATCAATACCTTGTGTGCCGATGTGGGCACCGTGCAGACTACCCGGCCCAATGCAGACGGGGATCAGGAAGAGGTCACCAACGATGATCACGCACATTGCCTGTGTCGTTTCTCATCTGGCGTTATGGGTCATCTGTATTTCAGTCGTGTGTCCACGGGTAGGAAGATGGGCTATGCCTATGAGATCAGTGGCAGCAAAGGCGCGATACGATTTGATCAGGAAGACCAGAACGCGTTGTGGCTGTACACCATGGACGGGCCGGAATCGATGCGTGGTTTTCGTAAGATACTCACTAATACCGAACACCCTGATTACGTCAACTTCTGTCTCGGGCCGGGTCATGGCACGGGTTACCAGGATCAGCTGATCATTGAAGCCAAGGACTTTCTCACCGCTATCCATGCAGGCCGGGCGCAGTGGCCGACGTTTCGTGACGGTATGCACGTCAATCAGGTGATCGAAGCTATGTGGGCTTCCTATGAGCAAAAGGGATGGGTCAATGTCTCTTGAGTCAGTTGATGTCTGTGGCAGTTGGCTGAACGAAAAGTCTACTGACACTAGCTCGCTGCACAGTTTGTGTGAACGCAAGACTGATCCTGCCAGCGTGCCTCTGGCTGCAGACATAGTTCAGGAAAGTCCGATTTATGAGGGCGACTGTATTCGTCGCGCTGCTGTATCGGATGATGGCCATGCACCGGCCTCCAGGGAGGCGCTTGCTTTGCAGCATGAATGGGCTCAAGCGTTGTTGTCGGGTGCGGGTGGCGTTGCCATCCGGCACGCAGTCGATGATCTCGACCCCGCTGGACAAGGTAACCGATACGTTCAATGTCATTATCGAAAACGAGGCATTAGCAGGTAGTGAGGCTGATCATTTTGCGCCAACTATTTGTGATTTGGCATGGACCCCCGCGTGCGCGGGAATGACAAGGCTTGAGGGTGTTGGGGCTTGAGAGTGATGAGATGCGAGGATGTTGAGTTTTAGAAAGGGCGAATAAAAATGAAGGTGGCGTTTCTAAAATAGGTGCTAGCACGTTTAAAGGCTGTTTCTTTTCCTGATTGCCCATATGATGGCCGCCATGCCGACTGAATCCCTGAATCCGCATCGTCTCCTGGTTGTGGCACCGATGATGGAGTTGACCGACCGCCACTATCGCTTTTTGGCGCGACTACTCACCAAACACACCTTGCTATACACCGAAATGCTGACCTGCAAGGCGGTAATACACGGTGATCGTGACTACCTGCTGGGTAAGGACGTTGTGGATGGCCCCGTTGTTCTGCAACTGGGAGGTTCCGACCCTGCGGAAATGTCAGATGCGGCGGCTATCGGAGAGGACTGGGGTTACAACGAAATCAACATGAACGTGGGTTGCCCGAGTGATCGCGTGAAAGCCGGGCGCTTCGGTGCCTGCCTGATGGCTGAACCTGAACTGGTGCGCGATGTGGTCGCCGCCATGAAAGCGCGGGTAAGCATCCCGGTAACGGTTAAATGTCGTCTTGGAATTGATCGCGACGACAGTTACGAGGCGCTGGAATCGTTCGTGCGAGTGGTGGCCGAGAGCGGCTGCCAATACTTCACGGTTCATGCACGCAAGGCGTGGCTGGATGGTTTAAGCCCGAAGGAGAATCGCACGATTCCACCGCTGCGTTATGAATACGTATACAGGCTCAAGCAAGCATTTCCCGATTTGCATATCAGCATCAACGGTGGCATCGAAACACTGGATGCTGCCAACACGCACTTGTCGATGGTTGACGGCGTCATGATCGGGCGGGCTGCCTACTACCATCCCGCAGTGCTCGCAGACGCAGATAAAAGAATTTTCAGTGATTTGTCTGGTGGCTATGCGCACGAAGCCGATTGGGACACACTCAGCAATGTCGCACGTGCTTATGGTCGCTACATGCAACCGTGGGCCGACAGGGGCGTCAGGCTCAGTGCCATGAGCCGGCATCTGGTTGCGTTGTTTCAGCAGGTCCCGGGGGCTCGGCAATGGCGCCGGCAGATCAGCGAACAGGCGGGCCAGACCAGCGACGCCATTGCGCTTGTGGAGGGTGCCTTGCAACATCTGATAAATGAATCGAGGCGAACTGCCTGATGCACGGTCGTGTTGAGGCGCCACACAGCAATCGGCGTGATTTCGAGAATCTTAATAAGATCTCGACCTATCTCTGGGAATACCGGGGTCGTGTGTTGTTGGCAATGGCTTGCCTGATAGTCAGCAAGCTTGCCATCGTAACCGTCCCGCTGGTACTGCGAGAAATCATTAACACACTGGACACCAGCATCCCAGCGGTGCAGGGTGGAGCTCAGGCGACTCAAGGTGAAGGCGCTTCTCAGGTATCTGAAGTCGCAGCTCAAGCATCTGGAGGTGAGGCTACAGCTCAGGCATCTGAAGGTCTTATCAGCGGTGCGCTGGGTGAGGATGTTCTACTTGTGGGGCTGGGGCTAGTCGCCGCCTACGGATTGTTACGCCTGCTCAGTTCTTTATTCAAGGAACTACGTGATGCGCTGTTTGCCCGTGTGCGCTATCGCGCCATGCATCAGTTATCCACGCAAGTACTGACGCAGTTGCATGACTTGTCATTGTCATTTCATCTTGAACGCCACACCGGCAGTATCACTAAAGATCTGTCGCGAGGCACCAACAGCTTAAGCTCCATCGTCAACCTGCTGGTGTTCAACATTGTGCCTACCGCTGCAGAGTTTCTGCTGGTTGCGGCTATTTTGCTCGGTGGTTATGGCTGGCAATACACGCTGGTAGTGTTTGCCACAGTGCTTGTCTATATCGCGTTTACGTTGTTCTTCTCTGGATGGCGGATGCAGTTTCGTCACGAGATGAATCGACTTGATTCATTGTCTAACGGGCGAGCCGTGGATAGCTTGCTTAACTATGAAACCGTCAAGTATTTCAACAACGAGCGTCGAGAAATAAGCGCTTACGATGAGCATATGGATGACTGGGCCGATGCCGGTGTGCGTAGTCAGGTAACCATGTCTACCTTGAACTTCGGACAAGCCGCTATCGTGGCTATAGGCGTGACAGTGATCATGATGCTGGCCACTCGAGACGTTGCCAACAACACCATCACGCTTGGCGACATCGTATTGATCAACGCCATGATGCTGCAGCTGTTCGTACCGTTAAACGTTCTTGGCGTGGTGTACCGGGGCTTGCAGTATGCCCTTGCCGATATGGATCTGGTACTCAAGCTACTCGAGCGAACACCGCAGATTCAGGACAAGCCAGACGCACCGGATCTTGTCGTGAAACAGGCGCGTATCGAGTTTCGTGATGTGGAATTTGCGTATCTGCCTGAGCGTCCGATTCTGCGTGGTATCAGCTTTACTGTGGAGCCGGGCAGCAAGGTGGCAGTAGTTGGTCCGTCAGGTGCGGGTAAATCAACGTTGTCGCGTTTACTGTTTCGTTTCTATGATGTCGATGCCGGACAAGTGCTGGTCGATGGTGTTGATGTACGCGACTGTACGCAATCGAGTTTGCGTGCGGCCTTGGGCGTTGTGCCTCAGGACACCGTGATGTTCAACGACAGCATTCGCTATAACCTGGCGTATGCACACCCTGAAGCGGACGATGAGCGTGTGGCAGAAGCTGCGCGACGAGCCAATCTGGAAGACTTTATTGCCGAGCTGCCGCAAGGCTACGATACGGTAGTGGGAGAGCGTGGTCTGAAATTATCGGGGGGAGAAAAACAACGTATGGCGATAGCGCGCGTTGTCGTGAAGGATCCTCCGATCATCATCTTCGATGAGGCAACGTCGAGTCTGGATACCCGTAGTGAGCTGGCCATTCTTGAAGGCATGAATGCGGTGGCCAAGAGAGCGACATCTCTGGTCATTGCTCATCGGCTATCCACGGTGGTGGACGCGGATCAGATTCTGGTGCTGGACGCCGGGCGAATTGTGGAGCGCGGTAACCATGAAAGCCTGCTGGCGAATGGCGGGCTTTACTTCGATCTCTGGCAAATGCAGCTAGGTGGAGAAGATGATGCGCCGGAGGACGACATGACGCTGGATAAACCGTCGCTAAACTGACTTGGCTGGTGCTGAAAAGCTGCTACGTCGATGGAGACGGATGGCACCGCTTTAGACCGTCGTCCTCCCGGAGGCGGGGATCTATCCTCGTATTTACGCGGGAATGACGAATTGGGCTTATTGCAGTGTTCTTACCATAGAGACTACTTAAAACTAGTCTTTCACCAATTGCAAAAATTCGTTGCGTGTATTGATATCCGAGCGGAAGGTGCCTAACATCGCAGAGGTTGTCATGGACGAATTCTGTTTCTGGACACCGCGCATCATCATGCACATGTGTTGAGATTCAATGATGACACCGGCACCTCTGCCACCCGTTACTTCCAGCACAGCATCGGCAATCTGTTTGGTCAGAGACTCTTGTATTTGCAGCCTGCGAGCGTACATATCGACAATGCGAGCCACTTTGGACAGCCCGATTACTTTGCCGCGCGGTAGGTAGGCGACATGGCATTTGCCGATAAATGGCAACAGATGGTGCTCACAGAGCGAGTAAAGCTCGATATTGCGAACTATCACCATTTCGTCCGAATCAGATTCGAAAACCGCGCCGTTCAGCACCTCTTCGAGAGTTTGATCGTAGCCCTGCGTCAGGAATTGCATGGCTTTGGCAGCCCTGGTCGGTGTATCACGAAGACCATCACGTTGCGGGTCCTCACCGATGGAATCCAGAATCGATAAGTAGGCCGTTTTTAAAGAATCCATAGGTATGTAAGCAGACTAGATGCCGTTGGTGGAGAAAAGAGCAGGACAGCAAATTGCCTGAGAGCATAGCGGATTTCACAGGTTGGATAACATCATGCGACCCTGTGAACCCGAAACAGGCGTCGTTACGTAACTTTATCGCTACCAAGTCATCCTGCACGATCGGATGAAGGGTTGAGTATTACGGCATGGCGGATGCTTTATCGAGTATCCGGTATTCACGAAAGATACTGGTTGTTATCAAGTGAATCAGGCTGAATCGCGCAGTCAACGTGCGCATGTGCAATTTCGACAGAACCGACAACGAGGACCCTCATGGGCATAATTTTCTGGTTAGCCGTCTTGGCACTAACACTTTTTGTGGTGTCTCGACACCGTATCAGCCTGCTGGTTGCCACTATCGCGGGGGCTGTTTTGCTGCTTATCGCGTCAGCTTTTGGCATGCTATCAGGCTTTTTTGGCACTCTCTTTGTGATTCTGTGTGTGGCTGTGGCGCTGGTCTTCAATATACGCCCCTTGCGTCACCGGCTTATCAGTCTGCCCGTACTTAAATACGTACGCGCTGTGCTACCGCCCATGTCAGATACCGAACGCGCCGCTATCGACGCCGGGACGGTCTGGTGGGAGGCGGAGCTGTTTCGCGGCGCGCCTGACTGGCAGAAACTGAAAAGCTATCCGGAGGCCACGTTAACCGATACCGAACAGGCTTTTGTGGACGGCCCGGTCGAAGATTTGTGCGCGATGATGGACGACTGGGAGATCACTTACGAGCTGAATGATCTGCCGCCCACTGTCTGGCAATACATCAAGGATCAGCGTTTTCTGGGTATGGTTATTCCAGAATCTTATGGAGGTCTAGGCTTTTCGGCCATGGCTCACTCGGAGGTGGTCACCAAGCTGGCCACGCGTAGTGTCACCGGTGCGGTCAGCGTCATGGTGCCAAATTCGCTCGGGCCAGCTGAGTTGTTGTTGCACTACGGTACTGAAGATCAAAAAAGCCACTACCTGCCCAGACTGGCAAAGGGGCAGGAGATACCGTGTTTCGCACTAACAGGTCCGTCAGCAGGATCTGATGCAGGTGCAATGCCCGACTACGGTATTGTCTGTCATGGCGAGCACAACGGCGAGCAGGTTCTGGGTCTGAGAGTAACGTGGGATAAACGCTACATCACGCTGGGGCCAATTGCCACTTTGCTCGGTTTGGCATTCAAGGCCTACGATCCCGATAAGTTACTGGGTGACAAGGAAGAGCTGGGTATTACCTGTGCTCTGATTCCTACCGACACGGCGGGTGTGGATATAGGGCGTCGTCACTTCCCGCTCAACCAGGCTTTCATGAACGGGCCGAACAGCGGCAATGATGTATTCATTCCTATGGAGTGGATCATTGGTGGTCAGGACATGGTAGGACAAGGCTGGCGCATGCTGATGGAGTCGTTGTCAGTGGGTCGAGGTATTTCCCTGCCATCCAATGGCGTGGCTTCAGGAAAGTCCACATCGCGTTTTGTGGGTGCCTACGCCCGTGTACGCAAGCAGTTCAATTTGCCCATCGGCAAGTTTGAAGGCATTGAAGAAGCTCTCGGCCGAATCGCTGGCCTTACTTACACCATGGACGCAGGGCGACGCCTGACGTGTTCGGCTCTGGATCAGGGTGAAAAACCGTCAGTAGTGTCGGCCATATTGAAGTACTACAACACCGAGGGCATGCGTACTGTTATCAACGATGGCATGGACATAGTAGGGGGCAAAGGTATCTGTATGGGCCCAAGCAATTTCCTTGGTCGGCCTTACCAGGCAATACCGGTGGGTATCACCGTGGAAGGCGCAAACATTCTGACTCGCAGCCTGATCATCTTTGGTCAGGGAGCAATCCGTTGTCATCCGTGGTTGATGAATGAAATCACAGCAGCCTCGTTGCCTAACAAACAGGAAGCGCTGGAAAGTTTTGATGAAGCCTTGATGGGCCACGTGGGCTACGCCATACAGAACGGTGCCCGATCACTCTTCCATGGCTTGACCAAGGGCATTTTTGCAGACTCTCCCATCGTTGGTGAAAACGCCAAGTACTATCGACGTTTGTCTCGCATGAGTGCAGCGTATTCTTTTCTGGCAGACTTCGCCATGCTGTTTCTGGGTGGTGGGCTCAAACGCAAGGAGATGCTCTCTGGACGGTTCGCTGATGGTCTGATGCACATGTACATGGCCTCCGCGGTACTCAAGCGGTTTGAAGATACCGGGCGTCCAGCTGAAGATCAGCCACTATTGGAGTGGTCAGTCAGACATGCTCTGTTTCAGACACAAGTAGCACTAGACCAGATACTGCGCAACTTTCCCAATACGCCGATAGGCCTGATACTCAGAGGCATCGTATTTCCTTTAGGGCGTCGCTATCGCACACCCAACGACAAGCTTACACAGGCCTGTGCGCGAATACTGTTGAGCGATTCCGAAGCCCGTGATCGGCTGACATCAGGCGTCTTCATCAGCGATGATGTGACCGATGCCACGGGTAGCATCGAGCATGCGCTGAAGATGGTGTTGGCGGCTGAACCTGCAGAGCGAAAGCTCAAGGACTCCAGGCGTTCAAAACCCTACGGCATTGATTATCAGACATGGTTGCAGCAGCTCACCGCTGAACACGTGATAGACAGCGCCGAAGCGCAAGTACTGTTGTTGGCCGCTGAGGCTACTCGTCGGGTGGTGGACGTGGATGATTTTCCTAACGCCGTCAAGCAGGGCGCCACGGGTACGGTGAAAACCACTGCTACCGCAGGATCCTGAACAATCAGACGAACAGTGTCGCAGTTCAGGCTTGCCTACTTGATCTTTGTGCTTCCGGCCATGGTGCCGGGCAGAGCGGGCGTCAGGTTATCGAGGCTATCCAGGGAACGTTTGATTACCCGTTTCCACGTCTGATACCGACCTGAGACATCGGTGCCGATAAACTCAAGCAGGTGCAGGCGAGTGGGGTGCCGTGTCTGCACAAGCCCTGCGACATTGATGCCTTGTGTGGGTTCCTGCACAAGCTGATAACCCGGGAACACAAGAAACCTGGCGTCATAGAAAAAAGGCCCTGCTAGAGGGCCTTTTTCCTGATGTCCAATCTCGATCAAACCAGCGCGAGCACCTGATAGTCACGCTCCTGAGCCATGGCGACAGCTTAGTTGCCGAGCATCGCCTTTTTCAGCGAATCCTGAGCTGGGCTGTCGGAGAGCCAGATACCAAACAGGGCTTGCTTGAACGGCAGGCCAGGCACCACAGATAATGCTTCACCATCGCGCATGACATGAGTGCCAACGCCCGGCTCATAAGCCAGCGTTATGCTGTTGCCCGGTCTTATCTTGTCTTGCATCAGTTCCATCAACTGATCGATCCCTGCCTGCACTGGAGCGGTATTACCGCCAGTAGACTGATCAAAACCATCGTTCAAGGCTTTGACCATCTTGTCGCGAGTCAGCAGATCGGACAGCACGTTGATCCGTATCGCCATGGGTTCATCTGCTGCCACAACTGCCGCTGCGTCGCTGCTACCCTGTCCGGCGTACAAACTGCCCACATAAAGTTTGATAAACAACTTCTTACGAATACCGGCACCGTTAAATGCCAGCTCCTGTTCACCAACTATCAGGGTAGGCGCCAACTCTACACCGGCAACCTTCGCAGCCAGCGAGCTGCCAGACAACAGCGCAAGGCTAACGGCCGAGATGGCTGTTATGGTTCGAAGTCTGCTCAAGCCGACCATGCTAGTCCTCCTCCGGTACAGCTTGAATGACAGTAGCATCGGTGACGGTTAGCTGAGCACCCATAGACTGAGCAAACAGCGCCACCTGATTCTGCATCTCGGTGGTCGCTGCAACGCTTGCAGACGAGCCAAGAATAGAACCATGATCACCTTCTGAGAATCGCACCAGTGAGTTGTTGGTAGTGCTCTCAGCAGTCTGCGTCAGACCCATCTGGCGAGCCAATGGCTTGGTGCCGGACAATGGCGCTGTTGACACCTCATTGGGTATCACAGTGTCACCGATGACTTCAATCATATGCAGACCCGTCGAGGAGCTTTGCCCCAGTGTGCTGGCATGGTTGATGGGATCCCCGGAGTCCAGCAGAGTTTGCGCGGCCACAAAAAAGGTGTTGTAGTCAGCGCTGCCTTCCAGTACGCCTTGTTCGGCCAAAGTGCCGTTAACCCGTGGGCCGAAGCTATCAGAGTTGCGCAGTAGCTGTGCAATCCCACCACCGGGTACCGCCAGAGAAGCTGCTGAGTATCGGGTTTCAAACCGCAACATGCTGGTGCCGACGATAGCGCCCAGTGACTGACCGTAGAATGTCATGTTGCCACTGTTTAGACTCACACCCTCGACCTGTGCTCCGTCCACGCTGGCACCGAGTACAAACAGATCAGCGATTGCCTGACGAACATTGTCTCGGCCTGTTGGCAGACTACCCAGATTAAGGAAATAGCCGCCCGACGCATCAATTTTTCCGTCCGGACCAGACTCAGGCGCATTCGGATCAGCCTCTTCGCCATCCTCTGGCGGATTAACCGCAATATCGAGATCGAACGTGCGCTCTGTTACGCCGAGAGGTGACTGGCTGGCATGCAGCGGATTATCGGCATCGGTAACACCATGCAGAGGCATGTCGATGCCTATAACAACACGGCCAACATCGGCCATGGCATCAGCGATAGACAGTGTATCCAGACGATTTCGAGTAATACCGTGCTGAAAAATCGTCACAGGCCAACCCCCTTCCGGCATGTTGCCACCGGACGCCGAACTGGCGTTAGGCACTGTCATGATAACTGGCACGGTCTGTGTGCTTTGACGCATCGGGGCGTAGTTCGGGGCACCTGATTCGTTCACAGCGCCAACAACATTGCCGTCAGAGTTTATCCAGGATCCACCGAGAACAGGTGCAGGATTACCGCCTTCACCAGGCTCGGAAAGATAGTAAGGCAGGGCCAGGGAACCTATGTAGATATCGGCCTTGCCCATACCTCCAATATCCCCAGATCCTGTATTCGACGGAGTCTGACCGAAACGCAGCGTGGCAGGATCACTTTGATCACGCGTAGCCTGCAAGACATCTGTAATGGACTGGGTACGAAATACCCAGCTCAGTACGACAGATTCGCCATCCGTTTCGTCGAAGCGCTGCAAGGCTCCCAGATGCGAAAGCGTGGCCTGACGTAAACCTTCCAGCGCCGGTGGGTTAGCCAGTTCTGTGTCTTCCTTGAGTACGTCGTAAACAAGACTGGCTGTTAGTGCATTGTCGTCCACGTCGGTAATGCCGTTGGTCAGAACGACCAGATAATCTGTCTTGGCTTTTAACGGGACTACGGGCAGTAGCACAAGCTGTGAACCAACAGCTCTGGGTGCCAGCACGGGGTCTGTCAGCTCGGTATCAATGCTGGTGACAGCGATGCCACCCTGAGTTTGAACTTCAAATACCCGAACGGTAGATCCCAACTGCAGCGAGCTTTGCGCCAGTGGCTCACTCATCAGCGTACTGATAGGCGCAACGGTGGAGAAACCGTCCATCTGGTTTAGCGCAACAATCGGGTCGCCTGAATCGTTCTCATCGGCAGCTCCTGGAATATTCAGAGTGCCATCAAGGGAGCCTTGAAAAAACAAGCTATTGGGAAAAGGCAGTACCGGCGCGGCAGGGTCTGGGCTGAACAGTGCCTGGGGCGCACTACCCGCCACTATCTGAGCATCCAGATTGTCTTTGTTTTCTTCAAAATTGTAGTCAGAATCGCTCGAACAGGCGGCCAGGCCGACGATCAGAGGGACTGCGATCAGTATCTGGTGATTTTTCATTTGCATGGCCTCTTAGTTAAACGCCCAGTTAAATTGAGCACTCAGAAAGTTGACGCTACCCTTGTAAAAACCGCGCACTTCCTGACCGACACCCTGGGATTCCGGATCAAAGTTGTCGATAGGTGTTTCGTCCAGCGATAGACGGGCAACGCCGACATCAAATGAGACGTTCTTGTTGACTGCGTATCCGGCGCCGACAGATACCCACGTGCGATCGTTACCGGGGATGCGGGCGGTGCGTCGTTGAGCACTCGGAATGGCTTCCTCATCAAAGGCCACCCCTGCACGCAAGACAAGCTTGGGATTGACCGTATAGTTGAGTCCAGCCGAATAGCGCATGACGTCTTCCCATTCCTGAACCGACAGTGTGTCTCTCTGGAAGGGATTGTCATAGACAACTTTTAGCTCCTGAAACGTGCTCCAGCCCGTCCAAGTGACGTCAGCCAGCCACTGCAGGTTCTCGTTCATCTGCCAGGCACCAGACACCGAAAAGGTAGCCGGCAGGTCAATGGCAGCCTTCGCACCCACGTCATTCAGAAATCCCTGTGTGAGCGGCTGACCGGCTTCGATGGTGTTGCTGTCCAGAATGCCCTGCAGTGCTTCGTCGACGGTGAAATCCACGTCTCCATCAAGTTCGTGGCTCATCTCGTGGCGGTAGGCAACGCCGATTTTCAAGTCGTCTCTGGGGGTGAAAAGTGCGCCAAGGTTAAAACTCACAGCCGTGGAGTCACCGGTGATTTCGCCGTAGCCGTCGTTTTCCTGAACACCCGGGCTGAGACCGGCATTCAAGCAGTCGCCGCGAGTAAAACTTGTCCCCGGGTTACCCGCCAGACCCAGGCAGGCAGCGCCGGAATCTACCGCGCTTCCCAGTTCGGCAGACAGCTGTTGAACACTGACCCCGAAACCCAGACTGACCTTCTCTGACACCTTTAAGGCGACAGCCGGGTTAATGTCGATTACGCTGATGCCGCTCTTGACCGTGGTGTAACGACCTTTCCAGTCGGGATCGTATTCGGTAGATGAACCAAACGGTACGCCTATGCTGAGACCATAGCTCCACTGATCGTTGATCTGCGATACATAGTAGAAGTTTGGCAACACACTGTTGGTACCGGGATTCGCCGTGTCGTCGCCAGAGGCTACACCTCGACCGACCGCTGCGCCCAGCGTGGTGCCTTCGTCTGTCCACTCAGTGGAGGTGTTCAGAATGTGAAAAGCTACGGCAGTCTGACGACCCTCAAGCTGACTCATGCCGGCAGGATTAAACCAGACAGTGGACGTGTCGCCGCTAACAGCTGCGGCACCGGCATAGGAGTTACCCATGCCAGACGCTCCATGTTCGGTGAGCAGGAAACCACCCGCGGTGGCTACACAGGTCATACCGCCCAGACTGACGATGCCCATGAGCGCTGCAAGCGGCTTAGGCCGCGCAGGAATTCGGTACATAAAAAATCCTCGATTAGAAGTGGGGCGAGCACTCGTCCGATGTGGCGCGCACGTAAATACAGCAACTGGTGAGGCTGCTTTAAGCCCAGTATAGGCGGTATCGGCTGTCAACTATTCTTTTGTTTAACCCAATCAGTACTTTCTCTGTCTGCCCAGCTTACCGTTGATGAGGTGCTTATACGGTCACTAGCACAGGTGGGGTAGCGTGTTAAAGCTCCGTTGTTACGGTATGCCTGTGGAATCCGGTGTCGACATAACCGGTATAGTGATGCATGCGAAGAGCAATCATGAAAACCGCAATGGCGTGGATATTGTGTATGACCTGCTCGGCGGGGCAAGCACATGAGTTTTCGTTCGCTCGGCTTGTCTATGAAGGTACTGAGTGGGACGACTGGCCACGATGGCAAGCGGACTGGCCTGAAGCTGAACAGCACTTTTCGGAAGGTCTGGCTCGCCTGACGACTCTGGATGTCGCTCCAGATGGCGTGCTGGTGCGTATGAATAGTGTTGAGGTATTCGATTATCCGTGGCTGTACGCGGTCGAGGTAGGGTCATTGAGGCTGTCCACTCAGGAGAGGCAACATCTGAGGCAATATTTGCTACGCGGCGGCTTTCTGATGGTTGACGATTTTCATGGCCAACTTGAGTGGCAACAATTTGAGCAGGTAATGAGGCAAGTATTTCCAGGCCGCAGAATTGAGAATCTTGCGGAGACATCCGAGCCATTCCATGTACTGTATGACATGAGCGAACGGGAACAAATTCCGGGTATCCGGGCTCTGATGAATAACAGGACCTGGGAGAAGGGCGGAACGCATCCACACTGGCGCGGTATTGTCGATGATGAAGGCCGGGTTATGGTTGCCATCAACTTTAATCAGGATCTGGGAGATGCCTGGGAACATGCGGACGATGCCCGCTATCCTGCATTGTTAACCACTCAGGCGTACCGGTTGGGCATCAACTACGTTGTCTACGCCATGACGCACTAGAGTCATGTCACTTTCCAATTCAACAATGAATACTGGCTGATGTTCGAACTGCTGTTCAAATACCCGCTTGCCGTTTGGCAAGACGCAACGCTGGTTTTTAATTCCGGCTGGCCGCTGGAGGGTTTGATTGGTGCAATCGTGCTTGCGCTGCTTGTGCTTCTGGTCAGCCTGATGCGCTTGTCGCTGAGCGTTGCGCGGCGCGCTTCGGTGTGGACGTTACAGGCACTGGTGGCGATGCTGGTGTTGGTTATGGTCTGGCAGCCAGCACTGCGGGTTGCAGTATCGGAACGCGGCGAAAACACGGTTGCCTGGGTTATCGATGCTTCCGGCAGCATGCAGCGTAACGATTCTACTATCGGTGCCACAGAGACGAGTCTTCGTATAGATGATGCTGTGGAGGCGATTCGCACCGTGGCCCTTGCGGGCGATACCGATTTCGCCGCCTCCCTGTACAGTGTAGGCGAGACGCTGACAGAGCTTGACCCTGACGATCTGGCACAGTTGCAGGCGCTGGACTTGTCCAGTAGATCCAACATCGCAACTGGACTCAGTGGGTTGCTGGAGACGGTTAATGACACGGCACTCGCGGCGGTAGTACTGGTTTCGGATGGTGCCGATAATAGTGAGCAGATTACTCCGGAATGGTGGCAGAGTCTGAGTGCGGCAGGTGTGCCCGTTCACACCGTGGGTGTCGGTCAGGCACAGGACACTGACGATATCGAGCTAGTGGCTGTCGATCTGCCCGGTAAGGTGCAACCTGATACACAGGTTAGTGCTCGTTTGAGAATTCGGCATGGTCGTGGCGGCGTAGGCAGGATCCGCGTTCTGGCAGGCGGAGAATTGCTGGCTGCCGAAGATGTGACACTCGTTGACAATGCTACGCAAACAATAAAAACGGTACGATTTCCCAGCGGAGAACGTGGCATTCGGCAGCTCGAGTTCGTCGTTGAAGCACCTTCAAGTGACTCTCAAGGAGTAGCCGTGAGCGATCCGGTGCCTGCCAACAACCGGCAGCCACGTATGCTGCAGGTTGAGGACTCGCCCATGCGCGTGCTTTACGTTGAAGGGGAGCCGCGTTGGGAGTACAAGTTTATTCGTCGTGCGCTGGAACCACATCCGGGTATTACGCTGGTTTCGTTGTTACGAACATCTCCTAACAAGTTCTATAGACAAGGGGTGGAGGATGCCAGCGAGCTTGCCAATGGTTTTCCAGAAACACGAGAGCAGTTGTTCCGCTACGATGCTGTGATAATCGGAAGTCTGGAGGCCGCAGAACTGTCCACGTTTCAGCAGAGCGCGCTGCGTGATTTCGTCAGTGAACGTGGCGGTTCACTGCTTATGCTGGCGGGTCGTCATGGTCTGGCGGATGGTGGTTGGGGACGATCGGTAACCGCAGCAGCATTACCGGTGGTGCTGAACAATAGGTTGTCCACACAAACGTTTACCAGAACTCGCAGTAAGGCACTGCCATCGTTGGCTGGGCTGAGATCTGCATGGCTGCAATTGGCCGATGACGATGCTGCCAACTTAGAGGCATGGCAGGGATTACCGGACCTTGCAGACAACCAGTCTGTGGGGCAACCCAAGCCCGGTGCGGTCGTTTTGCTGGAGCACCAGTCCACCGAACCGGGTGTCAGTCGAGCTGAATCGCTATTGGTCACGCAGCGGTATGGACGAGGCAGCAGTATGGTACTGGGCACAAGCGGCACCTGGCGTTGGCAGATGGGACTGCCTGTAGAAGATCAGCGTCACGAGCAATTCTGGCGACAACTACTGGGCACTCTGGTGAAGCAAAGCCTGCCCCGTATGTCTGTGACACTGGCGAGTCCGGTAGTCAGAGATAGTCAGTCAGCCGCACTGACTGTCGTTGCCTACAACGCGGATTATTCAGACCTGCAGCAAGCCACGTTGCCAGTACAGGTAACGGGTCCTGATGGTTCGCTGAGCACGCAGGAATTGTACGCCGACGATCAGTATCCTGGTCGCTACTATGGTGAGGTGCCTGTCGACGCTGACGGACCCTATTCTGTGTCGGTAACCAGTCCGTTAAATGGCGAGGCGCCCTCGCAATCGCCGGTAAGCGCCGAACAATGGTGGATCAGCGAATCAGGTAATGCTGAACAATTCAACGCCCATCTTCACAGCGGATTTCTACAGCGTGTTGCAGATTCAACGGGCGGCAGTTACCTGCCAGTAGCCGACATCGGTCAGATAAATACAGCGTTGGCCAGCGAAAACGCCGCGCTCAAACGTGACACGCGTCTGGCATTGTGGAATATGCCGTTCTTTTTTTTAAGCCTGTTGATTTTAAAAGGGCTGGAATGGTTACTGCGCTTACGCTGGAAACGCCTGTGATGACAAAATTTTGCCAATGCTGTCACCGATGGTGGCTTTTGAACGCTGCGACTGTACTCGGTCCACTGCCGCTAGCCAGGTACGGCATTGCTCCTGCAGTACGGGCTATCTGTCGAGCCATGGTAGTGTCAGCGAGTCTGGTTGCATTACCTGTTATGGCTCAAAACCATGCACTGGTGGTCAGCGGCCTGGGCGGCGAAAGTGCTTACACCGATAGTTTTAATGCTACCGGCGAGGCAATAGCGCAGGCTCTGCAATCCCTCGATACGGCAGACGATCTTGTCGTACACCTATATGATTCTCCAACTCGAGAGTTGGTGCTGGCAGCCATTGACTCTGCAGCAGTCAGGATGGAGGCGGATACCGCTGCCACCTATACGCTAGTGCTGGTCGGGCATGGCACTGCCGATTCAACGACTTGGAAATTCAACATCGCAGGGCCTGATCTGACCACCGAAGACTTGATCGCCGCGCTGAACGCCGTGCCTTCGCAGCGGCAGCTGGTGATCGTGGCTGCCAGTGCGAGTGGTGCAACGCTTGAAGCCTTGTCCCAGCCGCAACGTGTTGTGGTAACAGCCACCAAGAGCGGCGGCGAGGCGAATGCTGTTCGCTTTCCGGAGTTTCTCGCAGAGGCTGTGAAGAACAGTCAGGCAGATTACGACCGCAATGAGATACTGACCGTTGCCGAGGCATTTCGATTTGCACAGTCACGCACAGCCGATTACTACGAACAGCAGAAGTTGCTGGCTTCGGAGCATGCCAGACTGAACGGCGAAAACGCCTCGTCCATGCCACTGGCTCTGCTGGGTTCACTGAAAGAGGCAAACGATGATCCAGCCGTAGCGCAATTACTGGAGCAGCGACTCGCATTGGAAGAGCAATTCATACAACTGAAAAATTCCAAAGAGGAGAGAGCTGTGGCTACCTATTACAGTGAGCTTGAGACGTTGCTGATAGCCATCGCCAGGTTGCAGCAATCTATCGATGCGACCACCGGATGGAGTGAAAACGATGCTGAGAGTTGAGATTGCGAAGTATCGAACGTGGCCAGCTGCTGCACTGTTGTGGGTAGCGTTGTCGTCGATGTCCGAATTCGTTCATGCCTTCGACATACAGTATGATCTGACAAGATCCGAGGCTATCCGTGCATGCGATCAACACCTGTACGAAGGTGATAGAGCGCAATCACAGACATGTTACAAACGTCTTCTTGATAGCTCGACGGGCCTGGAGCAGGCTGATGCGGCGGCGGCCCTGGGTGATACCCGGCGGGCCAACAAGCTATATCGGGAGGCGGCTTCCGACAGCACCGATCCCGCTATCAAAACGCACTGGGCGCGGCTGTATCTGCAAACCCATCAGGTCAGCGATGCCGAGGCATTGTTTCGTGAAGCGCTGCTGTACGATGAAAACTGGTTGCCTGCTCAGATAGGATTAGCCGAAGCGTTATCGCAAAGCTTCGAAGGGCAGGCACGCCAGAGTCTGTTTCAGATCACTACTGAGAATCCTGACAATGTTCAAGCCTTGCTACTACTTGCGCGCATAGAACTGGAACTGCAGAACCTGCCCATTGGGCGTGGGCTGTTGAACCGTGCGCTTGCGGAGGTTGAAGCACAAGGGCTACCACCACTTGAAATCTATGCGCTGCACGCGGGTGCTGACCTGCTGGAAGGCAAGCCTTTGCAGCCCTGGATAGACCGGGCGCTTCAGTACAATCCTCACTACGGCAATGTTTACGCAATACCTGCGCATTTTTATATCATCACTTATCGCTACAAGGAAGCCGTGGACTTGTATCAAAGGGCTGTTGCTACAGATCCGGAATTATCAACAGCACATCGAGATCTGGGGATTAACCAGCTTCGCATCAACAACCTTTTTGCCGCCCGTTATCATCTGCAGCAGGCCTATGTGCGTGATCCTTTCGACGTGCAAACTGTAAACACGCTGCGGCTTCTGGACGACATAGATGATATGCGGATCAGCTACCTGGACGTGCCTGATGTCAACGACCCAAACGAGATTGTGGGGCGTGTCCTGATCCGGCTTGATCGCGAGGATGCGGACGCTCTCGAACCCTATGTGATAGATCTTTCCATACGGGCAGTACAACTGTTCACTGAACGTTACGATTTCAAGTTGCGCCAGCCCATGGTGGTGGAGCTCTATCATGATCACGATGATTTTGGCGTGCGCACGGTCAGTACACCGGGAATTGGTTTGCTGGGTGTGACCTTTGGTTATCTCACCGCTATGGATAGCCCAAAGGCGCGAGCGGCAGGGGAGTTTCACTGGGGCAGTACGCTGTGGCATGAAATTGCTCACGTGTTCACGTTGACCGCCACCAACCACAAATTGCCGCGCTGGTTTAGTGAAGGCCTGTCGGTCTATGAGGAATGGAACACTGGACCGTTGCCTGACAGAGAACTATCCATGAGTGTGTTGAGTGCTATCAAATCTGGTCAATTGCTTCCACTAGAACAATTGGATCAGGGTTTCGTTCGGCCCAGTTACGAAGGGCAGGTGCAGGTTTCCTATATGCAGGCTGGCCTGATCTGTGACTTTATTGCTACCCGATGGGGGCACGATGCTCTGCTCACCATGCTCAAGCGCTTTGGTGAAGGTGACGATACGCAGCAGGCATTGGCCGCTGCGATAGGCAGCGAGAGCGATACTTTTGATGCGCAGTTCAGTGAATACCTTGATACGGAATGGGGCGAGCTGATCAGTGTGCTGGACGACTACAGCGCTGAGGTTCGCCAGCTGGATCGTTCGGTACAGATGGAAGACTGGGTGAGTGCAAAGGCATTGGCCCGTGATCTTATACGGCGCTATCCGCAACGTGTGGGTAGCGGTAATCCCTACCAGATACTTGCAGCCGTGTTGCGTGAGCAGGGCGATGAAAGCGCTGCTACAGACACCCTGTTAGCGTGGCACGCACTTGGCGGGCATGATCCGGAGACGCTGATTGAGCTGGTCAGCGAGTTGCGCAATTCAGATCGTGGTGCCGAGGCGGTGCCCGTCATGGAGTCACTCAACTGGGTGATGCCCTACAAGACGGATATTCATCGCTGGCTGGGTGATCATTACCTGACTATTAATGAGCCTGAGTTAGCACTACGCGAGTTCAATGCGTTGCTGGGCATGCAAACAGACGATGTAGCAGCGGCGCATCTGGGTAAGGCGCGAGCCGCGCTACTTAAGGACGATGAGTCTACCGCTCGCCGAGAGCTACTTTATTCATTGGAAAGTGCCCCTTTTTACAGACCTGCTCAACACCTGTTATTGAGCCTTGTCGACGGAGATTGACGTGACTGATTCTGATTTCAACAATGCTGACACTGCAAAGCTTGTCGCCGATTTTCGAGACGTGACACAGCGGTTGCGTGGTGAGGTAGGTCGTATCATCGTCGGTCAGGACGAGGTCGTCGAGCATCTGCTGATCACGTTGCTGGTGGGCGGTCATTGCCTGGTGACGGGTATGCCTGGTACAGCTAAAACGTTATTGGTGCGTACATTGGCAGATGCATTGGGGTTGCAGTTCGATCGAATCCAGTTCACACCAGATCTCATGCCCACAGACATTACGGGTACAGACATTATCGAAGATGATGACCAGGGCAAACGTAGCTGGCGATTTATACCCGGACCCATTTTCACCAACGTGCTGCTGGCCGACGAGATCAACCGTACACCACCCAAAACACAGGCAGCCTTGCTGGAAGCCATGCAAGAGTACTCGGCTACGGTGAGGGGGACTCAGCACATCATTGAAAAGCCTTTCTTCGTGCTGGCCACGCAAAATCCGCTTGAGCTTGAAGGTACCTATCCATTACCCGAGGCGCAGCTGGATCGATTTCTGTTCAACATTATGCTCGGCTACCTGCCTTTGGAAGACGAGCTGACCGTGGTGGAGCGTTTCACCAGCGACACGCCGCCGGCCCCCGTTGTAGCTTGTACAAACCCGCAACAGATTCTGGCGTTTCAATCACTTACACGGCAAGTACCGGTCAGTAAACAGGTGGGTCGATATGCGGTTGAGCTGGTTCGAGCGACACGTCCGGATGATCCCGCTGCATCAGACAAGGTTCGACAATATGTGAAATTCGGAGCCTCTGTGCGTGCTGCGTTGTTTATCACGCTGGCCGCCAAGGCACGCGCATTGATGGCGGGGCGCTACCATGTCACCACCGACGATATCGATGCATTGGCAGCCCCGGTATTGCGACACCGAGTGATGCTTAACTATTTCGCCGAAGCAGATGGTGTTGCCATGGATGATGTATTGCAAGATCTGGTCGATCAACGTTCAGCAGCAGCTTGAACAACGCAGATGAACGCTTACCCGGGCTTTCCATTATGCTGATGCTTGTGCGGTGTGAAAGCGTGCTTATAGACATTGCCGAGCAGCACTGAGACGTGTCTACTCCATTATCAAACCGATTACTGAAGCCTGATGTTCTTGCCAGGCTGGGTTCATTGGAACTCATCGCTCGTACTGTGGTGGAGGGGGTCACTACGGGTCTTCACCGATCTCCGCACTTCGGGTTCAGTCAGGAGTTTGCAGAGTATCGTGCTTACAACGAAGGAGACGATCTGCGTTACGTGGACTGGAACGTCTACGCGCGGACTGATCGCACGTACATCAAACGTTTCCAGGGTGAGACCAATACCGCCATTACACTGTTGCTGGACGCCAGTGCGTCGATGGGATTTGGCACCCCTATCAGCAAACTTGATCAAGCGCTTTACCTTTGCGCATCCTTAGCGTACATGGCCAGAAAACAACATGACGCGTTGGGCCTGGGTATTTTCGATGAGCAGGTACGCGACTTTCTGGCGCCTTCTGCTCGTCCGGATTCGTTGTTACGCGCCATGGCGTTGCTGGAGCGTACTGAGGCGGGTTCGGGTACTGATATTCTGAATGCTCTGGAGAGCCTGAGAGCCAGTATGACGCGCCGTGGTTTGGTCATTGTTGTCTCCGATGCGTATGCCAATGCGGATGAACTGATGTCAGCGTTGCAGCCCCTTGTACACGGAGGACAGGACGTTGCGTTTTTTCACGTGCTTGACGAAGAAGAAATCGAACCTTCTCTGACTCGTATCAGAGCCTTGAAAGATCTCGAGACTGAAGAGTCGGTTATCGTGGATCCAGCGTTTCTGCAGAACGGGTACCGTGCAAAGTTTCAGGCTCATTGTGAGTCCGTCAAAAATGCTTGCCAGTGTATCGGTGCTGACTACTCTCAGGTACTGACCTCGGATCCGTTGGATTCAGCGTTGCAGAGCTATCTGCGTTTCAGGGAGAGGCGCGGTCGATGAGCTTGTTGTTTCCAGCGTACCTGATTGGACTGGCAGGACTCTTTCTGCCATGGCTATTGCATCGGTTCAGTGATCAACAGCCTGAGGAGCAATTGTTCCCGTCTCGACAATTTCTTGAGCCAACAGCGCCACCGGTTTCCAGAAAGCGTGCGCTGAAACATTGGTTGCTACTGGCTTTGCGCGTTCTATCAATTTTATGCTTGAGTTTTCTATTCGCCCAACCCTGGTTAAGCAAAATGGGCGATGACACTCAGGCAAACGTGCATCACCTGATCAGTATCGATCAATCGCTGTCCATGCGCGCCGACGGACGCTGGGCACGTGCGGTCGACCGCGCGGACGCACTGATTGAGGAACTGCCAGACTCTGACACAATCGAGCTGGTTGCTTTTGCACGAGATGTCAACAGAATTGCGGATGATAGCGAGTCGGTAAGTGCATTACGCCGTGCACTGAAAGGGCTAGAGCCCTTGTATACGAGTGCGGACTACGGTGTCATGATGCAGCGCCTTAACCAGGTAGCAGGCGAATACAGTCAGCCTGTCAAGGTGTGGCTCATCAGCGATCAGCAACAGAGTGCGCTACCTGCGCAGATTAATGCGCTGTATGCGCCGGAAGTGTCTTTATGGGATCAAATGTCGGTGGTGCCGGAAGCACAGGTAAACGTGCATCTAAGTGCCAGCGCTCAATCCGACGATGGTGCCAACCTGCGGGTGTCTGTTCAATTGCGAGCCAGTGCAGCTGAGCCTGATTCTGCAGACTCAGTGCCAGACACTGCCATAACAAGGTATACGGTCCAGGTACGATCTGATGATAGGTTATTACTGGAAGAGGTTTTCTCACTGCAAGCTGGCGACATCGTTAGTCGTGTATTCGACGACCTGGTCATACCGCCCGGAAAAAATCCTGTCTTGCGTGTCAGCTTGCTTGAGCCTGATGCACTATTGGACGATAACGAGGTTTTCTTGATGATCGGTCAGACTAATCCGACGCCGGTTGTTTTGTTGCAAGGTGAGCGGGCGTCACAAGATGCTGCTTCTGTTTTCTTGACCACAGCACTTGAAACAGATTCGCTGGCCAGTGTACAGGCTATTGCAGGTACAGCTGAGCGTGCGCCTCCAGAGACGGTGCATATCGTCGCCGCCCAGGATCTGACTCTGCCGTCTATTGCGCTCGATGTTTTACAGTTTGTCGATACTGATGCCAACGCTATGGTGTTTGATAACAGCGTCTCGGAGTCTTCTTCCGATGGGGTTATACAGGGCGTTGGCGTGGGACTTGTCGATGAATCCCATCCTCTTGGATTGGGTCAGATAGACTGGTTTGGTGCCAGGTTTTACGATGTGGGTGCCATGGTGCTGCAAGAAAATGATCGAGTTTTGCTTGAGACGGATGATAGACAACCACTGCTGGTTGAACGCTCCACCGAAAGGGGTACTCTGCTCTTGCTGAACGACAGGCTCGATGGTCTGAGTAGCAATCTGCCTTTGCAGCCTGCATTCGTGAGCCTTATGGAGGCTGTGTTGGCCTACTTTGATGCTAGCACTGCTATCCCGGATCAGCTGATTGCAGGTTCACGCGTGTCACTACCCGCTAATGTGCAGTTGTTCGACCCTGACAACGAGTCGTTGCTGACGTTGGCCGACAACGCACGCATCGGCGGTATTGCGCTGGATCGACCGGGTTTGTATAAGGTTGTGGGTGCGCGAGGTGAGCATTCACTACGCGTGTTACTTGATCCTAGAGAAACAGACCTTTCATTAATCAGTGGTGATGCAATGGTGGCGTGGAACGCCCGCTACGAAGATGCGGAAACTGTCGCCAATACGGATGTAACCAAGGATTTACCGGTTGACCCGATTCTGTTATTGCAAGGTGATGATGTAAATCGCTACTCGCTATGGTTCTGGTTGCTGCCCCTGATGGTGATGTTCCTGTTGACAGAGAGCGTATTCGCTAACAGACGTCTGGACGTCAGGAGAGACGGCTCATGAGCTCATCTGAAACTTCAATTAGTCGCTTTGGCGCGTATCTGCGGGCTGCACGGCACCGCGAAACGTTACGACATGTCTTGAGATTTGTAGTTTTGCTGCTTGTCGTACTGATCATCGTTACAACCGCAGGTGCGTGGGCTGGGCTGTTTCGTGGTTTTACGCCGACACTGACGTTGTTGGCGCGAAGCGCACTGGCACTAGCTGCGCTCTTGGCCATTGTTATTCTACTGTGGCGACCCCTTCGATCATTACGAGCCGATCGTGGTGCCATGCTTGTAGAAAATGCGGATGCCGCATTTGATGGACGCGTGGTTACCTACCTCGATACTGTCGAGCGTGATCCAAAGCAGCCGTTCCTGTCGTTGTTGGCCCGAGACGCATTATCGGTAGCTCGCAGAGTGCCGCTGAACAGGATTGTGCCTACAGCCGCACTAGTCTGGCCGCTGTTGTTGCTGGTGCTAGTGGTGGGGGCGTTATTCAGTTTTACACAGCTGGCGCCACGAGCATGGCAGAACGCTGCGTTGCATCTGTGGTGGGGCTGGCAGGATGAAACCCTGGTAGAACCTCGTTCCATTGCGGTAACGCCAGGCTCGATAGAACTGCTTGCCGGGGAAGATCTGCAGCTTGATATAGCACTAGGTGGGTTTCAGCAAGCTGAGATCACTCTATACGCGCGCAATGAAGGCCAGGAGTGGCAGTCCACAGTGATCAGCCGCTCACCCGATGAGTCTTTCAACTTCACGCTATTCAGAGTAACCGAGCCACTCGAGTATTACGTGAGTGCGGCCTATACACAGAGTGATACCTTCGCGGTATCGGTTGTGCAGCCAGCACGACTCGACCGTATCGACCTGTTGGCTGAGTTCCCGGAGTGGACTAGACGGCAGCCTGCAAACCTGACGGACGTTGGTGCGATTAGTGGCGTCAAGAACACTCGCGCGCAACTGACCTTTACGCTAGATCGGGCTTTGCAAGATGGCATATTGCGTTTGGGGGATAAGCCAGTCGCACTGACCCTGTTACACAATGAAGCGGACGATGAACTGACACGTTACCAAGCCTCGTTTGTCATTCTTAACGATACCCAATACCAGCTGCTCGACAGGATGCTGGACCGAGAGGTCCCCATCAGTGCGGAACATGCCGTGATCGTCCGGGGTGATGAGGCGCCCGAGGCAAAATTTGTCAAGCCTGGTAGAGATGTCTCTGCATCACCTGTGGAAGAAGTGGTTGTCAGTGTTGAGGCCACAGATGATTTTTCAGTAGAATCCATCGAACTACTGTATTCGGTCAATGCTGGCGCATGGCAGACAGTGGTGCTGCCTATCAATGAGATGGCTGAACACGTGTTTTACCTGGAGTCCATGGGTAGTAGCGAGGAACTGATACCTGAGGACGGTACTGGCTCTGCAGCCGCCGGCGCTCTGGACGGTATTGCGATGCAGCCCGGAGACCTGATCAGTTACTACGTGCGCGTTCGTGATCACGATAGCGTGGTGGAAACGGATATGCTGCTCATTGATGTTCGACCCTTCGACCGGCGTTTTTCCGAAGGTCAGGGAGGTGCGGCTGGAGGCGGTGGCGGAGGTGGCGCAGCCAACGAGGGGAGTGAAATCTCCAGACGGCAGAAAGAGATCTTGCTCGCCACCTGGAATCTGCAGCGTTCCAGTGAGGCAAACGGGGGCGAAACGGCAGGCCAGGAGGACAACGCACGGCTGCTTGCTGAGTTGCAGATCACGTTGGCGGAACAGGCTCGAACGCTTGCTGATCGCTCTGAAGCGCGGGAACTGGTCCAGCAAGGCGAGGAAATTCGCCAGTTTGTCGAATACTTGCGAGCGGCCGCTGAGCAGATGGAACCCTCTGCCACTTCACTGGAAGAGCTGTCGTTCAGCGATGCGATCCAGCCGCAACAAAAGGCGTTGCAGCTACTTCAGAGAGCAGAGGCATTATTTGCTGATATCCGCATGACGCAACAGCAAGGTCAGGGTGGTGGCGGGCAACAAGCCGGTCAGGATATGGCAGAGATGTTTGAACTTGAGATGGATCTTGAGCGTAACCAGTATGAACAGCCTGATCGAGGCGGAAACAACGCCAGCAGCGAACAGCTGGACGATATTTTTGACCAGCTCGCCGAGCTTGCGCGTCGTCAGCTGGCGTTAGCTGAAGCTGAGCGGCAGGGTGAGCAGCTGACGCGCGAAGAGCAATGGCAACAACAACAACTGAGTCGTGATCTGGAGCAGCTTCAGCGTGATCTGGAGCAGCTTGAGCGCGATGCGGCTGGCACTGAAGGTGCGGAAGCAGAAGCTTTGCAACAGGCAGCTTCCGAGTTAGCGGAGAGGCTTCAGCAAGCTCAGGACGCGTTGGAGTCAGCCAATCAGAGTACAGAGCAGCAAGTGGGTGAAAGCGGTTCAGAAAGCACCTCAGATGAAAACCGCAACGCGGCGGATAGTCAGAACGCCAGCAGCGAACAGACTGACCCTTCAAGTCTAGGGAATCAGTCGTCAGAAGGTGAGAGTGGCGAGGCTAACGATGACATTCAGCAACCTGCAGAGATCGCCGAAAATTCCGCGCAGGATGCCAGTGATGCTTTGCAGTCAGCTTTATCCGGTTTGGGAAATGCACGGTCGGAAGAGTTACAGGCTGGAATAGACGAGGCTCTAGCCATTGCCGAGCAACTGTTGGACGAGCAGCGCGATGTAGAGGAGGTGTTGCGCTCGGCTGTGGAACGAGCCATTCGTGCACGAGATAACGGCGTTTTCTCGGCAGGTTTGACGTTTGAACAAATGGAAGAGCTGGCCGGTCGTAAACGCGGGCTGCAACGCGAACTGGAATCCTCTCGCAATGACGTGGCGGCGCTGGAACAGCGTTTTGGCGAGCAAGCGCCAACTACTGGCGAGGCTTTGGAACAGGCGCTTGAACGTCTGGATTCCAGCCGGGTTATCGAGATGTTGGGCATTGCCGGCGATGCAATCAGTAACGGATCACTCGCGACGGCATTGCCAGGTGAGAGTCTGGTTACCAATGCGATACGTGAATGGCGAGATAGGCTCGGCGAAGCCGGAGAATCTGCGTCTGACGAAACCTTGCAGACTGAAGAATGGAGCGACTTGCAAGTTGCCGATGCGCTTGACCAGTTGCAGCAGTTGCGTGAGCAATTGGACGGTTCTCAGCGAGGAGAGCAAGGGCAGCAAGGGCAGCAAGGTCAGCAAGGTCAGCAAGGTCAGCAAGGTCAGCAAGGTCAGCAAGGTCAGCAAGGTCAGCAAGGTCAGCAAGGGCAGCAAGGGCAGCAAGGGCAGCAAGGGCAGCAAGGGCAGCAAGGGCAGCAAGGGCAGCAAGGGCAGCAGGCCCAATCAGGTCAGGGGGCGGGGCCGCCTTCCGGCAATTTAACCAGCGAAGGTGCTCAGCAAGGGTTCGTGCGTGAAGCCGACCCACAGCGAAGCGATCAAACCGCGGAGGCGCTAGAAAACCTGATGCCACGACTCGATGCTATTGGGGTTTCCTCAGAGGATCTTGACGCGTTGCAGCGAAGCGCCAGTGTGTTACGCGAGGGTACTGGTGAGATCAACGCAGCTAGAGTAGAAGCTGAATACCGGTCTATTCTCAGGCAACTCGAACAGCTGGAAATCGAGATTGCCAACAATGCAAGCCCTGATTTAACCGGCTCTGAGTCCTTGATAAAGCAGGGAGAGTTGAGTGATTCCGCTGCGGATTACTATCGCAGGCTTAGTGAACAACCTTTGAGGTTGCAACGCTAATCGTAGTCAACGCTATTGTCACGATTGATGACACGAAGACTTACCTGCTGTTGGACGGCGGTGCAGCTTTGCTTTAGAATAGATGTTTTGAAGCACACAGGTACTGCCTTCGTGAGTGTATATCTGATTTACCTTAATACTGCACAGAAGGTGGAAACCGTCGAGCATGGCATGGTCCGTGGGCTGGCAATAGCTAACCCCGTGACCTGTGAAACTCGAGCATTGGCAAGGGATTATCTGGCTATCGAAGCTGGTGATGAGATAATCGGCTGTAATGGAGACGGAATCCGTTGGCAGGCCACAATTGATGAAGTGATCAATGCAACCAGTCAGGACGAAACTGGAGAGGTGGGTGATCCTGTGCGTATTCTGAAAGGTTCGCTGACGGCCAGAGGCGGCAGATCTGTTGCAGCGGCTTGCAAAAGAATGAAAGACAACGGAATAGACCTGCCAGAGATAATCAACTCTCGTGGAAGCGGCTTCAAGCAAGGCGCGTTGGCCAAACTATTGACTGATGTGCAAGCGGAAGAACTCGCTTCAGGTCTGAACTAGAGCCCGTTAACCCGGTGTAGCGATTGATGGTTTGCTGGCCATGGCGTGACGTCTGACGGCTTGCTTGATACAATACTGTGCTCAAGAGTGGCGTTGTCCTCATTGCATATCCGGCGTGACGGTTGCATGTCTACTCCCGACACTATTCCTCACTCTATTATTTCAAGAGAATTCCAATGAGCTTTGACGATTTGAGCCCAGGCAGTAATGTGCCTGACGAAGTCAACGTAATAATCGAAATTCCAGCTAACAGTGATCCGGTCAAGTATGAGATCGACAAGGATAGCGGCACCTTGATGGTCGATAGATTCATGGCCTCACCCATGTTCTATCCCTGTAATTACGGTTACATCCCTCATACGTTGTCAGAAGACGGTGACCCCATTGACGTGCTGGTTCATACGCCATACCCGCTGGTACACGGAAGCGTCATTGCGTGTCGCCCTGTTGGCGTGTTGAATATGAAAGATGAGGCCGGACCTGACGCCAAACTGGTTGCAGTGCCTAAGAAAAAACTGACTTCGCTTTACGACGATATCAACGATGTCGACGACCTTCCCGAACTGCTGAAAGCGCAGATAAGCCACTTTTTCACGCGCTACAAAGAGCTGGAAAAAGGAAAATGGGTTGAGATCGAAGGTTGGGCTGACGCAGCTTCCGCCAAGCAACAAATTCTCGAAAGCATAGAACGCGCGAAAGTGTGAGTTGGTTGTAGTGCCCACTGGGTCCGGTCTGATAGTCGCAGTCAGACCGTATACTGGCTAGATTGACACTGTAGTGTTGGCAGCGCAGTCAACCTTACACTGTTCTGCCTGCCTGCCTGCCTGCCTGCCTGCCTGCCTGCCTGCCTGCCTGCCTAGGGAAGGGCAGCATTGTTTTCAACGTCAAAGTCATTTCAGTGCTTCTCGGCTGGCGACAGTACAGCCAGCATCCAGCCTGGCTTTAACGTAATTCTTTCCCCGGCACCGTAAACAAATAGCTGTCCATCCTTGTCTGTCGCAAATAGCTTCATATCATGGTCACCATACAGCGGGGCGGCGGTTTCGGACTCCTGTTGATCCACCACCCCGGGCACGTCTTCCATTCTGCCCTCAGTCACCGCATCGGCAGCTTCAGTAACCGCCTTGTCGACAGAACCGATAATAGTTTTAGCATCCGTACTGGCATCGGCAGCGATATCACTGTGTTTCGAATCGCTGTGCCGTTTGTCTTCACCAGAGCTCTCAATACTAGCCTCGGTTAGCTTTTCACCGTTGCCTCCCGTGGTGGCACTGGCATCGACTCGATCAGGCTCCACCGTATCATCACTGATGGCAGGGGTAGTTATGGGGCCAGAAGACTCGGGGATAGTGATGTGGCGAATGGTGCCTTCGCGTAGCTTTCGAGTCAGGGCACTGTGAGACAGTGAGGCGTTGAATAGCGGGTTGGCTCGATTACGATTTGCGGTATCAAATCGCTCATAGGCTTCGTCGTCGGAAGCCCCTTCGAGGGTAAAAACAGAGTTTGCCCCGAACTCCTGCTTAAAATGCATGCCAGCCAGCGCATTGGCATCTCGATTAGACGAGACAGCGAAAAGTTTCCCGATTCCTTGCAGATCCAGATTTTCAGATGCATGTCCCGAGGTTGGATTGCCATGATACGCAGAGAAGCCTTGCTGACGCGCCTGACTGACACTGCGCCATGACGTATCTGAGAGCATGACCTTCACAGAGTGCTCACGTAACGCCGCGGCAAGTTGTAATGCAATATCATTGGCCCCGAAAAACAAGACGCCATTCGGTTCAGGGTTGCTGATTCCCAGCTTATCAGCAACCATTTTTGCGGTAAGACTTTGAAAGACTACGGTACCGATAATGACGCTGAAGGTCAGCGGCACAAGGAGTTCTGCCATCGGCATGCCTTGCTCTTGCAGTCGTAAGAAAAACACCGAAGATACCGCCGCTGCCACGATGCCGCGAGGCGCTAACCAACCAATGAAAACCCGCTCACCCATGGTCAGATCAGTGCCCGTCGTGCATAGAAAAGCGTTTATGGGACGAATAATGAACTGCGCAACGGCAAGCAGACACAGTATTTGCCACCAGTACTGAGGGATGACACTGATGTCGACGCGAGACGCCAGCAAAATGAACAGTGTAGATATCAGGATGACACTCAGATCTTCCTTGAAATGCAGAATTTCATCGACATGCAGACCTTTAGTATTCGCCAGCCAGACACCCATGATAGTGACTGCTAGCAAGCCCGATTCGTGCTGCAGGGTTTCGGCAAATACGAAAGCGCAGACCACTGTAGTGAGCGTAAGCACATTGACCAGGAAATCTGGCACGAGATAGCGACGTAGAACCAGTGCAGTGAGCGCGCCGGTGGCAATGCCAATAACAGAGCCAATGGCCACCAGTTTGAACAATATCCACGCTACGTGACCGATGCCGTTACCCGTTGCATCCAGCATGACCAGATCGAATAGCAATAGTGCGAGAAATACCCCGATGGGGTCTATCAGGATGCCTTCCCAATGAAGTATGTGTCCAACTTTGTCCGAAGGCCGTACCGCTCGCAACAGGGGCTTCACGACTGTAGGTCCGCTAACCACCACGATCGATCCGAACACGAATGCCAGTGACCACGGCATATCGAACAGATAATGGGCAGTTACTGCCAGTAATACGCAGGTAAGGAGCACGCCAATACTGATAAGCCGCGTCACTACACTACCGTGACCCTGAATGTCCTTGAACTTTAGGGTCAAACCGCCTTCGAACAGGATGATAGCGACGAATACCGAGACCACCGGGAACAACAGATCGCCCAAAAACGCATCAGGATCGAACAGCCCGAGTATGGGGCCAACCAGGATCCCTGTCGTGAGAAGGAAGAGTATGGACGGTAGTTTGAAGCGCCAGGCCAGCCATTGACAAAAGCCGCCAAGTGCGCCGACAGCGGCAATGGCAATTAGTGGGTTGTCCATACGTCTTACGCGCCTTCAAGGTTCAATGAACCGGTTAGCTTAAGCAGCCTTGACTAGGCCATGCCCCGGTTATATACCCAGAAGCTTAGCAGAGCTGCCACTTTGGCGATTGAATGCACAGTAATTTACAATGAACGAGCGCCGCGCTGTCGCTGTAGTGTAGTCAGAGCCGGTCCCTGACCCATGACAGCTCACCGGCGATGGCCTCGCTGACAGATTGCTGCCGACAGGCTTCTGGTAGTACATTCCAGGTGTAGGTTTCCACCTCGAGATGGCGGCAGAAACCACTCATTTGTTGCAACTGTAATACCTGTTTGAGGCTGGACTGTGTGGTCGTGAAATGTTCAGTGTGCTCCATGTACACAGGGACATGGAAATGAACTCGCCAGCACGCCTCGTCTTCAAGCACAGGATTTAACGTGGGTTGTAAACTGCTCATCGTATTCTGGTTAATGGCAATCTGCAGGTTCGGGTCCAGTACTGAACGTTGCTCCATTCTATAGCGCAGGGCCACAGTGGCTGCACTGATATCGTTGTACCGAGTTATCGTGTCACCGCGTTTTTCCACTACCTGATGTAGATAGACGGGTTCATCGTACCGTGAAAGTTGTCTTAGCGAAGCTTCATTGACATTCGAAATCTCCAGTGCCGAGCTGAGCTGAATCTTGATGATTTGGATGCCGGCTGAACGCAGCTTTGCTATTGCATGTGCCGGATTTTCAAATTCCACGGCAGAATGACAGACGTCGTAGCAAACACCGACGTGTCTGTGCATGGCGCCCTTCGCTGCTGAGCCATCAAGGCCTGTCTGTTGAGCAAGTGCATCGATAGCATTTTGACTAAACAATTGCTCCTTGAAGAAGGTAATAGTTTCACCGATGGTTTCGAGCATGCAACAGGGTTCCGGCTCGACTGCTAATGCAATCGTGACCCCTGTGGTCTGATGCAGTCGAACACAATGCGCGACGGCCTTGACCATGTTTTCGCTGATACGCTGTTCCGTGCCGGGCATCATCCAGTCCTTGTATGTGCCTGGCAGCGTGCTTATAGAGCCATAGTTGTCTGGTGGATCGAGTTTGCACAGGATGTCAGCCAACGCGCAGGTGTATTCCAACCGTTCAGGTTCAGTCCAGTCGGGTTTATACACGTCCTCTTTAACTCGTTCGCCATGGAACGTGCCATAGGGAAACCCGTTGAGGGTGTAGACGTAGTAATCGTTTCGTTCAAGCCAATGACTAAAAGCGGCTAGTGTGTCTGGCTCTTGCAAAGACTTGGCACTGCTGGATGACAACCTCAGACCAATACCCATTGGTTGCAGGTAACCCATAGCTGAGCGTACCTGGGGCAGTTGGCGTTCTAGTTCAGGTAAAACGTCACACCAGGCATCGCCAGTATGTACATTGGTGCAGTAACTCAGGTGCGTAGGAACACCTGCACAGTCCAGAATCATGAGTTTCAAGCAATCGTATAAACAAGAGCCAAGAATAATCCCAGTTTCATGCCAGATCCGGAATTTTAACACTGGCATTCGATAGTATGGCTAGCGGATTGCTTGATGACTAAGGTCAAACGGGTATTTCCACCGCTAACATATTGATAGGTACGCTATTGAAATACGCAACAGGGTCGTTAATAGCGGATAATACCGCTACTGACGAAGTTTCCAGATATATCGCTCACCCAGTATCAGAATATGGACGACAGTTGGATAAAACCACAGCCGCGATTGGGCATCATCATCTCGATGTTCCCGGAGTTGCATGAGACTTTCATCCTGCGTGAACTCGTTGCGCTGGAAAGGCGTGGCGTGGCTTTCGATATATTCTCGCTGCAGTATCCCCGCGATCCGATAACACTGGATGATGCCATTCGACTGTCGACTGAAAGGACGCGCTATTCAGCACTGATCAGCATTGCAACGGTGTCGGTCTTCATGCGCACACTGCTTCGCCGCCCAGGCAGACTACTCACTGCAATGGCAAAGGTTATAGTCCATGGACGTGATCGCCCGGCAGATATCGTCAAGAATCTGGCCATCCTGCCCGTCAGCTTGCACATCGGTGAGCAGGGCAAAAAGCTGGGAATTACCCATTGGCATGGTCATTGGGCTAATATTCCGACCACAGCGTGCTGGTATTTGCAACAAATCAATGCACAGAGCTGGTCTGCAGCCATACACGGTGAAGATATCTTCTCCGCCAACCGGTTCCTTCGATACAAACTTGATGAAGCCAGATTCTGTGTCGTTTGTAGCGGGTACTTTTGTAACCATCTGAAGTCGGAGATGCAGTTAAAAGCGCCAGAACGGGTGCACCTTAACTATCATGGGCTCGATCCCCGAGTGATGGATCACGTGCCTGACAGTGAGTTCAGGCAACGCGATGCCGAGCAGAACCTGTCGCTGATCAGCATCGGCAGACTGGTGCCAACCAAAGGACACGATGTGCTAATCAAGGCGTGTGCCGAGTTAATCAAGGCAGGGCGCGCGCTCCACCTGAAGCTTATTGGGTCAGGCCCACTGCAGGCTGAACTACTTGAGCTGGCAAAAGAGCAGGGTGTTGAGGAGCATGTCACTTTCAGTGGCGCGCTGCACTTCGCCGAAGTGCTGGAGAACCTGCAATCTGCTGATATTTTCTGCCTTGCACCGCGAATGATTCCCGGACAGCCACCAGATGGTATTCCCAACGTTATAGCAGAAGCTATGGCTCTGCGCATCCCAGTAGTTACCACGCGCGTCAGCGCGATTCCCGAACTTGTCAGTGACCAGGAAACCGGTAGGCTGGTGGAAGTGGATGACGTGGCGGGTTTCGCTGAGGCCATTGAACATCTGGCCAGCCATCCGGATGAGGCACGCCGCCTGAGCGATGCCGCTGCGCTTCGCGTGGCCGACCTGTTTAATCAGGAGAAAAATATCGACGATCTATTGTCATTCTTTCATGCCTATGTTCCGGGCAGTATTGAAAATCCCGACGAAATAAGGGTGTCGGCGTAATGACTGATGCAGGGAAGCCAATCAGCAACGTGTCTGGAAAAACCATCACCTTTACGATTGAGGCGCTGACGGTAGGTGGTGCTGAGCGAATGCTGGTAGCCATGGCTAATGAGTTTGCCAGGCTCGGGTGGCGCGTGCACATGGTGTGTCTGACGCGGGCAGGTGAGCTTGCCGGAGAATTACACGAGGACATCAGCGTGCACGTTCTGGATAAACAGCCAGGTCTGGATTTCAAGCTCTACCTCAGGCTTTATCGCTGCATCAAGGCTATAGACCCTGTCTGTGTTAACAGCCATCTCTGGGTAGCCAATACGTGGACGCGTGCCGTGCTGTTTTTCAGTCGGTTCAAGGTCGTTGCGACAGAACATTCTCGAGACACCTGGAAACCGAGTCACTACCGGATGATCGACAAGCTGTTAGCTCTGAGAACAGCTGCACTGGTGACGGTATCTGGTGACACTGCAGAATTTTACCGGAAGGATATCGGGTTGGACGATGCTCTGATACGAGTGATCAACAATGGTGTAGACACTGTTCGCTATGCCAACGGTTCAGGCGAAGCATTGAAAGCTGAGTGGCAAGGTAAGGCACTTGATGCTGATGGACAACTGAGAGAGCCGATCATCCTGGGAACCGTGGGTAGGTTGGTAACGGCCAAGAATCACACGCGGTTGATAGACGCGTTGCATAGACTTGTCAACGACGCAGAGCTGCAGTCATGGAACATAAAGCTTGTAATTGTGGGAGAAGGTGCGGAGAGAGCGGCAATTGCCGAGTATGTCAATTTACTGGGTCTGGATGATCAGGTCATTTTTACGGGGACACGACACGATATCCCGGACGTGTTGGCCGCCTTTGATCTGTTTGTCCTGTCGTCTGATCGAGAGGGGCACCCGCTAACCGCACTGGAAGCCCAGGCCGCAGCGACACCCGTGGTCCTGACGGATGCAGGAGGATCTTGCGAGGCCATAGCTAAGCTTGGAGATCAATGTGGCGGTGTACTGGTTGAGCGCTCTGCCGAGGCTGTGGCACAGGGCATACGAGAGATGATTCTCGACTCTGATTTGCGTCTACAACGAGGCGCATTCGCTCGCACGTTCGCTTTGGCCAATTTCGATAAGCGTCAGATGGTAGAGCGCTACGCCTCGCTATTCGACAGTTTGAGTCAATAGCCGAACTGATATTTCGCTGGTTGACACCGACCAGTGATCGGCACTTTGTTTTATTGGAGATGGTTTGCGAGTCAGCATTGCGTCAGCGTTTGCCTGATCTGCGCTCAATACCTGTTGACACTGACTCCGATTTCAGCAAGGCTTACCTGTCAAAGGCTCCCGTGTCTCTCGGTTGAGACAGGGCCAACCACTAGAGGAATTTTTCGTGAAAAAAAAAGTCGGTATACTCAGCGTTCTCGCAATGAGTGTTGCTCTGGCAGCACCTGCTCAGGCTCAGGATGAAGTTGGCGCCTGTCTGATCACTAAAACTGATATCAACCCCTTCTTCGTGAAAATGAAGGAAGGTGCGACGGCTAAAGCCGAGGAACTTGGCATCAAGCTTTCAACGTACGCCGGTAAAGTAGATGGTGATCACGAAACCCAAGTACAGGCAATTGAAACCTGCATAGCCTCCGGTGCCAAAGGCATATTGATTACTGCCTCGGATACCAAAGCCATCGTGCCTGTCGTACAGCAGGCGCGAGATGCTGGTTTACTGGTGATCGCACTGGATACGCCACTTGAGCCTATTGACTCTGCAGACGCTACTTTTGCAACTGATAATTTTAAAGCCGGTGAGCTGATTGGCGCATGGGCTGCCGCTCAATTAGGTGACGCTGCCGCTGATGCAAAAATTGCCATGCTGGATCTGGCCGATAGCCAGCCTTCGGTGGGTGTATTGCGTGATCAGGGATTTCTGCAAGGTTTCGGTATAGACCTTGTTGACCCGAATCGTTGGGGGGACGAGACTGATCCTCGCATTATCGGTAACGAGGTAACTTCCGGTAATGAGGAAGGTGGCCGTACTGCTATGGAATCTTTGATGATCAAGGAACCCGGCATTAATGTGGTGTACACCATCAACGAGCCAGCTGCTGCGGGCGCCTACGAAGCACTGAAAGCCTTTGGTCGTGAAGACAAAGTACTGATCGTATCTGTCGACGGTGGTTGCCCGGGTGTGGAAAACGTTAAAGACGGCGTAATTGGCGCAACCTCGCAACAGTATCCGTTGCTGATGGCATCTATGGGTGTGGAAGCCATTGCAGCGTGGGCTGCAGACGGCACCAAGCCTGAGCCTACCGAAGGATTGGAATTTTTCGATACGGGTGTGTCTCTGGTTACCGATCAACCAGTTGAGGGCGTTGAGTCCATCGATACGGTTGAAGGGACGGACCGCTGCTGGGGTTAATACACAGCACCATGTTGTTTATTATTTCTGACGATGCGGTGACGCACTCAGAGTGAGGGTGAGGGCGGCTTAGGCTGCCCTCACTCGTTTCCGGCCGGATAAACGGACTACAAGACAGGTACATGTTCAGTACCACAGAAGAATAGCCAAGCGAAGTTTCAGTCAGCCGCCACTTAACCCCAGTGTTGCATAAAATTTCGAGTCCAGAAGCTTATAGAGCTGTATATAAGGCGCTGCACGGAGTTTTTACTGGATTGAGCCTAGTCACTCTAGGTGAGATCCAGAAAAAATGAGTACAGCGCCTTAGATGCTGCTATAGAAGCAGCGAAGCGGTTCTGGGCCGGAATTTTATGCAACACTGGGGTTAGGTATCGGAGATGGGTTTAATTCATGAGTGCTACTACCGAAAGTGAAAGCCATGCCCAGTTCGAGTCTCGGCGAGGCCCGTTGCAGATGCTGCAGCATTTTTTGCATGGCGCTCCTGCCATGGTTCCCGTCATCATTCTTATTGTCAGTGTCACAGCGTTTGGCTTGATAGCCGGTGAGCGCTTCTTCACGGCTTTCAATCTGTCACTGATTATTCAACAGGTCACCATCATTGGTTTCCTGGCCTGCGCGCAAACCCTCATCATTCTGACGGCCGGTATCGATCTTTCTGTTGCTGCTATCATGGTGCTAGCCTCAGTAGTGGCAGGTAAGTTCGCGGTGGTCATGGGCGTGCCAGCGATAGTAGCCATACCTGCAGGTTTTCTGATTGGAACTATTTGCGGAACGATCAACGGATTACTGGTTACCACGTTACGCCTGCCTCCTTTCATCGTGACGCTGGGTACATGGAACATCTTCTTTGCACTCAATATCTGGTACTCGGGTTCACAATCCATCCGTAGCCAGGACATCGATAAAATTGCCCCATCACTGAAGTTCTTTGGAGAACGGGTCAGCGTTGGAGGTGCTGTGTTTACTTACGGATCGTTCCTGATGGTGGGCATGTTTTTCGTTCTCTGGTACATGCTGAACAACACGGCATGGGGGCGACACGTCTACGCCGTCGGGGACGATAAGGAGGCCGCTGAGCTTGCGGGAATCAGCACTAACAGATTGCTGATCTCAGTGTATGCCCTGGCAGGTTTTATCTGTGGCATCGGAGCATGGGTGTCGATAGGCCGGGTCGGTTCCGTTAGCCCGCAAAGCTTCTACGATGCTAATCTGGACTCCATAACAGCGGTGGTTATTGGCGGAACCTCGCTATTCGGGGGGCGTGGATCCATATTAGGGGCATTGTTCGGTGCGCTTATCGTTGGTGTATTCAGTTCCGGATTGAAGCTGGCCGGTGTGGATGTACTGTGGCAACGTTTTGCCATCGGTTGCCTGATTATACTGGCGGTGGGTATCGACCAATGGATACGGCGGGTGTCAGCATGAGCGAGCCTGAATTAGTATTGAAGGCTCGCGGACTGGTCAAACGGTACGGGCGAGTGGTGGCACTTGATCACGCAGATTTTGATCTTTACACCGGTGAAATACTGGCGGTTATCGGTGATAACGGTGCCGGCAAATCAACGATGATCAAGGCCATTTCCGGTGCGGTGGTACCCGATGCTGGGAAGGTGACACTGGATGGCAAGAGCGTGATGTTCAAGTCACCGATGCAAGCTCGTGAAGCCGGTATCGAAACTGTTTATCAGAACTTGGCGTTGTCGCCTGCGCTATCGATTGCAGACAACATGTTTCTGGGCCGTGAGCTGCGCAAGAAAACAGGTCTGGGCAAGCTCTTTCGTGCACTGGATAGAAAAGAGATGGAAAAACAGGCTCGTGAAAAACTGAGTGAGCTGGGTTTGATGACTATTCAAAATATTTCTCAGGCAGTGGAGACATTGTCTGGAGGACAACGGCAAGGCGTGGCGGTTGCGCGGGCTGCAGCATTTGGGTCGCGGGTCATCATTATGGATGAACCTACGGCTGCGCTGGGTGTAAAAGAGTCGCGCCGTGTTCTCGAACTGATACAGGACGTGAGAAGCCGCGGAATTCCCATCGTGCTGATCTCGCACAACATGCCACACGTGTTTGAAGTCGCCGACAGGATTCACGTGCACCGTCTGGGCAAGCGAATGTGTGTAATCCGACCAAAGGATTACACCATGTCTGATGCTGTCGCGTTCATGACAGGAGCTGCAGAGCCACCTCCCGAGTCTGTAGGTTGAACCCCAGAGCTGAACGACTACCGGTCTGATTTTGCAGACTCCAAAAAACTGGCAGTTACGTGTATGCGGGGTTCGATAGGATGACTCAAATAGCGGTTTACACTCCGCAGGCTCTTGCCGAACTGTTGTTTCAATCAAGGGTGGATCGGGCTGGCTCTGCCAGGTTGCTGGTAGGCATTGCGGGAGCTCCGGGCTCCGGCAAATCGACTCTGGCTGAGATTCTGGTTGCACAGCTTAACGGACTATTATCAACGCGAAACGAATCTGCGATTGTAGTGCCGATGGACGGTTTTCATCTGGACAACGCCATCCTTGCACAACACGGTACTCGCGCGGTTAAGGGATCGCCACAGACTTTTGACATAGTCGGTTTGCTGAATCTGGTCAAAAGGTTATGTGGTTCCACTGGCGAGACCGTTTACGCGCCGGTTTTTGACCGAGAATCCGATCTTGCGAGAAATGCGGCACTGGCGGTGCATCAACACCATTCGATCGTCCTGGTAGAAGGCAACTATCTGCTTTTGCAACGCGATGGCTGGCGCAAACTGGGTGTCTTGTTTGATTGCACCATTATGCTTGATGTGGCAGAGGCTGTACTCGAAAAGCGACTGGTACAGCGCTGGCTCGATCACGGCCATACCGCTGAGGGGGCGTTGGAGAAGGCAACCGGCAACGATATTCCCAATGCGCATGTCGTATTGTCCGAATCTGCCGATGCCCACGTAAAGTACGGGAGCGTGCGACAATAAGGCTTTTGACAGGGTAGGAATGCAATGAGTTCTGCAGATGAAGCTTCTACAGACACATCGGTTGGCGCGGCAGGCCACAACGCTGCGACACTGCCTGCATCTGCGGCTCAGACAGGCACCGATACCGGTTTACCGTTGACCATAGGTTGGCGAGAATGGGTGAGTCTGCCGCAACTGGGTATACCGGCCATCAAGGCCAAGATCGATACCGGCGCACGCACATCGGCTATCCATGCTTTCGATATTGAGCGCGTCAAGCGTGACGGCGGACAGGACTGGCTAACCTTCAGTGTTCAGCCGTTGCAAAGAATCGGATCGATAATGGTGCGTTGCGAATCACCTCTGATTGATATTCGCCGCGTCACGGATTCGGGTGGCCACGCAACTGATCGTTTTTTCATCACTACTCAGCTGCAGATTGGTAATGAGTTACGCGATATTGAAATGACATTGTCGCAGCGCGATGACATGTTGTTTCGCATGCTGTTGGGCCGAACATCCATGGTGCCAGGTATTCAGGTGAATCCGTCTGAATCCTTCTCGCTCGGACGGGTATCTGCTCGTGCCGTTTATGCTGAATTATCCACTGGAAGCGCTTCATGAAAATAGCCGTTTTGTCGAGAAATCGACGGCTTTATTCGACTCGTCGCCTCATTGAAGCTGCTGAAAAGCGCGGACATGAAGTGCAGGTTATTGATGTGTTGCGCTGCTACATGAATATTGTGCCGCGCAAACCCAGTGTGCATCTTGAAGGTGAGCAACTGCCTAATTTCGACGCGGTGATACCGCGAGTAGGCGCATCTGTTACCGCTTACGGCACCGCTGTTTTGCGTCAGTTCGAGATGATGGGAACATACACCTTGATCGAATCTGTTGCCCTGGCTCGTTCAAGGGACAAATTACGCTCATTGCAGTTGTTGTCACGCAAAGGCATTGGTTTGCCGGTAACAGGTTTCGCCAACAAGCCGGGTGATAGCAAAGACATCATCAAGATGGTTGGTGGTGCACCGGTAGTGATAAAGCTGCTGGAAGGCACGCAAGGCATTGGTGTGGTGCTCGCCGAAACAAACAAGGCGGCTGAGTCCGTGATCGAAGCCTTCATGGGTTTGCAGGCAAACATTTTAGTGCAGGAATTCATTAAAGAAGCGGGTGGTGCAGATATTCGTTGTCTGGTGGTGGGTGGCAAAGTGGTTGCAGCCATGAAACGCCAGGCTGCCGAAGGCGAGTTCAGGTCGAATCTTCATCGAGGCGGTTCTGCCAGTCTGGTCAAGATAACGCCTGAAGAGCGGGCTACGGCGGTCAGTGCGGCGAAAGTGCTGGGACTGTCTGTTGCGGGCGTTGATTTGCTACGTTCCGAGCGAGGGCCCCTTGTGATGGAAGTCAATTCGTCTCCCGGACTTGAGGGAATCGAGTCTGCCAGTGGCAAGGATGTCGCCGGTATTATCATCGAGGAACTGGAAAAGAATGCCCGTCCGGGCAACACTAAAACACGTGGAGCCAAAGGTTGAGTGAGGAAAACACCTATCGAGCTGACACCGAAACTGCGCCGAAGCAGGTAAAGAAAAACAAGGCCATCTCCATAGGCGGTGTGACCATAGAGCCCGGTACACGCCAGTATGTCGATCTACCCTTGCCACCTCTGTATACCCATACGTCGGTGTCCATGCCGGTACATGTGATCAATGGAAAGCTTGACGGACCGGTCATGTTCGTCACTGCTGCCATCCACGGTGATGAAATCAACGGTATAGAAATCATTCGCCGATTGCTGGCTACCAAAGCATTGAGCCGCATGGCAGGTACCTTGATAGCGGTACCTGTCGTCAACGTCTACGGATTTGTGTCGCAGTCCCGATACCTGCCAGACCGGCGTGATCTGAATCGCTCATTCCCAGGCTCCGAGAAAGGCTCCATGGCGGCCAGACTTGCCGATACACTGATGAGTGAGATCGTGGAGAAGTGTACTCACGGTATTGACCTGCATACGGCAGCAGAAGGGCGAGCCAATCTGCCGCAGATCAGAGTGGATCTGGAGGCGCACCCTGAGATGCTCGAGTTGGCACAGGCGTTCGGCCCACCGATTCTCGTTGATTCTGCGGAGCGTGACGGTACGCTCAGAGGGGCTGTAGGAAATCTACCCTTGTTGCTGTATGAAGCCGGAGAAGCTCTGCGCTTTGATGAGGTGGCTATCCGAGCTGGCTTGCAGGGTGTGTTGCGCGTCATGCGATTTCTGAACATGCTACCGGCTGGTAAAACCACTGAGCGCAGAGTCAAGCCATGGCTTGCGACTAACAGTGTCTGGATGCGTGCACCGCAAAGCGGTATTTTGCGTTCACGGATTCCTCTAGGCGGTCTTGTGGATGAAGGCGTGGTGCTTGGCTATATATCCGATCCATTCGGCGAATCAGAACAGGCGGTTGTCAGTGAGGCTTCAGGCGTGTTGATCGGCATCACCAAGTTACCCTTGGTGCATGAAGGTGAAGCGTTGTATCACGTTGCGACAACCTCTTCAAACAAGTCCGCAGCCAGCGCGGTAGATGAGTTTCATCTGGAATACGAACAACCGGTTATCAAACGGCTTAAGTGATGAAAAAAAGAGCTTTAGGGAAAAACGGAATGCCCGCTTCAGTGGTCGCCTTTGGTGCCTGGGCCATCGGAGGCTGGAAGTGGGGCGGGGCAGATGCCGATGCGTCCATCAAAGCCGTCCAGGCGTCGCTGGATGCCGGCGTTGATCTTATTGATACTGCGGCAGTTTACGGCTTCGGATTATCCGAAGAGATCGTTGGCAAAGCTATCGAGGGGCGCACTCGCGAGGACATCATACTGGCTACCAAATGCGGGCTGCGCTGGGACACGGAAACCCCCACCCTGCATGCCGAGAGTGACGGGCGCCGTATCTTTAGAACACTGGAGGCGAAGTCGATTCGCTGGGAGCTTGAGCAAAGCCTGCAACGACTGGGCACTGATTATATTGATCTGTACCAGACACACTGGCCAGATCCTGAAACGGATATGGAGAGTCTGGTGGATACCTTCGAGAGTCTCAAGAAGGAGGGTCTTATCAGAGCCTGGGGGTTTTGTAACGAGACACCAGAGCGGCTGGCAGAGGCTGGGCAACTCGGTGGTTTGAGTACTGATCAGGAACGTTACAGCATGCTGGATCGGGGGCAGGATCAGCAGAATCTGCCGGTCTGTGAAGAGCAAGGTGTGGGTTTTCTGTGCTATTCGCCGATTGCGCAAGGGCTGTTGACTGGCAAGATTGATGGAAGACGGGAATTTGCTGAGGGCGATCTGCGACTGGGTAATCCGCGTTTTTCGCCGGCGGTACTGGAAGCTGTACAGGCATTGCTGGCGCCAGTGAAGTCACTGGCTCGTGATCGTGATGTGGCTGTAGAGCATCTGATACTGGCCTGGACACTGATGCAAGCCGGTGTCAGTCATGTATTGGTGGGAACACGCGATGTACAACAAGCCGCCTCTAATGCTGCTGCGGGTTCTATCGAACTGGATGATGAAGAATTTGCCATGATCTCTCAGCTGGCCGATGCCTGGCCGGGCTTTGAATCAATCAACGCATAAAGAGTGGTTCGCATCTGCCGGGTTTAGCAGGATATTGCTGCAACAGGGTGTTCCGGCCATGAAGGGCTTGTTACCGATCAAGCCTTTCATGGTTTGGTTGCCTATTCGTCGAACACGACAATGATGCGTCGGTTTTGCTTGCCCTTCTTTTCAATTTTTTGTACACGAACGGCACCAATTTCAGCAGTTGATGCTACGTGGGTGCCACCACAGGGTTGTAAATCGACGCCTTTAAATTCAACCAGTCGTATGGTGCCTTGTGCATTGCGGGGAGGTTGTACCGACATGGTGCGTACCAGCTCAGGCTGTGCATCCAGTTCGGCATCTGTGATCCAGCGTGTGCTCATGGCAACATCGCGGGCGACCAGGTCGTTGAGGGCCTGTGTGATGGGGTCTTTGTCGATGGGGTCCTGTAGATCGAAATCAAGGCGTGCACGATCGACCTGAATGGAGCCACTGGTAACCGGTGCATCGATTAGCGAGCACAGCATATGCAGACAGCTATGAAAGCGCATCATGCGATAACGACGGGACCAATCCAGCTCAAGATCAAGCTTATCTCCTTCAGTGAATGCGGATGGGTTCTCCACCACATGGTACTGCTTGCCTGTGTCCCGATTCTTGATGGTATCGATGATTGCAACGCGATCACCACCGGCTGTGACGGCCAGACCGGTATCGCCCAGTTGACCTCCACCGTGTGGATAGAAGACACTTTGATCAGTTTCGATGCCTGCGTCTGTGACGGCAGTGATGGTGGCCTGACAGTTCTTGAGATAACTGTCTTCCCGGAAAAGTTCACGTGTCATGGGTTCTACCTCAGAATGCTAACGAGTTCTAGTGTGGAGACAGTGTAGCGAGAGTTGCGTGTGTATTTCACGATAAGAGGTTGGTTTCAGGCGTTTTGAGCCTGTTTTCTGATTGTTCTGAAGTTGTGTGGTGACTGTTGTGGTGGTGTTTTCTGGTAACTGTTTGGGTTTGGGTTTGGGTTTGGGTTTGGGTTGGGTTGGGTTGGGTTTGGAGTTAGAGTCGGCTGTGGGGTTTGCTGGCTGTCATTTTCGCGATGGTGGTAATCATATTCGTAAGCCGTTCATGGATCTCCGCGTACGCGGAGATGACAGTCTTATAGCGGTGCCATCAGGATACAGTCTGCCTATACCTGTCAATGGAAGTTGCGGGACTGTGTGTTGAGCTCGCCCAGCATCCAGGTCAAATCGACTATTTTTCTCGCCACCAGATGTACCACACCCTGTTCGCGTTGAGTGAGGCCATAAACAGACACCATTTTGGCACCGAGCACCTCTTTCCTGAATTGTTCGACAACCTGACTCCATACGATGATATTCATCGGCCCGCCTTCATCCTCGATGGTAAGGAACACCACACCATTGGCACTGCCCGGGCGCTGACGAACCTTGATGATGCCAGCCAGTCTTGCCATGCGGCCATTGGGTATGGCAGCCCAGCTGAGTGAATCCATAATGCGTTGTTCCTTCAGTCTGTCACGTAGCAGAGAGAGTGGGTGTCTGTTCAGTGTCAATCCCACGCTCATGTAATCGGCAACCGTGTTATCGCCCTCTGTTGGAGCAGGTAGTGATAGCTCAGGTTCATTGGCTGATGCATCGGACAACAACTCCGGTAACGCCTCAACGCCTAACAGGTCCCATTGAGCCTGGTGGCGATTACCGCTGATGTTTTCCAGTGCGCCGGCGATAGCCAGAGCCTGTTGATCTGTCTGATTGATACCTGTACGACGCACCAGATCGGCAGCGCTGATAAACGGGCCATTAACACGAGCGCCCAGAATACGATTGGCACCAGAGACTGATAGCTTGTTGACGATTCTCAAGCCGAGTCTGACCGTACCCTGATGCAGGGGAGTTGGTGTGTTATTTATGATGGTGCCTTGTGGTGGCGGTATAGGTTGAGGGTGGTTTTCAGAAGCGTGTGAGGTTGCATGTTCCAATCTGATGAGTGAGTGATCCCATTCACTCTCGTTAACGTCCACCGGTAACACCTGAACGCCGTGTCTTCTTGCATCCTGAGTCAGATCAGAGGGGTCGTAGAAACCCAATGGCTGACTGTTAAGCATGGCGCATAAAAACGCTGCCGGTTCATGACACTTAAGCCAGCACGATACATACACCAGCAGGGCAAAGCTTGCCGCATGGGATTCCGGGAAGCCGTATTCACCAAAGCCTTCTATCTGTCTGAAAATGGCTTCAGCGAATTCTTTCTCATAGCCTTTTTTCAACATGCCACCGACAACGCGATCGTGGAACAGTGCTACTTGCCCGCCTCGGCGCCATGCGGCCATGGAACGTCTCAACTCATCCGCCTGACCCGCAGAAAAGCCTGCTGCCACCATGGCTATCTCCATGACTTGCTCCTGAAATACGGGCACCCCCAGCGTTCTTTTCAATACTTTTTCCAGATCCTTGTTGGGGTAGGTGACAGGCTCGATACCCTGACGCCTTTTCAGGTAGGGGTTAACCATGCCGCCCTGAATAGGACCGGGTCTGACTATGGAGACTTCAATCACCAGATCGTAGTAATTGCGAGGCCGCAATCGTGGCAGCATGGACATCTGCGCACGTGATTCAATCTGAAAGACACCAATGGTGTCGGCCCGGCAGATCATGTCGTAGGTGTCTTTATCATCACCGGGAATTCGTGCCATGCTGTGATCAACACCCCGATACTGTTTAATCAATGCAAAACATCTGGCAATGGCTGTGAGCATGCCAAGTGCCAGCACATCGACTTTCAACAAGCCGAGTTCCTCCAGATCATCCTTATCCCACTGAATGATGGTTCGGTCTGCCATGGCTGCGTTTTCAACCGGTACCAGTGTTGACAGATCTCTGTCTGATATGACAAAGCCACCAACATGCTGAGACAGATGACGCGGAAACCCCATGAGTTGCTGCAACAGCCAGGTGAACCGTTTGATCAATGGGCTTTGCGGGTCGAACCCCATGTTCTCCAGATGACCATCGATGGCGTTGACGCCATCCCACCAGGCCATGGACTTGGATAAGGCTTCTATCTGATCTTCAGTAAAACCGATGGCCTTGCCCAGATCTCTGATGGCACTGCGTTTGCGATAGGTAATGACAGTTGCCGCGAGAGCTGCACGATGACGGCCATACTTGGCATAGATATACTGGATGACTTCTTCACGCCGTTCGTGTTCAAAGTCGACATCAATATCGGGTGGCTCATCTCGCTCTTTGGAGATGAAACGCTCAAACAGCATGCGCGTGCGTGATGGATCTACCTCTGTTATCCCCAGACAAAAGCACACAGCTGAATTAGCTGCAGAGCCACGACCCTGACACAGAATGCCTTCGCCGCGTGCAAAGCTTACGATGTCATGCACGGTGAGAAAATAGGATTCGTATTGCATATCAACGATGAGCGCCAGCTCGTGTTCCAGCTGTTGCTGGACATCACCACTGTGTCCATCCGGCCAGCGCCATCTGGCACCGTCCATCGTCAGTTGCCTGAGATACTGCGATGAGCTCATGTCGGCCGGGACCACTTCACGCGGGTATTGGTAGTCGAGTTCACCAAGATCAAACGTACACAGTGCGGCAATTTCACAGGTGTTCTGTAATGACTGTTGCGGGTAAATGGAATTCAGAGCCCGCATGTCGCGCAGGTACCGCTCGCCATTCTGGAATAGCAAGCGCCCCGCATGTTCAAGCGTACAGTTGTGGCGTATGCAGGTAACGATGTCTTGCAAGGCGCGACGTTTACGTTCGTGCATGTGCACATCACCGGCCGCCACAATAGCCATGTGATGACGGCTGGCGACTTCGCTTAACCACTGGACGTGTTTCTGATCGTAACTGCCGTAGTGCAGTTCCAGCGCCAGGAAAGTATAAGGCCCAAGCGTTTCGAACCAGGAAAACCAATGCTCCAGTGCATCACGCTCTACTGGCAGGTAGGGGGGCGAGAGCAACAGGCAACAGCCTTCAAGCCCTGCGTTCTCCAGCATGTGGCGATCGATATGATAACTGCCTTTCTCCGCACCGCGCCTTGCTGTGGTGATGAGCTGGCAGAGTCTTGAGTAGGCGGGCATGTCGCGAACCAGAGCGACCAGTCGGAAACCATCCTCCAGCACGAATTCGCTACCGATGATGAGCCGGAAGTCAGATTGTGTCATCACATTGGCGGTGATCTTGCCTGGAGCGACGGGTTTGTCACTGGCTAGCTCCTTCATGCGACCATAGGCACGCACCACGCCCGCCATGGAGCATTCGTCTGTGATGGCGAGGGCTGAGTAGCCTAACCTGACGGCTGCGTCTATGAGCTCCTCAGGGCTTGACGCACCGCGCAGGAAGCTGAAATTTGAGACACAATGCAGCTCGGCGTAGTTGACAGACGACTCATGATTTAACTGTATACCCATATACTGTTTATTAATACAGTATTCAGGCCAGACGTCAACCAGCTTGTGGACAATCTGTGTTTCATGTCACTGGAGTGGCGCGATGATGAGGGTGCGGGAACGTCATCAGGCATCAACCTGTGGATTGGAACTGGTAGTAGGGGATTCCAGCGTGAGCGAGTGTGGCAGTCTCTCAATCCGGGAGCCGACTGCACTGCTACAGGCTAATCGCGGTATGCTTCGGTCATCTCAAACACTGCCCGGTGATATCGAATGCTTGCCAACCTGATACTGGATATCGGAAACGTTATATGTGACTGGAACCCGGATGGACTGGTTTCCACCGCCTTTGATACTGACGCTGAACGCCAGGAGGCCCTTCGAGTGACGGTGGGCAACCCGGATTGGCTGGCATTGGACAAGGGTGAGATCAGCGTTGAACAGGCCATCAAGAATGCCTGCGAGCGAACTTCATTGAACCCTGACGGGATTGCAAAGATCTATGAGAATCTCTGTCGCTCCCTGATTGCGTTGCCGAGCACAATGGAGGCCATGCATCGCGCTAAGGCCGCAGGAATTCCTGTTTACATTTTGTCCAACATGCAAGCTCATGCCTGGGAGTATCTGGCAGAGACGTATGATTGCTGGGATGCCTGTGAAGGCGTTGTTGTGTCGTGTGATATCGGTTTGATAAAACCTGATCCGGCCATCTACCAGCATTTGTGCGATAAATTTTCCGTTACCCCTGAAAGCTGTGTGTTCGTTGATGATATGGCAGAGAATATCGAAGCAGCCCGAGCGTTTGGCATGCAAGGCGTACAGCTAACTGACAAGCACGATGGTGGCCGCGTTGTGGATGAACTGGTTGCGAAGATTGTTAGTGAGCGTTGACAGATTTAACGGGTTGTTGGTTGCCTGTTAGTGAAATACCTCAGGTGATAAAAGCTGAGAGGTATTACTCGTCCAGACCCAATGTTTTACCCAATGGGCTGACAACAGCGTTACCGCCGCGTTGTAGTACGTGAGTATAGATCTGAGTTGTGCGAATATCCGAGTGCCCCATCTGCTCTTGCACGGTTCGAATGTCCGCGCCGTTTTCTAGAAGGTGAGTGGCGAACGAATGGCGAAGCGTATGACACGTAGCCTGCTTGCCAATACCCGATGATTTTACGGCTGTCTTGAATCTCCGTTGCATGGATTGTTCATGCACATGATGCCTGCCTATTTCGCCGGTTCTCGGGTTCTGGCTTCGAGATTGTGATGGTG
>ENA-ORXM01000549-ORXM01000549.1-marine-metagenome-genome-assembly--contig:-NODE-549-length-64350-cov-9.180340_pt1 | contig 64350 bp, 66 predicted proteins | sample MGYA00237867_ERZ511480 | MGnify/ENA primary metagenome ERZ511480 (study PRJEB26309, sample SAMN06266103) | marine metagenome | isolation source: Algal blade | place: United Kingdom:Sidmouth, United...
TCAATTTCTTGTTGAGACCCTTCAAAAACCCATTTTGTTTCGTTAGCCTCTAAATCAAATATTGCAATATTTCTAATCTGACTTTTTGAGTAGGAGGATAGCTTTCCAAGAGTGTCTTCTCCAGCTCTGAGTTCAAAATATGTATATTGACCCACAGTTTCAGGAGAATATGGAATTCTAATACTAAGATTATCTTCTATATTTGTTTCCATCTTATCATCAACGATTGGCGGAGGAGCTGCATCGTATGAACGAAACTCAGAAATTACGAATACAGTAAAAATTAATGCGGAAAATATTGCAATTAAGGCAGCGCCAAAAATAAATACGGCATTAGCTCGCCATACAAATTTAAAAAATCTATTGTTTTCCATGTCATTAAGCATGACCGAGTTCTCAATCTAAATCAATAAAGGTAAAATTAAAACATGGAGCCCTTCAAACCAAATGCGCATTTCCTGTTTTCCAGAAACATCATCGGCGCAATTTGGACGTTTAGACATTAAAGTAATGTCTGGTCAGAAACTAAAACACTAACCCCCCAAACACCATCTAATCACCGCTTTTTGCGCGTGAAGCCTATTCTCTGCCTCGTCAAACACTGCGCTTTGCGGGCCGTCTATGACGCTGGCCGTGACTTCTTCGCCGCGATGGGCGGGGAGGCAGTGGAGGAAGATGGCATTTTTTGCCGCCGCATTCATCAGCGCGTCATTGGCTTGGTGGCTCATAAGGTCCGAAAGACGTTTCTCAGCGTCTGTGTCGCCCATGCTCACAAATGTATCAGCAATGACAACATCCGTATTTTCGCAAGCTTTTGAGGGGTTAGTGATGATCTCTATCTTTGCCCCTGCCCCGCGCGCGGCTTCAATGGTTTGGCCCGGCACGATGTAGCCATCAGGGCAGGACACGCGCAGGCGGTAGCCAAATTTAGCGGCGGCATTGATAAAAGATACGGCGACATTATTGCCGTCCCCCACCCATGTCAGGGTCATGTCAGAAAGATCACCGCCGCGCTCTTCGAGCGTCTGCAAATCTGCCATAATTTGGCAAGGGTGATTATAATCGGTCAGCCCATTAATCACCGGCACATCAGAATTATGGGCAAGTGTGGTCAGTGTTGCATGGCTATTGGCGCGTAGCATAATGCCGTCAACAAAACGCGAGAGGACTTTGGCCGTGTCTTCAATCGTCTCTCCTCGCCCGATTTGCATATCATTGCTGGTCGCTGTGATAGAGCTGCCGCCAAGCTGGCGCATCGCCATGTCAAAAGAGAAGCGCGTGCGGGTGGAGGATTTCTCAAATATCAGCGCAAGCGTTTCGCCCTTAAAAGGCGCGTCAGGGTCAAGGCGGCCTTTGGCTAAGCCTCTTCTGGCCGCTTTCATACGGTGAGCCTCGTCCAGAATGTCGCGCAACACACTGGCCTCAATATTAGCTAAAGACAAAAAATGGTTCGGCATCGGCCCCTCACGCAAAAAGAATGATTAGCGAATGAGGCCGCTAGAGGGAAGAGAAAAATAAGACGTTATTAAGGAGCTGTTGTTCAGTTTTGAAACAATAATTATGCAGAGCACGAGTTTTACGCATCAATCTTTGGGCAGAACAGCCCATATAAGCGGCTTACGCAGAATTTGGTCGAATTTTATTTCCGAGCCGTTCAAGACAAAGCTGTAGGGCAGAAATGTCATACAAAGCCGCAGATGCGGCAAGGCTGCAACCTTGCCGCGTGCGTTTAAACAAGCATTATAAGAAAGGACCCTACAATGCTTACTCAACACTCAAATTATGTGCCGCCCAAGCGGCGTTCTGTCAAGCTTTTGACATCAATTTTGGCTCTTGCGACAGTCACGGCTGCGCCTATGGCCGCCCAAGCTTCCCCTAGTTTGGACAATATCGTCAGGACAAAACATGCCGTAAAATTCGACCGCGCTTTGTTTACCAGCGAGGATGGATTACAACAGGTCTATACAACGCTGGTCAGAAAGGCCAAAAAAGCCTGTAAAATCGGCACCTCCGTTGATGATGAAGGCACACATTTGTCGAAAGCCGAATGTGTATCTGATTTACTTGACCAATTTGTAGAAAATGCAGATGTCACCGTTTTGACCGCTTATCACTCGGAGCAAGGTAAAGCTGGCGGATAGTCACCGGGTATTACGTAAGATAATTTTGGCTGCTTAAGACTGCGTGTTCCTTAAATGGGACGCGCAGTTTTTTGCTTTTGCATATAAAGACGTCCGTTTTGATTCTTTGTGGGGAAAATCAGAAACGAACGTCCGGACCTAGTCTAAAAAGACTAGGGCCTTTCTATCAATACGCATGAAAAACCCGTAAGGTTCAAACTTAGAGCGTTTAAGCCTCATAATCATCCAAAGCCTGAGCCTCTTTGAAGCACTTGCGCAAGATGCCGACGGCCTCGCGGACGTGATCTTCTGTGATAATCAGTGGCGGCGCGAGGCGCAGGACATTGTCGCCCGCCGAGCCGCCCAGCAATTTATGCTCTAGCATGAGGCGGCGCACTTCAATGGCGGGCTTTTTCAGCTGCATCCCGCAGAGCAGGCCCTTGCCGCGTAGCTCAACGACAACATCAGGGAACTCATCCTTCAGACTTTCAAATTGCTGTTTGAGGACGTTTGCCACTCGCGTGACGTGTTCCAGAAATTCCGGTTTTGAAATCTCGTCCCAGACAGCATTGCCGACTGCGGTGGCGAGCGGGTTGCCGCCATAGGTCGAACCATGTGTTCCTGGCACCATGCCAGCCGCGGCTTCCTCAGTCGCGATACAAGCCCCGAGTGGAAACCCGCCGCCTACCCCTTTGGCAACAGCCATAATATCAGGTTCGGCGCCTTGTCCGTTTTCTTGGTTAGCCCATTGATGGGCGAAAAGCTTACCCGTACGGCCCGCGCCGCATTGGACTTCGTCATAAATCAGCAAGATACCTTTTTCATCACAAAGCTCCCGCAGCCCGCGCAGGCAAACTCCGGGGAGCGGACGCAAACCGCCCTCGCCTTGCACAGGCTCAACCAAGATGGCCGCTGTTGTGTCAGAAATGGCCTCTTTCAGCGCGTCATGATCCGCAAATGGCAGATGGATAAAGCCGGGTAGTGCGGGGCCAAAACCTTTTAGGTATTTCGGATTGCCGCCCGCATTTATGGTCGCAAATGTACGGCCATGAAACGCGCCTTGGAAGGTGATGATATCAAAGCGTTCCGGCTGTCCATTATCATAGTGAAACTTACGCGCCGTTTTCATGGCGCATTCAATCGCCTCAGCACCGGAATTTGTGAAAAAGACCTTTTGCGCAAAAGGCAAAGCGTCGCAATATTTCTTGGCGAGTTTTTTTGCCTCCGTCAGCTGGAACATGCCCGAGAGGTGCCAGACTTTATTGGCTTGATCCATGAGCGCCGCCTTGGGCGCAGGGTGATTATGTCCCAAACAATTGACAGAAATCCCTGCGATGAAATCAAGATATTTATCGCCATTTTCAGTATAGAGATAGGCGCCCTCACCGCGCACAAAATCCTGCGCTGGGGGTTTATAAGTATTATAGAGATGATCACCTTCGGCCATGAGAGCGTTCCTTATGATTTAATCCGCCAACCTGATTTTAGAACCATCAGGACGAGCGTGAAGAGGATGACATTGATGGCGCAGGTGACGATAACACCTGTCATGATAGGGCCATCGGATGTGCCCAGGAAGCCATAACGGAAACCATCAATAAGGTAAAAAAGCGGGTTGAATAAAATGAGCTTTTGAAAGGTCGCGGGGAGCACATCGATGTGATAAAAAGTCCCTGATAAGAATGAAAGCGGCAGGATGATGAATTGATTAACCACGGCGAGTTGGTCAAATTTCTCGGCCCAGACGCCTGCGAGCACGCCGACCATTCCCATCATAAACGCAGCGGACACCCCAAAAAACAAGACGGCCCAGATCTGCGTGGGTATCATGGGCGTGAAGATGCTTAAGGCGAGTGATGTCACGACGGCCACTAAAATTCCGCGTGTCGCCGCGCCGCCAATCCAGCCCAGCGCCAGTTCAAAATAAGAGAGCGGCGGCATGAGCACATCTGTAATGCTGCCCATCATTTTCCCTGTCATAATAGAAGATCCACTATTGGCAGCGGCATTATTAAGAATGCCGAGCATGACAAGGCCAGGCGCAAGGAAGGCCATAAACTCCATCGACTCCGCAGAGCCAGAGCGGAAAGGTAAAAAAGCCAGCACAAAAACGGTCATATATAAGAGATTGGAAATCACAGGGGCGAGCAACGTTTGCGGGCCCACTTTCAAGAAGCGTTTGACTTCTTTTTTGTAAAGCGTCGCGAGGCCCATCCAATTGACAAGGCCAAATTCGCGCACCGCAGGCGGCGTCGGAGTCTGTAGGCTTTGCATGTCACTCATGACTATCTCTTATGGCTGTCTTATTGGCCGTTTCGTTCTTAGCTTGATGGGGCGTAACATGACCCCTATTGCAAGCCAAGCCTAAGGATGGACGCTTTTGAGGTAAATTATCCCCATCATATCGACCCCTATATGTTGAATTCTGTGGATAGGTCCAAACCTTATCTTGTGGTATCTCATAAAATCTTTACATTATGTTGTGTCGAGATGTGAGGGGCTTCGCATCTCGACACAACATATAGTGCGCTGAAACCGCACATCAGGTGAATAATTTTTTGGTGGGCTCTTTGGCCCGCTTTTGATTCCAAAGAAGGGGAGTCTTTAACATGGCATGGACCGAAGATCGCGTAGAAGTATTGACAAAATTGTGGGCTGAAGGCCTTTCAGCCAGTCAAATCGCCAAACAGCTCGGCGGCGTCACCCGTAATGCCGTGATTGGTAAGGTTCACCGTCTCGGCCTGTCCGGCCGCGCCAAGCCGTCCAACCCGGCTAAAAAGGCCGCTCGCAAAACAAAAACAACGGCGCGTGCCCGCGTTACGAGAGCCCCGTCGGCTCCGCGCAAACCGCGCCCGGCTGTCGCTGCAGCACCGCCCCCGCCGCCGCCTATCGAAGCCAAGCCCATGGCCAATGGTAAATATGCGACCATCCTGACCATTCGTGATCATATGTGTAAATGGCCCATCGGCGACCCGAGCCAATCAGAGTTTCGCTTTTGCGGCCGCAAGACTGCCGATAAAGATGAGCCTTATTGCACGGCCCATAGCCGCGTGGCCTATCAACCGTCACGTCGCCGCGGCGGAGGTGTCCGCGCCCTCGGTCCAAACCCGACACGCAGACGTTTGAAGTAAGCTCAAAAAATTTCGGGTTTGACATAACTTAAATTGTCAAACCTGCATTCCTCACTATGATGTGCGCATGACACATTATCGCTCCCTTCTCTTTGTTCCCGGCAACCGTGCTGACCGTTTTGAAAAAGCCTGTCAGGCTGGCGCGGACTTGGTATGTATTGATTTAGAGGATGCCGTTGGCCCCGCAGATAAAGAGACGGCCCGCAAAGAGGTTCTGGCGTGGCTGGCTGAGACGGCCCACAAAAATGTATCGCTTCGCATAAACGGCCTTGAGACTGAAATTGGCCAAGCCGATATAGCAGCGCTTAAAGACTGTGGCTTAACCCTGCCCTTTATCATGGTGCCCAAAGTCAGCTCTCAGGAGGAGATCAACGCGCTGGATGCGCAGCTGCCTGACGCGCTCGGGCCTTTTGTAGCCATCATTGAAAGCGCCGCCGGGCTTGTGCATTGCGAAGAGATTTTCGCCCATCCCCGCGTGGAGATCGGCATGTATGGCTCCATTGATTATGCAGGCGATGTAGATTGCGACCAAGCCTGGGACACACATCTTTATGCTCGATCCCGCCTTGTCGCCGCTGCCGCTGCCTCTGACGCTATATTATTTGATGTGCCGCATATTCATGTGCGCGATTTAGACGATTGCGAAGCCACAACGCGAAAGGCCAAGGCCCTCGGCATTCACGCCCGGGCCGCTATCCATCCCGCCCAAATAGAGCGTATCCACGCCGCCCTTGCGCCAAGCGAAACTGAGATCGCTTACGCCGAAAAGGTCATCGCCGCCGATAAAGCTGCAGGCGGAAATGTCGTGCTACTCAACGGCAAATTCATCGAAGCCCCTGTTGTAAAAAAAGCGAAACGGGTTTTAGCGTTTCGGCGGTAGAGATAAGCTTTAGCACTTGGGTAAATGGCCTCGTTTTACACCGCCTTTGACATCTGCTAGCTGGTGATCATCGTCTCGTACGAAAAATAGACGTCCGAAACCGCAAACGATAATAATAAGGACGATTTATGGACACCCACCAAGATGTCATTGTCACCTATCAAAAGGACATCGTAAATATTAAATTCAATCGTCCGAAACAGCTTAACGCCTTGAACGAAAATATACGGTCAGTCATCGCTTCGACGCTTAATGAATTGATGGAGAGGCCGGATATTCGATTGCTGGTATTTAGCGGCGAAGGTAAATCCTTTTGTTCAGGCGCTGATCTAAAGACATCATCCTATCCCAAAGTTGAGGGCGATTGGTCGACGCGGCGTAATCGCACCGCAACATGGCAGCGGGTCTTAGAACAGTTGGATCGTATTCCCCAAGTCAGCATCGCGAGTATCCAGGGTTATGTAATAGGCGGAGGCGCTCTGTTAGCTACGGCCTGCGATTTCAGAGTTATTACCAAAGAGACTATCCTTAGAATACCTGAACTTGCGCTTGGAATACCGAACGTTTGGAACGGCACGCCGCTTCTCGCCCGTGAGGTCGGTCTGCCGATCACCCGAGATTGGGTTATGACTGCAAGAAAAGTATATGCCGATGAACTCATGCGCGCGCATTGGGCGCAACGCTGCGCTGAAGATGACGATCTTGTTCTAGCGACCGAAACATTGATTGCGGAGCTTTTGAAGGTTCCCGCTGCGCCGCTCGCCTTAACACGCGGCATGACGTCAAGTCTGGGTAGAGGTGTGCCTGGCATGCAACTCGGTTGGGCTGACGCCGACCTACAGCAATGGGCGTTAAACGAAGATGAATATCATGCGGCCGTAGACGCCTATCTTGAATTCATGTCTAAATAGCGCCCCATTACCTGAGGCGCTATATCGGACAACGCGTCTATCGTTATTTGCATTCTAGAAGTGATTGCGCTTAGGTGCCCCATGACGTCATTCAGCGCTCGCATCGTAAATCGTCTATTGCCATTGACGGGTATAAAGACGTTCTTTTCCGATCCGTCCAAAGTGCAGGGAAAGATAGAGACGCTTCGGCAAAAAGGCCCAGACTTGCCGTCGAAAAACTTCAGACGCAAGTTTGGCGTGTCGGAAGAGCAAGTCGATGGATACCGCGTATTCACAATTGCTCCAAAAGCAGGCGCCCTAAAGAGCGATAACCATGTGCTGTATTTGCACGGCGGAGGTTATGTCATGGATATGTCGTGGGGCCACTGGAATTTCATTGGACGTCTTATTGAGGCCACAGGCGCACGTGTGACGGCGCCTATATATCCGCTTGCACCAGAGCAGACGTGTGAAAAGCTGGTTCCGCAGATGCAAAGCCTATTTGCACAGCTAGCTGAGACACACAGCGCAGAGACTATGACCATCATGGGCGATAGCGCGGGCGGCGGTCTGTCTCTAGCGATCTGTCATGCGCTCCGGGACAGCGGAGAGGCTCAGCCCAGCCGCTTAATCCTGCTATCACCTTGGCTTGACGTCACCGCGTCGCATCCCGATCAGCTGGAGATAGAAAAACATGATCCCATGATTTCCATATCCGGTTTGAAAGCCTTTGGAGAACTATATGCGGGTGATTTAGACGCGAAGGACCCAAGAGTGAGCCCCTTATTCGGCGCGCATGATCGCCTACCCCCGACGCAAATATTTACTGGCACAGCGGATGTCTTATGGCCTGATTCACAAAGGTTCAAAGTCGCTTTGAACCAGGCGGGCGGACAGTGTGAGTATCATGAATATTCAAAAATGTTTCACGTCTGGATGTTGATCCCAATTCCAGAAGGAAAAAAGGCGATGCAGCAAATTGCTGATTTTATGATGACCCCTATATAACCATAAATATTCATGACCAAGCCGGCATATAGGACGTCTCCGCGGCGATGTGCGATGATGTGGAACTAACATAATTTGATCATGAAGGTCTGTTTAGTTTTAAGACAATAACTTTGGCAGAACAAAAGCTGAGAACGCGCCGACGGCCCAGACGCCGAAACCGATATAGAGCACCCAGCCGCCTATAGCTCTTAGACGGGAACAGGCTTTGGCTTGCGCGGGATCGGCGGGGCACGGCATATTCCGCGCGAAATAGCGCACACCCCAGGCTATGCAGAGCAAAATAAATGAGCCGCCAAAGACAAGCGGCTTATGGGCGGACAGCCAAATCAGTTGCGGGACATTGGATGTCAGAGACGACAAAGCCGCGCCCATACCCAAGGTAATCATCACTGCCGGCAGGGTGCAGCAAATAAGGGTTGAGAGACTTGTGACCAAGGCTACGGTCGGCGCGGCGGTCTCCCGAAAGGCTAGTTTCGCTTTACTCACTTCAAGCTTTAGGATTTTTCAGGCGGAATAAATTCGCTGCCGTCTTTGCGCGTAATCTTGGTGGTTGAATATCCCGCCTTTTTAACAAGCTTGATAATCTGCTCATTTGACAGCACCGCATCTTTCACCAACGCGACAGACATGGTTTTCGTATCCAGATCGACATAAGTCCCGCGCACTTCATCGCGTTTTTTAAATGTCTTATTGAGCGCCAGTGTGCAAAAGTCACAAACCAGCCCGCTAAGGCCGACAGAGATGTCCGCAATCTCGACAACCTCTGGGCCATTCATTTTTTTAACCTTATCTTTGGCAAAACTCGTAGCAGGCGCTAAAGCCAACAAAGCGGCGATTGTCAGTGTCGAGATCAGTTTCATGGCAGTCTCCTAAAATCTGTGAATATAATTAAGCAAGGGCTCGCCTTGGTCGTCAATGCCGACTTCCAGTAAAGACGGCCCTTTGAAAAAGCGCACCAGCGCGGTGACCGCCGCTTTGTCTCGGCTTTCAGGCCTGTGATGAGCTTCTACCATAAGCCATGTGTGCAAAGCCCCGGTATTGGCAACATAAGGCGCAATGCCCACCCGGCTGTGAAAGCTAGAATACTCGCCAAAGCGCCCATGTTCCCAATGCTCGGCGGCGGCAGATATAAAATAGCGCCGCGTTTCCCAATCACCAGAGACACCAAAAAATACGGCTTCATCTTTGCCGCGTTCAAGCCGAAGCTCTGAACTGTCGAGATCATCCGTAACATATCCGAGACCAAAGCGCCCATAAATATTGGCTTGGCTATCAGGTTTATTCCACCGCTTCATCAAGCGGTTCAGTTGCACACCCGTAAACACAAAATCATTATCGCGATCGTATCGCAGCCTGAGGCCAACGCTGTGGCGCGTGTCAAATGTGTAATGCACATGGGCGCTATTCTGATAGCTATCATTGCGCAGCATGACCGTCCACGCATCAGAGTAAGAGACGGGCCGCGCATCAGCCGATAGCGGGGCTAGACATCCCAACGCTAAAAATGTTGCAAGCTTATGCATACCCCCCTATGGTATATATATCCGAACCACGCAACTCACAAACTCTGGTCATTCATGTCTGAACATCGCAAAGCCCGCCGCAATTCAAGCCTCAAACGCCTCTCCCGTATTGAGGGACAAGTCAGGGGCTTACAAAAAATGATTGAGGATGACCGCTACTGCGTCGATATTCTTGTGCAGGTCAAAGCTGTAAGCGCCGCCCTTAAAAAAGTCGAAGGCGAACTTCTCAAAGACCATGTGGATCATTGCCTCGCCGCCGCCGTCGCCAGCGATGATGTCTCGGACAGGCAAGAAAAAGTCGCCGAATTAGTGGACCTGCTCTCTAAACGCTAAGTTTGGCTCCGCCCTTTTAATCTAAAACACCTTTCACAATCGATCCGAAAGGCGAATTGCCAAGAACCGCGAGTTGCTGCTCTGCGGAGACTTTGTTGATGGCCTCTTGCGGGCGCGAGACGGGAATGGCTCTTGTCTGAATTCTAGGTTTCGCTGTAATTTATAATTTGCGAGAAAGTTGCGACCATGTGCAATGATCGTTTCCTGGTCCAAAGGCTTTCCGTCCTGCATGACCATAATGGCATGAACGGCATCGCCCCGTTGTTTATCGGATACGCCAATAATGACGACTTGGACGAAACTAGAAAAGGTGGAGATTGCATTTTCGACTTCGGCAGAAAAGACCTTCTCACCGACGGTGATAATAATATCTCTGACACGGTCGATAACATGGCCCGTGTCGTGACGCTTTAACAGGCGAGTTTAGTAGAAATAAATTTGATCGCCATTAGGACGGCGCATTCTAGTAAAGTCTAATAGATATATCTTTCAGTTTCAGTAACATTGTTATACGCTTTTCATACATAAAATATTTAAAGTTACGTGAGGGCCATATGATTAGCAGTTCTGTCGGTAAAAATGGGGTGAACACCTCCAGTGATGTAAAAATTGTTCAAAAGCTGCTCAACATTGCCGCGGCCTCTACGACAACAGTACCCGTTGTTTGGTCATTACCTGGATTGGTGCCATCCGCCCAATTTGCACCACATCGCCTAATTTTGCCATTGGCCGCTTTAGCGGAAGACGGAGCCTATGGCCCGGCAACACAAGCTGCAATTGATCACGTTCAAAGTAAGTTGGGTGTATTTGCTAGTGGGCTCATTGATCCGCGGAGCAGAACCTTGGGTCTAATGTGGCCCGTAGCCTATAAAAACCCAACCGGGAAAGCGGTACGCGTTTCTGACGGTATGGGAAAAGGGCATTTCGGCGCTTCTCGAGCGGGTGGAAAACGCACGCATAAAGGCACGGATTATACCGCCAAAGTGGGTCAGAAAATCAAAGCGCCAATGTCTGGCTATGTCAAAAGAATAGCCGTGCCCTACAGCTCAGGCACAGATCATAAATTGTTGCGCGGCGTTGAAATTATTGGCGCGGATGGACATAAATGTAAGATTTGATATATGAGCTTAGAGCCGAATATTGTGGGTTCATTTGTTACGGCGGGTCAAAACGATGTTGGAACCTTGCTAACACTCCAAAACCGTCATGGCAGCAAAATAACTGAACATGTGCACGTCGAATTGCGGACGCATGCTGGCTCACTTATTGATCCAACAACCCTTATAAAATAAGGTATTAGAGCTATGACATTTACATTTTTTCGTTCCCTACTTTTAGTAACTGCTCTATTGTTGCCAGCTTGTGGTGCCAGTCAAAATGTGCCGACGCCTAAGACGCCACAAACCTCTCAATCTGCTGAAATTGATTTTAATTCACCCGATATCTACAAACCCATGAAAGGGATTTATACATATGGGGAAGGCGTAGAGATATTTAGCCCGTGTGGGACCGAAAATGAATATTGGGTTTTCCCCTATACCGATGAGATGTGGACCACGCTCAGGGATGCACATCAAAATATGGCGACAGACGCTTATGGTGGCATTTTTGTTGAACTTAACGGGTGGACCGGCCCAACATTGCACCCCATTGTTGGAGGGGAATATGCAGCGGATTATGATGGCTATATTGTGGCTGAAGGCCTCATTACGACAAGAAAAAAAATCCCTCTGATTGCGAATAGTTTTTTGACTAAACTGACACTTTCAACTTTCACAGTCCCACATTATTGCGAGGCGGTTCATCGCGGATGGTGAAAACAGCGCTGCAGCATAATTTAGGTTTGGGCGGTGCCTGTATCGTGACATTTTACCAAGCCGCTTAGAATTATTGTTTAGCTAAGCTCTGCTACTATTGGGTGGCCTCTACCAATTTGTTGTCATGGTGAAACCTTCAAGCAACGATTTACGCAAGCTTATCCGCTTACTTATAAAAATAAACCATCGCCCCTTTAATCCAAAACACCTTTCACAATCGATCCAAAAGGCGAACTCCCCAGAACCGCGAGTTGTTGCTCTGCGGAGACTTTGTTGATGGCCTCTTGCGGGCGCGAGACGGGATGCAGCGCAATGCGCAGAGGGCGCGTGCCTTGGGCCTTGGCAATAGCGCCGGCTATAGCGCGCGGGATGTCCATCGGGTCTGACTCGCCGCCGCCCGCTTCGCGCTTACCCATGCCCGCTGTGAATTGCGGATAGGCGTCAATGACATCTTTGCTCAGCCGCGCTTTCAAAGCGGCTGACGGCGCGTTTTGATTAAACCAAATTCTGGTCGGATAACCGCCGGGCTGAATAATTGTCACGTCAATATTATGGGAAGCGACCTCATAGGCGAGCTGTTCGCTCAAAGCTTCGAGCGCAAATTTCGTCGGGGAATATTGTCCAAATCCTGGAATGATAATGCGCCCTAATTGCGAGGTGACATTGAAAATATATCCGCTCTTATTGGCGCGCATAGACGGCAGGGCCGCGCGTATCATGCGCTGCGCCCCGTAAACATTGGTATCGAAAATAAGCTGAGTCGCCGCCATATCTTGCGCTTCAATCGGGCCCGCAATCGACATGCCTGCATTATTGACCAGAACATCAAGCTTTCCGCCTGCCGCTTTAATAGCGGCGGCCACGCCCGCCTCGACCTGGTCGTCCTTAGTGATATCGATTTCAAGAACGGTGATGTCCAAGTCGTCAGATTTCGCGAGCGCTTCAAGCTCAGCGGCTTCGGGGCGCGGGAGATTGCGCATAGTGGCAAAGACTTTCGCGCCAAGACGCGCATAATGTTCTGCGCCTAAGCGGCCAAATCCAGACGAGCAGCCTGTGATGAGAATGGACACGCCTGTCAGGTCAACCGCATCTTGCGCCGTCGCGACAGAGGCTTTCGAACAGGCGGCTGTATAGGTGACGGCGGCCATGGACGCGCCGAGCATAAGATGACGGCGATTAAGTTTAAATTTATCAGACATTAGAAGACTCCATGGATTCACGTCTGTCTAACATAGCACGAGGCCTGTGTCCGAGGACAAATAGTCTTACTTGGCATTGGCAAAGCCTAGAGTGTCCCCCATAGTGCGTAGAAACATAAGCGGGAAAAACTCTATGCCGGAAATTCATGCACGGACATGTCATATTTGTGAAGCCAATTGCGGGACCTTGATGACCGTAGAGGACGGCAAAGTTACTAAAGTGACGGGCAATCCAGATCATGTTCTGTCCCAGGGCTATATCTGCCCCAAAGCCACGGCCATCCCTGATTTGCAAAATGACCCTGACCGTCTGCGCGCACCTGTAAAAAAGGTGGGCGATAATTGGGAGGAGATATCTTGGGAGCAGGCTTTTTCTGAAATCGCCGCTAAACACCAAGCTATAGTTTCAGGACCGAAAATCGCCTCTATCTTTTTAGGCAATCCCAATGCCCATAACTATTCGACCAGCTTTTCTATGCGCGGCCTGATGAAAGCGTGGGGCGCCAAAGGTGTTTACTCCGCCTCAACCTTGGATCAACTCCCGCATATGATTTGCCAGAAATGGGTTTATGGCCATAACGCGCTTTACCCCGTGCCAGATATTGACCGCACGATGTATATGCTTTGTGTCGGCGGAAACCCCCTTGCCTCTAATGGCTCTCTCTGGACGGTGCCGAATGTGAAGAAACGCATTCAACGGCTGCAAGCGCGCGGCGGGAAATTTGTAGTCGTCGATCCGCGCCGCACAGAAACGGCCAAGATTGCGGACGGGCATCATTTTATTAAGCCTGGCACAGATACGGCTTTGTTCTTAGGGTTGCTCCTCGCCCTAGACGAAGCGGGTTTGGTCAATCCCGGGCGGCTCATGCCAATGCTGAAAGATTGGGACGATGCTTGGGCAGCGGTGCATAAATTTGATCTGGATGATCTATCAGCCTACTGCGGTATTCCCGCGGAAGACATTCGCGGCATCGCAGCAGAGCTCGGCAGCGGCCAACCCGCCATTGTCTATGGCCGCATGGGCGTCTCTGTGGTCAAGCATGGCACGCTGAATCACTGGCTTATACAGCTGCTCAATATCGCGACCGGAAATGTGGACCGCGAAGGCGGCGTGATGTTTCCCGACTCGCTGATCGATCCGGTTGAACGTAGCGGGACAGGCTCTTATGGCCGGTATCATCAGCGCCTCTCTGGCCGTCCCGAAGTCTTGGGCGAACTCCCTGCTGCTGAAATGGCCGCCGAAATCAGCACAGAAGGCGAAGGCCAAATTGGCGCGCTTCTAACCCTAGCAAGCAACCCCGTTCTTTCAGCCCCCGGCGGACGTCAATTAGACGAGGCACTGGAGTCGCTCGATCTGATGGTGTCGCTAGACATGTATATCACTGAAACCTCGCGTCATGCCGATTATATCCTCCCGCCTTGCGGCCCGCTGGAGAAAGATCATTATCCGCTGTTTTTTACCCCGCTCGCTATTCGTAATTACGCCGCCTATTCCCCCGCCATTTTTGAGATGGCCGAAGGCACCAAAGATGATTGGGAAATCATGGCCGATATCACCAGCGCAATTCGCACAGCACAAGGCGAAAACGAGCCTCCGAAAAAAGTGGAGCCGCGTGTTGTGCTTGACCAAATCTTGCAAAGCGGACCGCACGGCACAAGCCTCGCCGAGATTGAAGCTAAACCTAATGGCTATGATATGGGCCCGCTCAAATCTCGCCTGCCAGAACGCTTAAAAACGGATGACGGGCTTATTCATTGCGCCCCTGACATGCCGATGAAAGACTTGGCGGCGTTCAAAGCCGATTTCGCGCTCGCTGATAACGACACATTCCGCCTTATCGGACGCCGCCATGTGCGCTCTAATAATAGTTGGCTTCATAATTCCCACCGTCTCTTGAAGGGGCCGAACCGCTGCACGCTTATGATACATCCCGATGATGCGGCTGGGTTAGGTTTGGCCGACGGAGACGTCGCGAAAGTCTTTAATCATGTGGGAACAGTGGAACTGCCCATTGAAATTACGGATGATATTATGCCGAGCGTTGTCTCTATTCCCCACGGTTATGGGCATGGACGTAAAGGCGTGAAGCTCTCAGTCGCGGCGGAAAAACCAGGCGTGTCGATGAACGATCTGACCGATCCTGCGATTGTCGATGATTTGTCGGGCAACGCAGTGCTGAACGGTGTTCCCGTGAAGATTAAGAAAGCGGCTTAGCCCGCTACAGTTAAAAGGCTCTAATCCTTAGATTCGGCTTTCGTTTTTAAAGCTTGCCTGCTTGAATTGCTTTCACGGAGCTTCGCACTGAGATCGGCAGCATTTTGTTTTGGAAAATGCTTGGGATAGAAGGGTTCGTTCTTGCCGCTTGAGCGCTTGCGGGCTTCTTCTTGTAAAGCGCTAATGTAGCCGTGTGTTGCTATGCCCATGTCAAACTCCACTTCAGTTTAATTTTAATACACTTATTCATACTCTAAAATCAATCAACAAAACCTTAAACTAGGCCTTCTGCTTACATATTCAAGAGCATAAACTGAATAAGCCCAAACAAAATTTTGATGCAATTGTAACATCATGATGTCCTGTAAGGTACAAATATACCCGGGGTTTTACGCGCTTCAGCATCTAAGTGTCGCTCTAAAAAGACATCTTTAACGCCCACTAATTCCCAGCGTCTAGCGCTTCCAAGCTGATACCGTCCATCCAGACTTCGCGTTGAGCAAGGGGTACCCGTAATATTTAATACTACACCTGCTGCGCCCGCCGCCATGCTAATTTCAGTTCCTGAACTGGCTTGATCCGCCCATAATGCGATATTGCGCGTGGGGGCGAAACGCCCGCCATTTGGCCTGTCTTGCAATAGTCCAAGTGAGGTCATCGTCAAGACGCTGCAACCCGGATCTTGTGCAAGTGAGGAGGCGTAAAGACCCGGCCAGCGCTTCTTAAATTGCGGCCCATCCATAAGAATAGAGATGAGCAAGCTTGGCCCTACTGAACGGATAACTTGTTGCGCGGGGTCCGTTCTCGCAAGATCCTCACAAATCAGGGTCGCTAAGACGGAATGTTGCCGAAATGACCAGAAGTTTAACTTCCTGACAGAAATATTAATATTTTCCCACCAATCATAGGCGGGGTCTAATTGAAAAGCGGCGCCGTAATCTATAATTTGTTGCTTATTCAGTTTCCAACGATGATGTTTATGTTGAACGGAAATATAATAGCGGTCTTTAGGGGCTGCGGTTGACTTGCGGGGTAAATATATAGCTGTTGTAACGAAATTGCCGTGTTTTTCTGCATCTCCCAATTTAATAATAGGTGAGCCATCATGCAAAAGGTGGGAAAGGGGCGCAGTGCTTGTGCCTGAAATTAACACTTCGATTTCATCAAATGCCGAAAGTTCTTCTGCAAATTTTTGGAAGAGGTCAAAATCCAAAGCGGCTTCGGGGAGTACGACCCCATTGATTTCTTTGCTCATCTTTATGCCTTGCTTTACAATGGCAACTAGTTGAGCAATTAAAGCTTCACGTTCATCCTTCTGATCCGGAGTTGGTAACCACATCTGGTCTATGTCAAACCAGCGCCAAGGACGGCTCTTGATTCTGTCTGTTAAATGCTCTTCTGCCAGATAGGGCTTAAAGCAACTATGGGGCATGCAAAAAGGAAAAGGGATAAGCAAAAGGTTAAAGAGGCCATCCTTTTTCGAGCCTTCCATATTAATCCACTTCGCTTCAACCTCGGTAGACATAGGGGCCAAACTGACATTACGGCATAGGCTACGTAGTGAGCATCCCAGAGAGGCTGTTCGCGCTTTGGGAAGAACGGGAGCTACATTGCGATCTGCTGCAAATGTAAAAAATCTGTCTGGAACACCTGTGATATAAACGGAGTCAGAATCATCGTTTTGTAGTTTTTCTATGTCCTCATTAAGGCTTTCCAACCTCTCATCAAACTCGTCATTTAGGACGTTGATCAGCCAGGGCATAGGCTTCTCAGGGTCGTAATATTGGGCCATGCCTGTACAGGCTTCGTCAGAAATAATTAGTAATTTCAGAATTTTTGAAAATAGCTTTCGCCGTTTAGGGTCGATTTCGAAGTCTTCCCAAGGCCCCATGGGTTGTATAATTTCATCATGTTGATGAGTTTCTAATAAATTCTTCCAAAGTTTATTAATCGTTTCGTAATTGGCTATTCGTAAATCTTTGTCCTTTGATACTCTTTTGACGCTAGCTTTAACACGATGTTCTATGCGTGGGTCGTCTTTAATAGCCTCTCGCGAATATTTTAGAGACTTTTTGCGGTCTTTGTCAGAAATTTCACCAGAATCTATTAAAGTTAAACCGTGCCGCCAGACGTGCCCGGTGACGGTTAAGTCAAATCTATAACCTCCGTCGTTTCCAAATATACCAAATGGATCCGTGGTTGTGCGTCCGCAAATATCTTCGGGCCCATCAGGGTGGGCTTTATAGGGCAGGCCTGGTTTTACAAAAGCGTATGCGCCTGTTCGTTTTGCTAGAAGCGCAATGACAGCAAACATATCGACCGGCCAAATAGGAGGCTTTGACCAATATGTTATGAAGTCCGGCCGTGGATCATCATAGGAGGTTTCAGTAGGGTCGTAATCTGCATTTGAGCCAAAAGGCAAGGCTGAACGAATTAGATGTTCTATCGTCAACATTAATTAAGCCCCCTCAACCTTAAGTCATTTATTGAGAGTTTTTATCTCAATGCAAGTATTATTTAAAATTTAAGCCTACTTCTTAAGCCCATGCTTTCTCAGGAGCCCGCGAAAACTGTGATAGGTCAAGTCCAAATGCTTGGCCGCTTTACCTTGATGGCCCTCTGAGAGTTTCAGCGCTTCATCAATCAGGCGGCGCTCAAAGACCATGATGCGGTCAGCAAAACTTTGTTTAACCTCTATGGGTGCCCCCTCTGTTTCGGGCGACAGTAAAGTCCCCTCACTTTGCGGTTCAAGACTGTCTTTATATATAGGAGCCGTTTCCACAGATTGAATTTGAGGCGTTGGCCGGCTGTCCCTCAGCCGATAAGGCCCCTCAAAAGGGTCGAAACTTAATGCCGCAATTGGCGTGCTCAGAGTCTCATCTTTGAGGAAGGCTTGCGCGACATTGCGCTCAATCACCGTTTTTAGCTCCCTCACATTCCCCGTCCATGGACGTGTTTCCAGCTCCACCATGACTTCGGGTGTGAAGCCTGGAAAGCTCTCCGCGCCCAGACTGCCGGCGACTTTACGTCCAAAATGCTCTGCCAAAGGTGCAACATCTTCGGGGCGGTAGCGCAGAGGCGGAATTGTAATCACGTCAAAGGCGAGCCTATCCACCAGATCAACCCGAAATTCACCTCGCGCCACAGCGGCAGGCAGATCAATGCCTGTCGCGGTGACAATGCGCACATCAACCTGCTGCGTGTGCGCCTCGCCGCCCGCTTCATATTCACCATATTCCACCGCCCGCATGAGCTTTTCCTGCAAGCGCGGAGAAAGCGTCTCTATATTATCCAGAAATATCGTCCCGCCATCCGCCTCATAGAAACGGCCATTTGTATCTTCCTGCCCGTCCATAAAGGTTTGTCCGAATAATTCGCGGTCGAGCATGTCATCATTAAAGGCCGCGCAGTTCACTTTGACAAATTGCGCCTCCCAACGCGGCGAGAGAAAGTGAAGGCGCGAGGCAATCATCTCTTTTCCTGTCCCTCTTTCGCCCACCACAATGACCGGACGGTCTAATGAGGCCGCATCAGAGACCCTATCCAGTAAGGCATGAAAGGAATCGGATTGCCCAATGGGCTGTGCGGGTATAGCTGACATGGCTAATTATACTAATATTATTGGCTAGATATCAAGTTTAATTAGTAAATTATACTAAACTTAACATAGGCTAATTCCTAGAAAAATGAAAAGCTGAATAAAATCAATGACTTAAAAATTCTCGACTCTTTTATCGATAATCGACATATTGAATTTGTCGCTGAGGCAAATGTCTCAGCATAGGAGACGACAAAAAAGAAAGAGAGAGAAAACTATGACTTACAGAACTTTTGACATTGATAGCGGAATTGAAACAGGCAGTGCCACGCCTGGTTTTGATACAAGCAACCCCGCCCGCCGCTCACGTTCACGCCGTCACTCAGCATTGATGGGCCGCCGTTCAAGCGGTGCCCGGATTGCCGGTTTCGGATTTTAAAGAAGGAAACGCGCAAATGAGCCGTTACGACGATTTCAGACCTGAAGATAGCTGGCGCATAAAAGGCGCCCGCTTCCTTCGCTACCTTTCAACCCGCAAGATGGAATGTTGGGGCTTTTTCGCCGCCGGTTTTATCATCTCTGCAATATTTTAAACACCACGTTAAGGAGACGTATCATGGGAATTTTTTCTCGCATGGGTGACATCATCAACTCCAACCTCAACGCCATGATTGACAAGGCCGAGAACCCGGAGAAGATCGCCCGCCTGATCATTCAGGAAATGGAAGACACATTGGTCGAAGTCCGCACGGATGCCGCCCGCAATATCGCAGAGCGTAAAGAGCTCTCTCGCAAAGCCGAGGCTTATAAAGGCCGTGCCGGTGAGTGGGCCGCGAAAGCCGAACTTGCTCTCACGAAAGACCGTGAAGATCTTGCCCGGGGTGCCCTTGCTGCGAAACAGCAAGCCGAGCAAATGAGCGACGTTGTTTTGAAAGAGATTGATATCTTGGACGAAGCGGTTGGCAAAGCTGACGGCGACTTGGCTAAATTACAATCCAAATTGGATGAAGCCAAAGCTAAACATAAAGCGCTAATGATGCGCACGACTGTAGCGACCGGCCAAATCCGTATGCGCACGCAGCTTAATGACAATAAAGTCGATGATGCCCTAGCCCGCTATGAGCGTATGGAGCGTAAAGTCGATGAGCTAGAAGCCCATGTCGAAGCCTTTGATCTCGGATCAGGCGAAAGCCTTGAAAGCCAATTTGCAGCTTTAGAAGCTGATGAAGCTATCGAGGACGAACTTGCAGCTTTAAAAGCCAGCCTTAAGAAACCTGCTAAAAAAGCAGCGAATAAGTAATAGAATAGGTTCGGGTTTGCCAAACGAGCGTCGTTAATTCCCCTTCAACTTGCGACCCTTCGAGCGCAAATCCGGACCCACCATTAAAGAGAGAGAAACCTAATGTTGAGACCTGAAGTTCTAGTTTTCATGATCCCGATTGTCGCCATTGTTATGGGCATCGGATCGGGCATGTTGAAAATGCACTATAAGCATAAAGAACGCATGATGAACCATATGAGCGGCGACCAAATCGCAGAGCTCGACCAAATGTCAAAAATTGCCGACATCCTGGACCAACGCGTCAATGTCCTGGAACGTATTTTGGACGATGAAGTGCCTAATTGGAGAGAGAACAATGACAAAACGATCTAAAACAAATGAATGGAATTCATGGGACAATATCTATGAGACAGAAACCTACCGCGAAGGTCCTGGCCACAAAAAGCTTCGCCGTAATAAGATAGACGGTGTCTTTGGCGGTGTCTGTTCAGGCTTTGGTGATTACTTCGGAATTGACCACACGATTATGCGGATTGCCTTTGTGTTGAGTGCTTTTTTCTTAGGCCTGCCATTCTTCTTTTACTTTATCTTTTGGGTCTTTGTCCCGAAAGACACACGGGCGCCTTATCGTCGTGAGTATCGCGAAGTGCGTAAAGCACGCCGTAAGCACCGCGAAAATCCAGAAGAGCCTATGGTTCGCACAACAAGCTTTCGCGATGTGAAGTCAAAGTTCCGCTCCTTGGAAACACGGATGCAAGACTTGGAGCGCAATATCACGAGCAAAGAATGGAAACTTCGCCGCGACTTTCGGGACCTAGAAAACTAGGCTCGAACTTTTCGCAGCTTGATCATAAAGGAGAGAGACATGATCAAAGTAGCAATTATATCCCTTATCGGTGTTGGCGGCTTAGGCCTCAACACTGATGCCATCACCCCAAAATCCGTCGAGCTGAATGCAGGTGCCATTGTCATCAGCGCGGACGCTGAAGGTATCACAACAGACGTCAGCGCAGAGTCCGACTTTGCGATCAAGCTGAACATGAAAGAGGGCCGCGTCATCGCGATCCGGTTTTAGGAGAGAACTATGTTAAAGAAAATGACCTTGGCCGCTCTGGCCACAACCATGCTAGCAAGCACGGCCCTTGCAAATGGGCCCGAGCTTTTCATCGAAGACTTTGTCGGAACAATCAAAATTGAAAACGGTGCGTCTGATACTATTTCCATCATCCGCGATAAGAATATGAAAGGCGTCAATTTGGCCGAGCAACGCGATGGTCTGAAAATTGATGGCGGCATTTCTGATCCCGATGGCAATAAATGCAAAGGTTATTATGGCAGCTATAGCTTAGGTTTTTTCAAAAAAGAAAAGTCCGGTGAATTTGGCGGTTATGAAGATCTCGAAGACTATCCTCAAATCACTATAAGCGCGCCAACAGACACCGTTCTGGTCATTAAAAACTCTATTGCTTTTTTAACAGCAGACAATTTAGGCGGAACTGATTTGGACCTACGCTCTTGCGGTAAAGTAAGGCTAGGTAATGTCGAAGGAGATTTAATCGCGAACATTCGCGGCTCTGCTGACCTCACGGCACAAGATGTCGGAGATGTCGATGTTGATATCAGAGGGTCAGGCGATTTAGAGGTTCAAAACGCCAAGTTTGTGAAGCTCTCTATTGCCGGCTCAGGTGATGCGGACTTTGAAACTGTTCAAGGCGCAGATGTCAGTGTCAGCGGGTCAGGCGATATCGTTTTTGAAAATATAAACGGGTCCTTAGCCGCTGAAAGCCGCGGCTCAGGTGACATAGAAGCCGATAATGTTTCGGGCGACCTTGTCTATGATGCTGGCGGATCTGGAGACTTGGATGTCGGTGATGTTACGGGCAACCGTATCTCAATAGATGTGTCGGGCAGCGGCGACGTTGATATTGACGGCGGCGATGTGCAGACCCTCACGATTTCAGCCAGCGGCGCCAGCGGAGTTGATTACGGCGGAACGGCCAGAACTGCTGACCTTATTGCGACAGGCGCGAGCGATATTTACGTGAGTAAAGTGACTGGCGAAGTCCGCAGTAAAGAGCGCGGGGCCGCCGATATTTCGGTAAGCCGATAGCTTCCGAGTCTTTAAGGAAAAGGCCTCAAACCAGACTTTAAACCGTTCCACAAAACGGTTTAAAAAGATGCGTTTCCAGGTTGGATTTCTCTCTCGCCGGGAAGCGCATCTTGCGTTTTAGCTTATTATTACCTAAGCGCAAATCGAGCCCACACCTTTTTGGATATGGGCAGAGGGTCGCCGCAAATATGACTGACAATCGCTTCGGCTAAGAGCGGAGCAAAGACAAAGCCGCGTGAACCTAGCCCCGTAAACAGCCAAACATTTTCGTCTATTTTATCTATCAATGGCAAAGTATCTGCCGTCGTGACACGCACAGAGGCGCGGGAGATTTTTGAGGACGGTATGGCTTGTTGACCCGTAAACTTTTCAAACCCTTCGAGGTTTTCAACATCGTCTTCTGCTTTTAAAGCAAATGGGTCTTCATCCCCTAAGCGCTGATGCGTGGCGCCCAACAATACACCCTCCTCTAATGGAATAGCATAGCCTCCATAAGTGGTCGGAATTGAAATTTTCGCCTCGGCCCATGTCAATTGTCCGCGCGAAAAGCGAAGCGGAATATCTCTGTCTTTTAGCAGAGCTTTCAGGCCAAATCCTGCAGCTAAGATTATCAAGCTATCAGCGGGCTTATCCGTTGTCAGCGAAATATCCGACAGCCAATCGTTTAAAATCGTTTTCGGCTCTATGACCAAAGACTTCCCTAGCGCGAGTCTGTTCTCCCTCTCATCAAAATCAAAATGCGCTATCGGGAGCGGCGCTTGAATATTGAGTTTTTTAAAGCGTTCCGTCTCAGCCTCAGTCTTTGGGATATCGGTAACACCCTCCGTTACGACATGATTGCGATAAGCCTGTAGAGCATAAAGATAGCTGCCGAGGAAAAAACGGCTTTCGGGACGGTCTTGCAAATCAAGACGCGGCTTAATCAGCGCCGCCGCATTATGGCTGGCCGCTTTGTGGTTGGGGTCATGCACAATCGTCGGAGTCAAGCCCCGCCGTTTGAAAGCTCTCGCAAGAGACGCGCCCGCAATGCCCGCGCCGATAATCGTAAGCGGCTCGATGTCTTTTTCAGCCGCGCGTTCACCTGGGAATCTTGCTTCTAGACGGTGGCGCTTACGGCCAAAGCCTTCCTTTTTCTCAACATCGAATCCAGACTCTATCAGGGCCTGCCGCACAGAGCCTGCGACTGTAAATGTGCCAAGCCTTGCGCCTGGCGCCGACAGACCTGCGAGTTTTTTCATAATCTCGCCGGACCACATATTGGGGTTCTTGGCGGGACTAAACCCATCCAAAAACCAAGCATCAACCCGAGCGTCTATTTCATCTAGCGCCTTTGAAATATCATCATGAATCAATGTCAGAGTCACATCGCCAAAATGAAGACGGTGAAAGCCCTTCACCCGTCCCGGCCATTGCGCGATTAAAGCGGCAGAATAAGTTTCCAATTCAGGCCACGCCGAAAGCGCTTGATTTAATTGGGCGGCATCAAAAGGAAATTTTTCAACAGAGACAAAATGCAATCGGCCATTCTTAGCTTTGGTCGCCTCCCACATGCGCCATGCCGCGAGAAAATTTAGCCCCGACCCAAAGCCAAGTTCGCCAATGACAAAACGCTGACTGTCTTGCCAGCCTTCGGGCAGCCCGCAGGCTTTTAGAAAGACCGCTTCCGTTTCGGCAAGGCCGCCATCAACGCTAAAATAAATATCCCCAAAATCCGTGGCCGCAGGTGTTCCAGGACGGCTCCAATCCAGCGCAGGCGGATCGCATTGTGTGAGGGGTTTAGGCGCAGGCATAACACTGTCTTAGCAGAGCGTGACTAAGAGCCAATAAAAAACGCCCCGCCAAAGGCGAGACGTTTTATAAGTTTTGTAAAATTTTGGCTATTCGCCTTTAGGCGGCATTTTATCTTTCATAGCAGATCCGGCGTCTTTAGCATCTTTAACGATGTCCTTACCAGCCTCTTTCATGGCGTCCGCTTTGTCAGTTGCGCGCTCCATAACCTCACTGGCTGTTTCTTTTAAATCAGCTGATTTAGCTTTAGCAGCTTCGAGCATCTCATCAGCTTCCGCAGATGTGATTTTGCCTTCTTCTTTCAGGCGCGCAATATTTTTCTCTGTTGCAGCCACTGTCACATTACCAGCGGTTTCAAGGCGCTCAGCACTGTCCTTGGCGGCATCGACAACTTTCTCGCTTTGCTCTTTAAGTTCAGCCGCTGTGCGTTCAGCCGCAAGCTCGATATCTGTTTTGGCTTTGCTCGCCGCGCTCGCCGCGCTGTCTTTGACGTCGGCGGCATTATCTTTCATATCAGACGCAGATTCGGCAGCTTTTTCCTTCATCTCAGAAGCTTTTTCACCTGAGCAGGCTGTGACGCCTAAAGATAATAAGGCGGCTGTTGTTAGCACTAATGCGTGTTTAAATTTCATAGATTTCATGGGAAACTCCCGTTTTGTGCCCCCAACCCACACTTCCCCCTGAAATATGGCCGTTTAAGGGCAATTTATATTGTGTGCAGTCCTTATATTAAAACCACAGCAATACAATGCATCCTATGCAATATCGTTCCATTTAATAATATTCAGTAGGATGTGCGCCTATAGTGCCGTTTGCCAAGGCTAGGAGCATTTATATCCACTAACTTAGCGCAGGGTCATTACTGCGCCAAAAGCCGCTTAAACAGCATCTGTTCCATATAGCCATCAGCAGGCAGGCCGCGCGATGTTTGCCAGGCGCGGATGCCTTTGCGCGTGCCCGAACCGACAACGCCGTCCACACCGCCAACATTAAAGCCAAGCTGATTGAGCTTACGCTGCATGGATTTCTTATCCTCAAATGAGAGCATTTTATCATTGCGGGGCCAGTCTGTGGTAATGACAGATTTCCCGTTCAGCGCCTCGCCCAGTACCGTGATACCCATGGCGTAGCTAGTGGAATTATTATAGCGTTTGATAACGTCAAAGTTTTTAAAGGTCAGAAGTTTTGGCCCGCGATGTCCACCGGGCGCGATAATTTTCGCATCTAAAAATCCGGCATCTGCGGACCAGCGCTGGCCGCCAATCGGGCGAACCCCAAGAGCTGTCCATTCATTGACGGTTTTCTTTGTGCCTTCAAGGAGGCTGTAATCAAAATTAGCGTCAACGGCGACTTCTGTCAGTATTGGCTCACCCCAACGCCATCCGTGACGCGACAAATAATGCGCGGCAGAACCGAGCGCGTCAGCTTCATTTGTCCATAAGTCCTTATTCCCGTCGCCATCAAAATCAACCGCGTAATCGCGGAAGGTTGCGGGAATGAACTGCGTCATACCCATCGCGCCAGCCCAAGAGCTGATAAGTTGATCTTGTCTTACGGCCCCGCTTTTGAGCAGATCCAGTAAGGCATAAAGTTGGGCTTCGCCAAAGCTTGTGCGGCGGCCTTCAAAGGCAAATGTCGCGAGCGCGTCCACGGGATAATAATCGCCCATGATTTTCCCGTAAGCGGTCTCCAAGCCCCAGATGGAAGTCAAGATATGACGCGGGACTTTATAGCGGGCTTCTATCGCGTCAAAGACCGCGCTGTTTTCGGCCAGCTTGGCACGGCCGCCATTTAGCCGCGAGGCATTGGCGGCATTATCCACGTAAGACCAAATCGGTTTAGAAAATTCAGGTTGTGTCTTATCGCGCTCTAAAGCGCGGTCTTCGATTTTTGCGGGGCCTATCAAGCCCTCAACCATTGATTTGTCATAACCCATACGCACGGCCCGCGCGATAAATTCTGACTTCCAAAGATTAAAGCGCTCCTCAACAGGTAGCTCAGCGCGGGCATAGCGAGGCGGCGTGGCCACAGGATTAGAACCCTTGGCCTGAGGCGCCGCTTGGGCCGAAGCTTGCGCCGTAGCCTCTGGCGTCGCGGCACAAGACGACAGGCCAAAAAGCGATAAAACGGCAAGAGATATATAAGAGGGTGTGCGCATAGGCTCTGCTAACAAACTTCAAGGAATCTGCCTAGCCTGTATTACATCTAATATACACTTGGTTGTTTTTTTGAAACAGCGCGTGGCGTTACAAGCGGCGTTGAGAGGTATGACGTCACCCTTAATTCTATCTCTAGACCGTCAAAGTCAAAAAAGCGATTCAATAAATTAGCTCGCGCTCGCGTCCAAACTAAAGGCATGTATCTGCGCGATCTCATCCTTGAGCACATCGAGCACGGCGCGGTGCTTGGCTAAGCGGCTCATCCCGTCAAACTTCTCGCTCTTGATTACCACGTGAAAATGGCTTTCTGCGGAGCCGCCAACGGCATTATGCTCATGCGCGCCGCGGTGATGGGCGTGCTTATGGGACTCGTCAATCACCTCTAACTGCGACGGAGTGAAACTTTGCGTAAGTTTTTCCTTGATTGATGACGCGATAATGCCCATTTTGGTCAGTCCTTAAAAGCAATCCGAATTTTAACTCTCAACACATATAGGCGATATGGCAGGCAATTACGAATATAAACCCAAAGGCATCGATATCCGGGTCAATAAGGGTAAGAAAAAAGTCGACCCCAACCAGCAGGAATGCGACTGGGCGGGATGCGTCTCTATGGGCGGCTGTAAAGCGCCTAAATCACCGGATCGCCTGCGCGAATATTATAATTTCTGCACGATCCATGCACGCGAATATAATAAGAATTGGAACTTCTTCTCGAATATGAGCGACGAGGATATTGCCGAATGGCAGGTCGGCGCGCGTCATGGTCACCGTCCGACTTGGGACGTGAAGAAAAATACGGCTGAACGCGCCAAGGCGCAAAGCAAACGCAAAGCGGGCTCAACCGCCGCGACAGCTGAAGGTTATAATATTTTCGGTGAGGGCAAAATAGAAGGTCAATCCGAAGCTCCGCGCCGCCGCAGCCTGTCTAAGATGCAAATGAAAGCGCTCAATGATATGGGCCTTGATGATACGGCAACGAAGGATGATGTGCGCAAACGCTACACCCAGCTGGTTAAACAGCTCCATCCCGATGCGAACCAAGGTAAGCGCAATACCGAAGAAAGCTTCCAACGTGTTGTTAGCGCCATGAAGGTCTTGAAAACGACCAACCTTGGCTAATGAATTTTCAAACACCACACCCTTATTCTTCTCCTTGGGGAGAAGGTGCTGCGAAGCAGCGGATGAGGGGATATGGACTTAAAATTTGAGCGCTCTATAAATAGTCATATTTAGCTCCCCTCACCCGCCCTATCGGGCACCCTCTCCCCAAGGAGAGGGAGATAATAGATTGAATATAATATGTCTGACGCATTCCCCATTTTTGAGCCTGACACCATGGTGTCGGCGCGCGAGGTCTTTGATGTCGATTTCGACATGCAGGTTCCGGCCTTTAGCAAAACATCTGAAAATGTGCCGCCGATTGATGACGCTTATATTTTCGATGATAAGACCACCCAAGCGATCTGCGCAGGCTTCGCCCATGACCGCCGCGTTATGGTTCAAGGGTATCACGGCACGGGTAAATCCACCCATATCGAACAAGTCGCCGCGCGGCTGAACTGGCCGATGGTGCGGGTGAATCTGGACAGCCATGTCAGCCGGATTGATCTGGTGGGTAAAGACGCGATTGTCCTCAAAGACGGGAAACAAATTACAGAATTTCGCGAAGGGCTCCTGCCTTGGGCGCTCCAAAATCCTGTTGCCTTGGTCTTTGATGAATATGATGCGGGTCGTCCGGATGTGATGTTTGTGATTCAGCGCGTACTTGAAGCGCAAGGCCGCCTCACCCTGCTCGACCAGAACCGCGTGATTACGCCTCACAAAGCGTTTCGTCTTTTTGCGACCACGAACACAGTTGGTCTTGGCGATACGTCAGGCCTTTATCACGGCACACAACAAATCAACCAAGGCCAAATGGACCGCTGGAGCATTGTCTGTCAGCTTAACTATCTCTCCCATGATGAGGAAGAAGCCATCGTCCTCGCCAAATCCCCGAGCTATGATAATGCGGATGGCAAAGACCTTATCGCCAGCATGGTGCGCGTCGCCGATATGACGCGTAACAGCTTCATCGCCGGCGACATCTCAACCGTCATGAGCCCGCGCACGGTGATGAACTGGGCCGAAAATGCACGGATATTCGACGGCGATATCGCGCAGGCCTTCAGGCTGACATTCCTTAATAAATGTGATGAGCTTGAGCGGCCTATTATTAGCGAATTTTATCAGCGGGCCTTTGGGAAAGATTTGGCCGAGAGCGCGGCTGCGAGCATGGTCGCTTAGTGCATATTCTTAAGGAATAAGCTCTAAATCGTCGCCATATCTAAATCTTAAAATTATTTTCTTTGATGTTTTAGGCAGCTTGACTCTCACGGATGAAAAGCTGTCAGCATTTAATGCATTCATAAACTCGATAGGGACATCAGTACGGCATAATTTAATTGGTGCGTCGATTAAACAATAAACAGGTTTTACAATTAGTTTGTCATTTTTATTTTTTAATAATACGCCTTCTGAATTCAATGCGCTATGACCCATATAAATATCCATCTCTAAATAATATTCGTTATCTAAGGTAGTGATTTTAGCGTTTTTGATTTCATCAGGACGGAGTGCTTGTGGCAACATTACTGTGGTAAAAAAATAAATCGAATATATAGCTATTGCTGCAAATAATATTGAGAATAATATTGCCATAAATTTAATTGGTCGTTTCACTTTGTAACCCTCATTCTTTTATTGAAGGTGTATAAAAGCCTGCACAGTAAGTATGAATAGCTTTTTATCACGAAAACAAAACTGTGATTAAAAAACACAATTTAAAACAATTACACTCGCTTAAAGTAAATCTTTTAAATCTATTGTATCCATTGATAACTCAAAAGCATTTTGCCACAATTCAGCTTTTTTGCCCTTTCTTTCGATATACTCAATGACACCATTTAAATAAGTTAAGTCATTGGCCGCAGCGATATACGCGTCGCTCTCATCGTCTTCGGTATCAATAACTAATTCCAAATTATGTTTATGTGCATGTAGGCCGCGCCACACCATGTTAAAAGCTTGAGATGATAATTTTAACTTTACGTCGCGCATTATCCAACTTTTTTCTTAGGAATGCTATAGGCCTTAATGCATTTGAGAGCGACTTCATTTAACAAACCCACGAATTGTTGAAGTGGCATATTTTGAGCCGCACAAATGAAATAATACCCCTTACTGTTAGGGTCTTCAATAACTTTTAATCCATTTGGAAGCGCTGTTTTGACTGGTATTTTCCAGACCCAGCCTGTGAGCTTTTTATTAGCAGGTTTACGAGCATTTTTTTGCATTCCATGAGCGTTTTGCGTACTGATTCCCTGTTCATTGGCAACAATCATCACGGTATCATGCAGCTTAACTAATGTTATGTCTTTCGCCCTAACATTTGTAAGCTTTGGCGAGGTTGAGTTCCCAAACCTAAAAAGGTCCTCTTGTAATATATATATTCATCACCCATTCTAACCCCCTTAAATTATGTTCAACTACACATAGCAAAATATAAAACTAAGAACTAATCATAATTATTTTTCTTTCCTTGGTCAATATTAACATATTTTTCGAGACCCAATTTATAATATAATTTTCCTCTTTTTCTTGTCATTAATACCTGGGCTCGTTTATGAGGCCCCATGACCACCCGCACCCCCATCGACGAGTTTAAACGCGCCCTCGCATCTGCAACGAAGGCCATTTCTGGTGAGCCTGAGATGGAGGTTTCTTTTGGCGGGGATGTGGCGGGGATTGTGCGTGATCAGGTGATGCTGCCGAGCTTACCGCCAAAACCTAAACCAGCGCAGATTGCTAAGGTGCGCGGCGAGGCGGATGGTTTGGCGCTGCGTATTGCGCTGCATGATAAAGTTACTCACGCGAAGAACCAACCGACGACGGGGCCGGCCCGCGCGGTGTTTGAAGCGATGGAGCAAGCGCGTGTTGAGGCACTCGGCGGGAGGCATTTGGCGGGGGTTGGCGATAACTTGATGGCGTCGCTCTCGGCGCGGGCGAAACGCAAGGGCTATGACAAACCTGACATCGCCAAGGATGATAATAGCTTTGCCGAAGCCCTTGGGCTTTATGCGCGCGAAGTTTTGACAGGGCGCAAGCTTCCCAAAAGCTGCAACGGAATTATGGCCGCGTGGCGCACAGAAATTGAAGCGACCGCCGCTTTGCGTATGGACGCGCTTAAAGAGCTGCTTGATAATCAGCAAGACTTTGGCCGCTCTGTGCGAGACCTTATCCAAGACTTTGACCTCGGCGAAGATTTGGCTGACCCCAATGAGGATGAAGACTCGGATGAGGAAACGTCTGAGAATGAAGATCAACAGCCCGACCAAACACCTGACAGCCCGCAAGAGGAACAGCAGGGCCAGACCGAAGTCAGCGACGCCGACGCGCAAGAGGATGATGAGGCTGATCCCTCCGATATGGTGGATGCGGAAAATATTGACGGCGAGTCTGACGATAGTGACCAAGCGCCCAACCCGAATGCACAGCGCCCGCAACCCACCAACCTGCCTGATCCCTACACGGTTTATACAAACAAACATGATGAGGTTATCAAAGCCGAAGAGCTTTGCGAGACTGAGGAGCTTGACCGTTTGCGCGGATATTTGGACGGGCATATGGCGGGGCTGTCTTCTGTCATTGCGCGGCTCGCCAACCGTTTGCAGCGCCGCCTGCTCGCCCAGCAGCAGCGCAGTTGGACCTTTGATCTGGAAGAAGGCATGCTCGATACGGCGCGGCTGACCCGCGTGATTATCGACCCGATGTCGGCGCTGACCTTTAAGGAAGAAAAAGAAACCGATTTTCGCGATACAATTGTGACTATCCTGATTGATAATTCAGGCTCCATGCGCGGGCGGCCGATTATGGTTGCCGCAGTCTGCGCGGATATAATGGCGAGAACGCTGGAGCGCTGCGGCGTGAAGGCAGAAATTCTCGGCTTTACCACGCGGGCTTGGAAAGGCGGGCGCAGTTTTCAAGACTGGATGGCGGCGGGCAAACCTACGGCTCCGGGACGGCTCAATGATTTGCGCCACATCATTTATAAATCCGCCGATATGCCTTGGCGGCGGGCCAAGCGAAACCTTGGCCTGATGATGCGCGAAGGCTTGCTGAAAGAAAATATTGACGGAGAAGCGCTGGAATGGGCCTATCGCCGCCTCATGGCACGGCCCGAACAGCGCCGCATCATGATGGTTATTTCTGATGGCGCGCCCGTAGATGACGCCACGCAAAGCCAAAATAAAACAGGCATGCTCGAAAGCCACCTGCGCATGGTCATAGACAAAATAGAAAACCGTAGCGAGGTCGAGCTAGTCGCCATCGGGATTGGGCATGATGTGACAAGGTGGTATAAACGCGCGGTGACCATTATGGATGTGGAACAGCTTGGCGGGGCGATGACAGAGAAACTGGCGGAATTGTTTGATGACGCGAAGCGCCTGTAAATAATCCGGGGGATTATTTACAGCGAAGCGCCGAAACCGCTGGCCGGTTTCGGGTAGTGCTTAAATTTCATACTAATTTTGAATGGGGTTTTGAATATAATTAAGCAGGTCTGCTATTTTCTGAAAGAATTAAGAATTTACAGCGCCGCACCTTCCATAAGGGCGGCTCTGACCAGGCTGCGGTCTGGTTATCTTTGGTAGAGACGCTGCAAATATGGCACTTGCGGAACCGGATTCCAACCCCGGATTTCGCAAGTGCCAAAATTATGACACCTCGGCGAAAGCTGGGGTGTTTTGATTTGTTTTGTGGCTCCGGCGGACTACGCTTGGCGCTTCACCTTCAAACTTATGTCCCCTCATCCGACGCTTCGCGCCACCCTCTCCCCCAGGAGAAGGGGAGTGATAGGAAAATCGACTTAATATCACCCCCTTCCCCCGTCCTGCATTTTTTCAAAACGCTAGGGGGGAAGTACCGCGAAGCGGGGATGGGGGGGGAGCGGTGGGTGCTTTATTTGAGATGATGTGATTGTTTCATTTTGTGCCATGCGTATGGCGTGTGACGTTGCAAGCACGCCATCGCTTATATAATGTGTGCCGCCCCCCCATCGCCTTCGCTTTGCTCCGGCACTTCCCCCGTGGACGGGGGAAGGGGGTGCCAAAACCCACGGTAGGCAAATATTACATCTTCCTCATTGCCACCCTCCCCGCAAAACCCTATCCCCACTTCATGACACTTGACCCCAAAGATTGGCCTGCTTTTCGTAAGACGGCTCATGCTATGCTGGACGCCTCGCTTGACAAAATGCAGAACGCGCGTGAGGGGCGGGTTTGGACGCCCGTTCCTAAAGCGCTGAAGGCTGAGATTGAGGCACCCCTGCCCCAAGGCGGGATTTCGGCGGAGCAGATGCGCCAAGAGCTTGAAGCGGTCATGCCGCATAATCCCGGTAATATTCATCCGCGCTTTTTTGGCTGGGTGAACGGCGCAGGCACGCCCTCTAATATTTTAGCCGAGATGGCCGGCGCTGCGATGAATGCTAATTGCGGCGGGCGTAACCATGTTGGCCCCGTGATTGAGCAGCAAGTCATTCGTTGGGCCGCGCAAATTATGGGTATGCCGAGCGAGACAACGGGCTTGATTTCCTCAGGCACATCTATGGCGACCGTGACCGCGCTGAAGGTCGCGCGGGATGCGGCGATGCGTGAGCACAATCTTGAGCACTTAAACGGCGAGCTTGTCGGCTATACGGGGGCCCAGACTCATAGCTGTGTGCGCCGGGCGTTTGACTTGCTTGGACTTGGCAAAGACGCCTTGCGCCAAATCCCGTGTGATGAGAATTTTGAAATTAGATTAGATGCCCTGCAAGCCGCAATTGAAGCTGACCGCGCAGAGGGCAAAGTTCCTTTCACCGTCATCGGCACAGTCGGCGCGGTGAATGTCGGGGCGATTGATGATCTGGACGGGCTGGCGGATATTTGCGAAAAAGAAAGCTTATGGTTCCATGTGGACGGGGCTTTCGGCGCAACAGCGATATTATCTAAAAGCGTGGGCCACCGCATTAAAGCTTTGTCCCGCGTGGATAGCCTGGCCTTTGATTTTCATAAATGGTGGCAAGTCAATTACGAAGCCGGATGCGTGCTTATCCGAGACCCCTATTTGCACCGCCAATCCTTTGCCAATCGTCCGGAATATTTACGCCATGATGAAGACGGTCTGGCAGGCGGCGATTTCTGGGCGGTGGATTACGGGCCTGAACTCTCGCGTAGTTTCCGCGCGCTGAAAGTCTGGACGCATTTGAAGACCCACGGCATTGACGCCATTGCCGAGGTGGTGGAGCGCAATATCGCCCAAGCGCAATATTTAAAGCGCCGCGTTGAGGCGGAAAACACCCTCGAACTGCTCGCCCCCGTCGCGCTGAACATTTGCTGTTTCCGCTATGATTTTAAATATGAGAGCAACGCAAAAAATGCCCGTATAGTGGTGGACTTACAAGAAAGCGGGCTGGCCGCGCCGTCCTCCACCACCATCAATGACGAGACCGCCATCCGCATAAACCTAACTAACCACCGCACACAAGAGAGCGATTTGGATATGTTAGTGGACGCAATTTTGGAGATGGGTAAGGAGCTGGAATAGGCGGAAGCTGACTTACCTATCATCGTCATTATAAGACCCCGTTCTTGCAACCCATCTCCTGCACTATCTTCACATCAACATTTCACGCGCGGGACATGCAGGTGATAGGTTACAAGGACAAGCCTTGTAATGACGGAGGTGTGTAGCGCTACGAAAACGTCTTATCCGCATCAACTTTGGAAAGCTTCTTTTTGTGCCTACGCAAGACAAGCCACTGAAACAGAAATAGTATAGGGCCAAAGAATACGAGTCCTATAAGACCTGTGAGAATAGCTTGACTTAATTGACCCGCCATAAGCTGGGGATCGCCTTCACCGTAAATCATTATCGCTTGAAACGTTTGAATAAAGGCCGGAGCAATCATTGTGAGAAATAATAAGAGCATCGCAATGGCAAAAGCGGTGCGCGGACGCTTTTTCCAAAGTCCGACAATCAGGAACGGAATAAATAAATAAGCTATTATCCCGATAAGCGCGAAGAGTAGAATCATCCTACTTCAGTGACGGACGCACTTTGAAGTTGAATGTAATTCTGAATTCCAACCCGCTTGATGAGATCAAATTGCGTCTCGAGGAAATCGACATGGTCTTCTTCATCCAGCAAAATACTCTGTAGTAAATCGCGAGAGCCATAATCGCGCACTTTTTCACAATGCTCTACGGCGTCGCGGTAAATGGGCAGCGCGATATCTTCGAGTTTCATATCGCATTGCAGAATTTCCTCAACAGTTTCGCCAATATAAAGTTTGCCGAGATCTTGTAGGTTTGGGAGGCCGCCAAGGAAAAGAATACGCTCGATGATTTTATCGGCGTGCTGCATCTCTTCAATGCTCTCTTCATATTCTTTCTTGGCAAGCTTTGACACGCCCCAATCTGCGAGCATACGGGAATGGAGAAAATATTGATTGATCGCTGTCAGCTCAGCTTTGAGAGCTTTATTAAGAAGTTCTATTGTTTTCTTGTCACCGCGCATGTGAGTCTCCATTAAATTTTATGTGTTTTGGAACGCTTTGAGCCTTGGCGTCAATTCAAATCAAGGCAATTGCAAATCACTCGCACTGAAAAATGCGCAGTTGATAATCAATTACAAATAAAGAGAAGAAAAGCGCTATTCAGCCGCTTGAAGTATTGGGTTCGCCATACGGAATGTAGCCACGCGCGCATCAATGTCAGAGCGGCATTGCCCGCAATTAAAGCGCGTACCACAGGCGCGCATCACGCATTTCGCGGTCTCTGCCCCGCAAGCCGCCGCCGCATCAACTTTGGCCGTATTGATATTGTTACAAACGCAGTGGATCATGTGGACTATATGACCTAGCTGCGAATGATTGTCAATAACTTTGCGAATGAATTGCAGAGTCATGTAATTAACCGCCGCGCTGTCGAAAACGCATAAAAAAAGCGCCCCCTAAAAGGACGCTTTTCAACTTAATATTACAAGGTTTAGCCGCGCGGCTGATAATCACCTGTAATCATGCATGTGCCATTAGCCTGAGCCGTTGTTCCGTAAGGACAGTTAATGCTCGGAGCAACTGGCGTCATAGGCGCCACAGACTTAACCGTACCCTGATTCATCATCAGGTTCTTGGCGTTATCTTTTGCAACGGCTTTCGCGGCTTCTGCAGCGGAGCCGCCACTCATCATAACCTTACCCGCGGTTACCATGTCTTCGCCGTCCATTTTACCTTTTTCAGTAAGCATCTTATCGCCCACAACATTATCGGTCATAATGTCTGACGCTTTGTCCGTCACCATGCCTTCGGCATTGTCTTTGGCAACGGCCATGGCAGCATCTTCAACAGACCCGCCTTGCATCATGACTTTGCCGGCGGTCTTCATGTCCGCGCCGTCCATTTTGCCTTTTTCAGTCATGATTGTGTCGCCCATAGCTTTTACTTGATCTGTGGCCATCTCTTTGGCTGTGTCAGTCGCCATTGTTTTAGCTTTGTCGGTCATAGCGTCTTGAGCAAATGAAGCTGATGCTGTGCCAAGAATAAGCGCAGATGCGAGTAGTGTAGATTTAAGAATTGTCATAATATGTTCTCCTGGGAAGCAGAGTTATATCCGCTGCATTCATAATGATATAGCTAAACTAACAGGACAAGTCTCCGCCCGCTAATCAAGCACTCTCACATGCTCGTGAGCTATTGGGGCAAAACTAAGGCACCTTACAGAAGCTTCACGCAAGAGTCATTTGGCGGTTAGGGCGCATCTGTTGAAGCCTTTGGGAGCGCGTCCAAGCGAATAGCTTCGTTAATTTGCCCGCGCAGAAGTGCTGTTTCAACTTCTGTCGGGTCAGCGCGCAAGGCTCTCTCAATATCAATTTTAGCCTCGCTAAGACGTCCCTGATTCATCTTGGCATCCGCGCGGTAGCGCAAAGCATCGGCATTATTGGGCGTAAAAACTAAAACCGATGTCAGATCGGTTTCCGCATAATCATAACGCCCAAGCATCGCATAGGCCCGCGCCCGCGCAATCCGAAGATCGACATGGTCTTTGCGCAATTTTAACCCATCCGTCGCCGATTTATAGGCGCGGTCAGCTTCTCCGGCCACCAGCCAGAAATTCGCCGCCTCAGCATAAAAGTCTGCGCGCATGAGTTTTGTTCCGCCATCCGACGCCATTGCCAATGAATCCAGCCGTGCGGCGGCTTCATCCTCATGGCCCAGCGCATAAAGCGCCATCGCCACACAATGTTTCGCGCGGCGGCCACCGCCCTCATCCTGCCAAATCATGGCTTCTTCATAGGCCAAATCATTATCAACGGCGATGCGTTCAAGGCACGCCTCGTGCTTAGCGTCAAACTCAGCCGTAAGGTTGGCCGCGTAAGCGGTCCCGCTGAAAGACATTGCAATGAGGGGTAAACTCAATAGGAGGGTACGCGTAAGTTTCATGCAGGCTATCTATCTAAGGGAGCGCGGCGCGGCAATGGCGAGACGCATTAAATCACAGTCACATAAAGGGCCTCCCGCAGCGCTGCTTTTGGGCGCGGGATATTGCGCCAGAGCCATGATCGCGCCTTTATTAGCGCGCGGTTATGATGTCTTTGCGACAACACGCTCGCCTGAGAAGGCCGCTGCTTTAAAACCTCTCGGCGTAACGCCTGTCATATATAGTGGCGATCTTAATGCGGCGATGACAGATATATTAGATAAAGCGCAACTTATCCTCACATCCATTCCGCCAAATGATGCAGGCGATCCTTTTATCAACGCATTGCCGCGCCCCTTTGGCGAGCTTGCGCCAAACGCAAAATGGATAGGTTATCTGTCTGCGACGAGCGTTTATGGCGACCGCCAAGCGCAATGGGCCTTTGAGGATGAATTACTACGGCCGCTCACCCGCCGCGGAAAAAACCGCGCCAAGGCTGAGCTACAATGGCTTGAGACCATCACGCCCGTTCACATCTTTCGCCTCGCAGGCATATACGGCAAGGGCCGCAATCCCTTTGGCCGCATCAAACAAGGCAAAGCCCGCGCTGTGATTAAGGAGGGTCATGTCGTCAACCGCATTCATTTAAGCGATATTGTTGCGGCTTTGCTGGCCTCAATCGATACGCCCAACCCGTTAATGGTTTATAATCTTGCTGACGGAAATCCTGCCCCGCCGCAAGAGGTTATCAATTACGCGGCTAACCTCATCGACGCGCCGCGCCCGCCGCAATTAAATCATGATACAGCAGATATTTCAGATATGGCCCGCAGCTTTTACAAAGAAACCAAGCGTGTGGATATTACCCGTGCGCTCAGGGATCTAGGCTGGGCGCCCAAATATGAGAATTACCAACAAGGACTTATGGCCACGCTCAAAGCTGAACGCGGCGATAAGGATAGCATTTATCTGTCAGGTCATATCGATGTTCCCGAAGCCGATTTGAAATTTGTCAAACTGGCCCTGCCGACTCATATCCGCCTCAGCCAACAAGAAAAAGACTGTAGCTCTTTTCGTATTTGGCAAGATGAGGCCCTTTCCACACGTTTTCATGTCTTTGAGACTTTCGCCTCAGCGGCCGCCTTTAAAAGACATCAAGACCGCTTGAAAAACAGTGAATGGGCAAGCGTGAGTAAAAACGCCAAACGCCATTATGATGTTATCGGATTAGAGACTTAACTCACTAGAGACTGAGCTGATCCGCAACTTCGCTCTCGGGCTTATAGCCCTTTGTGCGCATGCAGCTTTCAAACCCCGGATTAATCAGATAGCCGCCTTGCACAACAGTCACAAAGCCGCCGGCTTGGACTTCGCATGTCGCCCAATCCTGCATATCCGAGCCGCCGCCCATTTTAACAAATGAAATTTCATCTGTGACCTGAGACGTGTTACGCGGAGCCGCTTCAACAACCCGGGTCGGCGGGGATGCCGGATAATCAGCATAACTATAGTCTTGTTGGTAGCTGTCAGGCGTATAGGCAGGCGCTTGGTATTGAGGGGCATGATAATTTGGCCCTTGATATTTAGACGTTTGCGGCACGGGCAGCTGCGCAAGCTGAGGCACAACTAGGTCTTTACGCGGCGCGTAGCCTTGGCTTTGCTTGGTATGGGTTTGATAGCTCTTAGCCTGATAGCTTTGGGTCTGATAGCTTTGGGGCTGATACGTATGAGTCCCGTAATTTTGTGCCGGATAGTTTTGTGCGTGATAGCCTTGTGTGCGGTAGCCATCTTGCGCAAAGGCCATCTTTACGGCTTGCTGAGAGTGCCGACCATTTTCAAAAACATAATCTTGCTCCGGCGCAGACCGCAGAAGCTTTGTGACAGGGCTAGCGACAAAATTAGCCGCTGATTTTGTATATCCCCACATGCTATTGCCGAAGTGACCCATCTGAGCGCAGCCTGAAAGGGTGACAGCAGCCGTCACTAAAAGAGCGGTTTTCGCGAGATTATGGGACATATTCCCCTCCAAATTCGTGTTTCAGGAGAATATGAGCAAATGCCATGCCACAGCGTGTGAGCTTTCACAAAAATATGTGGATTTAGCCTTGGTAGACTCCCCCCTTCGCCGCTATAAGGCCGCTTCAACTTAGGGATAACAATGCCGACGTCAGACGATAAAACGCCAAGTCACTTGGACAAGATTGCCGCGGCTGCCAAAATTTATGGCGACCGCAGCTTTAATAATTACGCGCAAATTCGGTCTGTCGCCGAAGCTATTCGTGACGGCCTTTGCGCCCACCTCGATGGCGAAAAGCAATGCGTGTATCTCGTCCCGCCGCAAGGCCCTTTTACAGCGCAAAATTATCGCTCTGCGGCCTATTCCGTTTCGGGCAAGGGCTTCCTTCCGCTTGAGCCGATAAGTTTTGGTCTGGCGGTTAATATTTCCGGTGACGGTGACTATATGCGCCTTGTCTTGACCTGCCGTAAGGAAGGGGACAAAATGTTTATCCACATCGATGAAGGCCGCGAGGCAGATTTAAATTTGCCATTGCAAGAGGCCGAATTGATCCTGTTTTTTGAAAACATCAATACACATCTCTTAAATTGGTTTGAAGGCCGGGTGGATCAATATGACAATGGCAATTACGGCAATAATGATATCGGATTTGATATTCAGCGCGTAGACGAATAGCCTGCCAGGCTAAACAGAATCATTCACGACATAAATTACTTGGGTTGAGGAATATAATATGGCCGCTGCTGCAGATGCTGCCCACCACGTTGTAAATTTGCTTCCGTTCAAAATTGCCCTTATCGGTGTTTTGGGCATAGGCGCACAATGGCTGGCTTGGAAACTTCAACGTCCCGCTATTGTTTTGATGGCGATTGCGGGCTTAATCTTTGGTCCGCTTATTGGCTGGATTCTAGGATTTAACCTACCTGAACAACTGATTCACGGCCTCGAGCTTTTTAGGCTCGATCCTATAAATGATTTTGGCGACCTTTATCGTCCTATGATTGGCCTCGCCGTTGCGATCATCCTCTTTGAAGGCGGCTTGACATTGCGCTTCAAAGACTTGGGCGATGCATCACATGCCGTTATGCGCATGGTGATTGTCGCTGGCCCCATTGCCTGGTTCCTCGGCACGTGTGCGGCCCATTATATTGTTGGCCTACCTTGGGATATTTCCGCAATGGTTGGCGGTCTATTCGTTGTCACAGGACCGACGGTTATCATGCCCTTATTGCGCCAAGCGCATCTTAAATCCCGCCCCGCCAACGTGCTTAAATGGGAGGGTATTGTGAATGACCCGCTCGGCGCACTTTTCGCTGTCGGTGGTTATGAATTTATCCGCTTCACCATGATGGAAGGGTCTATGTATATAGCCTTTGGTAAGCTCGCCTTTGCTGCCATCCTCGGCACAGTGGTTGGTATTATCTCAGGCTATGGCCTCGCTTGGGCGTTTCGCCGAGGTCATATTCCTGAATATCTCAAAGCCCCTGTCGTATTAGCATGGGTGCTGGCCATCTATGTCTTGGCCAATACGCTTGCGGACGAAACAGGGCTCTTGGCCGTGACAGCCTTAGGTATGACTATGGCAAATACGAAGTTCGCGTCTATGGTTGAGATGCGCCGCTTTAAAGAAAATATTGCGATTATCTTGGTGTCAGGCGTCTTCGTTATCCTGACGGCCACCTTGACACCTGATGTCCTCAAAGCCTTCTTAACCGAATGGCGCGTATTGGCCTTTGTTCTCGCCATGATGCTTTTGGTTCGTCCAATTGCCGTCATGTCATCAACCTTGTTTTCCGGACTGCACTGGAAAGAAAGCTTGCTGATTTCAATTATCGCGCCGCGCGGTGTGGTCGCTGTGGCGGTTGCAGGTCTCTTTGCGGCTGAGCTGACAGCGCTTGGCCGTCCTGAAGGCGCGCTCTTTGTGCCGCTCGCCTTTGCGCTGGTCTTCGCAACCGTTCTGTTTGCCGGCTTCTTTATCGGGCCCATTTCCAAATCTCTTGACCTTGCGGCAGGCGGCGGTGACGGCATCATGATTGTTGGCGCAAACCCGTGGTCATTAGGTCTCGCGAAAGCCTTAAAAGAAATGGACATTAAAGTCCTTGTTGCTGACACAAATTGGCGGCGACTGCGAGGCGCACGGCTGGAGGGTCATGCGACCTTTTACGGCGAAGTCCTGTCTGAGAATGCGGATTTCCGCCTTGATCATTCCGCCTTCAACCATTTGATCGCCGCCACCCCTAATGATGCGTATAATGCGCTTGTCTGCGTTGAGTTTGCACCTGAATTAGGACGTCACCGTGTCTTCCAAGTCACATCTGAAGATAATGATGAAGATGATGCTGATACGATTGCTTTCACATCTCGTGGACGCACACTCAGCTCTCGCGGGCGCAGTTTTGATGCTCTGACCCGTGATTGGTGGGGCGGTTGGCGCTTTCGCTCAACGACCTTGTCTGAGAGCTATACGCTCGACGACTTATATAAAGATCGCGGTGATGATTTGGATCTTATTCTGGCCAAAAAACCAGAAGGCGGGCTCGACTTCATTCAGCAAGGTAAAGAATCTCGCGCAGCTGGATCAACGGTGCTGAGCTTCTGTCCTGTCAAAGATAAAGACGGGCGCGGGGCAGGCGCTAAGGAACCAGGATTGGCCGGGCCTGCGGCTCCGCTTCCAACCTAGAAATCACGCGGAATAAATAACATTCTTTTAGCGCAGAATTCATGCCTGCTTAATCTTATGCCGTCACAAGGTTAACCTCGATTAACCCTGTAACGGCCCTGTAAGCACACGTGAAACTTAACCGCGAAAAAACAAAACGCTATGCCAAACGCTTAAGCCTCTTTGGGGCAGGAGGTATCTACGGCCTCGGCATGCTCGCCCTCACAGGCGCAGCTTTTGCGGCTAAAGACATGCCGTCAGCGGAAACCCTTTGGGCCCCGAACCGGCCTGTCTCGGTTCAAATTGTAGACCGCTATGGCCGCGATGTTTTGGTGCGCGGCGCGTCATCTGCCCCCAAAGTTAAACTTGCCGAGCTACCGCCTTATGTCCCCGCAGCCGTCTTAGCGATTGAGGATAAACGGTTTGAAACCCATATCGGCGTTGACCCCTATGGCCTAACGCGCGCAATGGTCGTGAACCTGAAACAAGGCCGTTATGTCCAAGGCGGCTCAACACTAACACAGCAATTGACTAAAAATGTCTTTCTAACGCCGGAAAAAACATTGCGCCGTAAGGCTCAGGAAATGATGATTTCCATCTGGCTCGAGCAAGCTTTTACCAAGGACGAGATTTTAGAAATGTATCTCTCCCGTGTCTATTTTGGTAGCGGCGCTTGGGGACTCGAAGCGGCCAGTAAAACCTATTTGGGCAAATCCGCCTCAGAGCTTAGTTTTTCAGAAGGCGCTATGATGGCCGGGCTGTTAAAAGCGCCGTCTCGCTATAGCCCTGTGACCCATCCTGACCGTTCCGCACGTCGAACTGCAACCGTCATCGACGTCATGGCACAGCAAAACCTCATCAGCCGCGAAAGCCATTATCATGCCCTGATGCAGCCGATAAATATAACGCGACCTCAATCAGATAATAGCGCGCAATATTTTGTCGATTGGATGTGGGATGATTTAGAAGAAGCTATTGGCATACCCACGCAAGATATTGTTGTTCAAACAACGCTTGATTTTGACGCGCAGCTTAGCGCCAATACAGCTGTTAAGGCACATATAAATCCTGACCGCAACGCCACCCAAGCCGCGCTAGTCTCTATGGACGGCACGGGCGGGGTCATGGCGATGATTGGCGGTCTGTCCTATACCGATAGTCAGTTCAACCGCGCGGCTCAAGCCGAGCGGCAACCCGGCTCTGCGTTCAAACCCTTTGTTTATTTAGCCGCCTTTAAGGCAGGGCTGACCCCTTGGGATATCCGCGAAGACAAAGCCGTTGAAATCGGAGATTGGGCGCCTGAGAATTTTAGCGAAGAATTTAAAGGTGATATGACTTTGGAAAATGCTTTCGCAAAATCCATTAATACAGTTGCCGTCAATCTCGGGGAAGAGATTGGCCGCGGCGCGGTAATAAAAACAGCTTCAAATTTCGGGCTTGAGGGGCTAACTCCGCTGCGCAGCCTCTCTCTGGGCGCGCAGGTGACAACGCCGCTTAAGCTGACCACAAGTTATTTACCCTTTTCTAATTACGGCAAAGCCGCAGCGCCATATGGTATTCTCTCTGTCTCCACCGCGAACGGCACGCCGCTATATGACCGCCTACCGCCCGACATGCCCCGCGTAGTCGACTCTCAAAACTTAGCGCATATGAACCGCCTCATGACGCGAACTGTCACCCAAGGCACAGGCCGCCGCGCCGCAATAGCCGGCCGCCAAGTTGCAGGAAAAACAGGTACGACAAATGATTTCCGTGACGCGTGGTTTGTTGGTTACGCCCCTGAAATCGTCACAGGCGTTTGGGTTGGTAATGATGATTACAGCCCCATGAACCGCGTCACAGGCGGCAATATTCCTGCCATGATTTGGCAAGACTATATGGAGGCCACATTGGCTGACATGCCCGCCGCGACTCTCCCCGTCTCAAGTGAACCCGTCTGGCGTAAACAAGAAAAAGTTCTGGACGCTCTGCTCAGCGACATAGAAGATGCGCTTCCGTAACTAAGGATAGCGATAATGACCATTGGTGTAGGCGGCCGTAGTTTTGAGCAGGCGCTCGATTCCCTCTCAGATATGACAACGGGCGTAAAGCCGATCTCAGATGACGAATTTCAGGCGCGAATTACCAAAGCACAGCGCCTTATGACTGAGCAGAATATTGCAGCGCTTTATCTGCACGCCGGAACCTCGCTTTATTATTTTACGGGTATGCGGTGGAACAGTTCTGAACGCATGGTGGGGGCTATACTCTTACCAACAGGCGCTCCTGTTTTTATCGCCCCCGCTTTTGAAAAAGGCACATTAGAGCAATTTATGCGCATACAGGGTGAGGTCGTCACATGGGAAGAACATGAGAGCCCTTATGGATTGCCTGAAAAGATTATGGCCGCCGCAGGGATAGTGACAGGCATCATCGGACTTGACGAAGCGACTCCCTTTTTTGTGAGTAACGGTATCGCTAAAGCTGCGCCGCAATTTGATTATGAAAACGGTGCGTCCATCACGGCGGCGTGCCGCATGATTAAATCAAAAACTGAACTCGCCCTTATGCAGCGCGCCAAAGAGATGACATTAGCTGTCCATAAATCTACGGCGTCTATGCTTTATGCAGGTATCACGACAACCGAGGTAGGCGCATTTATAGACGCCGCCCACCGTAAAGTCGGCGCGCCCAAAGGATCCTACTTTAAGATTATTCTCTTCGGGCCTGACAGCTCTTATCCACATGGCGTGAAAACACCCAAAGCGCTTGAGGACGGAGATATGGTGCTGATTGACACGGGCTGTCAGCTTCATGATTATATTTCTGACATTACGCGCTCTTATGTTTTCGGCAAGCCTAGCGCAAAACAGCGGCAGGTTTGGGACGCCGAGAAAGCCGCGCAAGCTAAAGCCTTTGATGCGGCGCAGATTGATGTGCGTTGCGGCGATGTCGATTTGGCCGCTAGAGCAGAGCTTGAAACACGTGGATTTGGCCCCGGCTATGATACGCCCGGCCTGCCTCACCGCACAGGGCATGGCATTGGCCTGGATATCCATGAATGGCCTTATTTAAATTGGGGTGATGATACCAAGCTTCAGATTGGCATGTGCTTTTCTAACGAGCCGATGATTTGTCTTCACGGCGAATTTGGCGTGCGTCTGGAGGATCATTTTTACATGTCCGCTGACGGCCCTGTTTGGTTTACGCAGCCCAGTAAATCGATTGATGATCCGTTTGGGGTTTGAAATGGACAAGCTGAAACCTCTTCATTTGAAGTTCTTACACTTGAAGTCTCTAAGGTCGACATCACACGTTAAGCAGTAATTCACACATATGTCGTTGACAGCATTACCGTTACTTAATGTTAATTATAATGCGGTATTGATGGTGTTCCCCTATCCAAAGCAGGAGAATTTGATATGGTTGAACCCGCAGGACACCGCAGGCCTAAAGGCATGAACCATCAAGATCGAATTCGTCAAATAAAAGATGAAACCGCTAATACGGATGGCGGATCGGAATGGATAGATGCGCGTAATTGGTCTGACGCAAAAAACACTCCTAAAATTCACGTTGCAGCAGAAGCCGCCAATAGCCAGTAACCTCCGGCTTGACCCTCACCTCCGAAGGCTAGCCTAATTAGATTATTCATGAACTCCAGTCTTTGGCGCCTGCTGTATAATAAATGTGGCGTTAATCTTGTCGAAACATAAGCCAAGACTAATTAAATCCTACAAAATTAGTTTATTAGCTTGGAGGCATCTTCTTTGCCGTGGTAAAGATAATTATGGATAAGACCGATGAAATTGCAGTTCTTATTGGGCGAGTGAGCTTAAAGGACCGGTCCGCCTTTGACAGCCTGTATAATGCGGCTGCTCCGAAACTTTATGGCGTGTGCCTACGTTTACTAAATGATACCACCGAGGCCGAAGACGCGATGCAAGACGTATTTGTCAAAATATGGAATAAGGCTGATTATTATCGGCCCGGCGAAGCATCGGCCATGGGCTGGCTTTACGCGATTGCCCGCAATCATTGTCTGGATCGCCTTCGGGCGCGCAATTTGCCGCTCCGCTCTATGGAGCAAGCACTAAATATTCCTGACAGAGCTCCCGGGCCTGAAAAAAATGCCGTTAACGCCGGAGAAGGACGCAGAATAGACAGATGCATGTCTGAACTTGAGCCCGATAAAGCTGAGGCCGTGAAAGCCGCCTATGTCGAAGGATATTCTTATGCAGAATTATCCGCGCATTATGACGTTCCTTTAAACACCATGAGGACTTGGCTGCGCCGCAGCTTGCAGAAACTCAGAAAGTGTTTGGAAAAATGACTGGCAAAACACCAGACACATTACCAGAAGAAAATAACGTGCTCGCGGCTGAATATGTTTTGGGCGTCTTGGAGGCTGGGCCGCGTCTTGCGGCGGCTGCGCGGATTGAACGAGACCTTGATTTTGCCGCAATGGTTAAAATCTGGGAGCAACGCCTGGACTCATTGAACGCGGCTTACGCGCCCGTTGCGCCGCCCGCAGATTTAAAACAAAAGCTAATGACGCGGCTCTTTGGCCATCAGGAAACCAAGTCTCAAGGGCCTTGGCAGACATTAAAATTCTGGCGAGGCGTCGCAACAGGCGCTCTAGCCGTGAGCCTTATCGCTATTGGTATGTCATTATTTGATAGGCAGCCCGCTCTTACATCCGAGCCGCTTATCGCCTCTCTACAGGCTGATACGGGCAGTGTAAGATTTATTGCCTTTTATGAAACGGGCACAAATGAAATACGCGTCTCAAAGCTGGAAGCAGAAAAAACACCTCAGCAGGACTTTGAGCTTTGGCTTATTGAGGCCGATGGCATCCCGCAATCCTTAGGCGTAATTCCTAATACAGGGCGCAGCTCGATAGGCCTAAGTGCCGCATTTGTAAGCAAAATAAATGCCGGAGATACATTCGCGGTCTCGATTGAGCCTTTGGGCGGCTCTCCGACAGGCGAGGTGACAGGCCCGGTTATCGCTGCGGGCGTATCTAGCCTTTTATAATTTTACCATCTCTTTCAAGCAAAAAAATAGCCGCACTTAAAAAGCACGGCTATTCAATATATCCTATGAAGGGTGATTACATAGGATTAGGGACATCGAAAGGCTCGGCTGTTTTATCCAAAGGGATAATATCTCCCGCCACAGGATCTATAGGCTCCGCATAAGGGTCCTGTTCAAATGCAGTCTTGAAACTGGCACCGAAATTATCTTGCGGTGCGTCAGCTCCAGTTGGTGGCGGTGGCGGCGGCGGCGGCGGTGGCGGTGGCGGCGTCACCACAACTGGCGGCGTTATGCTGCCACTGTCATTATTGCTGCAACCAGTCACAACTGTAGCTGAGAGGACAACCAGAATCGCCGTTTTTAAATATAGACTCTTCTTCATAGTGTTCTCCTAATTTCCTGTTCCGGCATCACCTGCGATAGGTGTGTTCAGATAAGGGAATGAACCGCGCAGGTCCGTAGCCTTTACTGGCGCGCCATCTGTGAAAGGTGCGTCTCCGACAGGTGCGTCTTCAGGCGTACAAAAACCTAAATTTGTCGGCGTGCCATTGACAGGAATGTCATGACACAACGCGCCCATAACAACGCGAAGCGCGATATCGACAACATCGTCACCCGGACGGCGACCATTCGGGAAGCCAGCCAAGTCATCGCCAGCAACACCTAGATTACTCTGTTCACTACGCGGAGTCGGCGCAATCCCTGTATTCAGGCGCATCATTTCAGATCCCGTTACGATGGATTGCTGGTTTACACCTTCAACACCTGTCAAGAACGCCGCGACAAGGTCAGTCCGCGGGAAGTTTGACGGCGCGATATTATCTTGCGCGCCTAAAGCGTCGCGGAATAAAATATCAATAAGGGCCGGGAATGTCGGATTGGTGACAAAGTCAGCCGCTTGTGCGTCATCCTTTGGCTCAGACCCATTAAACAAGTCTTTTAACGGCAAGCCGATCACAACTTCATTAACCAAGGGAGCGGATAGGCGCGAAACTTGAACATAAGCGCCGCCTTGTAGAGCAGGTTGCTCATAATTCGGAATAGGGTCCAAAATTTGGGCTTGCGGCAAGCTGGCTGTTGTCCATGCGCCGATGACACCGTTACCATCGCCGACCAAACAACTGATGGGCACTTCCAAAGCAATAGAGGTGACATTCTTATCAGCCAATTCATTATTCGCAGCGCTTTGCTCAATTGAGCCTTCAAGCGGGACCAAGTTCACAAGGTCGAAGATTCTACCCAAATTAACTGCAAAGGCGTCTTGACGTTGACCGACAAAAACGCGGCCCGCCGTATCACAGCCAGGAAGCGTGACATTAGCCGTATTGGACAGCGCATAAGCTTCATAGTTAGGAATAGTTTTGCTGCCGACATTATCCAGCGGCTTTGTGAAGGTCAGACCGACAGGTGTACGTGTTCCGCTGCGGCGATCGCCCGTAACAACGTCAATTGTATAGGTTTCTGTTTCAGCCAGATTAGCTGTGTCGCCCACGCCAATAGGGCCTGCGAATCTTAGAGGGATAGGTAGCGTTTTGCCGTCAATATTCAGCGTGACACCATTTCCGCCATTGGTCAGATTATTATCAAACATAAAGGAATACGTAATATCTTCGATGGCATCACCGTCGTTATCAACGTGGATTTCATAAAGAGCGTCTGGGTCCATAGTAAAATAATTTGGTCCGCCGTAACCGTCTTGGAGCCCTTGGTAATTCGCAATGAACGTTACATAAGCCTCACGCCCCTGCTCATAGCTGCGGAACATATAAAAATCTGTGCCGTCAACTTTGGGCTTTTCTGTGATGGCCGGAGCTTCGCGGTGACTTGATGCCCAACTCGGAGCTGTTAAAATTGTCGCGCCCATGAGGGCGGTCGTCGTTAAAATAGCTTTCGTAAAACCGAAGCCTTTGGGAGCAGTCAGGTTTGGCATGTTAGAGTCCTTGTTATTGCGTGGTTCTCGGCTCAACTTGCGCATCGCTTCTAGGGAGATTAGAAACGCAAGGTGAGCCGATGTGCATGTCATGATGCTTATAGTTAACGCGACGCGGCGCGAAATAGTTTCAGCTTAATGAAAAAAAAGTAAAAAAAAATTTCGGCGGCGCTACTTTTATCAAAGACACGTTATAGTGCAGAAGCTGTGAAACTTTTTACGCGCCTAAGGCGTTGCTTGATTAAGACACAAAACCAAAGACAAGATCATCAGGACAAGACTATTATGAAGCGTTTGATTCTACCCTTTTTTCTCGGCACAGCTATCTGCGCCCCTGCGGCGGCTCACGATTTTTGGCTAGCGCCTCAAAGCTATCAAATAGAGGTCGCACGCCCTATTCCGCTTGCTATTATGATAGGTCACCCCAAAGATAAGTCGCGCTGGGCCTTAGACCCTCACCGCGTCATCACGCTGTCCTCAATGGGCCCTGAGGGCATCACAGACCAGCAAAGCCGGATGAGCACATTGACACCTAGCGGAGATATGATCCTGTCCTTGAAAGGTGCGGGAACTCATCTTGTTATGATAGAGACGACCTCTGCGGTCAGCATATTACCGCCTGAAAAATTTACAGACTATGTTACTGAAGAAGGCCTGACGCCTATCATCACTCATCGCAATGACAATGAACTGGAGGAGGAAGATGGCAGAGAGATTTACTCGCGGCGCGGAAAAGCTTTGGTTCAAATCGGAGATTTAGACGAACAAGACGCGCCATATGTCACGCGTCCCGTCGGTATGACATTAGAAATTGTTCCGCAAGATAACCCATATGCCCTCCAAGCCGGAGCCCCGCTGACATCGACAGTCTATTACCGCGGAGAGCCGATAGAGGGCGTGACCATAGGCCTGATCAGCCTCGATACTAAAGACGGGCTTATCGGCACACAGAAAACAAATACCCAAGGCGAAGTTACCTTCAAAAGGCCTAAGGCAGGACAATGGATGCTTCACGCCGTTTGGTCTGACCCTATGGAAAACACGCTGACAGCTGATTATGATACCATCTTTTCAAGTTTGAGTTTCGGATTCTAAGGCTCGTGCTTGCCCCGCCAAAGCAAGGTGTGTGTAAACCAGCATAAGTTAACCTGAACACCACATAAACATTAACGGCCATTAGCGTTTAGTTAGGATGGTCTTAAGATATGCGGTCTATGTTTTACTCAAATGTTAATCTGCCTTTTGGGTTTTCACCTGAATGTTCGTCTGAGTATTCGTCTCAGACTGAAAAATGTCACGTCTTTTTGAGGTTTGATGTTTCGAAATGTCTGGTGAATCCTCACTGTCTTGAACCTTGGCGATTACACCAAGAAAATGGCTCTTATTTATCAAGAGCAAGATAAGTATTCATAACGGAGGCAGTCATGTCGAAACACGCCACATATTTAAGCTTAATTTCTGCAGTTTTGATGACAGCTTGCACCACGACGCAGGTGCCGACACCCTCTCAGCAATCATCAAATTACTATAATGGTCCCGCACCTATTACTTATACACAAAATCAAGGGCTAACGCATTCTCAAACGCGCAGCTATAGTCAGGCGCCAAGATATGAAGTCCTACCCGCAGGATATAGTGCAGGGCAAAGCAGTGTGAGCTGTCCCGCTGGCACGACACCCCAAAACAACGGAACGTGTTTGATGGAAGAGACATCAGTCGTCCAACAAGCAAGTTCATTTAATGCGGCCCAAGCCGCCATAAATAAGCAATATGTGACAGGTTCTGGTGCCGCAACTCTTGGAACAACTTATACCGGCACCGCAGATGTTGTTAGTGCTAACACCTTAATGACAGCGCCGAATAATGTGATAGCTCAGACCATTAGAACAGATGTAACGCGCCAACATGGAGCCTCACTCTATCGCGTAAAACCAGGTGACACCGTTTATTCTCTCGCCCGCCGCCACTGTGTCAGTGTAGACCAAATTCACGGCTCAAATGGCTTGGATAGCAATTACAGCATTCAAATCGGTCAAACATTACAATTACCGTCAAGTCATTGCTAATGTGATTGCCTGGTTTATGAACCGTTGAGATATAATCGCTCAGGAATCTGCTTACCACTCCGCGCCGACGGCATGTAAATGCGCGCCGTTTTTGCGTAGCCATGTCTTGGCTTTCTTGACGTCGTCATTGATAGACGCGCAAACATCCCAAAAAGCTTTGCTGTGATTATCCTCGACCATATGGGCGCATTCATGGGCCGCCACATAATCTAATACAAATGGCGGCGCTGAGATAAGACGCCAGGAATAGCTTATATGCCCCTCGCCTTGACGGGTAATACAGCTGCCCCAACGCGAGCTTGTATCGCGCACGCTTACCTTGCCGATGCGTTTGCCAAGTTTATCTGCGTAAAAGTGACTGGCGGCTTCAAGTTCCTCGCGCGCTTCGCGGATCAGTAACCGGCGCACGCGTCCCGGGAAACTCTCGGCATCGGGGGCCGGTACATTGATCACGCGGCGCTCATGATTGACTTTGGGACGGCCCCGCCCAGGCGGGGAGACTAATTCATAAAGCTCGCCGCGCATCAGAACATGACCGCCCGGCACAAATGGCATAGGCGGCGGGAGGGCTTCAAGCTGGACATCAATCCAGTCTTTTTGCTCCTTAGCAAATGTCTTAGCTTTGGCCAAAGCCCGCACGCCAGGCACAACGACGCTTACCTCACGCTCCGCCGTATTGACCTTTAGCGAGATGCGGCGGGCACGCTCTGAGAGCTTATAGACAATGCGCGGATCTTCCTCGTCGCGAAACGGGAAAAGCGCTTTAGCGTCGCTCACTGTCGTGCTAGGCTTTCTACGTGCCAAATTTGAAAGGAAGCCACCCATGACCTTACTTCGGAATACCTCACTCGCTGTGATTCTATCTTCAGGCTTAATAATGGGGGCCTGTTCGAATAAGGACAAGGGCCCGTCTGCGGAATTATCAGCCCCTGCAGCCGCTTTGGGCTTAAAAGCGCCGTCGGATAAGGTTTTTGCAAAACATTTTGATGTGCCGTCCCGCAAAGTCACTGAAGCGGAAGGCCAAGAGGCCTTAGGTCAGCTCAACCTTTTAAATGAAAACGGCGATACTCTCAGCTGGGCTAAGACCAGCGGTAAGGATGGAAATTACAGTTATACGAACCTGTCTGTTAAAGATGAAGACGGACAGCTGACCATCGCCAATGCCAAGCTTACGGGTGTTCATATGGAGGGCGATGTCGCTACCTTTGACCGCGCTGATTTTTCAGGCATCAAGATTTATGACGAAACCGAAGATGTTACAGTCACTATGGGCACGCTCTCTGTCGCGCGGCCAACACCTGATATGGCCAAAGCAATAATCACCTCCCTTCAAAATATCAAAAAACTTGATGATTTAGACTTGGACATTGATGATGAAGACATGGATATGGGCTTTGGCGCGCTGGGTATGAGCGATGTTAAAATTGCGTCTGAGGATTTAAACCTCACGACCGATAGCCTGATGTGGGGCGAAGATCCTGAGAGCGGCCTGACCGATTTTAAAGTTCAAGATGTTACTTTTAATCTGACAGAAAAGGTAGATGAGCCGATGACGGCGTCTCTTAAATCCTTATCTGCAACGGGTCTACGAAGCGATATGTTTGATAAGATGTCCGACACAGCAGGTTCGCCCATGAGCATGATGGGAGGATTTAATCCTCTGGCAAAAATGTATAGTACGATAAAAATGGAAGATCTGGATTTTGACAGTAATTTCGTGTCTATCGCCTCCAAAGGGTTTGAAGGAAAGTCCACAGAAAAAGGCGGCGTTGTCACGCAGCGTTCTGTAGGAGAACCTTTCATCATCAAGCTCAAAGAAGCGCCGAAAGACCGCGACGCGAAACGCGCTTATGACATGGTCAAAGAGCTCGGCTTTGACGAAATTGTGCTCCAGTCTAGCCAGACCACTGTGATGGATACGAACGAGGATACTGTTGCTGTAAAAGACGGGTTTTTGTCTATGAAGGACGGGTTTGAGCTCTCTTATAATTATGGCGCGTCAGGCATAAAAGCCATGACCGATAAGATGCAAGAGATGAATAGCGCGGGCATGAGTTCCGGCAATGGGCAGGCTGACATTCAAGCCGCCATGAGTGATATAAAAATTAATGGCTTTCAAATGCGCTTGGAAGATAAATCCATTGTCGAACGCGGATTAAAACTCGCAAGTCAATTCCGCGGCACGACACCTGATAAGGTCAAAAAAGAAATGAAAATGGCGCTCGCTCTGGCCCCAATGATGGCCAGTGGTCTTGAGGGTGAAATGCTCGGCGAAATAAGTTCAGCCATGGGCAGCTTTATTGAAAATGGCGGGACTCTTTCCATTGTTGTTGACCCAAAGCAGCCTCTCGCCATGACAGACCTTGCGGATTATAAGCGCTCTAACCTCACCATGGACGATATAGGGTTCTCTGCTAAAGCCGAATAATATGCTGCGGGGCGAGATTGCAAAAGGGTTAGATCACGATCCTAATTTTCGGTGGCGGGGCGAATCCGTCACGCGTATCGAAAACTTATCTGATATTGTCTTTGCGCTCGCGCTTGGCATGATAATCTCAGCCGCCGTCATTCCGCAGAGTTATGATGATTTAAAAGCATACTTGTTTTCCATTATCCCTGCCACAGCGGCCTTCACTCTGTTAGTCGGCATATGGCATACGCATTTTACATTTTTCAGACGCTATGGCGTGGCAGATAAAAAAATTATTGTGCTTAATGCGGTACTGCTCTTTGTCGTATTGTATCTCGCCTACCCTCTGCGGTTTGCTTTTGAAGCCCTTTTCGCTTTCATTATGTTATTGAGCGGAGATGTGAGCCGCGCCGAGGTGTTGCAGTTAGACTATGGCCGCTCCGGCAATATTCTGGGCTTTTTTGGATTTGGTTTCATGGTTGTGCATGTTGTGTATTTTTTGATGCACCGACATGTTTTGCGTAAATCACAACGCCTCGAGCTTACGCAAACAGAGTTGCAGATAACGCGGCAATCAATCTTCTATCATTGCGGCGTAGCAAGCTTAGCCATCGTGATGGGAAGCCTTGCTTATTTTACACCGCTAAACGGATTTGCAGGATTTATCCTGACACTTACAGGGGTGATTGGCGTTTTGGGACGGAAGAAATATCCCGTCCCCAAAACACCCTAAACTTCAAAAACCTTTAATGAGTCAAAGTCTTTATTGAGCTAGGGTTTTCGGCGTTTTATAATAGAGCTTAAGGCCGTTAGCCGTGGACATAGAGTCAGACTGCGTGTTCAGCATTGTGCGCATCCGGTCCAGTATCAAAGTATCAATGGTAATAATAATGGCCGTGATATAGGTCGCAAAATCTCCTGATACGCCCTGGCTCGTCAGGAGTTCTTGGATGAGCACGATAGAGGCGCTAGGCACACCCGCCGCCGATGTGGCGTAAACCATGGACTGGAACGCCACAACAAACCTGTCGCCGATTGAAACTTCAAGGCCATAAGCTTGCATCCCGTAAAGCGAAATAAGCGTGAGCCCCATAAGTGTGCCGACCATGTTAATCGTCGCGCCAACCGTATAAAAGGGCGTGGCTTCATCCGCATTGGCGCCGAGTTGATCACAGGCCACGCGCGTTGCGGGCAAAGTCGCCATAGACGAGCTAGTGGCCATTGCGACCACGGCTTGGGGGATGAGGGCGCGGCCCATAAAGCCAAGTCCATGTCCTAAAATGCGCGAGCTAATCGCGACCATCAGAACCCAAACGACAAACATAGAGCCGAGATAAACAGGTAGGATTTTTGACAATTTAACCAATGTTTCAATCCCGCCGGGACGGTTAAGCGCCAAGGTCAGCGACCCAAAGACAGCGAGGGGAATTGTAATCCAAAGAAATTTGATAAAGCCTTTGATGAACATATCTGAGACGACATCTGCTTGTTGTCCGATGCCGGGATGCTGTCCTTCCAGACTCTTAAGCGCACGGCCCAATAAAATACCAGCATAAATCGAAATCATAAGCGGGCTCGTGATAACCCCGTATATTTTTTGCATAAAGGGAATAGGTTCAACGCTCATCGTTTCTGACAAGCCAAGCTGTGCAGGCGTATCAAAAACAGAGATTGGAAACAACATATGCGCAAAGACCGCCACAAAGACTCCAATCAAAGAAAAGCCGATAAAGAAGCCGACAACCCGCACGAATTTTGGGCCCATGCCACCGCGCGACATCGCGATTGAGGCCCCTATGGAGAGAATAATTAGCGCGTACATAACAGGTTTAAGCGGCACAAAGAGCGCGTCTTTCGCCAGACCTGCAATAGATTTGGTCAGATAAATATCACCCATCTGTAGAGGCGCGGTTAGGCCAGAAAGCCCCATTCCCCAAAACACAAATGCTAAAACAGCCGCAATCAGAACAAGAATTAAGAGCGGTATGTTGTAATATTTCGTCATCATGGCGGAGGTCCCTTAATCGTCTTATTATGTGTCGTCTTATTATCCAGCTATCATGACGGGCGCGTTTTGCATTGGCAATGCCTCATTGCGCGAAATACCCCCAATAAAAAAGCCGCCCACAAATTAGAGGACGGCTTTGATTTAAAGATATGGACTATCAGCTATTCGCCGTCTCTGAGCTTTTGCATCAGATAAGTATGCTGCAAGGCTAAACGCTTGGCTGTTTCTTTCAGATTAGCCGCCGCGCTGTGACCGCCGTCAATATTTTCGTAATAGAGGAAATCATGACCTTGGTCTTCCATACGCTTAGCCACTTTACGGGCATGAGCAGGATGAACACGGTCATCCTTTGTGGACGTAATGAAGAAGACTTCAGGGTAATCCGCCTCTGGGTCAACATTATGATAGGGCGAGATTGATCGCAGGAACTTACCTTCCGCCGCATCATCAGGGTCGCCATATTCGCCCATCCAAGACGCGCCCGCCAATAGCTTATGAAAGCGCATCATATCCAGAAGCGGCACGGCACAAATCACAGCATTAAACAGATCAGGTCTTTGCGTAAACATAACGCCCATCAACAGACCTCCATTTGAGCCGCCCTCTATGCCCAAGTGTTTTGGCGAGGTGATATCTTTTTCAATGATATCCTCGGCGACAGAAATAAAGTCATCATAGATGCGTTGGCGCTGTGTCTTGAGACCGGCTTGATGCCATTTAGGCCCATATTCCCCGCCCCCGCGAATATTAGCCAGCACATAAACACCGCCGCGTTCAAGCCAAAGCTTTCCGCGGGTTGCTGAGTAAGAGGGGTTGAGCGAAATTTCAAAACCACCATAGCCATAGAGCAAGGTTGGATTTGTGCCGTCCATTTTCGTCGCTTTATCACGAACAACGAAATAAGGCACTTTAGTGCCGTCTGTTGAGGTCGCAAAGAATTGTTCGCTGACCATGCTCTCTGCATCAAACCAGCTGGGCAGAGATTTGGCTTTCGCCTTTTTACCCGTCGCAGTATTATAGGTCCAAAGCGTGTCAGGGGTCAGGAAGCTTTCAGAGCTTATAAAGGCGACATCTTCTTTATCATTCGTCGCGCCGATATTGACCGTGCCGTTTTCTGGGAAATCCAGTTTTTCGGACGTCCAATTTTTCCCGTCCCAGTCAAAGGCATAGGCGGCGCTTGTAACATTCCGCGAAATGCTGAGCAGGACTTTGGATTTTGTTGCCCCCGCCCCGTTCATAGAGGATTTTTCATCTGGGCTGAAAACCGTATGAACCGTATCAATTTTACCGTCTTCCATAAAGTCTTGAATGTCGAAACTGATCAAATCGCCAGAACCGTGACCGCGCCAATCCTCATTGAGCTGAACCAGTAGCTGATCCTTAAAACTGCCATACATATTGAATTTTTCGGGCAGAGGCATCTTTACCCCGTCGCCAACTTTGTCACCCTCACGCGGGAACCAGATATAATCTGACTCGTAAAACGTTTTTGACCGGGCCATCATGATTTCGCGCGTGCCGTCAGCAAGCTCCATTGTGCCGCCCCAATAGCCGACATCGCTTTGCTCACCCTCGCCAATTAATGTCGCCTCTGAGAGCGGTGTGCCGCGTTTCCACAACTTTGCCAAACGCGGATAACCGGAATCCGTCATAGTGTCATCGCCAAAATCAACGCCGACAATCACGTGATTCTCATCAAGCCAATCCATCGTGCCTTTGGATTCTTCCGTGACAAAGCCGCCTTCGACAAAGCTTTTAGTCTTGGCGTTAAATTCACGGCGCACAACAGCGTCCTTGCCGCCATCGGATAGATTGACAATGCAAAGCTCATAATCAGGCGCAAAGCAATTATTGCCTTTATAGACCCAATTTTTATCCTCATCCTTTGACAATTTATCAAAGTCCAAGACAGTTTCCCATTTTGCGTTGCCGGAAAGATAGCTCTCTAATGTTGATTTGCGCCAGATACCGCGCACATGGGTTTCGTCTTGCCAGAAATTATGCACCTCACCGCCGCGGTAAGAGACATAAGGGATTTTATCTTTGCTTTGCAAGATTTCCAGCGCTTCCGCTTCCATCGCTTTAAAACGCGGATCCGCCATGAGGCGATCGAGCGAGCGCTTATTCCAAGACTTAACTTCAGTCAGCGCCTTATCGCCTAAGACCTCTTCGAGATAAAGATGGTCGTCATTCGTTTGGCCAGCTGTTGTGTATTCAATCATTTTTGTTGCGTTCTCTTTTACGTTATCACTCATTTTATCAGCCGTTGTAGAGGCCGTATCTTTTGCTTTGTCTGCCATTTTATCAGCCGTGCTTTCAGCTTGTCCGCAAGCCGATAGCATGAGTGTCGTTCCTAAGAGTAAGATAGATTTTAATTTGGACATGGGCATGGGGCCTCCTCCTGTTTCGTCATGAGCGTAATTATATTATCAGGCGGAATATTGCGGAGTTTAATCACAGAAGCAAGGCTTTGCATCTAAGGCGGCCTCCCTTATAGGCGGGCTATGAGGTTTTTAGTCATGAACGGCGCGGGCAACCGCTTTGCAGTATTTGATGCGCGCGGGGATGCGGGCTTTTTCCTGTCCGTAGAAAAAGTCAAAAATATCTGCAAACCTGGCTCCTCTGTCATGGGGGATAAAGGGGCGGATCAACTTATCATCATCCGCGATCCTAAAGCCTCCGGTGCTGACGCCTTTATGGAGATTTGGAACCAAAAAGGCTTTGAAGTCGATGCTTGCGGAAATGCGACGCGCTGTATTGCTTGGCTTTATATGCGCGATAGCAATGTCGACTCTATGGTGCTGGAAACCAACGCAGGGCTGCTGCTCTGCGCAGATGCAGGCGAGACCCAAGTCTCCGTGGATATGGGGCCGCCGAAATTAGAATGGGATCAAATTCCGCTCAAAGAGGCCATGCATACGCATCACATTGATGTAAAATTAGGCCCGATAGATAATCCGATTTTACATAATCCCGGCGCGGTCAATATGGGCAATCCGCATTGCGTATTTTTTGTCGAGGACTTCGAGCGCGCCAAGCCTGACAAGGTTGGCTCGATGATTGAATTTCATCCGCTCTTCCCTGAGCAAGTCAATGTCGGCTTTGCCCGCATCGACGCGAAAGACAAAATCCGCCTAAAAGTCTGGGAGCGCGGCGTCGGCATGACCCTAGCCTGCGGCACAGGCGCTTGCGCTGCTGTCGTGGCAGCCGTGCGCCAAAAACGCACCGACCGCAAAGTCGAGGTCGAAGTCGATGGCGGCACGCTGTTCATAGAATGGCGCGAAGATGATGACCACGTCATTATGACAGGGCCCGTTGAGCTGGAGAGCGAAGGGACTATTTAATATCCGTCCGGCATATCTAATTCAGATAAAAGATTGATAGTTTCATATGACAAGCCGCCTAAAGCTAGACCCCGCAAGCCTTGAAACTTTTTAATGGCGTCATACAATCTGTTATCGAGACCAACCTTCACACCATCAGTAAAAATATCTTGTTTATTTAAAACGCCTTCGTGGGACAATCTTATCTCAAGCCATAATAAAAAATGAGGCGTTACCTCAGCTTCACAAACGACACGTATCCATTTCACATCTGGTTTAGATTTTGGGGTCGGGAATACTAAAAGCCTCCGTTCTATTTTATCAGAGGAGAACGTGACTTTGGAAAAACAGTCTCCGGCCGATAAGTTGTCCGCCAGTAAATTCTGAACCTCGGTATTAAGAGTATAGTTATTTGCAGCAGGTGCGACGGCATGTGCCAAGGAAGAAAACGCCAATAGAAATAACACAACACGAATAGCCAGCAATACTCTTAGATGAGACATGTGTTTCTCCTGTAACCTTGAACATATCAAAATTTAAGAGTGATACAAGTTTAGGGTTATGAGGGTTTAATCCCCACTACCATATCCTGCAGGTCGAAGCGACTATCTGGACGGCCCCATTTTCCGTGCTCAATGTCTTTGATGGTCAGTCCGTATTTTTCATAAAGCTCGCGCACAAATTCTATATCAAACGCAATCGCCGCTTCGGGGTTTGATTTTACCGTTGTGCGGCTGACCTCATCGACCTCGAAGTTAAATTGCATAACGGGGTGTTGGCTCTGCCGCGAAATCTCGTCGAGCAGGAACCACGTTACGAGGCACTTGCCGCCCGGTCTTAAGACCCGCGCAATTTCCGAGAGATAGTTTTCAACATCGTCTTTAAACATATGGGTAAAAACCGATGTCAGAAAAACCATATCAAAGGCATTATCCTCAAACGGAAAGCGGTAATCCTTTGCCGCAGTTTTTCCTGTCTTATTATAACGTGCATTGAAGACATCGGCATGATGAAAGGTGAAATTCGGCACATCTTTATATTGGCTTTTACACCATTCAATCCCGGACCGATCAATATCAAAGCCTTCATAGCGCCCCGTCAAAAACTCGGTCATAGGCCGCGCCATACGCCCTTGCCCGCATCCAACATCGAGAACATCCATAGCGGGCGAAAGGCCATGACGTTTCAGTGTTCCAAAAAATGCATCGCCCACAGCAATAAAATCACCGCCGCCTATAAAGGTTTTACGCTTGGGCGGAACGCGAGGTGGACGGGTACCGCCTGTCACATCCTGCCACGCATAGCCAAGCCATTTCAGGCGCGTGCGCAGTGGCAATGGCACGATTTGTTTGAGGCGGTGTAACATATCGCGCCTATTAGCCATGACCGCAGACCTTGACCAGAGTTAGTTTAAGGACCACATAGCGGCCCATGTCTAAACCGGCTGAAATTATCACGCTAGGCTGCCGCCTGAACGCTTACGAAAGTGACGTGATGCGCGGCCATGCGCGGGATGCAGGGCTTGAAAATACCGTTATTATAAACACCTGCGCCGTGACCAATGAAGCTGTGCGCGGCTCTCGCTATGCGGTGCGCAAGGCCAAGAAAGATAACCCTGACGCTCATATCGTCGTGACGGGCTGCGCCGCGCAAATCGACCCCAAAGCCTTTGCCGATATGCCCGAAGTTGACCGCGTGATTGGCAATGCCGAAAAAATGCTAGCCACCTCATTTGAACCTGAAACACTTTTAGGCGGCGAGCCTATTAAAGTGAACGACATTATGTCGGTAACAGAGACCGCGCCGCAGCTTATTAACGGCGGCAATCGTGAGCTGACAAAATCACAAAGCCGCACCCGCGCTTTCCTGCAAGTGCAAAATGGGTGTGATCATCGCTGCACCTTTTGCATCATTCCCTTTGGACGCGGCCAAGCGCGCTCTACCCCCGCAGGCGAGGTCGTCGCCCATGTGAAATCCTTAGTTCAGCAAGGCTATAAAGAAGTCGTCCTAACGGGTGTGGATTTATCCTCTTGGGGCGGAGATTTACCAGGTAAGCCGCCATTAGGTGACCTCGTCCGCCGCATTTTAAAGCTTGTGCCTGATCTTCCAAGATTACGCCTGTCCTCTATCGACCCTGCCGAGATTGACCCGGCGCTGTTTAATGCTTTAACGACTGACACTCGCATGACGCCTTATCTGCATCTGTCTTTGCAAGCAGGCGATAATATGATCTTGAAACGGATGAAGCGGCGGCACACGCGCGAAGATGCGATAGAGCTTTGCCGTAAGCTGACATCATTACGTCCTGATTTTACATTTGGCGCAGATATTATTGCAGGTTTCCCGACTGAGGATGACGCGATGTTTGAACAGTCCAAGCGTATTATTTCCGAGATGAAAATTCCTTGGCTACATGTTTTTCCCTATTCAGCGCGCGAAGGCACGCCCGCCGCGAAAATGCCGCCTGTCAATGGGGCCGACATTAAAGCCCGCGCGAAAATATTGCGCGAGGAAGGAGCGCGCATAAAAGCTGAGCATTTATCCTCTCGGATAGGCGATAATGATATGGCTTTATTCGAAGAGACAGGCCTTGGCCGCCTGCCCGATTTTAGCCTCATCAAGGTGGACAATCCGCCAAAAGCGGGTAGCCTTACAGAGGTAGAAATTACGGGTGCCAATAATGATCATCTTATTGGAACACTGAAACAAGAGGCGCAGAGCGAGCGCCGCGAGCGACAGGAACATTAAACGTGGCTGAGAAGAAAAAACGCGGCTTTCTTTCGAAACTGGGCTTTAAATCCAAGGATGAGAAGCTTGCTGAAGCAGCGGCGGAAAAAGCGGCGCAGCAAGAGCTTGTCGATGAGCAAATGGCCGCGCGCATGGCGGCTATCAATGCTGCGGCCCTTAAATCTGCGCGCAAGCAAGACGAAGCTGAATCAGGCATTGAAATTAACGCCGAAGAGCAAGCCCGTATTGAAGCGGAGGAAAAACGCCTCGCTGAAATCCAAGCCGCCAAAGATGTTGAACGCGCTAAACAATTAGCGGAAGAAAAAAAGCGCAAAGAAGAGGCCGCCAAAAAACTGGCGGAAGAGACGGCCGCAAAAGAGGCCGCCGAGGCTGAACGCAAAGCCGAAGCTGAAAGATTAGAAACAGAAGCCAAGGCCGCCCGCGAGGCCGAGGCCAAAGCCCGCGCGGAAGAAGAAGCCCGCCTCAAAGCGGAGGAAGCCAAAGCCCTCGCCCAAGCTTCAGAAGCTGAAGCGGCCGCCCTGAAAGCCAAGCAAGAGGCTGAATCTAAAGCCCGCCAAGAGGCCGAAGCTGCCCGGCTGGCCGAGGAAGAACGACTGGCAGCTGAGGCAAAAGCCGCCGCAGAAAAAGCAGAAGCCGAAAGGCTTGAAGCCGAACGCCTCGCCGTAGAAAAAGCAGAAACCAAACGCCTCAGAGACGAAGCCCTAGAAGCCGAACGACGCGCTACAGTCGCCGCGCAACAAGCCGAACGCGACGCCGCTGAACGCGAGGCGCGGGAAAAGGCCGCCGCAGAGCGCGAAGCCAAGCGCCGCCAAGACCTCATCGACCAAGGTATAGACCCTGACGCGCAAACTGATACTTTGGCCGAAGGCGGCTTCCTACAGCGCATCACTAAAGGCCTGTCCAAATCCACCTCCCGCATGAGCGAACAGGTCTCTGCCGTTTTCAACAAACGCGTGCTAGATGATGAAGCCTTGCAAGACCTTGAAGATATTTTGATAACTTCTGACTTTGGCGTCGCGCCCGCCGCGCGAGTGACCGCCCTTTTGGCGGAAGATAAATTCGATAAACAAGTAACCGATATGGAAGTCAAAATCGCGCTCGCCGATGTGATTTCAGATATCCTGACCCCGCTGGAGGTTCCAATCGTGCTGACCTCCGCCAAGCCGCAAATCATGCTCTTTGTTGGCGTGAACGGCTCAGGTAAAACAACAACGCTCGGCAAGCTCGCTAAACGCTATCACGATCAAGGTAAAAAGGTGATGATTGCAGCGGGAGATACATTCCGCGCCGCCGCCGTCGAACAGCTCACGGTGTGGAGCGAACGCGCGGGCGCGAAAATCGTCTCGGGCAAATTAGGCTCTGATGCTGCAGGCCTTGTCTATGACGCGATTGATCAAGCCAAAGCGGAAGATATAGATATCTTGATGATTGATACGGCGGGCCGCCTGCAAAACCGCACCGAGCTAATGGATGAATTAGCCAAAGTTGTGCGCGTGATTAAAAAGCAAGATCCCTCCGCCCCGCATCACTCCATCCTCGTGTTGGATGCCACGGTCGGACAAAATGCACTGATGCAGACTGAGGCTTTCGCTGAGACCGCAGGCGTAACAGGTCTCATCATGACCAAGCTTGACGGCACGGCTAAAGGCGGCGTGCTGGTCGCGCTGTCCGATAAATATAAACTCCCCATCCACGCCATCGGCATTGGCGAGCGCATAGAAGACCTGGAAAACTTCTCCGCCCCTGTCTTTGCAGCAGCGCTCTCTGGCGTCGCAGATGCTATGATTGAGGCTTGATAAGGCATGACTAGCCTGACGCCATTTCAAGAATTGTTTGATCGCACATACGATTCTACGAATATCCCGCGAAATTTTGGTGATCCAGAAAAGACTGAATCTTATATCGATTACTACACAGTCGTAAAAAAAGGCCCTGCTTTCATTTTTGAATATGCAAAACAGCATCAACCGAAGTTTTATAATTTAATTAAGGACTGCGGATTTTATGTTGGAGAGCATCATTGGAAGGATATCAAGAAAACGAAGGTTATGTATTTTTGTTATACTGTTCTAAATGGTCATTTTCTGTCTGTTAGACCTCGCTACGCTCGAAACGGGATTTATGAGAGTTATGATTACCAATTGACGTTAAACTCTCCGCGTCGTGAAAAGCTAATTGAGGCCTTACCTGAATCCATCGCCATGGCGTATTACTATCGGCTTTATGGTTTGGGTATTGCTGAAGAGCCCCCATTTAACCATAGCCGCCTTTTAGGCGATCCTTGGCATCCATTCGATACTATTGCTTCGTTTCATAATATAAGCGACTGGGAGCGCTATTTGCCACTTTGGCTCCCAGGGGAACCCATCGAAGGATTGAATGCAATGCGCATGAGGTCTTTATTGGATACGCGTCGTATGGGTGACGCTAATATGATTCAACTCGCCATGAGCCTTCCAGATACCACGGTGAAATTACCTTATGGAATAGGAGATGAACTCATGGTGGATATAGAGTCAACTCATGGGCGGGTTTACCATCTTCATCGCGGACGTTTAGATGAACCACGGATTTTAATACAACCAGCAAAAGCGATTGATGCCTATGTTGAGCACACATTACTGAACCGCCCGGAACCCTTTGACTTCCTCCCTTATAGCCAAACATTTAAACAATCAGGGCTCATATAGTGCAATGCTATGCCTATGGGAGTTACTACATTCGCTTTTACGGAAAAATTTGATACTGAGAAAGTTGATTTCGATAAATTCATGAGAATACAACCACATATGCCTTTGCCAAAAGCTAGCCCATGACCAACATCCCCGAAGGATTCACCCCGCATTTCCGTAAGTCGCCGCTGACAGAACCTTGGGAACCGCTTTACTCGAAGAAGACTGAGGCAGGCGTCATTATCGGCCTCTATGCCGATGAGCAGCATTGTAATTCGCGCGGCTTTGTTCATGGGGGGTTGATTTCAGCTTTGTCTGATAATGCAATGGGTTTGTCTTGTGCTAGTCATTATGACCCCGAGATATTAGGCGGCCTTGTTACGATTAGTCTTCATGTTGATTTCACCTCTTCTGTCAAAAAAGGCGATTGGATGGAATGCGTCACCCATAGCGTCAATGCAGGCCGCAATATCGCGACCGCACAAGGCCAAGTCATGGTAAGTGGCAAAGCTTGCGCCATGATTGGGGCGACGTTTAAAGTTCTGAAAAAACCAAGTTAGATGAGCGTCGCAACGCTTTGGCTAAAAGAAAGTTTCGGATTAAGGCGCATCATACTCGCTATAATTCTTGCCATTGGGCTTATCCTGATGCACACCGCGTGACATGGAAAATGAGACACCTGACAGCATGCAAGCGCCCGCAAAAAAACCTGGTAATTTCTGGATCGATTTCGGCCCTTTATTAGTTTTCTTTGCCGCGTTCCAATATTTCAAACGCAGCCAACCTGACCAAGCTATGCTTTGGGCGGCGGGAATATTTGCTGTGGTAGCGGTTATCGCGCTCCTTATCGGGTGGCTTAAATATAAGCATATTTCCAAAATGCTACTTTTCTCGACAGCCATCATTGTTATCACGGCAGGCCTCGCGATTTGGTCAGGCAATAAAACGATTTTTTTTATGAAGCCGACAGTTATCAATGTCCTCTTTGGGCTCGCCGTCATTGGCGGCA